>Ga0213881_10000081_pt1 | contig 78473 bp, 69 predicted proteins | sample BarmaccoBMER_R08_FD_160104 | JGI IMG/M metagenome (GOLD analysis project Ga0213881, IMG submission 160104) | Barbacenia macrantha exposed rock microbial communities from rupestrian grasslands, the National Park of Serra do Cipo, Brazil - ER_R08 ...
CGGAACCCGCACACCCGAGGCGACACTCGGGCCATCGACCTGCCCATACCCCGAAAATGGCCACCAGAAGATCACAAACCAGAACCGAAGATCACTTCACCCTGCTACTCGCGGAATCGGGTCAGAGACGAGCTCTGGGACCAGAAGCTCAGGGAGCTGCAACGTGCTGGCGAGCAAGCCGACGTCGAGTATTTGACTCCGCTGCTCACGGATTCCCAGCAGGCGCTGGCGCTAGCAGTGAGCCGCGGGGACGCCACGGCTTGGCAAGCCGCAGACCGGACGTTCCTCGAATTAGATGAGCGGCGCAAGAAATTATATGAAGCAATCAAGATTCTGCAAGAAACTGGCCATCTCGATCGCATTCCAGTGGATGCTAAACTCATGATTGACTCGTATTTTGGGACAATCACCGGTTCTCCTCAGGGTCACCTGGCCATAGCTGGCGGCAACGGGTCCGATGACACCTGGTCCATGCCGGATGAGGACGACCTTGCCGAATGACCATGAAGAAGACGTGATGAATGGCGTTGAGCAAGAAGACCGCGCGCCTACCCCGACCAGGGTCCATCAACTCGGTCGTCGGCTGCGGGTCTTGGCTGGGGTCAAAGAGGACCTGCTGGCCTGGACGCCTCACGAGACGGCACGGTACACAGCGCTGGGCGGGATAGTCCTCAGCACTGCGGCGGTCGCCACGGTGTCAATGCTGTTCGCACTCCAGGAGGTTCTCGGCCACTTCTCGGTATGGACCCTGTTCGTCGTACTTGGCTGGGGTTTGGTGGTCCTCAACCTGGATCGGTGGCTGGTGTCCAGCGCATCGGGATCACAATGGCATACCCGGATGGCCGTATTTGTGCCCCGGCTAATACTCGCCGCTCTCTTTGGCCTGATCATCGCAGAACCGATCGTGCTGCGTGTATTCCAGACCGCAGTCGAGCAGCACATTCAGGACGGCCGGACCCAGCAACTGGTCCAGCTCCGCGATCAACTGGTGCGGTGCAACTCAGTGCCGGGCAGCACTGAGGCACCCAAAGCCGATCCGGCGGGCCCGGCGTGCCATGGCAGGCTGCTCACGGTCTCCGGTAATCCCGACGCGCTCGCCAGCGAACTTTCTCGACTCACGACCGAAGCCGACGAGCTACAGAAAACAATTAACAACGACACCGCCCAGCTCAGTACACTCAACGACAACGCACAGAAAGAATGCGCCGGCGGGAAGGGACCGGGCTTCACTGGTCAGGTAGGTTATGGTCACCAGTGTCTGGACCGCCTCGGCGTCGCGTCGCAGTTTGCCACCACACACCCGATCGAACAGCGACAGACACAGCTGACCAAACTGCACGCCCGAATTACGGAGCTGGTGGAGCAGCTGACCACATCGCAAAACTCGTATCATGATGCGCTCAAACGAGCCATTGACGCCAACGTCCAGGAACAGCGGACGCACCAGGGCCCGATCGGGCTGCTGGAACGATTCCAGGCGTTGGACGAACTAGCTGGCAAGAACGTCTTCTTGTCCGGGGCGCGGTGGACCATGACACTATTTTTCATTATTATCGACTGTCTACCGGTACTGACCAAGATGATGGGCGGTGTCACCAGCTACGATAAGACCATTGATCGCTTCTCGAGCGGCACGGACCGTATGTTCGCCGCCGCGCTTCGCGCGACTGAGACGACCGAGGTGGCCCGGTGGGAGAAGGATCGGCACCGCGCCGAAACTGACGCTCACAAAGAACGCGAAAACCGTGATCGCGATCATCTTCAGCGTGAGGCGGAGATTAACCAAAACAGGGAAAAAGAGGTTGATCTGCTCACAGAACGGCGCCTGCGGCAGATGCGGAACGGGGAGTCGGCGAGTGGCGCGAACAGAATACACGGGAAGTTGGCTGTCGATGGCGACGGAGTGGAGGAAAGTGGTGGATGACGAGGTGATCAAGACGACCGCCAGCTGCGCCGCCGAAGCGACCCCCGAGCGGCCTACCAGGTGCGGGTCACCCGCACCGCGCCACGTCAACTTAGAGGTCGGCGCTTGAAGTCCTTCGGGGGGATCCCCCGTCAGCGTTTCCGGATGATCGCCTGGGTGAGAGAGGCATCGTCAGCGCCATCCTGTCGCCGAGTTCGACATCTTCTGGACGCAGGTGGTGACGCCCAGATCGCTCTTGATCTCCGCAGCACGACACCAAAAGTGGTACCACCAGCGAGTTCTTGCGTTCGACCGCTTTCGTTGGTTCCATGGGGGACACGTGAGCAACGGAGGTCACGTATGCAGGCCGGGACGCTCAAGACGCGGACGTACCCTCGATGGTGACGGCTGAGGACGCCCGCTGGCTTGCCGGTTACCTGCGGAAGATGGTGTCCAGTCGCCCGGCCGCCTGGGCCGGCAGCGAGCTGACCCTCTCCCAGCTGATCGCGCTGCACATCATCAGCGCAAGGTCTCCGATGACGCTGATCGCGCTGTCCGAGGCCCTGGGTACCCGACCCCCGGCCACCTGCGCGATGGTCAACCGGCTCACCCAAGCCGGGCTGGTCCGCCGCACGACGGACCCTAACGACCTGCGACGCGTCCTGCTGGCCGTCACCAACACCACAGCCCAGATGATCGGCAAAATCGACCCCGACACCGCGCGACGCCTGCAGGCCGTGCTGAGCAGCATGGGCTCAGCCGCTCAACGCGTCCTCACCGAGGTCCTCAAGGACACCGCGCGACGCCTCACCCACTAACCAACCGGGACACCCCCCGCAGCTGCCGATGCGACACTATCGAGGGGTGAACGCAGCGCCGCATTCCGCGACAGTTCCGGACACCCTGTTCGACGACCCGGCCGCCGAGGCCCGCTGGCGGGCCCGGTTCACCGCACCCCGGGTCAGCCTGCCGCAGTGGGCCCGCGACGCCCCAGACCGCTGCTTGTACACCTCCAACGCCTCAGGCACCTGGGAGGTCTACGCCTGGGACCGCGCCACCGGAACGCACCGGCAAGTCACCGACCGGCCGCACGGCACCCACATCGCCACCGTGACGCCCGACGGTGCGCAGGTGTGGTGGTTCGCCGACACCGGCGGTGACGAGTTCGGCGGCTGGATGACCGAGCCGTTCAGCGGGCGGCCCGCTGACGAGCAGCCGCAGCCGGCCGTGCCAGGCACCACGCCCGGCTACCCAGCCGGGCTGGACCTCGGGCGGCACAGCGCGGCGATCGGTGCCTCCACCGAGGAGGGCACCACAGTGTGGATCTCCCGGGAGGGTAGGGCTCACATCGTCTACCGCAGCGAGCACGACGCCGGGGTGGGTGCCCTGTCCCGCGACGAGCGGCTGCTCGCGATCATGCATTCCGAGCACGGTGACTCCCGCCACCCCGCGGTCCGGGTGCTCGACGTGGGGGGACCGGCCGCAGGCTCGCGCCTCGCCGAGAAGTGGGACGGGGCCGGCAATGGCCTAGAAGTGCTCGGCTTCGCCCCCCTGGAGGGCGACCCCCGGCTGCTGCTCGGGCACGAACGGCGCGGCCGCGAGGAACTGCTGATCTGGGATGTCGCGGCGGACACCGAGACCGAGATCGCCCTGGAGCTACCCGGCGAGCTGTCCGCCGACTGGTATCCCGACGGCACCGCGCTGCTCGTCGCCCACCAGTACGCGGCCCGCTCCACGCTGCACCGGTACCAGCTGGCCACCGGCGAGCTGAGCGCGCTGGACATTCCCCGCGGCACGGTCGGCGGTGCGGCGGTCCGGCCGGATGGCACTGTCGAGTACGCCTGGTCCTGCGCCGACCAGCCTCCCGCCATCCGCGCGCTGCACCCGGACGGCACCGACCGTGCCCTGCTGCGGCCCCAGGGCGAGCCGGCCCCCGGCTCGCAACCCCTGGCCGACCAGTTCGTGGCGACCCCACACGGAGCCGTGCACGCGCTGGTGGCCACCCCCGCTGGCGCCCCCCGGGGTCCGTTGCCCACCGTGTTCCTGCTGCACGGCGGACCGCACGCGGCGGATGAGGACCGCTTCTCCGCGGTCCGAGCGCTCTGGCTGGACGCGGGCTTCGCGGTGGTCCACGTCAACTACCGTGGATCGACCGGCTACGGCTCGGCCTGGCGGGACGCGATCGAGAACCGGCCGGGGCTGACCGAGCTGGAGGACGTCGCGGCCGTGCACGACTGGGCGATCTCCAGCGGGTTCGCCGACCCGGCGAGGTGCGTGGTAGAGGGCTGGTCCTGGGGTGGCTACCTGGCGCTGCTCGCCGTCGGGACCCAGCCGCGGCGCTGGGCGGCGGGGGTAGCCGGCAGCCCGGTGGCCGACTTCGTGGCCGCCTACGCCGACGAGATGGAACCGCTGCGGGCCTTTGACCGGGCGCTGTTCGGTGGCTCACCCAAGGAGCGGCCCGAGCGCTACCGGATGGCGTCCCCGATCAGCTACGCGGCCGACGTGCGCGCTCCGGTGCTGCTGCTGGCCGGGGAGAACGATCCGCGCTGCCCGATCCGTCAGATCGACAACTACCTCGCCCGGTTCACCGAGCTGGACAAGCCCTACCAGTGCTACCGCTATCACGCCGGACACGGGTCGCTGATCGTGGCCGAGAACCTCCGGCATGCCGCCATCGAGGTGAGGTTTGTTCGCGACGTGCTCCTGGGTGAACTTTACCCTCGATCAACGCGGTGGTAACGCGAACGGCGGAAACTAGGTCAGGAGGTGGTCATCGTGACCCTGTGGCGGCTGCACGTCGACGTGGCCGATCAGCCCGGCCAGCTGGGCGCGCTCGCCGCGGCGATCGGCGGCTGCGGGGCCAATATCGTTTCCCTGCACGTGGTGGGCGAACCGGCCGAAGACGGGGCGGTGACCGACGAGCTGCTGGTCCACCTGCCGCTGCAGCTCGCGGTGCCGGCGCTGGTGGAAGCCATCGAGGCCGCCGGGTTCTGCGTCACGGTGGTGGTGCAGGCCGACGCGCAGGCGTTGGCCGATCCGGTGAGCACCGCGCTGGCGCTGGCGCACTGCGTTGTGGTCGACCCGGGCAGCGCCGCGCGGGCGGTGGCGGCTCTGCTGCGCGCTGAACTGGCGGGGGACGGCGCACCGCCGGCCGCGCATCACGCCGAGCTCGGCAACGCGGCGACGCGGGTGCGGCTGCGACGCGGCTGGCCGTTCACCGCCACCGAGATCTCCCAGGCCGCAGCGCTGCTCGAGCTTGCTGGGTCTTCCGGCGGGCGTGGGCTTGCGCCACCACGAGCTAGCGTGCAACTGACCGACGGGGCCGAGGTGGTGCTGCGCGCCGCCACGGCCGCGGACGCGCCGCTGGTCGCGGCGCTGCATGCGCGCTGCTCCCCGCACACCCGGGCACTGCGCTCACTGCCCACCAGACCGGTGCTGACCGCAGCCGTGCTACGGCAGCTGATCGGCGCCGACGGATCCACCAGCGTGCTCGCGGTGACCACCGATGGTGGCGCCGCGATCGGGCTGGCGAACCTGGTCCGCACCGGGTCCGACGCGGCTGCGGTCGCACTGCTGGTGGAGGACGTCTGGCAGGGCCGGGGGGTGGGCACGGCGCTGGCCCGCAAACTGGTGGAGCTGGCCCGAGCCGATCAGATCACCGAGCTCACCGCGGTGTCGCAGGTGGGCAACAGCGCCCTGACCCGGGTGTTGCGCCGGGCGGGGTTGCGCCCACGCGGCCGGTTGGAGGGAGGCTTTCTGCACGTCCGGGCCGCCCTGCACCCCGAAACGCTCAGCCCGAGCGCATCGACTAGGGCCAGCCTGGCCTAGCCCCGGCGCGGTGTTCGTGCGTGCCCTGTGTCCTCGCACTGGGCCCCAGCGGAGTGCTCTTGGGCGAACTGCACCACCTGCTGCCCGATCGTGCGCAACGTGCGCTCGACCGCAGGATCAGAGGGGACGCCATGGTCGTCAAAGCTCACCTCGGTGGAGTTCAGCGCCGCGCCCAGCGGGGTGGGCCACCCGTGCAGCGCGTGCACGATCGAGCGCAGCGCGCTCAGCGTGGTCACCGCCGCTTGCCAGCCCAGCGCCATGGCCACGCACCCGACCGCCCGCCCGTCCAGGTAGGGCCGGGAGTCGGCGCGCAGGTCCTCGACGTAGTCCAGCGCGTTTTTCACCAACCCGGAGACGGTGCCGTGATAGCCCGGCGAGACCAGCACCACGCCGTCTGCCCTGCGTAACGCGTGCACCAGCCGGTGCGCCACCTCGCTGCGGGCCGGCACCGCGGGGTCATAGAACGGCAGGACCAGGTCCGCGCCGGTGATCGCGAGGGTCTGCGCACCGGCGAGGCGGGCACCCTGGAGAACCACGTTCAGCGCCCGCTCAGACTGCGAGTCCGCGCGCATCGAACCCCCGATACCGACCACGGTGAGCCCCATGGCTGGTGACCTTACGACGCGGCGGGCGCACGGCGCGCTGCCGGATCCGGCTCCCCGGTGCGCGAAGGCCCGGCACCCCCAGAGTGCCGGGCCCTCGCCGGTGTTCCCGGCTGGGTCTTGCGGATCAGGACTGCCCGGCACGGACGCCCTGCTCGACCCGGTCACCCAGGTCCTTGTCCACGTGGCGCCAGTACTCGAAGGCCCGCTGCAGGACTGGCTCGGTCACACCCTTGAGCAGATGACCGACGATGTTACTCACCAGCCGCTCGCGGGCCGCGTCGTCCAGGACCTTGCGGACCAGGGTGCCCGGCTGGCCCCAGTCGTCGTCTTCCGCGTGCAGCGTATAGGCGGCGTGCACCATCTCCCCGCTGGTGTACCACCCAGCCGGCTCACCGTAGCGCGCGGTGTCGGCCTGCGGCCCGCCCTTGGAGTTCGGCGCGTACACCGGGTCGGTGACGTTGTGGTAGCGCATCGCGCCGTCCTTGCTGTAGCTGTGCACCGGTACTTTCGGTGTGTTGACCGGGATCTGCTGGTAGTTGGTACCGATGCGGGCCCGGTGGGCGTCGGCATAGGCGAACAGCCGAGCCAGCAGCATCTTGTCCGGACTCGGCCCGATGCCAGGCACCAGGTTGTTGGGCTGGAAGGCGGCCTGCTCGATCTCGGTGTGGTAGTCGGTCGGGTTGCGGTCCAGCGTCATCCGGCCAACCTCGATGGGCGGGTAGTCGCTGTGTGGCCACACCTTGGTCAGGTCGAAGGGGTTGAATCGGTAGGTCTTGGCGTCCTCGAACGGCATGATCTGCATCTTGAGGGTCCAGCTCGGGTACTCACCCCGCTCGATTGCCTGGTACAGATCGCGGGTGTGGTAATCGCCGTCCACGCCGGCCAGGCGGTCGGCCTCCTCCTGAGTGAGGAAATCGATGCCCTGGTCGGTCTTGAAATGATACTTGACCCAGAACTTCTCGCCGGCGGCGTTGACCCACATGTAGGTGTGGCTGGAGTATCCGTTCATGTTCCGCCAGGTCTTCGGGATGCCCCGGTCCCCCATCAGCCAGGTGACCTGGTGAGCCGACTCCGGCGAGAGCGTCCAGAAGTCCCACTGCATGTCGTTGTCGCGCAGGTTGGTGTCGGCGCGGCGCTTTTGCGAACGGATGAAGTGCTGGAACTTCATCGGGTCACGGACGAAGAACACCGGGGTGTTGTTGCCGACCATGTCGTAGTTGCCCTCGGTGGTGTAAAACTTCACCGCGAAACCACGGGGGTCGCGCCAGGTGTCGGGGCTGCCGCGCTCGCCGGCCACCGTGGAGAATCGGATCAACATATCGGTCGTAGTGTTCGGCTGGAACACCGCGGCTTTAGTGTAGGCGCTGACGTCGTTGGTCACCTCGAATCGACCGAAGGCGCCACCGCCCTTCGCGTGCGGCTGACGCTCCGGAATGCGCTCGCGGTTGAACTGCGCCATCTGCTCGATGAGGTAGTGATCCTGGAGGAGGATCGGTCCATCCGGACTGACGGTGAGCGAGTGCTCATCACTCGCGACCGGGATACCGGCATCCGTCGTCGTCGGCTTGGGCTGCGTGCCGGTCACTGTAATGCCTCCCTAGAGTGGTAAGGGCTTCTGTCGGTAGTCATTCGGTAGTCATTCGCGCTGTCCTGGGCTGGGGTTCGGTGCGTCCGCACGAGTGACACACTACGTGGTGGTGATTGTCACCGGTCCGGCGCTCGAGCCGGGCCGGGTGCCCGGCCAGCCACTGCAGCACCGTCAGGCGGGGTGCGGTTACCCGCAACCTCGCCTGGCGCAGGTGATGCCGCACGTCCGAGGCAGCCATGACACAAGCCACTATCCCAGAGTTATCTGGAACGAGTCAAGAAACGACCCGCGGACGGTGCCCCTGGTGGCCACTGGCGGCAGCGTAACCAACCAGCAGTAACCAACCAGCAGTAACCAGCCAGCAACCAGTCACAACTTCCGACCAAGCCCGCAATACGTTGAAAAGCCTTCTGGGTCCGTACTTAGGCTCTCGTTGAGCTCCGGGCGCCACAACGGAACCGGGACAATCCCAGGCTCCACGAGGTCCAGTCGATCGAAGAATCCTGTAATCCGCGTAAGGCTGCGGAACGTTAGCGGGGCCCGACAAAGGCCACGAAAATTTGCCAGGCCGGCCATGAGGGTCCCATCGTGGTCGCTATGCGCGACTGACAGATAGCTACCAGGGCACACCGCGTCCATGTAGGCCGCGAGGGACTCGACTGGATTGTTGGCATCAGAAACATAATGCAACACCTCAATCGCGAGCACGGCGACCGGCGCGCCCAGGTCGAGCAGCCCACATCGGCTGGTGGCATCGAGCACCTGCTCCGGCTGGCTCAAGTCGGCGCACAGCATAACAACATCCCGGCTCTCAGCCAACAAACTGCGGCCCTCAGCCACAGTCCTCGGGTCTATATCGACGTATACCACGCGACACTCAGGGCTGAGACCTTGCGCCACCTCATGCACGTTGCCCGCGACGGGCAGGCCCGATCCGAGATCCAGGAACTGCCGCACTCCCGCCCCCACGAGATACCGCACCACGCGATCCAGAAACGCCCGGTAGATGCGCACCACGTGCGCCAGATACGGTGCTCCCAACAAGATGCGCTCAGCGATCTGACGATCGGCCGCGTTGTGGTGCGATCCACCCAACCAGCAATCACGAACTCCCGTAACACTCCACGGGATCGAACCGTTTTTCACCAGAACCCCGACTGGCAAAGACACCTTCGCGTTCACCTATCCTTTCAAGGTGGCCAAGACCCCTGTAACGATACAGACATGAGCAGCGGTAATACACTGGCCGGCCTCCTCCAGAATCCAACCCGCTACGCCGGGATGCTCGGAGGACACGCTGACCATCCGTCGGCACGATGGGGTGAATAACGATTTTGTTGAGAATTACACGATCTGACGGCGCCTGGGATGGGCCGGAATGCGCGATGATGGGACGGTGCAGGCGTGGCGGGTGCACCGGCCAGGGGCGATAAGTAGCCAGCCGCTGCGCCGGACGCACGAACAGCTGCCCCGGCCGGGCGCGCATGAGCTACTGGTGCGGGTGCTGGCCTGCGGGGTGTGCCGCACCGACCTGCACGTCGCCGAGGGCGACCTCCCCGTGCACCGGCGGGGTGTGGTGCCCGGCCACGAGGTGGTCGGTGAGGTCGTCAAGGCTGCCGACGGCCGGTCCGACACCGGCCCGTTCGGGATAGGGCAGCGGGTCGGCATCGCCTGGCTGCGCCACACCTGCGGGCAATGCCGCTACTGCACCCGCGGGTCGGAGAACCTGTGCCCGTACTCGCAGCACACCGGATGGGACGCCGACGGCGGGTACGCCGAGTTCACCACGGTGCCCGCCGACTACGCCTACCCGCTGCCCGTGAGCTACCCCGACGCCGACCTCGCGCCGCTGCTGTGCGCGGGCATCATCGGGTGGCGCGCGCTGGCTCGGGCGAACCTGCCGCCGGGCGGCCGCCTGGCCCTCTACGGCTTCGGGGCCAGCGCGCACCTCACCGCGCAGATCGCTCTGGTCCAGGGCGCGACCGTGCACGTGCTGACCCGCAGCGCCCAGGCCCGAGAGCTCGCCCTGGCGCTGGGCGCCACCTCGGTGGGCGCAGCCGCCGACGCCCCACCGGAGCCGGTGGACTCCGCGATCCTGTTCGCTCCCGCCGGGGAGCTGGTGCCCTGCGCGCTGGCCGCGCTCGACCGGGGCGGCACCTTGGCGCTGGCCGGCATCCACCTCACCGACATCCCCGTGCTGCACTACCAGCAGCACCTGTTCTTGGAACGGCAGATCCGCAGCGTCACGGCCAACACTCGCCAGGACGGTCAGGAGTTCCTGCGTTTCGCCGCCGAACACCGGCTGCGCGTGGTCACCACCCCCTACCCGCTGGACCGGGCTGACGCGGCCCTCACCGATCTTGCGGCCGACCGGGTGAGCGGTGCGGCCGTCCTCATCCCCTAAAGCAGGCCCTGAGACAGGCAACGACGTCCTCGTCGGTGTCTTGGGAAAAGTCGCGGTACCACCCGCCGATCGCCCAGAGCATCCGCGGGGTGACCAGGGCGATCACCTCATCGGCTTCGTCATGCCCCTGGCTGGCCCAATCCAGCGGCGCCACCGGGACGGCTAGGACAACGCGGGCCGCACCCTGAGCCCGGACCACCGCGCAGGCGGCCCGTGCGGTAGATCCGGTCGCGATGCCGTCGTCGACCACCACCGTGCTGCGCCCGGCGAGCGGGATGCGGGGCCGATCACCACGGAACCGTTGGGCCCGCCGCTGCAGCTCAGCGCGCTCCTGGTCTTCCACGGCGGCTAACTCCTCGGTGGTGACCGCGGCGCGGCGGATCACCTCGGGCAGCAGGATGCGCACGCCACCCTCGCCGATAGCGCCCATGGCCAGCTCGGGCTGCGACGGTACCCCCAGCTTGCGCACCATGATCACATCCAGCGGGGCGTCGAGGGCGGCGGCCACCTCTGCCGCGACCCGGACCCCACCACGGGGAAGGCCCAGGACCACCACGTCGGAGCCGCGCAGATGGTGCAACCGCTCGCTAAGCTGCCGCCCCGCGTCGGCACGATCGACAAACATCGCGCCACCTCCGTCCACCAGCTCCGATTATCCGCCGGTGTCCCTGGCTAGCGGGACCCTCACTGCCGTGCTGGCAGGACGGTGAAGGGTGCAGAGAGCTCAGCGGCGCCGCAGGTCGCGGAGATCTGGTACCGGCCGGGAGCGACGCCCGAGCGGACGGTGCCCGAACCGAAGAGATGCCACGGTTGGTGGCCGTTCGGGTTTCCCCGCAGCGCACCGATGTCGAGAACCGGCGAATGCACCGCACCCAGGTTGTCTAGGCACGCCACGTCCAGCGACACCGCAGACCCCGGGGCACCCTGCTCGGGGGACACCCGCAACCAGCTCACCCCGGGCGCGGGCGGCGCCGGCTCCCCGGGCGTGCTGGGCAGGCTCGACGGCAGGCTCGACGGGGGGCGGGGTTCGCTCGGCTTGGGTTCGCTCGGCCCTTCGCTTGGCCTGGAACAGGCCACAGTGAGCGTCCCCACAAGGGCGACGCTGACGATGCTGGTGACGAAAACTCGGAGGCCCATGCCTGTGCAGTATGCCGTGCGGATCAGGGGCCGCTCAGCGTGGCGGGGTTGCGGGGACATCGACCTGGGTGACCGGAGGTGTGGCCGCGGACACCCGCCCCGGGGTGCGCAGGGCAGGGGGGGCAGGTCGGTTGCCCACCTCCACCGGGCCTGTCACGCTGCCGGTCACTGGGGCGAAACCGGAGCGGTCGGGCAGGAACGCACCGAGCCGGCAGTCCACCTGGGTGCTCCCGGCCTGCCAGCTCTCCGGGCGCAGCGTCTCCCAGAACAGCGTGAGCCCCTTGTTGGCGACGACCGCAGGCCCCCCGGAGAAGTCCTTCGCCAGCCGGGTGCATTCGGTGTTCAGCACTCGGTCCTGCGCGGCTTCGTCGGGGTATCCCTGGGGAAAGGCTCCCTTGAGGTCAACCACCCCGATGACCTCGATGGCATGGGGGCTCGCACACGGAACGGGATCGCCCACTGCTTTGCCGTCGTTGCCCAAGCAGGTGCCGGGCGGATGCACGTCGGACTGGTCGGCTGCCAGCACACTGCCGGTGGTGAGGAACAGCGTTCCGGTGCGGCCAGCGGACTGCACCCCGCAGCGCAGCGTCCGGTCCCCGCGTCGCCAGCCGGCCTCGCTGGGTTTGATCGCGCCTACGGTGAAGCGGCCGAACGGGTCAAAGTGATGAGCCAGGATCTGGGCGTTGCGCTGGGTGCAGCGCTGCGCCACCAGCTGCTGCCAACGCGCCGGATCGGGGAAAGCGGCCTGGGAGCCGAAGTCCTGGAGATCCAGCGTCCCGGTGACCTCGAACAGGTGGGGTTGGGTGCAGCTCACCTCCCTGGCGTCGATGGCGTCGGGTTTCTGCCAGGTCAGGCAGGTGTGTGGGAGGAGCCGCAGCGGCGGCGCACCCGGCGGGGGGGCCAGGCCGGGCACGCCGGCGAACAAGACTGCCTTCCCGGTGGGCACCCCGAGGATGACCAGCACCGCCAGCGCGCCCAGCACGGCCCCAACGGCCAGCCGCCGGGTGACGCGGCTGGCGCGGTGCCCGGCGGCCTTCACCGGGAGGTGCCCACCCGTCGGTTCAGCCTGCGGGCCTTGATCGCCTCGATGCCGATGGGGATGAACGACAGCGCGACGATGCCAACCAGGATCAGCTCCACGTGATTTCTGACGAGTGTAATCCGACCGAGCCAAAAGCCCAGCAGAGTTACTCCGGTGGCCCAGGCGACACCACCGAGGACTGAGTACGTGAGGTACGTGCGGAAATTCATGCGGCCTATCCCGGCAATCACCGTGATGAAGGTCCGCACGATAGGGATAAAACGGCTAAGCAGGATCGCCCGCGCGCCATACTTGTCGAAAAAGGCGTGTGTCTTGTCCACGTACTCCTTTTTAAACAGACGGGAGTCCGGCCGGTTGAACAGTGCCGGCCCCGCCCGGTAACCCACGTAGTAGCCGACCAGGTTGCCCACGACGGCGCACACCGTGAGCAGCAGGCATACCAGCCAGATCGAAGAGGCGATGAGACGGGCCGCGACGAACAGCCCGGCGGTGAACAACAGTGAGTCGCCGGGCAGGAAGAATCCGATGAGTAGCCCGCATTCGGCGAAAATGATCAGACCTAGTCCGACCAGCACGAAGGGGCCCAGCATCCGCAGCAGCTGGTCGGGATCCAGCCACGACAGGCCTAGCGACGATGGGCCCAGCGCCAGCGCCGTGCCGAGGGGGGAGGGCGTCACGGCGCCACGGTAGCCTAGGCGCCGTCACCAGATGCTGATCACGCCGGCCAAGGCGCCAGCCAGCGCTCCGAGCAGCACCGCCAGGACGAGCACCCTCCAGGCTGAGGGTGAGGGCTTGGCATGCGCCGGCCCCCGGCGGCCCGACCCGAGCCCCACCCCGGAGGCGTGCGCCCGCAACGCGGCGGACAGCCGCCGATCCATCTGATCGTTCATACCTAGGAGTGCTCCAGGATCCGTTGCAAGGCGTCCAGCGCGCGGCTGGAGCTGGACTTCACGGTGCCGCGACTGACCCCGGTGGCTGCCGCGATCTCCGCCTCGCTCATCCCCCCGTAGTAGCGCAGCACCAGCACCTCACGTTGCCGCGGCGGCAGCTGGCCCAGCGCGACGACCACCGCCTGGTGCTCGGTGGTCAGCATCGCCAGCGACTCCGCTGAGCGCGCATTGGCCTGGTGCGGGGGGACGTAGCCGCGAGCGGTCTTGCGGCGGCGCAGCACGGAACGGGAACCGTTGACCACCGCGGTGCGCAGGTAGCCCAGCGCGGCCGCCTCGTCGCGCAGTCCAGACCAGTGCCGGTGCAGTCCGGTGAACGCCTCCTGCACGACATCTTCGGCGGTGGCCGCCTCGTCGACCAGCAGGATCGCCAGGCGCACCAGCCGGGTCCGGTGCTGGCGGTACAGATCCTCCAGCGTCAGCAGCGGGGCCTCGGCTGAGGCGTTCTCTGGGGCGTCCAGCACCCGCAGGTGACGCAGCGTCGCTTCGACCGACTGCTGCACGGTCATGCGGTCCAGTGGTTCGTCGCCGTCCACGCCGGAAACGTACTGTGGTCCCGTCACGCCCATCCGATCGCGTCTGGGACGAAACAACGATGACCGTGCACGGCAACCTGTTGGGACCCCACCCGACGCTGCTGCCCGAGCAGCCCGACGCCGAGGCGGCGCTCGCCGCGGCGAACGATCCCGCGACGGTGGCCGCCGCCTACCCTGAATTCTCCGGTGCGTGGGCGGCGCTGGCGCAGCGGGCGCTCGACGAGGGCGACGCCGTGGCCGGCTACGCCTTCGCCCGCACCGGATACCACCGCGGCTTGGACCAGCTCCGCCGCGCCGGCTGGAAAGGTCACGGGCCGGTGCCGTGGTCGCATCGTCCCAACCAGGGTTTCCTGCGCGCCCTGGCCGCGCTGGCCCGGGCGGCCGCCGAGATCGGCGAGGACGCCGAGGCCCGAAGGTGCCGGGATCTCCTCGACGAATGCGATCCCGCCGCAGCCGGCGCCCTGGGTCTAGGCTGAAGGGCTTGTGGAGGTTGACGACGAGGCGCGCACGATCGGTGCTCGGCTGCGGCAGGTCCGCGCCTCCCGGGGCAAGTCGCTGCGGGTGGTCGCCGGGCTAGCGGGCATGAGCAAGTCGAATTTGTCGCAGATCGAGCGCGGCGAGCGTGCCCCCAGCCTGAGGCAGATCGTGGCGCTGGCAAACGCGCTGGGGATCGCCCCGTCCGAGCTGACCAGGCTGCCGATACCCGCACCCGCCAACGGGCACACGGACTCCACCACCGAGGCGGTGCGGCTGGCGCTGGATGCGATCGACATCGGCCACCCTGGCGGGATGGTGCTGCCCGTTTCGGTGCTGCGGGATCAGGTGGCCCGGATCCATCAGCAGCGGCGAGCCTGCGAGTTCGCCGAGTTAGCCACCGACTTGCCCGAGCTGATCCGGAACCTGCACACCACCCTGGCCACCGGCGCCGAGCACGCCGAGCTGCTCGAGCTGGCCATCCGCCTGCATGTGCATGTCACCCGCATGTGGCTCGCCCACGTGGGTGCGCCCACTGACCTGCTCCGCCGGACTGTCTTCCTGATCCGGCACCTGGCCCGGGAGCACGAGGAGGCGGCCACGCTCGGCGCAGCCATGTTCGCCGTGGCCGACGCACTGCTGGTCGGCGGGGCAGTCCCGTTGGGTCAGGCCGCGCTCGACTCGATCACCCTGCCGCCGACGACCGCCGACACCGCTGGTCTGGTGGCTCTCGTCACCCAGACCCATGCTCTGGCCGCCATGATGGATGGCCGTCCGGGCGATGTGGGCGCTCCAATGCAGACCGCCACGGAGCTGGCTGAGCGGTTCGGCGCCACCGGCGAACCCGACTCCCTGGGGTTTGTGTTCAGCCCGGTTGACGCGGTCACCATGCGGATGCATCTCGCGCGCGAAGCGGACGAGCCCGACCAGGCGGTGCGCATCGCCGGGGAGGTCGACCCCGAGAGTGCTCCCTTCCCGACGGTCCGGGCCCACTACTGGATCGACTACGGCTGCGCGCTGGCCCGGCTGCGGGGGCGCCGTGATGACGCGGTGCTGGCCTTGCGCACGGCGGAGGACCTCTTCCCCACTAGGGTGCGCCGACATCCGATGATCCGTGATGTGATCGCTGAGCTGCTCACGCGCTCACGGCGGGATGCGCTCGGTCAGGAGCTGTGGGGCATGGCCTACCGGGCCGGCCTGCCGGTGTAACCCGTCAGGGTGGAGTCCAGTCTGGCCGGACGCCCAGGCGTGAGCACATCCCATGCTCCTCAACCATGACCAACGACGTACCCGGGCCACGCCGGATCGGCAAGCCCCGCAAGGTGACCCCCGCGAGCGGTGCGCCGCACCGGGGCCCGGTGGGCTTCGCCGTCTTCGTGGCGAGCACTCACGGCGGGCAGATCGTGCTGGACCCGCCCGCAGCCGGTGCCCCCAAGGTCACGATCGATGAGGACGGGACTCGGGCGCTGCGTGAGGCGTTGATCGAGTGACTGCGTTGATCGAGTGACTGGGATGAGCGAGGCCCCGGTGACCTGGTATCTGCGATCGATCGGTGATCAAGATACGCATCGCGGTGTGCTGCGCCCCGCCGAGGGCACGGTGACCGCCGCATGCGGTGTGACGTTCGTCCCGAGACTGCTTCCGTTCGGTCGCGGTCTGGGATTTTCCGGCGATCCGCCCGACCCCGGGCAGGTCTGCCCGGCGTGCGCTGATCTTCCTTTCGGACTCCCGCACCCGGGACCCGCGAGATGAGGAAACCCCGGCCGGCCGTCGGTTGAGCCTTGCTCCCGTGCCTTGAGCTCCCGGCGGCTGGTCGGTTCCACCCAACCAGTGGGGTGGTACCCAGGCGCAACCCACCGGTGCCCGCTCACCTGTGCCCACTTCCTGGACGCCCTCTGGCGCACCAACGGCACGATCGCCGGCCAGCTAGCCGGGATGATCATGACGCAGGGCGCTCGTCTGAGCCAGACGTTTGCTACGACCTCTGGGCTTGCAGTGCTGACTGAACTCAGAACGGTGGTGCGTCGTTGTCAAGGTCAGGTGCTGGCGGGGGTTTGGTGTCGGCTTCGGGTGGTGTCGTCCCAGATACACGAGGTTTCCCAGTCGCCGTCGGGCCGGATAAACAGCGGTGGTGCTGGTCGATCCCGGAGGAGGGGGTCGGGCAGGGGCTCGATGATCGGGAATGGTCGCAGGTGATAGACGTGGCCGAGTCGGCTCCTCCACTGGAACACGCCCGGTTCGAGCTGGTGTAGCCGCCAACCGCCCTCATGCTTGAGGCGGTGATCGTGGCGGCAGACGGTGCCGAGATTGTGATCGGCGGTGGCCCCACCGTGGGCATGGTCGAGGGTGTGGTCGGTATCGGTGCCGCGAGTGGGGGCGCGACAGCCGATCATGATGCAGAACCGGTCACGGATCTCGATGTGTCGGCGCAACGCGGCGCCGGGAAAGCGCCGGATGGGGTCGGCGGCGGTTTGCTGCGCGCTGCCGTGCTGGTGGGCCAGGTCGGTGACCACCGGTCCCCAGCTGCCGAGCGCGGCGGGGTCACGGGCGAGCTCGTGCAGGGTGCTGGCGGGGATCTGCAGTTCCACGATCTGCCGGCAGCTGGCCGTGCGGGTGGGCAAGCCGAGGGGGCGGGCGTGGGTGATGCCGCAGTGCAGCAGCTGCCCGTGGGCGTCGGTGAGGGCAAAGCGCCACTGGCCCCGGGTCATGGTGGTGGCCAGAGCGCGGGCCAGCCCGGCGGGGACGGGTCCCCAGCCGGCCAGCTCGGCGGGATACTCATCGCGCCCGAGCAGGGTGGATAGCCGTACTCGCAGTTCCATGCCCGCACCGGACGGGCGGCGTGGGACCACCGGCTCACCGGCCGCAGCATGCCCGTCCTGAGTCGATGCACCGCTGTCTTCAGGTCCGTCGTGGTCTGGTTCGTCGTTGTCGCGAGGCTGGTCGTGGCACTCCGGGGCGTCACCCGCTTCGTCGTTGGCTGGTTCGTCGCTGTGGTGGGCAGCGCGCAGGCGCTCAAGGATGGTGGGGCCGTCGAGTCCGGTGTAAGTGCCGTCGGTCATGCCCAGGAACAGCTCGGCGCGGATGTGGTCGATCGGGCGGGGGTCACCGGCGTGTTTGGCGGCCTTGGCCAGCTCATCGATGTGCCCGCAGGCCGCCGCGACCCGCTCCACGGGCAGGTTGAGCCCGGAGAGGTTCGCTGAGCCATCGGGGTTGCGGGAGCCGACCACCTTCCGATCCGCCAGGGCCTGTTCGTAGCGGCGCCGGGCCCACTCTGGGTCCAGCGCGATGGCGAGTTTCTTGATCTGCTCGATCAGTTGCCTCCGGTCGGAGCAGCCGCTCGACCCCCGCACCAGGACGGCAGGACCCCGGACGCGGCGGGCGTCGAACTCGATGTGCCGACCGTCTGGCGCAGTCACGGTCAGCCTCACGTCCGCCCGGCGCGGCTGGCTCAGCCAGGCGGATACCGAGGCGGCCAGCACCGCACCCGCGCCGCCGGAGCCGAGCGCGATCTCCAACGCGTCGAACACCCCAGCACCCATCTCGCCGGGCCGCACCAGCGCCTGGGCCGGGCGCACCCGGCCCCGCAGAGCGTCCTCGTGCCGCAGCCAGTCGAGCAACGACCGGAGCACCCCGCCGTCCTCGGCGCTGACACTCAGCAGCAGATCAGAGACGGACTGTGACTGCACGGGCTCATCGTGTCAGACCAGTAAGTCGAACTCTAGCCGCACGGGGAACGGGACACTGGAGGTGAAGGTGTCGGTGACCGCTCCGGAGTCCGCGTAGCCGAAGTCCTCGGCGAGGTGACAGTCCAGCAGGGACACCGGCTTGTCGAGGTCCACGATCCAAACGGGGGATGCCGGCGTCGGCGTACTCGCCTCGCTTGATGACGTAATCGAGACGCCCGGAACCAGGGAAGACGATCTCCACGACGACCAGCACGTCCGCCGCGCAGAGCAGTCCGCCGTCGCGGTCCACCCGGTCGAGCGCCCCAGTATCGACTACCACCAGGTCGGGTCGGCGCACCAAGCCGGGCTGATCCGCGGGAAGGCGCCCCAGATCGATATCAACGTCCTGGATGACGCGCATACCCTCAGGGAGCTGCGGGACCAACTGCATCGCCAGCGCGAGCCCTGCCATATTGTGCTTCGCGGTGGGGCTGGGCGACACCAGGATGCGGCCTTCCATGAGTTCGGTGTAACCCCACCCGGTCTCACCGAGCGTGGCGTACTCCGCAGCGGTCAGCAGACGGCCAGGGGGCAGGCCGGGTACGCCTAGTGGCTCAGCGGCGGTCATGACGCCCAGCGTAAGACAGCTGGAGGTCAACGCCGGATCAGGCGCCAGTCCTCGGTGTGCCGGTACCAGGTCCAGCGCTCGGTGGTTCGGGAAGCGACGCCGTCGCGCCACACATCGGTCGGCCGGCAGCCCAGCTGCACGGCGCGCCCGGCGGCACGGCGTACCCGGTTCCGGAACAGCCCGCCGCGCACCACCCGCACCACCAGCCCGAGCGCGCGGTCCGGCGCCACCTCCAGCCGGCGGGCCCGCCCGCGCAGCATCACCTCCTCGTCGCAGTACGCCACCCCCTCCAGCGGCCGTACCACGCCCAGGCCGACGAGCACACCACCGGAGTCGTCACGAATCAGGGGTATCCGGTCCGGCTCGCCCCGCAGCGCGAGCGCCGCTGCGGCCGTGGGCACTGCCGGCAGGCCCCAGAGTCGGGCCACCACCGAGGGCGCGGAGGGCACGTAGCCCACCGGCACGGTTGCCACGGCGTCGGTACGCAGCAGCCGCAGCAGCACCGCGGCCAGGTCGGCGTCGGTGCCGCAGACCACCAGACGCCGACCGCCCAAGCCCGCCAGTGTCTCGCCGAGATCCTCACGGCCGGGGCGGGCCGGCACCGCCGTCGCCGAAAGCCCCCCGACACCGGGCCACTGCGCGGAGCCGCAGGTCAGCACCACAGCCCCGGCCATGTCCACTCCAAAAGGTTTACGCTCGCGTCGGCGCGCCCGAACCAACCCCTCTTGGAGTACCACATGCCGGCGATCGTGCTGATCGGCGCCCAGTGGGGCGACGAGGGCAAGGGCAAGGCCACCGACCTGCTCGGTGAACGGGCCCAGTGGGTGGTGCGCTACCAGGGCGGCAATAACGCGGGCCACACCGTGGTGCTGCCCGACGGGCAGAATTTCGCGCTGCACCTCATCCCGTCGGGCATCCTCACCCCGGGCGTGACCAACGTCATCGGCAACGGCGTGGTGGTGGACCCCGGGGTGCTGCTGGAGGAGCTGGCCGGCCTGCAGGCCCGGGGCGTGGACACCCAGCGGCTGCTCATCTCCGCCGACGCACACTTGATCATGCCTTATCACGTGGCGATCGACCGGGTCACCGAGCGCTACCTAGGCAAAGCCAAGATCGGCACCACCGGGCGCGGCATCGGGCCCGCCTACCAGGACAAAGTGGCCCGGGTCGGGGTCCGGGCTCAGGACCTGCTGGATGAAAAGATCCTGCGGCAGAAGGTCGAGGCCGCGCTGGAGTTCAAGAACCAGGTCCTGGTCAAGGTCTACAACCGACGCGCGCTGGACGCCGAGCAGGTGGTGGACACCGTGCTGGAGCAAGGCGCGCACTTCGCGCACCGCATCGCCGACACCCGGTTGGTCCTCGATAACGCGCTGCAGCGCGGCGAAACGGTGCTCTTGGAGGGCAGCCAAGGGACCCTGCTCGACGTCGACCACGGCACCTACCCCTTCGTCACCTCGTCGAACCCGACCGCTGGCGGCGCCTGCGCCGGCTCGGGGATCGGCCCCATGAGGATCACCGCCGTGGTGGGGATCCTCAAGGCCTACACCACGCGGGTCGGCTCGGGCCCGTTCCCCACCGAACTGCACGACGCCCTGGGCGAGCGGCTACGCAAGGCCGGTGGGGAGGTCGGGGTCACCACGGGGCGAGACCGGCGGGTCGGCTGGTTCGACGCGGTGATCGGGCGCTACGCGGCGCGGGTGAACGGGATCACCGATTTCTTCCTGACCAAGCTCGATGTGCTCTCCGGTCTGGACACCGTGCCGGTCTGCGTGGCCTATGAGGTCGGCGGCACCCGCCTGGAGGAGATGCCGATGACCCAGACCGACCTGCACCACGCCGTGCCGGTGTATGAGGAGCTGCCCGGCTGGTGGGAGGATTTGTCCCACTGTCGCACCTTCGAGGAGCTGCCGCCCAACGCCCAGGCCTACGTGGCGCGCCTAGAGCAGCTGTGCGGCGCCCGCGTCTGGGCCATCAGCGTCGGACCCGGCCGAAACCAAACGATCGAACTGCGCCCACTGTAGGTTGGGTGAGATGGACACCTCCGGTCAGCCTCTGTGGTCGGTCTACGACGAGATAGGCTCTGACTAGGAGCGTCACGCCGCGGGCAGCGGGCACGGATCGACCTGCTCCGGCTCGGCGAGCCGTTGCCCTACCCGGCGGAGGCGTTCGATGCGAGCATCTGCGCCCTGGCCATCCACTACGTCGCCGACCGACCTGCGGCCTTCGCCGAGTTCTACCGCGTGCTTCGAGCCGGTGCCGCGCTCCGTGGTGTCAACCGGGCACCCCACGACCGACTGGCTCCGCATGGGCGGCTCCTACTTCGACTCGGTGCTCCAAACCGACACGTGGCACCTTCCGACCGGCGACGTACAGGTGCACTTCTGGCGTGAGCCACTCTCGCGGCTGTGCGCAGCGGCGACGAGTGCAGGCTTCGTCATCGACCAGCTGATCGAGCCCCGCCCAGCGGAGAGCATGCGCGAACTCTTCCCCACCGACTACGACACGCTCAACCGAGAGCCCGGTTTTCTCATCCTGAGCCTGCGCAAGTTGCCCTGTGCGACACGGCCGCGCAAGTAGGCACCAAGAGACTTATCGCTGTTAGCGTCCGGGAGGTGAGCGAGCGCCAGTTTCTCGATCGACTACTCCGTGGTGATCTGCATAACGTCCGGTTCGCGGAACTCTGCAAGCTGGTGAAGGCGGTGGGCAGGCGAAGCCGTACCAAGTCCGTCAGCTCCTGCGGCTGGTAGAGCAGTATGATCTTACTGTGGAGGGTATCCAGTGAACGACTATCACATCAACGTGTTCTACAGCGACGACGACGGCGGATACATCGCCGACATACCCGATCTTGAGGTCTGCTCGGCATTCGGTGAAACCCCCGAGCAGGCGGTTGCTGAGGTGTTGCGGGCCAAGGAAGCCTGGCTAGCCGTGGCCGCAGAGGCTGGCCGCGACATCCCTCAGCCGCGTTACCGGCCGGCCATCTACGTCCGCTGACATAGCGCCCTCTAGCCATGATCGCCGGTGTCGGCCGGTGACCGGCTTAGCTGGCTGAGGAGCGCACGGCTGCCAGGGTCGAGGACAGCTCTGCGATAAGCGCTGGGTCGGGCAGCTGAACTGCCCCGTACCACGGCAGTTCAGCGAGCACCTCCGGGACGGTCATCCGAGCACCCAGCAGCCCACCCGTGATGGCCGCGACCGTGTCCGTGTCGCCGCCCATCCCGACGGCCTGCAGGAGCCCATCCCGCAAGCTCACCGCCCCCCGCGTGCACGCCAGGGCCGCGGTCACCGTCTCGGCCGGATCCAGACTGATCCCGTCGGCGGGCGGCTGCCAGGTTCCGGCGAGCAGCGCGGCGAGCAGCACACCCAGCCGATCCCCCGCTGCGCACACCGATCTCGCCTGGGCCTCTTCGTCGATCGCGATGGTGAGCAGCAGCGCCCCGGAGGCTCCTTCCAGTGCCCACGAGGCACATGCCGCGACCACGCAGGCCGCGACCAGCGCGTCCGGGTCAGGATGGGTGACCCGGCTCAGTTCGAGGGTACGGCGTCGACGCCGATCCGGATCGTCGAGCGGGGTGGCCCAGCCGATCGGCAACGCCCGCATCGACGCGCCGTTAGTGGCCTCCCCCCCCCCGCTGGTCAGCGGCGTCCCCGTGGCCCGGAAGTGTTCGATCGCACGGGTGGTGGAGGGACCGAGCCCTGGGATCGACCCAGCCGTGGCGGCCAGTGCCCGCAGGAACACCTGCCCGTCAGCGGCACCGCCGCGTGCGGCGAGGTGCTGGGCGACCAGCACCGTCAACGCGGTGTCATCTGAGGTGGCACCACGTTGCCCTCCCTCGCGGGCGGGCAGCGCCTCGATCTGCGCCGGGCTGGCGGGCGCGGGTGAGGACCCCTCCCACGGCACTCCGAGTGCGTCCCCGCAGGCATAGCCGGTCATCGCCGCTGCGATCCGGTCCGCCGGCGGGTAGGCGAGCACCGGATACAGGTGGACCAACAGCCCGTATCCCCGGGACTGGATCGATCGGCGGGCCGCGGCGCCGTGCTCGACGCTCTCCCGTTCCCGGCCGCTGGCCGCGGCGGCAGCCGACAAGGTCAGCTGGGTATGCGTGATGTCGTAGTGCGTCTGCGATGCGGTGAAGGTGTCGTAGGCGGCACTCGCCAGCCGGTAGGCGGCGGGGCCATCGCCTTCGCGCAGCGCCAGTTCGGCACGGGAATGGGAGATCTTGGCCCGTTCCAGGGTCTCGCCGAGATCGGCGGCGAGCCGCTCAGCCTCGGCATACAAAGCCAGCCCGGCTTCCTGGTCGCCGAGGGCGATCTGGCAGCGGCCCAGCGCGTGCAGGTTGTGCAGGGCGCCACGGGCGTCAGCGATCTCGCGCCGCACCCGCAGCGCCTCGCCGTGCAGGCGCTGCGCACTGGCCCAGTCGTCTCCCCGCGCCTCGGCAACGTTCCCGAGGTTGCCCAGCAACACGGCCTGCAGGCGCAGATCACGCTCGTCCTCCGGCATTCCCGTCACCAGCGCGAGGGCACGGGTGAACAAGAAACCGCCACGCGTCAGGCCGCCACCGAAAAACGCAATCGCGCCGAGCTCGCCCAGGCAGCGGGCACGCTGAGGTAGTGAACCGGAGCGCTCGGCTTCGGTGAGCGCCTGCTGAACATAGCGCTGCGCGTCCGGGAAACGGCCCCGATACAGCTCGATGTCCGCTAATCGGATCAGCACCTCAATACGGTCGACATGGGATGCCTCCAGAGCCGCACTGGCTTCATCGCGTGCCCCGCAAAAATCTCCCCGAACGAACCTCAGCTGGGAACGGAGCAGCCGGACCCGCCCGTCGGAAGGCGGGAGTGCCTCGAGGATTTCCTGCGTCTGGTCCCAGTTCCCCAGAGTAATCATGGCGTTGCCGAGGAGCGGACCGATCTCTTCCAGCGCCAGGTGCGGCCGCACCTTCTGGTAAAGCAGCAACGCCGAATGGTACATCCCGGCCTGTTCGGCGCGTTCAGCGGCCTGCAACGCCGTACGTATCATGTCCGCCACCCGCTCGGCCCGTTCGAAATGAAACGCCGCGGCGGCGAACTGCCCAGCCTGTTCGCACCAGTCGGCCGCCCGGCCATGCAGGAAACGACGGTAGTTCGCGCCGATCTCCCCGTACACCGCGCGCTGCATCAGCGAGTGCACGAAGCCGATCTCTCCCCGCGGGCTTTCCCGCATCAACTGCAACTCCACCGCGGCCGACAGCGCCCGGATTGCCGTCCCTGGATCGGCGTCCATCACATAAGCGATCGCCTCGATGCTCTGGGCGGTCTCGGCGACCACCGCCGCGGCATCCAGGAAACGACGGGTCGTCGGGTCCGCCCTGGCCAGCCGGCGCCGCAGCACCGCCTCGACCCGCGGCGGAATCTCCACCACGTCGCCACGCTGTTCGTCTTTCCGGGGGGCGAGCAGCGCGAGCGTCTCCTTCAAGAAGAACGGATTGCCCCCGGTCAGCCGGAACAACCGGTCCACCAGCGCCTCGTCGGCTACTGAGCCGAGTGCGGCGACCATGTGCACGTACTCGCCGACGTGTGCCCGCTCCAACGGCACGACCGTCAGCACCGCGTACCCTTCCGCGGTCCACCGCGCAAGCAGATCAGCCAGCTGCGGTGTGTCGGAAAGCTGTTCCTCCTGAATGGTGAATACCACCAGCACCTGGTGACTGCGGATCTTGCGGAGCAGGTAGTTGATGAAGAACAGCGTGTCCTGATCGGCCTGATGCAGGTCCTCGACAGCCGACAGCAACCCGTGTTTCTGGGAGATCCCGATCAGAACCCGCGCCAGTTCTTCGTAGACGCCCTCCATCGTCGCCCCGCGCAGCCGCCGGCTCTCGAGGATCGAGTCGCCGATCCGTCCGAGAAATGCGCCGATGAACGGGATGGAATCCAACAACCGCGGCGCGGCGTCCAGCAGGGTTTGCCGGATCCGTTCCCCGCTGCGTCCCAGGTAAGCGGCCAGGGCGTCCTTAAGAGGCAGCAGCGGCTCGGCACCCCGCCCCAGACATTGCACTGAGATCACGGTCATCTCCCGGCGCTGGGCCTCGGCGGCGGCGGCCTGGCTCAGCCGCGACTTCCCGACACCGGACTCTCCAAGCAACAGCACCGCATGTCCCCCTCCCCCGTGCGCTACCCGGGCCACGTGGTCGGTGAGGAGCTCCAGCTCCAGGGTGCGGTTGACCATTGGTTCCGGCGCAACCCCGGCGGGCCTGCCGGCATCGTTACCGTTCCCGCTACCGTCCTCCCTGCCGTCCCTACTGCCCTGCCTGCGCCGTGCCATTCGTGCCTCCCCTGACGGGCCTCCCCTGACACCGAACCTGGGGCTCGCCAGGTCCGAAGACTCTACCCTCGCTGCAGGGAGCTTGCCGGCCACACCGGCCGGAGCGTCCACAGAGGGGGATGGGCGTGGTCGGCTATCAGCACACACGGCAGCTCAGTGGGTGGTCTCAGGAACCCTCCGGGACGGGGAGGTCGCTGGCCGCCCTTGACGGGCTGAACTTCTTCCTCGCCGACGTCCAGAACGGGCTCGGCCCGTTCCTGGGGATCTATCTGGTCAACCAGCCCGGCTGGAACGCGGCAAGCATCGGGCTGATGCTGACCCTGAGCGTCGCCACAACCCTGGCCGTGCAGACACCGACGGGGGCCCTCATCGACCGGACCTCCCACAAACGGGCGCTGATCATCGGTGCCACGGTGCTGGTGTCGGCCGGGGCCGTCATCGTGACCATCGCTCCGAGCTTCGCTGTGGTCGCGACGGCACAGCTGGTGATCGGGGTGGCTGGGGCGGTCTTCCCACCCGCCATCGCCGCGATCGCCCTGGGCCTGGTGGGACCCGCCGGCTACACCTACCGCACCGGGCGGATGCAGGCGTTCAACCACGCCGGCAACGTCATCAGCGCGGCGGCCGTGGGGATCGCCGGCTACCTGGTCTCGATCCGCGCCAGCTTCTGGCTGGCCAGCGTCCTCGGCATCTTCGTGATCGCCACAGCACTCACGATCAATCGGCGACTCATCGATCACGATCTGGCGCGCGGCTTCGTACCACAGGACACCGGGACGGGCCCATCATCGGGCTTCGCCGTGCTGCTACGCTGCCGACCGCTGCTCGTCCTGGCGGTCTCGATCCTGCTGTTCGACCTCGCCAACGACGCCATGCTGCCGATCATTGGCCAGAAGCTCGCCGCCCATCATGCTGGCCAGGGAATGCTGTTCCAGGCCGCGCTGATCATCGTGGCCCAGATGGTGATGCTCCTCATGGCGATCCTGGTCGCCCACCGTGCGGACCGGTGGGGCCGCAAGGCCATCTTCCTGGCCGCGTTCCTGGCCCTGCCGCTGCGTGGCGTGCTCTTCGCACTGGCGACCAACTCCACCTGCACCGTCGCGATCCAGGTCCTCGATGGCGTCGGCACCGGGATCTTGTGGGCGCTGCTCCCCATCATGGTCGCCGACCTCACCCGCGGCACCGGACGCTACAACGTCGCGTTCGGGGCGGTCACCACGATGCAGGGCATCGGCGCTGCGCTCAGTACCACGCTGGCCGGCGCCGTCGTCGTCCTGGGCGGTTATGACCTGGCCTTCCTCACCCTCACCGGGATCGCGCTACTCGCCCTGGGAGTGTTCTGCTTCGGGGTGCCGGAAACCAGCACCCCGTGAGGGAACTTCCCGAAGCCCAGGGGCGACCAGTCGTGTCATGGAATCAGCTGCGTCCCGGGATGCGCGCCGGTGGTTGCAGCTGGTGCTAGGCGCCCTGTGGGTAGTGGACGGGTTGCTGCAGTACCAGCCCTTCATGTTCACCCCGGGATTTGCTCGGAGCCTCGTGGCCACGGCGCAGGGTAACCCGCACGCGATCGCCGCGTCGATCACGTGGGCGGCCGGGATCGTCGCCGCCCACCCGGTGGCTACGAATGCGGCGTTTGCCACGATCCAGGTGCTGCTGGGTGTGGGCATCGCGTGGCGGCCCACCTTGAAGGTGGCGCTGGCGGGGTCGATCGTCTGGTCGGTGGCGGTGTGGTGGTTCGGGGAGGGACTCGGCTCGGTGTTGACCGGCTCGGCCAACCCGCTGTCGGGCGCGCCCGGGGCGGTGATCCTCTACGCGCTGCTGGCGGTCCTGCTCTGGCCGACCCACCGGCCCGAGCAGTCCGATCCGGCGTGGTCGTTCGTGGCTGCCCGGCCGGTGGGCCCGCAGGTCGCGCGCCTGCTGTGGCTGGTGTTGTGGGGCGCCCTGGCGTACTTCGCGGTGCAGCCGGGCTACCGGACCCCGCAGGGCCTGCACGACATGCTCTCCGGGACGGCCCAGGGCCAACCCCGATGGCTGGCCAGCATCGGCCAGCACGCCGCCGGCCTGGTCGCCGGGCGAGGCGGCACCGTGTCCATCATCATCGCCGTCGTGCTCGGTGTGATCGCGCTCGGGGTGTTCGTCCCCGTCCCGATCGTGCGGGTCGTCCTGGTGGTGGCTGTGGTGGCCGCGGCGGTGATCTGGGTCGTCGGCGAAGCCTTCGGTGGCGTGTTCACCGGCCAAGGCACCGACCCGAACACCGGGCCGCTGCTGGCGCTGCTAGCCGCCGCCTACTGGCCGCTGCCAGCGCGCACCGGAAGGTAGCTCACGCGCTCATCGGAGGCATCGCGCCATCGCGCATGTCGGTGACGGTGACGACGAAGGGCCGCATCATCTCGGTGTCCTCATGTTCGAGGATGTGGCAGTGGTAGACGTAGCGGCCGGGAATGTCGAACCGGACGGCCACCTCGACAACGTTGCCGGGATCGACCCTGATCACGTCGTTCCATCCGTGGACCTCGCTGGGCTGGAAGGTCCTGGGCGGGTTCTGGGTGTCGGGCACCAGCGGCGCTGAGGTCTTGCGGGTCTCGGGGTTGTACAGGTTCACGTTCGCGTCGGTGACGACCAGGCGGCTCCCGGCCGGGCCGAGCGGCTGGAACTGGGACTGGTGAATGTGCATGGGGTGGGTGTCGCCGGTGGCGTTGACGAATCGCCACACCTGCCACTGCCCCACCCTGGGCCGCAGCGCCACCCGGTCGTAGAAGGACACCCGGCTACTCGATGGCGCCGGGTCCTGTGCCGCCCAGTCCTGCACCCGGTAGGTCTTGGGGACCGGATCGCCGGGAAACTGGATAGCGATCCCGCCCTCCGGATCCTCGAGGAGCTCGTGCAGGTAGAGGTGGCCGGGTGGGGTCGTTTCGGCGAGCAGGATGATCCGCTGGTCAGGCTCGGTGATCGTGAACTGGGCCGGTTCCTCGGCAGGCGCGCCTTGCTGCGGTCCGCGCACGAGGCGGCGAAACGTCGGGTTGAGCACGGCCGCCGCAGTGGTGGTGAACAGGGAGTGCGGGGCGCCGCGCGTCGGGGCGTCCTGGTCAAGGTCGATCCGCAGGACCCAGGGGTAGGGGTTGCGGTCTGGCCGGTCGCCGTGGGTCAGCAGCCTGGCCAGCGGCAGTGGCGGAGCCCCCTGGAATGGGGCCTGCGCGGAGTTGATCAGCAGGAGCTGTTCGGTGTCGGGCAGGCCGGTGAGGTCGAGCAGGATGTCGATCCGGTCGGAGGACGCCACGGTCAGGGACTGGTCATTGGTCAGCTGCCACGGCCGCCACAACAGGCCACCGCCGGTGCCGATCACCAGGACCCGGTCGTGCTGGGGCGTGACCACCACCGTGCCGTCCGCGTCGGTGCGGACGCTCACCAGGTGCAGCCGGTAGGTGCGGGCGTTGCTGGCGTTGAGCAGCCGCAGCCGGTAGACCATCGGGCGCAGCGGCACCCTCGGCCACAGCGTGCCGTTGACGAGGGTGAGCGGGCCGAAGAACTCCGCGGTATCGGTGGTGACCTTGTGGAGCAGCCGCAGCTCGCCGTCAACAACGTCGAGGTTGCGGTCCTGCAGGACCATCAGGATCTCCCCATCGGCTGCGGTGGTCGGCAGGCCCAGCTCCCGCTCGCGCGCATCCCGCACCAGGTAACCGCGGCCCACCAGCCCGGAGTAGGCGTGATACCGGGTGCCGTTCATGGCGTGGTCGTGGTACCAGAGGAACTCCCCGACCTTGCCCAAGCCGAGATCGAGGTTGTCGTAGCTGTTGGGGTAGCCGGAGACCTGGTCAGCACCGGTGGCCAGCATGTTGTCCGGCCAGCCATCGGCGTCGGACGGTGAGTGCCCGCCGTGCAGGTGGATCGTGGTCCACCCGATCGGGACACTGGAGGTGTCCTCGGGTGTCCCGCCCTGCGCGCCGAGGTGGTTTTGCACCGAGTCGGTGGCTCCCTGGGGGTCGGGCAGGATCGCGGTCGCGACGGGCAGCCGGGCCGGTGGCCGCGTCGGATCCCAGGGGTGCGCTGAGGCCGGCAGGCGGTTGCGCCACTGCACCAGCGTCTGCTGGCCGACCGGCGTCTCCAGCAGGGGGCCGGGTGAGACGATGGGGCCCTCGACGCCAAAGCCCCACACCGGGACGGCCGGCAGCTCGGGGTGGATCGCCATCGTGGTCTCAGCGATGGCGATGTCGTGCACGAATCCAGGCCGCAGCTGGTATGCCTGCGGCGGGCTCAGCGACACCTGGAACGGAGCGAGCACCTGATCAGGCCGCATCGGGTTCTGGGGACCCACCAGGCCGCTCCCGTTCGGTGGCGCCGTCTGCCCAGCCTCCACCGTCGGTGAGATCCGCCCTTGACCAGCCATCGCCCCTCGCCTCCTCCTCCAGCGGCGCGCCCCAGGGCACCCTTCCACACCAGCCGCGAGGAGTGTCAACCGAATATCGCTGGGCTCCACCGCCGCGTGGCGGCGAGACTCCATGGCCGCGTGGCGGTTAGCCGCAGCGTCAGGGGATGATGACGGTATGGGTAAGCACGAGAAACCGCAACCGGAACCGGAACCGACCCCGACGGGCTCCAACCCTGCCCCGGGCCCGCCGCCGCCTGAGGGTCCGGGAGGCAAACACGCGAAGAAGTGACCGCTGCCGGCACGCCGATCGGGGTTTATTGCGGAATCTGCGTTCAACGCTAGAGAGCCAGATACTGTCCGAGCATGGACCCGGTGCGTAACCCGTTCGCCCCCGGTGCCGGCCAGCGGCCGCCCGAGCTGGCCGGGCGAGACCGCGAGCTGGCCGCCTTCGAGGTAGTGCTGGAGCGGGTGGCCCGCGGCCGTCCCGAACGCTCCCTGGTGCTGACCGGTCTGCGCGGAGTGGGCAAGACAGTGCTGCTCGGCGAGCTCCGGTCGATGGCGATGCGCCGGGGGTGGGGTGCCGGCAAGGTCGAGGCACGCCCGGAGGGCGGGCTGCGCCGCCCGCTGTCGGCCGCGCTGCACCGTGCGGTGCGGGATCTCGCGCTGCGCCACCGCGCCCCGGACCGGGTCACCGATACGCTCGGGGTGCTCAAGGCCTTCGCGTTGCGCGCCACGCCGCGGGACGCCAAGCTGCGGGATCGCTGGCAGCCGGGCATTGACGCGCCAGTCGTCGCGGGCCGGGCCGACTCCGGGGATATCGAGATCGACCTGGTGGAGCTGTTCACCGACGTCGCCGAGCTGGCCACCGACGTCGGCACCGGGGTGGCGCTGCTGATCGATGAGATGCAGGACCTGGCGCCCGGGGACATCTCCGCGCTGTGCGCCGCGTGTCACGAGTTGTCCCAGTCCGGGGCGCCGCTGGTGGTGGTCGGTGCCGGGTTGCCGCACCTGCCGGCGGTGCTGAGCGCGTCGAAGTCCTACTCCGAGCGGCTGTTCCGCTACCTGCGGATCGATCGGCTGGATCGTGCCGACTCCGACCGCGCGGTGGTCGCACCGATCGAGCGGGAGGACGTCGCGATCACCCCCGAGGCGCTGGACACGCTGTTCGAGACCTCCGGCGGCTACCCCTATTTCGTGCAGGCCTACGGCAAGGCCGCCTGGGACGCCGCTCCCACCTCGCCGATCGGGATCCTCGACGTTCAGGTGGCTGCGCCCGAGGCCGAAAGCGAGCTGGCGGTCGGGTTTTTCGGGTCCCGGTTCGAGCGGGCCACTCCCGCCGAGCGGGAATACCTGCAGTCGATGGCCGAGCTCACCGGCGGCCAGGACACGCCGGTCGGCACCGCCCAGGTGGCCCAGGCCCTGGGCCGCCGGGCCTCCTCGCTGTCCCCCGCCCGGGACAGCCTGCTCAAGAAGGGGCTGGTCTACTCCGGGGAGCGGGGGCAGGTTGCGTTCACCGTCCCGCATTTCGGACGTTTCCTGCTCGGCAGGCTGGCTGACTAAACTCCGATCTTCACTCGAACGAGTGAATCGACGGTGGGTCGGCCGGCGCGTGTAACAACGCCATCGCGCGGTGCGATGACACGGGTAGCCCCGTGATGCTGTTGGACCCCCGACCCGGCAGCCTCACGGGGCTTTCCTTTGCACCGAGGTTGCACCGAGGTAATAGGGCCGTCCCCAGCGGCGAGCGAGCGGTACCCTCATCGCCGTGTCCGACAGCAAGCTCGAGATTCAGATGCTCCACGATCGTGTCATGGTGCGGCTGGTAGGCGGGGACGGCGAGCGCCGCAGCAGCGGGGGAATCCTCATCCCGGCGACGGCGCAGGTAGCCAAGCGACTGTGCTGGGGCGAGGTGTACGGCATCGGTAACCACGTCCGCACCGTCCAGGTCGGCGACCGAGTGCTGTTCAACCCCGACGACCAGTTCGAGGTGGAGGTACACGGATGCGCATACCTGGTCATGCGGGAACGGGACCTGCAAGCGGTGGCCAGTGAGCGCACCGAACACGGGACGGGCCTGTATTTGTGACGCCACCCGAGGAACCGGCGCAGCCCGGGTGGTGGCTCGACCCCGATAGCACCCCAGAGAGGACCACTGGGATCCCGGTGCGCCACCGCAGGCGTGCGGCCAGGCGTCCTCGAACCCTGCCCCGCGCGGGCATCGTCGCGGCTGCCGTGCTCGGGGCGCTCGCGCTGATCTATGGCATCGACCTCGTGACCTCCGCGGGTAAGGTTCCCCGCGGCGTCACCGTCGCGGGAGTGCCCGTCGGCGGGATGACCCGGCTCGCGGCCCAGCGGCGGCTGCATGCGCAGCTCGGTCCGCATCTGGAGGCGCCGATCGCGCTGCGCGTCGGTGACGTCGATGCCACCCTTGAGCCCAGCCAAGCCGGCTTCACCCCGGACTGGGCCGCCACCCTCGCGCAGGCAGGCGGGCAGCCACTCAACCCGTGGGCCCGCCTGGTCTCGCTGTGGCGAACCCGCAACGTCCGCTTAGTCACCCAGAGTGACCGGGCAGCGCTCACCGCGGCCCTGCAGAAGCTGCGCAGCCGCACCGACCGGGAGCCAGTCGAGGGCACGATCCGCTTCGCGGGAACCCGACCGGTCCCGGTCACCCCCCGATCTGGCCAGCGTCTGGACCTCCCCGCCGCCACGGACCTCATCCTCGCGACCGGGGTTCCCGGCGGCACGGTGCGCCTGCCCGTGCAGACCCAACCGGTGCGTACCACCGCCGACGGGATCGCGGCAACGCTGCGTGAGGTCGTCGAACCCGCGGTGTCGGCCCCGGTCACGGTCACCGGAGTGGGCGGCAAGGCCGTGCTCACACCGGAGGTCATCGCCTCAGCGCTGCGGTTCGCCCCGGACAGCCAGGGTGGCCTGACCACCACCCTCGACAATCCCACGGTGATCGCCGCCCTGAGCCCGCAGCTGGCCTCGACCCAGCGAGTAGCCAAGAACGCCGAGGTCCTGGTCCAGGGCGGCGCGCCGGTGGTGCTGCCCTCGGTCGAGGGCCGTGGTATCGACTGGGCCGCCAGCCTGCTACCGCTGCTCACTGTGCTGCACAACTCCGGGGCGGCGCGCACCCTGCCGGCTAGCTACGTCGCCCTGCCCCCGACCCTGAGCACCCAGCAGGCCCGCGCGCTCGGGATCACCACCCCGATCAGCACTTTCACTACCAGCGGGTTCGCCACCGACTCCGGGCAGAACATCCGCCGGGTCGCCGAGCAGGTCAACGGGGCGATCGTGCGGCCAGGAGAGACGTTCAGCCTCAACGGGTACACCGGCCCGCGCACCGCCGCCACCGGGTACGTGGACGCCGGGATCATCGACCACGGCCGTCCCAGCCGGGGCATCGGCGGCGGCATCTCCCAGTTCGCCACCACGATCTACAACGCCGCGTACTTCGCGGGCATGACCGACGTCGAGCACAAGGAGCACAGCTACTACATCAGCCGCTACCCCGCGGCCCGGGAGGCCACCGTGTTCGAGGGCACCATCGACGTCAAGTTCCGCGACGACTCCCCCACTGGCATCCTCATCCAGACGGCGTGGACCCCCTCCTCGATCACCGTGACGTTCTGGGGCACCAAACACGTCGACGTCGAGTCGATCACCGGGTCACGCACCAACTTCACCGACCCGAAAACCGAGGTCATCCACGACCAGCCGTGTACCGCCACGCCAGGCTCCCGTGGCTTCACCGTCACCGACACCCGCGTCATCCGCGACGCCACCACCCACGCGGAGCGCAGCCGCCACACCCGCAAAGTCACCTACGACCCCATCCCCCACATCATCTGCGCGGCCTAGCGCGCTCAGAAGGCGTCTTCGGGGAGGTCCATCAGCGTGTTGTCGGTGGTCTCGACGAGGGTGCGGCGCACAGTGAGCTCGGGGAGAACGTTGCGGGCGAAGAACGACGCCGCCGCAACCTTGCCCTGGTAGAACAGCTCGTCCTTCGGGGAGACCTCCCCGGCCAGGGCGCTCAGGGCCACCTCCGCCTGGCGCAACAGCAGCCAGCCGATCAGCACGTCGCCCGTGCTCATCAGCAAGCGCACGGTCTGTTGCGCGACTTTGTAGACGTTGCGCGGGTCCTGCTGCGCCGACATCACAAAGCCGATCATCGCGCTGATCATCGCCTGCAGCTCACCCAGTGCGGTGGCCAGCAACGCCCGTTCCTCCTTGAGCAGGCCATGATCGCTGCCGGCATCCAGGAACGCCTGAATCTCCTTGTTCACCTGTCCGAGTGCCCGGCCTCCGTCCCGGACGATTTTGCGGAAAAAGAAGTCCTGGGCTTGGATGGCCGTGGTGCCCTCGTACAAACTGTCAATTTTGGCGTCGCGAATGTACTGCTCGATGGGGTAGTCCTGCAGGAAACCCGACCCGCCCAAGGTCTGCAACGACAAGGTGAGCATCTCGTAAGCCCGCTCGGAGCCTACCCCTTTGACCACGGGTAGCAGCAGGTCGTTGACTCGTGCGGCCAGCTCGGCTTCCTCGCCACCGATCTCGGCTGTGTCCTGGTAGCTCGCGGCGTAGAGGTACAGCGCGCGCAGGCCCTCGGTGTAGGCCTTCTGCAGCATCAGCATCCGGCGCACGTCGGGGTGGTGGGTAATCGTCACCCGCGGAGCGGTCTTGTCGCGCATGCACGTGATGTCAGCACCCTGGACTCGCTGCTTGGCGTACTCCAACGCGGTGAGATAGCCGCTGGACAACGTCGCGATCGCCTTGGTGCCGACCATCATCCGGGCATAACAGATCACCTGGAACATCTGCGCGATGCCGTTGTGCACGTCGCCGAGCAGCCAGCCGACCGCAGGTGTGCCATGCGCGCCGAAAGTGAGCTCACAGGTGGTGGAGGCCTTGATACCCATCTTGTGCTCGACGCCGGTCACGAACACGCCATTACGGACACCGAGTTCGCCGGTGTCGGTATCGAAATGGTATTTCGGTACCAGAAACAGCGAGAGGCCCTTGGTTCCCGGGAGCGGGGTGATCCCGGGACCTTGGGGCCTGGCCAGCACCAGGTGCATGATGTTGTCGCTCAGATCGTGCTCGGCCGAGGTGATGAAGCGCTTCACCCCCTCGAGGTGCCACGAGCCATCGGGTTGCAAGATCGCGCTGGTGCGCCCGGCGCCCACGTCTGAGCCCGCGTCGGGCTCGGTCAGCGCCATGGTCGCGCACCAGCCCTTATCGATCATGAGTTGGGCCCAGCGCCGCTGCTCGGGGGTGCCGTTGTGGTGCACCACAGCGGCCATGCTGGGGCCACTGAGGTACATGAACACCGCCGGGTTGGCGCCCAGCATCAGCTCCGAGGCGGCCCAGCGCAGGGTGGCCGGGGCGCCGTAGCCGCCCAGCTCGGCAGGCAGATCCAGCCGGTACCACTCACCGTCCCACAGCGCCTGGTAGGACTTCTTGAATGCCGCGGGGAGCTCGATGCTGTGCGTCTGGGAGTCGAAGGTCGGCGGGTTGCGATCGGAGGAGGCGAAGGACTCCCCCAGTGGCCCGCGGGCCAGCCGGTCAAGCTCGGTGAGCAGGGAGTGCGCGGTGTCGTGGTCCATCTCGGCGTACGGGCCGACACCCATGCGCTCCTGTACCCGGAACACCTCGAAGAGGCTGAACTCCAGGTCGCGGAGATTGCTCTTGTAGTGACCCATGTCCTCGCTCCGACGCCCTCGTGACACCGAACCTACTCACTAGTAACAACAGCTTATTACCGGCTAGTAACCCAGGCAAGTCCGGCACGTCGCGATGTGAGCGCGCACACGTTCAACCTGAGTACAGTTCTAGATCAAGCCGTCCGGGGAACACCTCGGTTGTGATATTCGACCCGAGAGGAGAGCCGTGATGACAGTGCCGGGGCGGCGACGCCGCTACACCCCACGCCGTTGGGATCCCTTTGCCGGGTTTCCCGGGTTTGACGATTTATTTGACCAGATGAACCGGATGTTGAGCAGCGCGTTCCCCGATGTGGCCAAGATCAGCGTCAACTCCTGGTCACCGCCGGTGGACATCCAGGAGACCGACAACGAGTACCTGATCGAGGCGGACCTGCCCGGAGTACGCCCAGACGACGTCACCATCGACTTGCAGGGCAGGGAGCTGCGCATCGGTGGCGAGTACGGCACCGCGGAGCAGGAGGAGAGCGAACAGCAACGCCTTCGCCGGACCGGTCGCTTCGACTACCGGCTGACGCTGCCCGGCGAGGTGAGCAGCGAGTCCTGCACAGCCGACCTCGAGCACGGTGTCCTGCGGTTGCGGCTGCCGAAGGTCGCCCCCAGCGTCCGCAGGCGCATCCCGGTGCACACCCGACCCCAGATCGACCAATTGCCATCGGGAGCCGCCCCCTCCGCAACCGAGTAGCGATCAGCCGGTGTCCAGCGGGACGGCTGGCGCTTGCACCAGGCCCAGGTGCACTCGCTGGCGCGGGAGGAGGGCATCGAGCGCCCAGTCCACTGCCGTGCGGATCCGGTTGCCGGGCATGGCGGCCAGGTGGTAGGCCCGGGTGACGGCCTTGGCCGCCGTCCCGGACAGTGCCACGTTCAGCGGGTTGGCCGCCGCGTCGCGACCCCCGAGGTCCACGAGGAACCCCAGGTCGCGGTGCCGGTAGGTCGCCGGGTGGCCGCGTCCGAGGGAGGCGGCCACATTGCGGGCGGCGAGTTTGCCTTGCCGCACGGCGTGCTGGGCGGTCATCGCAGTGAGCTGCCCGGGCCGGGTAACGTCCGGGACGGCGGCGGCGTCCCCGCAGGCGAACACCCCCGGGCTGCCGGCTACCCGCAACTGGGTGTCCACGGCAATGCGGCCCCGCTCCAGCGGCAACCCGAGTAGCTCGACCAAGGGGTCGGGGCGCACCCCCACACACCAGATCAACGTGCGGGTAGCCACGAACTCCCCGGTGCTCAACCGCACTCCCTCGGCAGTCGCCTCGTCCACTGAGGTGCCGGTCAACACCTGCACTCCCCGCTCGCGCAACACCCGATCCGCGGTCGCGGACAGCCGGGGATCCAGCTCGGGCAGCACCCGCGGGGCCAGGTCCAGCAGTAGCCACCGCATCGGCTGCCCGGCCAGCTGGCGATTCCCCGCAGCCAGGTCCCTGGTGAGTAGCGGACCCTGGGCGGCCACCTCGGTGCCGGTGTAGCCGGCGCCGACCACCACAAACGTGCAGCGCGCCGCCCGCTGGTCGGGATCGTCGGTAGCGGCAGCGAACTCGACCTGGCGGGTGAGGTGGTCCCGGAGGTAGAGCGCCTCGGGGATGCCGCGGAACCCGTGGGCGTATGCGGCCACCCCGGGGACGGGCAGCAGCTTGTTCACACTGCCTACCGCGAGCACCAGCCGGTCGTATCCCAGGTGGTGGCGACCGCCTTCGGGGTCGGCGTAGCTGATCCGCCGGGCACCCAGGTCCACCCCGTCGACGTCACCCAGAAGCAACCGCACCTCCGGCAACGTCGCGGCCAGCGACACGGACACCCGCCGCGGATCCAGCACCCCGGAGGCCACCTCCGGCAGCAGCGGCAAGTACAGGAAGTAGTCCGTCGAGTTGACCACCACGACCTCCGCAGCGCCGCCCAAGCGCCGCGATAGGCCTCGGGCAGCATGGAACCCGGCGAACCCGGCTCCAACGACCACAACCCGCCCCAACGCCTCCGACGACGTGGCCATCAGCCCTCCCGACAGTGGCGATCCCGACAAGGCGATCGAGTCCGGGGCGATCGAGTCCCGGCCGGCCCACGCTATCCCAACCGGGCCGTTTGTGGCGGTGCTGGACGGGTACCTCCTGCTGACCTGAGCAGGTGCCGCCAGTCGGGGAAAGGGATAACCATGGCGTGCGGATCGACCACACCGACGACTCGCTGACCGTGGGCGAGCGGGGTCCGACGCTACTGGAGGACTTCCACGCCCGCGAGAAGACCACTCATTTCGATCATGAGCGGATCCCGGAGCGGGTGGTGCACGCCCGCGGGGCGGGTGCCTATGGCACGTTTAGGCCCGACGCGGTGGCCACGCTAGGTGCTGATGGCTACGCGATGCACTTCATCACCGAAGCATCAAGCACGCCAAGCCGGTCGTCGCGCTTGGCGGCGGCGCCACGCTGGTGGGACGGGCCACCGCGCAGGTCGTGACGCTAGCCGCCACCGACGGGGCCGTGGTCAACGAGCACGGCGTGCTGGGCGCCCCGTCGGCCACCACCGAACTTCCTGAGGGGTTGGTCGAATCGTTCTGCGACCTGCTCGCCGGCCACCGGGTATGGGCCCGCCCCCGGGCCGCCATCCCCGCGTGAGCCCCCGCGCAGCTACCCTGTGCTCTCCGTGGCCCCTGCCCCGAGCGAGCCGAGGGAGTACCGACCGCTGCTGACGCAGCGAGCGCGGCGCCCGGCAGTGATCGTCATCGTGCTGGCGATCACCGTGGTCGTCGTGCTCGGCTTGCGCTATGCCGACCAGGACATGCCCGGGCGGCTGGACCGCGGGGTGGACGCGCTGATCAGAAACCACCTACGTCCCGACCAGCCCCTCACCCGGGCGCTGGTCAGCCTCGGGACCCTCCCGCACGCTGCCCTTCTCCTCGCCGCCGTCACCAGCGCCGCGGCCGCTGCCCGGCGGTGGTCGGGCGTGCTGCTCACCCTCGTCGGCACCGTGACCGCGACCACGATCACCGAGCTGATCCTCAAACCGCTCGTCGGGCGGCTGCGCTTCGGGCATCTGTCGTTCCCCAGCGGGCACACCACGGTGGTCGCCGCACTCGCCATCGCGGGTGCGATCCTCATCGGGGGAGCGCGGTGGCCTCGGGGTATCGTCGCGCGCCTGCTCAGCGGTCTTGTGCTTCTCGCCCTCGCTGCCGGCGTCGCGGTCTCGCTGGTCACCGAGCGCATTCACTACACCACCGATACCCTCGCCGGCTACTGCGTCGCCCTCGCGACCGTGCTCACCGTGGCGCTGTGTCTCGACTTACCTCACAACCGCCGTTCGGCTCCGAATGGCGGTCACAAGACCCTCGCCAGCCGCCATTCGGCTCCGAATGGCGACGACAGTGGAACCGGCTAGCCGCCGGGAGCTGGAGACTGTGCGGGAGCAGTCGACCGACGGCCAGCCGGGGTCTTACGGAGCTGCGAGTTCTCTGCCGTCGCCGCGGCCGGGGTGCAGCATTCGCCAGAGTCACCCGGGGCAGCGATGACGGCCGCGCCGCGCCCGGCCGGTGGTGGGCTGGGTGGCCGCCGTCATCGCGGTGCATGCCGCGCAGGACCGACCGACCGGCGCGGCCAGTGCCGCAGCCACCACGCGGTATCCACACACCGCCTGGTACACCCCGCTGCGTTGGCCGGCGGCCGCGTCCTCGTCGGTCACGTCGTGCGCCAGGCCGTCGACACAGCAGGTGATCGGGGTGGTGTACCGCCGCCCAGCAACCCTCGGCGGCGGCGCGTCGGTGCCTGGCATCTACGGACCTCTCGCTCTCGGTGTAGTGGGCGACGGCGGCCCCGGCCGGATCGGGGGATGGGACACGGCCGGAGCCGCCGCCAGCTGTGGTGGAGCTGGTGGAACGCCGGGGCGCACAGTCTCCGACGCTCCACCAGAGGCTGGTGGCAGGACTACGGCGACATCCTCAGCGAACCAGTGGAAATGCTCATCGAGCTGGAGGTGCACGCCGCCTGGATCCGCAGCTACGAAGGCCACCTGATCCCCGGGCTACTGCAGACCAGCGAGTACGCCGAGCGGATCATGACCGCCGGTTCCATGCACATCCGGGTGGCCGACATCGACTGCTACCTGGAGCTGCGGATGCGCCGCCAGAAGCGCCTGGCCGAGGGCATGCGCTTCACCGCCATCCTCTCCGAAGCCGCGATCCGCCAGCAGGTCGGCGGCCCGACCGTGCTGCGCGAGCAGCTCCGTCACATCACCCGGGCCATCCGCGAGTACGACGTCACCGTCCAGGTAGTGCCCTTCACCGCCGACGCCCACGCCGCGCTGGGCGCCTCCTTCGTCATCATCCAATGGCCCGACGAGGACGACGCCGAAGCCGTCTACGTCGATGGAGAGACCATCTGGACCGTCCACGAGCGGGATGGCGCCATCCGGCAGTACGTGCACGCCTTCGCCTCCGTACAGGCCCAAGCACTCCCACCCCGAGAGTCCCTCGACCTCATCCACACCGTCATCAAGGACTAGCACCATGACCATCACCCGCGTCGCGCCGCAGGCGGCCCTGGCCGGCGCGACCTACCACAAGTCCACCCGCAGCACCGCCAGCGGTAACTGCGTCGAGGTCGCCGATCTTCCCGGTGGCCACCGCGCGGTCCGCGACAGCAAGCACCCCACCGGCCCAGTGCTGCGCGTCACCAGCACCGCCTGGGCCGCCTTCATCACCGCCCTGCGCACCGGCGAGTTCGCCTGACCCCCACCCGGCTCATGCTGTCCGTGAACTCGACACCACCGACGTTTCACGGCCCGCCAACGTCGCTGGTGTCGAGTTCACGGCTTCGGGATGGATGATCGGCTGGCCGAGGCAGGTCGGGCCACAGCCGGTGACAACGTCTCCGGCTGGCTCGCCAAGCTGGTGCGCGCCGAGCGGCTGGAGGAGACCGACGGGGCGCGAGCTTGAGGCGCGGTGAGGTCTGGCGCTATCAAGCAATCTCGCGATCCCGGCCGGTGCTGGTGGTTAGTTGCGACGAACTCGGGCGACGCCGATCAGCCAATTGCAGTCGACGTCACGCCCTTCAGCCCGCAAGGGCCGGCCGCGCTGCTCACCGTGCACCTGGGTGAGGAACTGGGCGGCTACGCGCGATGCCGCACCATCAGCTTCGCCGATGCCCAACGCTTCGCCGAACTACGCGGCACCGTCCCCGAGTCGACCATGGAACAGGTCGACATGGCGCTGCGCGCCGCGCTGAGCCTGTGAAGTTCCTGACTTTACCGGGCACTGGTTCGGCACTCACTCATGAAGGAGCCAGAATGGACGCTGATAAGCCTACAACAGAGATCGGACATGACTTTCAGCCGGGCACCCGGTGGGGTCAGTCTCGAGTGGCCGAGCACTATGACAACCTCGGCGGTGCTTGTGACTGGGTGCTTGGGTATCCATTTATGATACGCGAGCTGGTCCGCGACGCCACCCCCGAGTCCGTGCTGGATCTAGGTTGTGGTCCGGCAAGATCGCCGCGCACTTGGCCACGACACTCGGCTGCCGAGTCGTTGCTGTCGATCCGTCACCGGCCATGCTCGCGGTGGGTGTCGACCGCCACAACCACCCGCTTGTGGAATACAGTTTGACGAACGTGAGGACTTAACGTTCTTGACCGACAAGAGCATGGACGCGGCCATATGCTGTTTTGTGTTCGTCAACGTGTCCCATGCGGAGCGCATCCAACGTCTCACGCGGGAGGTTCACCGAGTGCTCCGCCCGGGAGGCCGTTTTATTGTGCTCGATGTCCATCCAGACAGCACCGGAATCCAGTTCGCCGGCCACCGTAACGGCTTGCTCGGGGAAACCTACCGCGATGGTCAGCTCCGCCCGGCTGTACTCGGTCCCCCCGATACTGCACAGATGCACTTGATCGATTACCATTGGTCTCGGGCAAGCTATCGAGACTTTCTGCAATCCGCCGGTTTCAAAGACTTGAGGGAACAGGCACCGGTGCTCGCCGATGCCCGCGACCTCGCAGAGCTTCGGCTCTTGGCTGGTCCCTGGATCGCGGAGCGACACTGGCCTCCGTTCCTCCTCATCACCGGACACAAGCACTGACGGGGAGGGCTCAGCCTTAACCGTGAGCGACAAGGTAAGTGGTCTACTTCTGGCGCAAACACAGGAGGGTTCGACCTGGACGAGCGTGCCCGACACGTAAACGGCGCGGTGCTGGAAGATGCCTCCCAGCAGGTGCTGGACCCCGACGATGACACGCGACCTCGACGAGGCCAGGATCACCGAACTAACCGGGTGCTTGCCGCGAGCATCCCGACGGTGACCAGATAGCAACTTTCACGGAAATTTCGAACTCGACATGGGGTCATCCGACGACGTCTACATGAGCCGACGAGGTCCTTCACATATCAACAACTTGCTCCCAATTGTACTGCGGATTAGAGAAGTGTCCATAAGTTGCCGTTTTGCCCTCCTGTTGTCGTCACCCAAGGAGACATCAATCATCACCGGCTGCTCGCATCCGAATACATATGCCACTGAAACGAGACAGCTCTCGACAGTTCCCGCAGCAACCACACTCTTTGCGGCTAATCTTGCCATGTATGCACCGGACCGACCTACCTTCGATAGGTCTTTGCCGGAAAAAGATCCGCCTCCGTGGGGGACCAGCCCACCATAGGTGTCTACCATCATCTTTCTCCCAGACAATCCTGTATCATTCACGAAGCCCCATTATAAAATTTGACTGATTGTTGAAGAATACGCGCGGGATCTGTGGCGGCTAGAACCTTCGACACGGCCTCGTTCATGATGACATGCTCAAGATCTTCAAGGTCGGTGTCAGCGTCGTGCTGGACACTAATGACCAAAGACTCAACAGCTCCATTATTGACCGTGACCTGGACTTTTCCGTCAGGGCGAAACAAGTTTGTCTTCTCGCACAGAGAGTCGATCTCCCGTGCCATTGCATTCACTACGTACTGACCAAATGGCAAATTGTTGTGAATACAATCACATGCGAATCCATACATGACTCCTTGGTCGCCAGCTGCCCCGATAGATACTGCCCGACCGAGTTGCTCGGATTGCTTACCGATTACTTTTATTATTCGCAGCTCTTCGTTGTAGCCGATTTCACAATAGATAGACTTTGCAATGCTCGCGACGTCTACCTTTGCCGACGAACTCACCTCCCCAGCAACCACTAGAGTGCTACCCGAGCCCATACACTCGACCGCCACTCTCGAACGCTCATCCTCACGTAGATACTCGTCGAGAATTGCGTCGCAGATCTGATCACACACCTTATCGGAGTGGCCCTTCAGAACGCTTTCGACCGTGTAACGCGAGTGCAACGACAGGTGAACTGGCACTTCAGATCGCATAGTGCTGCTTCAGCTCCTCCCAGTCGGCGTTCATCTTTTCATTCAATTTTTCATACACTCGGTCACTCAGCGGCGATTTGTTGTAAGCAAGAGTGGTCTCGTATTCAAGCAATAGAATAATCCCGTCTTGCAACTCCTTGCCACCGCGAGGAGAGTAGAATCTGGAGGATGGGGAGTGCGATAATGTCGTCCCTAAGACTGAAGTAGGCGACAGCCAAGAAGGCGCCTGAATTGTCACGTTCTTGATAACGATCCTCCTTGTCATCTCCTTAGCTATATTATAGGCGAAGAAGCAGTTCTCAAAACAGTTCACGACGAGCTTGTAGTGCCCGGGAGGCATGGAATCGCTCGAGAAATAACCAGTCAAGTCCTTTCCTAGGAATTTGGAACCTAGGGAACTATCGATGAATCCTGCTCTGCGTAGTCGCGCAGTCGCCGAAGACACGAACGTTTCCGTGACAATGTTAATCACGTAGTAGGAGACAATAAGTATGTAGTTTGCAAAGGCTACGGCTTCGACAGTTCCGGTCGGAGCACTCTGACCAATGCTGCCGTATTTCAAGAGTGGGGTTGCAATCGACAACGTCCCGACTGAGTACAGCAAGACTGTGCCCATTCGGCGCCATTTAGCCAGCTGTTCGAAACTAGTCTGGTATGGGAGGATTCTCCGGAGTAGTTGCTTGTTCGAAAGGTGAGCCAACCCTCACTCACTGTATAAATAACTCACGGAAACGCATTGTCGGACATCCCTTCTGGAGATCTTCAATCCCTAGATTCTTCACACTTGTGTCAAGTGTTCAGGTGGCTCGGGGAAGGCGGGCGTGGGCGTCGACGTGGCGGGTGATGGTAGCCAAGGCTGCATCTGAGGTCGGGAGGGGCTTGGGGTTGGTTAGCGGCGGTGAGTGGGATCAGTATCAGGTTGTAGATTTTGGTGTAGAAGATCGCGATGCGGATGCCGCCATTGGTGAGGGTGTTGGGGAGGCGGCAGGTGAGTCCGGCCAAGCGCAGCCGGCGCAGGTCATAGGTCATCTGGTTGGGGCAGTAGTCGGAGCAAGGGTAAGGAACTCGCGGGATGTCGCAGACTACAGGAGGTCGAGGTCCAGGTCCGGGGCGATCCGCTGCAGCCGTCCCGGGTCGGCGGTCAGCACCGCCCAGTCGCTGCTGGGCGACGTGCACAACATGACCGGCCGTCGCGTCGAACATGTCGGCATCGGTGAGGAGCCGGTCAACCCGGCGAGCGTTGGCCGCGTCGAGCTCGCCGAGCACGATCATTGAGTGGCCCATCACTTCGGCCAGCTCTTCACCTGCGTCGGGCCGGACCGCGCGGACTTCAGCTAGGGCGAGCGTAGGCAGGTACAGCACGAGCCCGGCAGCCTCAGCAGTGGCGAACCAGGCGAGTGCAGACAGCCGTCCCCGGATCAACGCGGCCAGCGCAGAGGCATCGACAACTTTCCCGCCGATCACGCGGCAGGGGCTGCGACGGGGTGGCGTCGGCGGACCTCATCGTCACCCGGCCAGTCCAGACCGCACGCGGCGTAGACGCGGCGATAGTCCTCCAGCGATGGCGCACCGTGCCGAGCCACCATGCGGGCCACGATTGCCCGGTTGCGTTCCGTGTCGCTAGCGTCAGGGGGAGCGAGCGGGGCAGGCCCTCATCGGTGCGGTACTGCGTCATACGGGCAAGGTATCCCATTCTGCTGGCACCTCCCGCCCGCGTTCGCGGTAGGGTCCTGACTCACCTGGGACCGCCGACAGGCGATCGCCGCGCGACGAGGGGGTGCCTGTGGGTAAGCACCACGATAGGGACAAGGAAGAGGACGAGAGAAAGCGGCAAAGCGACGGTCAGGTGCCAGCAGGTATCGGGGTGTCACCGAAGGAACCCCGAGGCAAGCACAGCGCGCCTGAGCCAGACGAGTCCGACGAGGACGAGGAGTGACCGATCCGGCGGCCCTACGGCGCCGGATGGTCGATGACCTCACCACGGGTGGCTTCCTGGAACCCGGGTGGCGGGAGGCGTTTCTCGCCGTGCCCCGGCATGCGTTCATCCCGGACCTGGTGTGGCAGGAGCAGCGCCGTGACCTGGTGCCGTTTCACCGGGCTGATGACCCGAGCCGGTGGCTGCGGCTGGCGTATGCATCCCGGCAAGTCATGATCACTCAGGTCGATGACGGACACCCGGTGGGGCCAGGACTGATCGGAGACTGCATTTCTAGCTCGGCAAGCCAACCCAACGTCGTCGCCCTCATGCTGGCCGCCCTGGGAGCGCAGCCCGGGATGAGGGTCTGCGAGATCGGCACCGGCACCGGCTACAACGCCGCCCTGCTGGCGCAGCGGCTCGGAGCCGATCACGTGACCAGTATTGAGGTCGACCCCGAGGTGGCAACCCGGGCCCGCGCAGCGTTAGCCCGGACCGGGTTCGGCGCCGTCCTGGTCATCACCGGCGACGGTGCGCACGGATATCCGCCCCGAGCACCCTTTGACCGGGTCCTGGCGACGGCGGCGGTCCAGCGGGTTCCCTACGCGTGGGTGGCGCAGACCCGGCCGGGCGGGCGGGTGGTCACGCCGTGGGGAACCGCGTACCTCAACGGCGCCTTGCTCTCGCTCACCGTAGGTGAGGAGGGCACCGCGACCGGCCGCCTGGTGGACAACGTGGCGTTCATGTGGCTGCGCGACCAGCGCATCCCGCTGACCTGGGTTCGTGACTGCGTGTACGACGAAGACAACGCCGCGGTCAGCACGACCGACCTCCACCCCGCCCGGGTCACCGACGACTATCACGCAGCGTTGGCCATCGGGATCCTGGTGCCGGATTGCGAATACCGCTACTGCCAGGCCAGGGATGACTCCGGTGAGTACACCGTATGGTTTCTTGACCCGAACTCCCGATCCTGGGCCAGCCTCGACTACCTTCCCGGCGCTGACACCCATGAAGTCAACCAGCTGGGTCCCCGCCGTCTCTGGGACGAAGTCGAAGCCGCCTACCGCTGGTGGGTCCGGGCCGGTAGCCCGACGGCGGAGCGGTGGCATTTCACCGTGACACCACAGTGTCAAGAAATCTATTTGGACCAAGAAATATCCCTGGACTCACCGGGAGGAGCTATCGATCTCCACGGCGGGAACGCCCCTCGCGGTGGTGTTGTCTTGCACGATGCATCCGGTGGAGCCGCGGGTAAGCACCACCCCGCGTTTGAGGTTCGGGCCGAGCAGCTTGTTCTTGCGCACCTCGACGCCCGGCCAGTGGCGCAGGCTGACCGCCTGATCACCATTGGTCACACAGGTATTGCCGAGGAAGGTGATTGACCGGGAGCCCGCCGGGGCCGCGCTCTTGCCGCTCTCGTCACCAGTGGCGATCAGGCAGTTCTCCCCGACGTTGCGGCAGGCGTTGCCGACGATCTCGACATCGAAGGTGGCGGGACGGCCGGCGTCGAAGGTCTGGAAGCAGTCGGGGTGGGCCGAACGCGCACCGGCGGAGATATCCTGGATCACGTTGCTGATGATCCGGTGACCGTTGCCGAAGAAGCGCACGCCATCGGCGTCACCGGCATCAGCCGGCCCACCAGCTGGCACTGTCGCAATCACCAGGTTCTCGCGTACGGTGATCCGCTGCCCGCTGAGGTAGATGCCGGTCGTGGCGACGTGCGTCACGGTGTTGGACTGCAGGGCGGAGTCGATGCAGGAAGCACAGACGATCCCGCCCCGCTGAGTGTTTCGAATCGTATTCTTCTGCGCCACGATGCCGGTGCCCGCCAGCAGCAGCTCGCCACCACCGGTGATCGTGAAACCCTGAATGACGACGTGATCGGCGAGGATGTGGAACTGGTGAACGACGGTGTGCCCATCGGAGACGAGGCTGATCGGCGCGTTGGTGGTGCCAGAGCGGGTCATTGTCAGATCCACATCGGCGAGGTCAGCACCGACAAAGCACAGCATGTCTCCCGGAACGGCAGCGGGGAGCGCGGCGCGGGCGTCCGCCACGCTGCGGATGGTGCGGGTGCAGGGTGCTCCATCTGCGGAGACACCGGCGGCGGCAACGCCGGTGGTGAGCAACCCGAGACCCAGCAGCGCCACACCACACACTGACATCGTGCGGGTGAGCGGTGTCACCGATCCTGAGCCGAAGACGCGCATTGCTACAAGGGTAACGCTCAGTGCGGCCTGAATTACTCTCAGCGAGCTCAAGACACGGGAGGGTGTCGTGATGGCCAAGCCTTCTGAGGCGTGCGCCGGGGTCGACGTCGGGGGCACGTTCACCGATGTCGTGGTGCATGCCCCCGGTCACCGGCCCCGGGCGGTGAAAGTGCCGACCACCCCGGACAACCAGGCGGTGGGAGTGCAACGAGGTGTCGAGCACGCCTGGCCGGGTGCGCCATTGCGGCTGCTGCCGCATGGCACCACCACGGCCACCAACGCGGTGCTGCAACGCACCCTGGCCCGGACCGTCTTGGTGACCACCGACGGGTTCGCCGATGTGCTGCAGATCGCCCGGCAAGACCGGCCCGCGCTCTATGACCTGACCGTCACCCGTCCCGCACCACTCGTGAGCCACGAGCAGGTGGTGACCGTCCGCGAGCGGATGAGCCCGCAGGGCACGGCGGTCATTGCGCTGAGCGAGGAGGAGATCGACCGGGTGGTGCGCCAGGTGCAGCGCCTGGAACCGGAGTCGGTGGCGGTGAGCTTGCTGTTCAGCTACGCGGATGAGGCGCACGAGCGGCGGCTGTGCGCGGCGTTGCGCAGCCTTCAAGTGCCTATTACCCGGTCCAGCGCGCTGCTGGCGGAGTTCCGCGAGTTCGAGCGGACCTCCACGTGCGTGCTCAACGCCGCCCTGGCACCCGTGATGCACCGCTACCTGTCGCACCTGACGGCCCGGCTGCCGGGCCCGACGATCACTGTGATGACCTCGGGCGGCGGCACCGCGGGCGTCGATTTCGTGGCCGATGCCCCCGTGCACACGCTGCTGTCGGGACCCGCCGCCGGTGTCGTCGCGGCGGGTGCCGTGGCGCGCTGCGCCGGCTTTGAGCACGCGATCGCCTTCGACATGGGCGGCACGTCCACCGACGTGTGCCTGATCAGGAATGGTCAGCCCGAGGTGTCCACGTCCGCGCAGATCGCCGGGTTGCCGTTTCGCACCCCGGCGGTCGGGATCCACACCGTGGGCGCGGGCGGCGGGTCGATCGCCTGGGTGGACGCCGGTGGTGCGCTGCGGGTCGGCCCGGCCTCGGCGGGTGCCGATCCCGGCCCAGCCTGCTACGGGTTAGGGGGCAGCGCGCCGACGGTCACCGACGCGCACTGCGTGCTGGGCCATCTCGATCCGGACCGGGAGCTGGGCCCAGCAGATGGCACAGGGCTGCGCTTGGACGTCGAGGCGGCCGCCCGTGCCATCGGCACGCTCCCGGAGCCGGCCGGGGGGGCACTCGGGATCCTCACGGTGGTGCGAGCCACGATGGCGCGCGCCCTGCGCAGAGTCAGCACCGAGCGCGGCGTCGATCCGGCGCACTTGGCGCTGGTCGCCTACGGTGGCGCCGGCCCGCTGCACGCCAGCGCCCTGGCCCGCGAGCTGGGCTGCCGCGCGGTGGTGGTGCCGCCGACACCGGGAGTGCTCAGCGCGCTGGGCCTGCTGCTCGCCCCGGCCCGCTATGAGGCATCCCGGACGGTGATGGCGCCGGCCGGAGACGATCTCACCGACACCTGGCAGGCACTGGAGACCCAGGCCCGCGACGAGCTTCGGCACCAGGGGGTGACCGGGGAGGTCACCCTGTCCCGAGTTGCCGACGCCCGCTACGCCGGCCAGTCCCACGAGCTGCGCCTTGCTGTCCCCAATCCCGACGCCGGGGCGGACCTGGCGCCGTTGCTGCACCGCGCGCACCGGCAGGCCTACGGCTACGCCGTCCCCGACGAGCCCGTCACCATCGTCACGCTGCGGGTGGTGGCGCGGGGCGAACCGATCCTGGCGCAGCCACCGCAGGACTGGGATTTGGGCCAACCCGCGCCGGAGCGGTCTCGCGAGATCGGCCTGGCGGGCCAGACCGTGACGGCCCGGGTGGTGTCCCGGGCGGGGCTGGTGGCCGGTGACGAGGTCGGCGGCCCAGCGGTGATCGAGCAGTCGGACACCACCACGCTGCTCGCCCCCGATGAGGTCGCCGTGGTGGATGAGGCCGGCAACCTGGTGGTGCGCCTGCCTGGCTAGGTGCTGTCCGTGAACTCGACAGCACCGACGTTGACGGGCCTTAAAAGGTCGGTAGTGTCGAGTTCACGGCTTCGGTTGCCTACGCATTTAAACATTCTCCAGATCCAAAAACAGGTATCGAGCAAGGCGCTTGAGCGTGTCGTGAGAGGCTGAGGGCCGCTAGTCAGTGATAATCACCACGTGGTAGATATGGGTAGCGGTCGACGGGTGTCTGCTGCCCTTCTGATGGCGGCGGTGGAATTGGCTGCCGCGCTATCGGGGTCCGGGACGGCTGCCGCGGGGCCGGGCGGCAAGGTGGAATGCCCGGCCGGGCTGGTATGCCACCTCACCCCGGCCGCAGCCAACAACTATGATACGGCCGAGCGCCCGGATGACGGTGACGGCATCCGTTATATCGTCATCCACGATACCGAGGAGCGTTACGACCTGGCGGTCGCCAGGTTCCAGAACCCCAGCAGCCGTGTCTCGGCGCACTATGTAATCCGGTCCTCTGATGGCCAGATCACCCAGCTTGTCCGCACCAGGGACATCGCCCACCACACCGGGAACTACTGGTTCAACATGCACTCCATCGGCATCGAGCACGAGGGCGTCCTTGTTGATGGCGCCCGGTGGTACACCACACCGATGTACCAGGCCTCCGCCCGGCTCGTGCGCTATCTCGCAGCGCGCTACCACATCCCTTTGGACCGTAACCACATCCTCAGCCACGAGGAGATACCCGGTTCCACGCCAGAGGATGTCGCCGGGATGCACTACGACCCCGGCCCGTACTGGGACTGGGCGCGCTACTTCCACCTGCTCGGCGCCCCCCTCTGGGATAGCCCACTGCCGCCCGCCCGCATCCCGGCCACACTGGTGGTGACAATCGCGCCGCGCTTTCCCACGAATAGTGAGCCGGTGCAGAGCTGCGTTGGTGACAGCTGCACGGCCCTGCCCCGGCAAGGCAGCAATATGGTGTACCTGCACACTGGGCCCAGTCTTGAAGCCCCGCTGATCCGGGACCCGGCGTTACACCCGGATGGCTCCCCGGGGACCACCCGGGTCGCAGACTGGTCGGCCAAGGCAGTCACCGGGCAGTCTTTCGTGGTGGCCGGGCGCACCAGTGGGTGGACGGCGATCTGGTTTGGCGGCCAGATGGCCTGGTTCCATGATCCACTGAACCAGGTGAGCGCGCTGGGGCACGGCCCGCTGATCACGCCCCGCCCAGGTCGCCCGGCGATCCCGGTGTACGGCGCTGCCTTTCCGGAGGCTGCCGCCTACCCGCCGGCAATCCCGGTGACCGCCGTCGTACCGCTGCAGTACACCATCCCCGCTGGGCAGTTCTATGTCGGCGTGGACCGGGGGTTCGGGGACTACTACGTGCGGCATAGCCACGACCTGGTGGTGGGCAACCGGCGCCTGGTGGAGATCTCCTTCAACCACCGGCGGGCCTTTGTCGACGCCAGCGACGTTCTTATCCTGCGCTGAGCTACTACCGTGCCCAGTGAGTCGCCAAGCACTCGAGGGAGCGTGGGGGCAGCGTGCATGGTTGAGCTGTCCGGGGTTGAGCTGGAGGTATTCCGGCACGCCCTGGCCGGGGCCGCCGAGGAGATGGGGGTGGCGCTGCGGCGCGCGGCGTACTCCCCCAACATCAAGGAGCGCGCCGACTGCTCGGCAGCGGTGTTCGACCCGGACGGGGAGATGGTGGCGCAGGCCGAGCACATTCCGGTGCACCTGGGCTCCATGCCGGCCAGCGTCCGCGCGGTGCTCGATACCTACGGCGCACTGCGACCCGGTCAGCAGGTATGCGTCAACGACCCGTACCTGGGTGGCACCCACCTGCCAGACCTCACGATCGTCGCCGGCGTCTTCACCGACTCCGCCTTCACCGACTCCGCGGAGCTCCTCGGCTATGTGGCCAACCGCGCCCACCACGCCGACGTCGGCGGAGCGGCTCCGGGGTCCATGCCGGCCAACGCCACCGAGATCGCGATGGAGGGGCTGCGCATCCCCCCCATCCTCATCGCCGACGCCCAGGGGGAACGCGCCGACGTGGTGGCCCTGATCGCCGCGAACTCGCGGACACCCGGCGAGCGCCGGGGCGACCTGCGGGCGCAGTTCGCCGCCAACCACGTCGGGGCCCGGCGGCTGCGGGAGCTGGCTAGCCGGATCGGGTCGCCGCGACTGCACCAAGCCATGGCGGCCGTCTGCGACTACTCCGACCGGCGGGTCCGGGCCGCCGTCCGGCAGATCCCGGACGGGTGCTACCGCTACTGCGACGTGTTGGAAGTCGGTGCCGGGGTCACCATCCGTGCCGCCCTTACCGTCGCCGGCGAGGAGGTGACGATCGACTTTGCCGGCACCGACCCCCAAATCCCGGTGAACCTCAACGCGGTGTTCGCGGTGACCCAGTCCTGCGCGATGTTCGTGTTCCGGATGCTGACCGACCCGGACGCCCCGCCCAACGCCGGCTGCTACCGGTCACTGCGGGTGCACGCACCGGAGGGTTCCGTAGTGAACGCGACGTTTCCCGCTCCGAGTGCGGCCGGCAACGTCGAGACCAGCCAGCGGATCGTGGACGTGCTGCTCGGCTGCTTCGCTCAGGCGATTCCCGAGCGGGTGCCGGCGGCAAGTCAGGGCACGATGAACAACCTGCTGATCGGCACCGGTGGCGAGCACGCGTTCAGCTACTACGAGACGCTGGGCGGCGGTGAGGGGGGCACCCCCAGCCGTCCCGGCATGTCCGGGGTGCACACCGGGATGACCAACACCCGGAACACCCCCGCCGAGGCCGTCGAGGTGGACTATCCCTTGCGGGTATGGCGCTATGAGCTGCGCTGCTCCTCGGGTGGCGCCGGGGCGCACCCCGGTGGAGAGGGTCTCATCCGTGAGCTGGAGGCACTGACCGACTGCACGCTGACCGTGCAGTCCGAACGCCGGGAACACCCCCCGTGGGGGCTGGGCGGTGGGCAGCCGGGGGCGGTGGGCCGTAACATCCTGCGCCGGGCTGACGGGACCGAGGTCCAGCTGCCCAGCAAAGGCACCTGGCCCTTGCGTCGCGGTGACCGGATCCGCATCGAAACCCCCGGCGGCGGCGGCTGGGGAGAGCCCGTGACATGAGTATGCTATGTATCTTCATCACGGATAGCGGGGCAAAGTCATGACTGAGGGGGTCGCTCGGCTCGGCCTGTGCATTGACGCGGGACCGGAAGCCGACGCCGCGGAACTGGATGAGCTGGCTGTGCAGCTGCGGGAACAGCTGCTGGAGCTGGACATCGAGCGCGCTGATCGCGCGACCGCGGGTCAGGCGCCGCCCGGTGCGCGCGCCGGTGAGATTCTCCTAGCGGGCGCGCTGACCGTCATGCTTGCCCAGTCTTCGGGGCTGCTCACCGCGCTTGTCGAGACAGTGCAGTCGTGGGTCTCCCGCAGTGGCGGGCGCAGCGTGAAACTGGAGATCGACGGTGACGTGCTGGAGGTCACCGGGATCACGCGGAGAGACCAGCGTGAGCTGATCAAGTCCTGGATCGACCGGCACACCGATCGGTAAGGCCGCCGATGAGCGACACGAGAGCCGCGCTGCTGGTCGGCTGCTCCAAGTACGGACCCGACTTCCGCCAGCTGCCGGCGCTAGCCCGGGACATCGACGCGTTGAAATGCGTGCTCAAAGACCCGACGATTGGTGATTTCACGGTAGCCCCCCCACTGCGCAATGAGCAGTCGGGGACGGTTAAGCAGCAGATAGAGAAATTCTTCGCCGACCGCAAGCCGGATGATCTGTTGCTGCTCTACTTCTCGTGCCATGGGATTCAGGATGGACGAGGGCGGCTGCACCTCGTGGCAGCCGATACCAAAAAGCAGCGGCTGGGTTCGACAGGGATCGCGGCACGCTGGGTCAAGGAGCAGATGGATCATAGCCGCTCGCAACGCATCGTGTTGCTGCTTGACTGCTGCTACGGCGGAGCGTTCACCAGGGGCCCGATGCACAGAAGTGCCGACCCCGAGGAAATCATTGAGCAGCTCGGTGGCCGGGGCCGCGTGGTCATCACCGCGTCAGACACGATGGAGCTTGCCTACGGGTCGGAATTCACCAATGCCGTGGTCCACGGTTTGCAGACCGGGGCCGCTGACCTCGACGGCGACGGCCGGGTATCGGTCAATGAATTGTATCGCTACGTGTACGACCAGGTCCAGCGGAACGCGCCAGACCAAACGCCAACCATGTCGGCGGATGGGGTGCGTGGCGAACTCTATCTGGCAAAGAATCCCCATGCGCTAATGCCGCTGCCGGCCGAGCTCGAAGGAGTCTTAGCAAGCGAGAGTGCGTGGAAGCGATTGTGGGCAGTCGACGGTTTACAGCGTCTGCTGGCCAGTGACCACCCGGAAGGGCAGAAACGCACGGCGCGACAAGCCTTAGTCCGGTTACGTGACGACGGCACTGACCCTGACGTTCGGGCGGCCGCCAGCGAGGCGTTGCCCGCAGTTTCCCCGCGACCTGACATCACAGATCGTCGACGTCCACACTATCACCGGCTGGTGGGGGCCGGTCTGGCGTTGGCGGTGGTGCTGGCGTTGATTATTGCGTCAATTCTCATACCTAGACCACCTCCCACATCTGAGGCGTGCTCGCCGATCACCAAACCCGCCGACGGTACCCTCTCCTTCGGGACGTTATTCCCGAAGACCGGGGACTTCGACTATACGGGTCCAGCATTTGACGCTGGCGTGCAATTGGCGATGAAGGACATCAAGGACGCCGGCGGCATCCCTGGCATCCAGGTGAAGCTCGATGACACCAGCCAGCGTGACGAGGGCAACCCTTCCGCTGACACCGCCAGCCAGTCGGTTGACGCGCTGCTTTCCGGCAACGTCGATGTGATCATTGGTCCCGCGACGTCGGCGGTGGCCCTCAAGGTGATCGACAAGGTCACCTGCGCAGGTGTGATCATGTTTTCACCCGCGAACACTTCGCCGGTGTTCACCACCTACCCCAGCCATGGGCTTTACTTCCGCACCGCGCCGCCAGACACGCTCGAGGGCCCCGTGCTCGGCAAGCTCGTCGTCGATGACGGCAATTCGACGGCGGTGGTGATGTCGCGCGACGACGTGTACGGCAACTACATGCGGGAGGCGACCGCAAAAGCGATCCAGAAATTCGGGGGTCGGGTACTCGACTCCTTTTCTTACGACCCGAACACACGCGACTACGACAAGGAAGTTCAGCGAATCAAAGCCAAGAACCCCGACGCGATCGTCCTGATTAGCTTCAACGAGGACGCCTCTATCCTGACCAAAATGATCAAGGAAGGTCTTGGTCCGAGGAACAAACGAGTGTACGACCCTAATATGGCCAGCGTCTTGGCCGGCGAGGTCAACCCCCGGAACCCGGGCGTCTTGGCCGGCATGAAGGGAACCTCACGGTATGCTGGAGACGAGGCCTTTGTGAAGCGGCTACGGGAGATCAGTCCTGAACCACTCCAGGACCCGACCTACGCCGCGCAGGCCTACGACGCGGTGATAATCACCGCACTGGCGGCAGCGGTCGCCGGCACGGACGCACCCGCCGTCGTCGCGAAAGACATCAACGGCGTGACGAGGGCCGGCGAGAAATGCACCAGCTTTGCCGCCTGCATGGCGCTGGTAAAAGACCACAAGGACATCGCCTACGTCGGAGCTTCCGGACCGCTGGAGTTCACCGATCATGGTGAGCCCAGCACGGACACCTACGTTATCAGCGAAATCCAACCCGACGGCACGGTCAAGCCCCTCAAGATCGTGAGGGCCAACTCTCCAGAGTATCCACCAAGCGGGATTCACCAGTGAAAGACCGACACTGGAGTGAGCGCCCTCGTCACCGTCGAGGCCCTCGCTCTAGCTGGCCGACGTCGGCGGCGCGGCTCTATTGCTCACTCTCATCGTCCAGCAGCCCATCGCAGGCAGAGACGCACCTTATGATCAGCGAAACTGTGGCGTGGCCGTGTAGGGGCGCACGGCCACGCCACAGTTTCGCTGATCAAGCACCGCTTCGCATCACAGGCGGGCACGAGCCGGTTTGTGAGTCGATTCCCGGCGGCGACACGGGGTTGATCGCCGTTTGTGTGCGTACAGCGACACACGTTGTCGCTCAAGGCACATAAACGATGATCTCCGTGCGCTGAGTTGGACAGCAGCAGCTGTCGGCAAGCCAGCTCCGGTGCCCTTGGCAGTCAGGGGGCCGATGAGTGACGATCGGGGCATGGTGCTCGATGCACTGCGGGCACTTCCGCCGGCTGCGATGCTCATCGTGGCGTTCCTCTGCCCGGCGCTGGAAGCCTCCACCATGCTCGGCGTGATCTTTCCCGGAGAGATCGCGATCCTGGTGGCGGGGGCCGCCGCGCAGGTGGGGACGTTGTCGCTGTGGACGGTCATTCCGGTGAGCGTGGCGGGAGCGGTCATCGGCGACGCGGTGGGATTCGGCGTCGGTCGTCGCTACGGCGCGCGGGTGCTGGCCCGCCTACCCGACCGGCTGGTGCGCCCGGAGGCGGTGCGCTCGACCAACGAACTGCTCTGCCGGCGCGGGCCGATCATCGTGCTGATCGGTCGCCTGACCGCGCTGCTGCGGGCACTGGTCCCCGGCTTGGCGGGAATGAGCGGCCTGAGCTGGGGGAGGTTTCTGCCCTACAACCTGCTCGGCGGGGTGATCTGGGCGACCGCGGTGGCGGTGCTGGGCTACTTCGCCGGTGCCGGCCTGGCGGTCGTGCAGCACCGGCTGGGCATAGTCAGCGACATCGTGCTCGGCGTGCTGGCCGCGGCGGCGCTCGTGATGTACGTGCGCTCTCATGTCCGGCGGCGGCAATCGAGACACTAGCCCACGAATGGGTGGACCGTTGACCAAATCATTGTCGACTGACTATGATTCAGCTCGCGGCTAGACGGACCCGTCTCAACACAATCACCGGTCCACCTACTCAATCTCTAGAGAGGACAATCATGACCGACTACGATCCGAGAACGGCCACTGGAATTCCCACCGAGCCCGTCGGCTCCCTCCCCCGATCTTCTAAGCTGCAGGCCGCCTACGCTGCCTACGATGAGGGAAAGATCGATCTGGCAGCACTGGAAGCCGAACAGGACGCCGCGGTCCGCGATTCGATCGAACGCTTTGAGGCCACCGGATCACCGATCATTTCCGACGGCGAACAGCGTCGGTCGAGCTTTGCCACCTACTCCATCACCGACACCCTGACGGGGACCGGTCTTGCCGACAACCTCGGCCCCGGCGGCCAGTTCTTCGCGATCTTCGCCGATGGCCACGGGCGTCAGCTTCCGCGTCTCACCGGTGGCCCCTTCCGGTATAAGACATACGCCGCCGATACCCTGAAGAAGTCCATCGGCATAGCGAACGTACCGATGAAGCAGGCCGTGATCTCGCCCTCCATGCTGGCCCTGCTGTACCCGTTGCACGACGAAGTCCACGGATACTCCCGGGAACAATTCGAAGAAGACCTCGTCAACGAATGCGAAAAGGACATCCGCGACGCCTTCGCCGCCGGAGCAGCCCGGGTTTCTATCGACTTCACCGAGGGCCGGCTGGCCACCAGAGAAGATCCACGCAACCCGTGGACGGGCGCTGGCTTGCTTCCGCACTTCATCGAGCTCGACAACCGCGTACTCGCGCGCTTCACAGCGGAGGAGCGGAAAAAGATTGGCATCCACACCTGTCCGGGCGGGGACCGGGACTCGGTTCACAGCGCTGATGTTCCCTACAACAACCTGCTCCCGAGCATGTTCCAGATGAACGCCGGCTACTTCCTCATCCAGCTGGCCAGCGAGCGGGACAAGGATCCGGTCTACCGGTCCATCGGGGAACACCTGCGCGATGACGCGGAAGGGGTGGCGCAGATGGCTTACATTGGGGTGATCAACCCGGGGAACCCCCGCGTCGAGAGCGCCGCGGAGGTCCGCGATGCGCTGGTGAGAGCGTCCAGCTTCATCCCGAAGGACAGGCTCGGCTCCACCGACGACTGCGGCTTCTCGCCATTTAGCATCGATGAGAAGCCGAACCACGGTTCGCCTGACTACGCTCGCGAGATCGCGTTCCAGAAGATCAAGAGCAGGGTCGAGGGGACCAGGATGGCCGCCGAGAAGCTCAGCGTCAGCTGAGTTCGCGGGCGACCCCTAAAATCCCGCACGGAGGCGTATGGGTTCCTGGTGGTCCCCGCGGTCTTCAACACCGACGTGGTCGAGTACCTCGACCAGGCGGGTTCGATTCCCGTCCGCCTCCGCCGACCCAGCGCAAGCGCCTAGGCTGCGCTGTCCTGATCATGGAACTCCTAGCCCGCCGCGGCGTCCCCGCCAAGTCCCAACGGCACCCACGAACTCCGGGTTTTGCCGGAACCGGGGGCGGGTATCCGCGGGCGTGGCAGTGCTTAACGTGGTCATCGAGCGACCACCCGAAGCGGTATGGGCCCTCCTGGAGGACGGCCACTCCTATGCCGACTGGGTCGTGGGCACCCAGCACATCCACGAGGTCGACGAGACGTGGCCGGCCGTGGGCTCGTGCATCCGCTTCACGGCCGGCGTCGGCCGGTTCACCATCCACGACACCACGACCGTGCGGCGGCTAGAGCCCGGGCGGGAACTTGAGTTGGAGGCGCGGGGGGGCCAGTTCGGTAGCGCCCGGATCTCCTTTGACGTGCGACCATGGGGTAAGAACACCCTGGTCATCATCGACGAGCACCCGCTGAGGGGACCGACCGCACGCTGGCACAACGCGGTCCTTGAGGTCCTGCTCCGGGTCCGCAACCGCCGCATGCTGGAGAACCTGAACCACGCGGTCAAGAACCGCACTTTCCCATAACGCCCCCGATGACAGCCAGAGCTACCTCCTCAGCTCAGCGGCCGATGGCAAGCCGGACGGTGGCCGCGGCGAAACGCTGACTGCGCGCCCGGTGGCCGCGCAGCGCGGCCCGGGCGGCGTTCGCGCCGCATGCCCCGTGCACCGCGCCCCCAGGGTGGGCCGATGACGAAGCGAGGTACAGGCCGGCGATGGGTGTCTCCGGACGCCCGAGGCCCGGGGTGGGGCGGAACACCAGTTGCTGGTGAATCGCGGTCGTGCCGCCGTTGATCGCGCCGCCGACGAGGTTGGCGTTGTGCGCGGCGAGCTGCGGCGGGGGCGTCACCGTGCGGGCCATGATGCGGTCCCGGAAGCCGGGGGCGAACCGCTCGATCTGCTGTTCGATGCGGTCGGCGAAGATCTCCTGGTCTCTTTTGTCCCACGTTCCCGAGATGCCCTCATCACCGGCGTCGCCACGTACCTGCCGGGGCACGTGGGTGTAGGCCCACAGTGATTCGGTGCCTGCCGGGGAGCGGCACGGGTCGGCCGTGGTCATCTGCCCGACGAGCACGAACGGCCGAGCGGGCACCCGTCCCATGCCGATGTGCGCGGTGTACTCGGTCATCTCGTCCATACTGGCCGAGACATGCACGGTGCCGGCGCCCGCAGTGTCAGCCGCCGACCACGGCACCGGCGCACGCAACGCCCAGTCGAGCTTGAAGGTGGCGTAGTCCCACTGGAACCGCCGCATATCGTCACGCAGCCGAGGCGGGAGGTGGCTCCAGCTGACCAGCCCGCCATAAAGGTAGGTGGCGGCGATAGCGGCCAGCACTGCGCGGCGGGCCACGACGCTGTCGCCGTCAGCAGTGCGCACACCGACCGCGCGACCCTGGCGCACCACCACCTCCCGGACCGCCGCGCCACAGCGCACCGTCCCCCCCTTGCTCTGCAACCGGCGCACCATCGCCGCGCTGAGCTGCCCGGCACCGCCCTCAGGGACCGGGAAGCCGTACTGCTGGCCCAGCATCGACAGCAGCCAGCCGAACATGGCGCTGCCATTCATCTCGGGCATCTGATCGGCGTGCAGCGCACACCCGGCCAGCAGCAGCGATCCGCCGGGTCCGGTGAACTCCTCCTCGGCCAGCCGGCGCACCGGCAGCAGCCCGAAGCGGGCAAACCGGAGCAGTTCACGCGGGCCGAGCGCCGCCACCAGCCGGGCACCAGCGCGCACCGGCGGGAACGGCACGAACAGCGCGTCGAGCAAGGGGGGGCTGACGCGCTGCCAGGTACCGTAGAGCCGTTTCCATGCCGCTCCGTCACCCGCCCCCAGCGCCTCCAGCCCGCTCGCCGTCTGCTCCAGGTCCCGCGTCAGGACGGCGGTGCGCCCGTCGAGTAGCGGATGTGCGAGGACGCTGGGCGCATGGACCCAGCGCAGCCCGTAGCCTTCCAGCTGCAAGGCGTTGATGGCGCGCGACGCCGCGCCGAACGGGTAGAACGCGCTACACAGGTCGGTGACGAACTCCGGCGCGGGGCCATTCGCGCTGCGCACCGCACCGCCGGGCTCGGGTTGCTCCTCTAAGACGAGGACCTCCCACCCGGCGTCGGCGAGCATGTTCGCCGCCACGAGCCCGTTGGGTCCGGCACCGATCACCACGGCATCGGCCATGCGGTCACTCCTTAGTCGGTTAGCCGGGCACAGGAGCATGAGCTGTGATCAGTCATTCCCCGCCGAGGCCCGGTGAAACGTGCTAGGCATGCCGTTTGGTCACCGTAGCGGGCGGGTAGTAGGCAGCCTGGTGTAAGGCGAGGGCTTTAAGGGAACGTCTCGTGACAACAGTCGCACGGCCGCGATGGGGTGCTCGCCAGCTGATGGTGCTCGTGGCCGCAGGGTTACCGGTGCTCGCTGGATGCTCGGCGGTGGGTAGCCCGCCCGGTCCGGTTGCCTCCAGCGTCGTCCTGCGGACCGAGGTGCCGGTGCACGAGCCCATCTGGTCTGAGCACGCGGAGGCGCTGTTCGCTCTGACCGGCGACCACCGGATCGCGAAGATCGACCCTCCGGGGCGATCCAGCGCACCAGCTACGGCGCGCACCACGCTGTCGGCGCCGTTCCCGGATGTCGGCGAGGACCTCGTCACCGGTGCGGCGGTGGTGTATCTCCCCCAGCCGGGTCTCGGCCACCTTGCCGCCGTCAGCGACACGGACCTGCGCCAGCTCGCAACCCTGCCGGCCGGGCCCTCGCCGTCCTTCCTCGCCCTGGACTCCGGCTCCGACGACCTGCTTGCCCTGTCCCGGGACCGCTCGCGGGTGACCCCGCTTGACCTGCACGACAACCGGGTTCTGCCGGCGCAGGACGTGCGCGCGGAACCAGAGGCGGAGGTGGACGGCGCCACGCGGGGACGGCGCATCGACTACTACCTGGTCGGCCCCGGGGGTATCACCCACTACGAGGGTGCTCCGGGCTCGGTGCACGACGAGGGAAAGATCAACATTAGGGCTGGGAAGACCGCGACTGACTTGGTCAAGTCCTCGCGTCTCTACGTTGCGGAAAGGGGTACCGACCGGCTGCTCGCCCTGGACTCCGGGCGCGGCGGGCACGGCCTTCAGGTAGTGGCGCACGCCTCGCTGGGCGAGCCCGTGCGCTACCTCGGCGTGGACCAGGTCCGGATCTACGCGGCAACCGAGCACAAACTGGTGGTGTTCACCACGAACAGCTTCGAGGGCTATCACAACCAGACATTCCCGATCGTCACCACGATCGACTTTCGCAGCGCGCTGCGCGGTCCAGCCCGCAACGCTGCGCTCAGCGGCCTGGCAGTCGGCCCCGACCGGGTCTACCTGACGCTCAGGGGACAGCCCTCCCTCCTGAGCATCGCCAAACCAAGTATCTGACTGACCCGGGGGGCGAGGTGCGCGAAGAGGCAGCGAGCAAGGGGGCGCCGGGCGTGGACGCCGACCTCGATCTGATGATCGCCGCGGTCAGGGCACTGCGGGAACTCGCGTCCGATCCGGATAAGGCACCAGACGGCGCGCGGGTCTACGACTTCAGCATCCGGTGGGGAACGCTGTTGCACGGCCGGCTGGAGCGGCTGGCCTACTACCACGGCCGAGGCGAGCTTACGCCGCAGCAGCAGGAGCGCTATCAGGAGCTTTGCGCCCAGCTACGGCACTCGTTGCCACTGGTCGAGCGATTAGGCCTGGCACGTCCAGGTTTACCTCGGGGAAACCAGAACGTCAGTTAATCTTTGCCCGAACACCATCTCCACCATGTTCGCACACTTTTTCACCGCCAGCTTCCACCCGTTGCCAAAGAGTCAGTCATAAGCCGTTTCCGAAAGCAAATCTGACACTGCCGGTCTGCGCGTGTTGGCAGCGAGTCAAGGACGAGAGACGACGACCTCAGCGCGGACACAAAGGGTTTTCACTCGCCGCCAGAGAGTCAATCATTGGCCGTGTTGACACAGGCTTCAGCGGACGCTTAGCATCTCATTTCGCTAAGCCCGAACTAAACTTGGTTCGTATCGAAAAACACGCGAGGAGTGCGGCGAGTGGCGAGGTACACCTGCCCCCGGTTCGAGGTGGGACTATCCTTGGAAAACCCGAAAGGAGGGATCATGCTAGGCCAAATCCTGAGCGGCCTTCTCGGCAGCGTCGGCAGCGGACTCAGCGGTATTTTCGGCAGCCTCGGCAGCGGGCTCACCAGCATTTTCGGGCTCCTCTGATGGCTTCGGGATGGTGAACCGACAACGGCCTCTGCTGCGCTATGAAAGTTCCTCGGCGCCATTTTCATAGCCGGAGAGGCCGTTGTCTCCCTGTATCACAGGGCTCATCTCACGGAGTGAAGGTCAGTACATGAAACTGCGGGAGGCGTTACTTATCGCGCTGCGCGGGGTGCGCGCCCACCGGCTGCGCTCCGCGCTGACCATGCTGGGTCTCATCATCGGAGTCTCAGCGGTGATCCTGCTCGTCGCCCTGGGCGATGGGGTGCAACGAACGGTGGACGCCCGCATCGAGCCGCTGGCCAACCTGATCAGCGTGGTGCCCACGTCGGATTATATCCGCGGAGGAGGCCCGGCGGAAAACCTGACCAACGCCGACGTTGCGGCATTACGGGCAGCACCCGACCTCCTCGCTGTCACCCCGGTGCTCACCAAATCAGAACTGATCCAGACCAAAATTGACCGCTCCATCGCCCTGTCCCAGGCGAGCATCGTTGGCTCCACCGCCCACTGGTTCGAGGTGAACAGCCGTGACCCCCAGGCAGGATCGTTTTTCGACGAAGCTGACTCTAACGCCAGAGTAGTCGTGCTGGGACCCACCGTGGTGACCAACTTGTTTGGCGGCAACCCCGGGGCTGCCGTGGGCAGCAGAGTCCAGATCGCCCGCCAGTACTTCACGGTCGTCGGAACAATGAAGCCCGTCGGACTTCCGGGTGACAACGAAGTGATCATGCCGCTGAACACCGCACGCAACGATGTATTCGGTCACAAGGACATTGTGAACCAGGTCACGATCCAAGCCACCTCGGCGACCACCGTACCCGCCGCCGAGGCCACGGTGAACAGCATCCTCGACGCCCGACATCATATCCATGACCCCGCAGCTCGGGATTTCCAGGTCCAGACCTTTACCGCCACGCTCACCAGGCTTACGCAGATCCTTCGTATCCTCACTTTGTTCATCGCCGCGGTCGCCGCGATCTCCCTGCTCGTCGGCGCGGTGGGTGTGTTGAACATCATGCTGGTGTCGGTCACCGAACGAACCCGCGAGATCGGCATCCGCAAGGCGATCGGCGCCACCAGGGGCGCCATCCTCAAACAGTTCCTCATCGAGTCGATCGTCCTGGCCGGGCTGGGCGGGATCGCCGGCGTCGGCGCCGGGATCGGGCTGGCTTTGCTCGGCGGCGTCGTCGCGCACGCCCTGGCCTCCCATCTCGGCCCCACCTTCGCCGGGTTCACCCCCATCGTGACCGCCCCTCCAGCCGCGGTGTCGTTCCTGATCAGTCTCGCGATCGGGCTCCTCGCCGGGGTCTACCCGGCCTACCGGGCCGCCCGGCTGCGTCCCATCGAAGCCCTCCGCTACGAATAGCCCTCAGGTGCGAACAGCGGGGGACAAAAACTCCGACTCGGGCAACCTGACCCCGGTGTGCGGAGCGGAGCACGCGGGATTGGTGCAGCTCAGAGCTACCATATAGGCGTCGGAGTCCTCGCTGAGGAACAGGAACCCCAGGTACAGGGCGTCACCGACGGCGAAGGTATCGCCACCGCAGGCCCGGCAGCTCCCGTGCTTGCGACCGACCTGCTCCAGCACCCGGTGCTTCTGCTCGCCGGTCAGTACCGTCAGCTCCGGGCGGATAGCGCCCATCAGATCTCCACTTCCCTGTCGTAGTACACGTTGTCCTCACGCCAGCCGCCCATGCCCTGGCCGATGCCCTGGCAGGTGGAGACGAACTCGATGCGCTCGATCCACTTCGCCATTTTGAAACCAACCTGGTTTTCGATCCGCAGGCGCAGCGGGGCACCGTGTTTGATGGGCAGCGGGTGCCCGTTCATCTCGTAGGCCAGCAAGCACTGCGGGTAGTACGCCAGCGGCAGGTCGATGATCTCGTAGAACTGCCCGGAGCCTTCCGCGCTCGGCTCGTCCCGGCCGGTATCCTGCATCGTCAAAAAGCAGACATGGCGAGCCTGGGGAAGCGGCTTGACCATGTTGACCACCTCCCGGAACGGCACCCCGCTCCACTCACCAATACTCGACCAGCCCTGGACGCAGTTGTGCAGCACCCGCTGGGTCTGCTTCTCACCCAGCGCCCGCAGCTCCGCCAGAGTGAAGGTCATGGGGTTTTCCACCAGGCCGCCCACCTCCAGTTTCCAGTCGACGAAGTTGTGCACGGCCATGATCTTGTAGTCGTCGCTGTCCGGTGGTTTACCGTTGACCCGGTGTTCGGCGGAGAGTTGCGAGGACGAATAGTGCTGCGCGGAGGCCAGCGGGCGCAGAATCAACCGCCGGGCCGGGATCAGCACGGAACCGAGTGCCCGCTGCACCGTGCGCGGGCTGCGCAGGCTCCACTGCGTGGCCGCGATGTGCACCAGCACGATCGCGGCGATGATCACCAGGGAGGCCGTGAGCGCCCAGCCCAGATGACGCGCCTCGCCGAAGATCATGAGGGCGGTGAGCTGGGGCCAGCCCCAGAGGCCGATCATCATGAGGTGCACGGCGATGAAGGCGATAAAGGCGAGCAGGCCCAAGAAGTGCAGGCTGCGCGCTCCCTGCCGGCCACCCCACAGTCGCACATACCACGGGAAACGCGCCTCGACTGCTGGCGACTGCGCGGCACCGGTCAGGATCAGAAACGGCGCCAGGATGAATATCACCCCGGCGTAGGTCAGCTTCTGGACCGCATCCAGGGGCTGGCCTGGTAGCGGCGCGGGCAGCTTGAAGCTGAGGTAGGTGAGGGTATCGTTCCACGCCTGGGGAAAGATCGACCACGAGTACGGGATGTAGCGGTGCCACTGGCCGGTCGCGAACAGCAGGATATAGTAGGCGATTCCGACGAGTATCCAGCCGATCACAGTGATGAAGTGCCAGTGCCGGCCCATCCCGAGCATCTTGTGACCGGGCAGGGACAGGATGGCGGAATACGACTCCTCCTCATCCAGGGTGTCGTAGAGCTTGTCGGTGAGCATGGTCTTGCGGGTGAGCCTGGCCCATTCGGTGCCGGGCTTGCTGTCGTTGCGCCAGTAGAGCTTAGGATGAGTGGAGAGGATCTCTATTCCACTGCGGATGAGCAGGGTGACGAAGAGGACGTTCACCCAGTGCTCGATCCGCAACCAGGCCGGATAGTCAAGCTGAGTCACGGTCACCTCTCCCGTCAGTCATGCCGCTCTGTCAGTCATGCCGCTCTGTCAGTCATGCCACTGGCGCCGGTGGGGGTAGGCGACGTTCATCCCCGTGAGCACCGTGACGTGCACGCCCACAAACAACGCCGCGAGCGCCATCGCGAAGGTGCCCAAGGGGTAGTCCCACCAGCCCACCAGCTGCGGCAGGCCAGGCAGGCCCCCGGTGCGGCTGGCGAGATACATCGCCAGCGACGCCGCCGACACCAGGCTGCCCACCATCCACCCGACCCAGACCAGCCCGGGCCTGCGCCCAGCCACCATGCCCACCGAGGCCAGCACCGCGGCGGCGGCGAGCAACGCGAAATACCCAGCCAGGTAGGCGGGGTAGGCCGGTAGCGGGAAGCCACCGGCCAGCCAGTACAGCCGGATTGCCGCCACGCCAAGCAGCAGCACGACGCCGGAGGCCGTCGTCACCCGTGGGCCGTTGAACGCGAAGTACCGGTAGAAGGAGATGAGCTTGTCGAGCCCTGTCCACCGGAGCAGGGTGCTCATCGGCTCGCCCCCGTGCGGTACCGCTGCAAATCGGCGTGCTTGACGTCCAGGCCCAGCCCGGCCCGGGAGCGGTCTGGGCGCAGCACACCGCCGCTTTCGGGCTCGAGCACTCCGTCGAAGGCGAGGCGCTCGATGCGGACGTGGTCGTGGAAGTACTCCAGGTGACGCAGGTGCCAGACAGCAGCACCGACGTGCGCGCTGACCTGCGGCGCGCAGTGCAGCGACAGCTCGATGCCGCGGGCATCACACAGCGCGGCGACCCGCAGCACCCCAGAGATCCCCAGGGCCCGGGTGACGTCGGCCTGCAGGCAGTCGACCGCGCCAGCGTCCAGCATCTGCTGGAAGTAGGGCAGGTGGTAGCCGTACTCGCCAGCGGCGATGTCCATCCCGCCCGGCCCGCGGTCCCGCAGCAACCGCAGACCTTCCAGGTCATCGGAACTCACCGGTTCCTCGAACCACCGCACCCCGTGCTCGCTGAACCGCTGCGCCCAGCGCAACGCCTCCTTGCGGGAGTAGGCGCCGTTGGCGTCCACGAACAGCTCCGCCGCCTCGCCGATCGCCCGGCGTGCCGCGTGCACCCGCTTCGGGTCGGCATCGGGGTCACGGCCGACCTTCATCTTCACCCGCGGGATCCCTGCCTCGACCCACCCGGCGAGCTGCGCTGCCAGAGTGTCGTTGTCATAGGAGGTGAACCCGCCGCTGCCGTAGATCGGCGTGACCTCGTGCAGGGCGCCGATCGAGATCACCAGCGGCACGTCCAGCAGCCGCGCCCGCAGATCCCACAGCGCGATGTCGACCGCTGAGATCGCCTCCGCCACCACGCCCGGCTTGCCGAGGTTACGCACCGCATGCTGCATCGCCGCCCACGCCGCGGCGGGCCTCAGCGCGTCGCGGCCCGTCACCACCCCGGCGAGCATCCCGTTCACCACCGTGGCAGCCGACGGGCCGGCGTAGGTGTACCCGGTCCCCGTGCGTCCACCAGCGTGCGCGGCCACCAGCACCAGCGTGGTGTGGTCCCAGGCCAGGGTGCCGTCGGATTCCGGGGCATCGGTGGGAAACTGGTAGGCCGCAACATCGAGGTGCTCGATCGGGATCGCGTCTGACGCCTTGGTCCTCACGGCCGGAGAGTTACCCACCGGTGCGGGAACTCATGCCCCGCCGGAGGCCGGCTGGGTCAACGGGAAGTGGCAGGCGGCGAGGTGGTGGGGTCCCCACGGGCGAAGCGGCGGTTCGACCTCGGCACACAGCGGCTGAGCGCGGGGGCAGCGGGTGCGGAACCGGCACCCGGACGGGGGGTTGATCGCGGAGGGCAGCTCGCCCGAGACAAGAGGCCGTGCCCGGCCAACGGCGGTGGCCCCGTCGGTGGCACCACTGGGTGACGGAAGCTCGGGGACGGCCCGCAGCAGGGCCTCGGTGTAGGGATGGGCGGGGTGCTCGGACACCTGGGTCGCGGGACCGATCTCCACCAGCTTGCCGAGATACATCACCGCGATCCGGTCGGCCAGGTACCGGACCACCGCCAGGTCATGGGAGATGATCAGGTAGCTGAGGCCGAGGCGCTCGCGCAGCTCCCGCATCAGGTTGAGGATCTGCGCCTGGATCGAGACGTCCAGCGCGGAGACTGGTTCGTCGGCGACGACCAGCTTCGGTTCCAGTGCCAACGCGCGGGCCAGCCCGATCCGCTGGCGCTGCCCACCGGAGAACTCGTGCGGGTAGTACTGGGCCGCGCTAGCGGGCAAACCGACCTGCCCGAGCAGCGCACCCACCCGCCGGTCCTGGTCCTGGCGCCGGCCGATCCGCTGGATGGCCAGCGGCTCGCGCAGGATCGCCCCGACCCGCATCCGCGGGTCGAGCGAGGCGTAGGGGTCCTGGAACATCAGCTGCAGGTCGCGGCGAATCGGGCGCAGCTCGTGGGCGGAGGCCACGGTGATGTCCTGGCCGCCCACGATGACGCTGCCCGAGGTGGGCTTCTCCAGGGCGACGAGCAGCCGACCGAGCGTGCTCTTGCCGCAGCCCGACTCCCCGACCAGGCCGAGGGTCTCCCCGGGCGCGAGGGAGAAGCTCACCCCGGCCACCGCGCTGAGCGTGCCGGCCCGCCGGTGGAACACTCCGGCCGTGACCGGGTACTCCTTGACCAGGTCGCGAACCTCGACCAGGGGGGTGGTCAGGGGTCTGATCTGGGGGTCTAGAGCGCGGTTGCGGGCGGAGCGCTCGGTGAGCTGGAGGGTGGGTCCGGTGTCGTCCCGGTAGTCGACCGGGTGCCAGCAGGCGTGCTGGTGGCCGGGAGTAACGATGGTGAGTGGCGGGTCGAGGGTCCGGCAGTCCTGCTGGGCAAAGCGGCAGCGAGGGCTGAACCGGCAGCCGGGTGGTGGGTCAGACAGATCCGGCGGACGCCCCGGGATGCTGTAGAGGTCGGTGCCGGTGTCCTGGTCGCGGCGGGGTACGGCCGCCATCAGCGCCTCGGTGTAGCGGTGGCGCATCCGCCGGAACAGCAATCCGACCGGGCCGGTCTCCACGATCCGGCCTGCGTACATGACCGCGACCTGGTCGGCGTAGCGGGCGATCACCCCGAGATCGTGAGTGATCAGCAGGATTCCCATCCCCAACCGGGTGCGCAGGTCATCGAGCAGCTCGAGGACCTGCTCGGAGATGGTGGCGTCCAGCGCGGTGGTCGGCTCGTCGGCGATCAGCAGCTTCGGCTCGCAGGCCAGCGCCATCGCGATCATGACGCGCTGGCGCATGCCGCCGGAGAGCTGGTGGGGATAGTTGTCCAGCCGCTGCGTGGCGTGCGGCATGCCGACCAGCCCGAGGGTTTCGGCCGCCCGCGCACGGGCCGCGCTCCGGGAGACGCCGCGGTGGCACTGGACCGACTCGGCGATCTGTTGACCGATGGTCATGGTGGGGTTCAGCGAGGTCATCGGGTCCTGGAAGACCACCCCGATCTCGTTGCCCCGCACCCGGCGCATCGCGTGGGCATCCAGCGTGGTCAGCTCCTGGCCCGCCAGGGTGACCGAGCCGCCGACGAGGCGCCCACCGGAGGGCAGCAGCCGCACGATCGACATGCCGGTCATGGTCTTACCGGACCCGGACTCGCCGACCAGCCCGAGGATCTGCCCCTCGCCGAGGGTGAGCGACACCCCGTCGACGGCATGCACGGTGCCGCGGCGCTGCCGGATGTCGGTCCGCAGGTCGCTAACCTCGAGCAGACTACGCATCTGCGGCGTCCCTACCGTTGACACCGGTGGCCTACCGTTGACGCAGCCGGACGTCGAGGGCGTCCCGCAGCGCGTCGCCGACAAAGTTGAACGCGAGCACGATGAGCAGGATCGCCACCCCGGGTGGATAGATCTGCCACCAGTACCCGTCGTAGAGGTAGGCCGTACCGCTGGAGAGCATCTCGCCCCAGCTCGCGGCGGGCGCGGAGAGCCCGAAGCCCAGATAGCTCAGCACCGCAAAGATCAGAATCGAGTCGGCCACCGCGAACGTGGCCTGCACGACGATCACCCCGATCGCGTTCGGGATGAGATGACGCAGCACGATGCGCCCGCCGCCCCCACCCATCACCCTCACGGCCTGCACGTATTCCCGGCTTCGCAGGCTGAGCACCTCGCCCCGGACCAGCCGGGCGGGTATCAGCCAGGCGAACAGCGCGATGATGGCGATCATCGTGCCGAGGGTGGGCGGGATGATCGTGGCGATGAACAGCAGCATGAACAGCACCGGGATGGACAGCACCACGTCCACGATCCGCATCATCACGGTGTCCAGGACGCCACCGACGTAGCCGGCGAGGGCACCCCAGAGCACCCCGACCGCCGAGGCCATCACCGCGGCGGCCAGCCCCACCTCCAGCGAGCTCTGCCCACCGGCCATCAGCCTGCCCAGCTCGTCGTAACCGAGGTGGTCCGTGCCCAACGGATGGGCCGCACTCGGCGGCAGGCTCGCCGCCGCCAGGTTCGTGTAGACCTGATCAGTGTGGTAGACCAGCGGCCCGAGGAAGCAGAACAACGCGATCCCCACGATCAGCCCGACACCGAGCACGGCCAGCCGGTTCGCCGTGAACGTCTGGCCTAGGGTGCGCCACAGGCCACCGCCGGCCGATGGCTCCCCACCTACCGGTGCACTCAGGGCAGTGAGATCTGTGCCGGTCATGCCAGCCGCACCCTCGGGTCGGCCAGGCCGTAGGCGAGATCGGCCACCAGGTTGCCGAGCACGACCAGTGCTGAGCCGAGCAACGTCAGAGCGATCTCCACCGGGTAGTCGCGCCGCAGCGCGGAGTTGAAGAACAGCAACCCCACCCCGGGATAGTTGAACACCTGCTCGACGACCAGATTGCCGGCGACCAGCGCCGGAATACTCAACCCGATCAGCGTGATGATCGGCAGCATGGCATTGCGCAGCAGGTGGCGCAGCAGGATGACCCGTTCCGGCAGCCCCTTGGCCCGGGCAGTCCGGATGTAGTCCTGGGCCAGGTTCTCGATCGCCGCCGAGCGCATGAACCGGCTGAACGACGCGATCGAGACGATCGCCAACGCAGCCACCGGCAGCACCATGCCCGCCGGGTCGGCGAGCGCGCCGCCCAGCGTCGCCGTCTGCGGTGCCTCGGGGGGCAGCACCGAGAGGTCCACGGCGAACCAGGTGATCAACAGCAGTCCCAGCCAGAAGATCGGCATCGAGTAGCCGAGGAACGCCCCGGTGGTGACCGTGTAGTCAAGCACCGTGTTACGCCGCACCGCCTGGGCGATTCCCAGCGGCAGCCCCACGATGATCGCCACGGCCAGCGCGAGCAGGCTCAGGTACGCGCTTTTGGGCACGTCCTGGGCCAGCAGCGCGGCCACGGACTGGTTCTGCGTGTAGGAGAACCCCAGGTCCCCGCGGACCAGGGAGCTGAGGTAGCTGACGTACTGCAGGTAGAGCGGCTTGTCGTAGCCGTGCGCATGGTTGAACGCGGCGATGGCCGCCGGGGTGGCCCGGAGCCCGAGGATCGCTCGGGCCGGGCCGCCCGGTAACAGGTGGGTGAGCGCGAACACGATCACCGACACGCCCAGCAGGACCATGAAGGACTGCCCCGTGCGCCGCAGCAGGTAACCGGTCATGAGGTGAAGTGCCACCTCTCCGGTTGCAGGTTTCCCTGGGTGAGCGCGCTGAACGTGCCGTCGGTGGCGAGGGTGGACTTGACTGCGGCGACGTAGTCGGGATCAGGCTGGTAGATCACCGGGACCTGGCGGGCGAGGTAGTCCTCATAGGCGGTGAGGGCGTTCGGGTCGCTGCCGTAGAGAGTGGCATCGATCAGCTTGTCCGCGGTGGGGTCGTGGTAGCTGCCGGCGTTGAGCGCGCCACCGGTGGCGAACAGGCCATCACCGGTCGGATAGGTGCCGAACTGGATACCACCGAAGTCGGACAGCTGCCAGGAGCAGGCGCTCTGGTCGGGAGTGCACGCGTTGTCCTGGGCGAGGACAGTGTTGAAGGGCTCCCCGCGCAGGTCGAGCTGGATGCCGGCCCGGGACGCGTCGGATTTCATCGCGCTCACCTGCGTCTCGATCTGCTGGATCGCGGTGGCGTAGTCCAGCCGAAACTCCAGCCTGGTGCCTGCCGCGATGCCGGCGCCGCACTCATCGGGCGCGGTGCCCGGGCGCAGACAGGTGTCCACCCCACCCGGGATGACCGACCAGCCGTGCGAGGACAGCAGCTGGCGGGCCGCAGACGGGCTGTAGCGGTAGGTGCCCTGCTGTTCCAGCACGCTGGCGTAGGGGTTGGGCGGGCCGACCGGCACCGGACCGTAGGCGGGGATGCCGTACCCGGAGTAGACCGCGTGGATGATCGCCGGCTGGTCCACCAGGTGCTGCAGTGCCTGCCGGATGTAGAGCTGCTTGAAGATCGGGCCGGTCGCTGGGTTGTTGAAGTTGATAATCACGTACCCGATAAAGAACTGGGGCACCGCGAAGACCTGGTAACCCCCTCGCCTGACCGCCCGCAACTGCGGGAAATCGTCGGCGGGCACGTACCCGACGTCGATCGCGCCGGCTCTGATCGCGCTGAACTCCGCCGCCTCGGAGGTGAATGGCAGCTCTTCAAGACTGGCAATCGTGGGCCGGTAGGGACCGCCGTAGTGCGGGTTGGCCGTCATGCTCAGCTGGCCGGTGGTGGAGTACGAGGTCAGCCGCCACGGCCCGTCCACCACCTGCCACAGCGGGTTGGTGGCGTAGGTGGCGAGGTTCGCGGCCTGGCCGGCGAGGAAGTCATAGACCTGCTTTGCTCCCGCCGCGGTCAGGTCGTCGTCACCCGGCGAGCCGGTCGCGGAGGTCTTGTCCCAGGTCAGCGGCAACGGGCTGAGGAGTTGGAGCTGGTCGGCGGTGAACCACTGCGGGTTCACACTGCGCTTGAGCGTGAGCGTGAGCTGGTATTTACCGGTCGCGGTGTAGCTGGCGAGGTTGTCCGGGATCTCACCGGGGGTGTAGTTGCCGTAGTTGGCCGGACTCTCCTTCACCGCGGCCTTGAGCAGGTTCAGGAAGAACACCACGTCGCGGGCATCCACCGGCTCGCCGTCGGACCACTGGTAGGTGGTTTTCATGTTGATGGTCACGACCGTGTTGTGCTGCGAGTAGATCGGCTCCTGTGCCAGGCTCAGGGTGTCGTCAATGACCGGTTGGTCCCCCTTGGGGGCATAGTACAGCGGCCGGTACATCAGGTACTGGAACTCGTTGATGGTATAGACGGTGTACTGCTGCGTCGGCGTGATCGGGAAGATGTAGTTCGGGCTCGCCCCGGGGGCCTCCGCGATGGTCACCGTGCGGCCCTGGCTCAGCGTGGCGCCCGACGCCGGGAAGCTGGAGCGTGCGCCACTGCACGCTGCGACCAGCATGGCAGCGGCCAGCAGGACAGGGGCCAGCAGGACAGGGGCCAGCGCAAGGGCCACCAAGCCTCTCCGGGGGCGGATCAAGGCGTATCCGAGTGCCGTTCAGCCGCGAGGAGCTCGGCGATCTGATAGGTGTTCAGCGCCGCACCCTTGCGCAGGTTGTCCCCGCAGACGAAGAACTCCAGGGCATTGGCGAAATCCAGGGCTTGACGGATCCGACCGACGTAGGTCGGGTCGGTGCCCACCACCGCGGCCGGGGTTGGCCACACCCCGGTGGTCGGATCGTCGGCCAGCACGATGCCCGGCGCCGCGGCGAGGACCTCCCGGGCCTGCTCCACGGTGAGGGGCTGGGCGAACACCGCGTGCACCGCCAGGGCATGCGTGGTGAGCACCGGAACCCGCACGCAGGTGGCCGACACCTTGAGACGCGGGATATCGAGGATCTTGCGGGACTCGTTGCGGACCTTGAGCTCCTCAGAGCTCCAGCCCTCAAGGGCCAGTGAGCCGGCCCAGGGCACCACGTTCATCGCCAACGGTGCCGGGAACGGTGAGGAAACCCCCAGCCCCGCCGCGGCCAGCATCTGCGCGACGTCCCCGCCACGCACCCCGACGCCGGTGCCGACCACTGCGGCGAGCTCGGCGGACAAGCGCTCAACGCCGGCGCGCCCGGCGCCAGAAGCGGCCTGGTAGCTGGCCACCACCAGTTCGGTGAGGCCGAAGCGGCGGTGCAGTGCCCCCAGCGCCGGCATCATCGACAGCGTCGTGCAGTTGGGGTTGGCGATGATGCCCTTCGGCCGGTGGGCGATCTGGGCAGCGTTGATCTCTGGAACCACCAGGGGAACTTCAGGGTCCATCCGGAATGCAGCGGAGTTGTCCACCACGACCGCGCCGCGGCGCACCGCGAGGGGAGCCCACCGCTCGGAGATCCCGTCCGGCACGTCGAACAGGGCGATGTCCACCCCGTCGAAGACTTCTGGGGTAAGCGGGAGCACACCGTGCCGCTCGCCCCGCACCGAGATCTTCTTGCCAGCAGACCGGGCCGAGGCGATCAGCTGGATCTCGCCCCAAGGCACCGACGGTCGCGAGTTCAGGATATCGATCATGACGGTGCCGACCAGGCCGGTGGCCCCGACGATGGCAAGAACTGCGTCCTGCGGGACACCCGCACCCGGGGGGGTCATCGTCCAGTCCCGGCGTAGACGACGGCCCGCTCCTCGCCGCCTAGCTCGAACGCGGCGTGGATCGCGCGCACCGCGTCGTCCAGTTGTTCGGCCCGCACCAGCACCGAGATCCGGATCTCCGAGGTGTTGATGGTCTCGATGTTGACCCCGGCCTGGGCGAGCGCCTCGCAGAACTGCGCGGTGACTCCCGGGTGTGACCGCATCCCCGCGCCGATCAGCGAGACCTTGCCCACGTGGTTGTCGCACAGCACGTCCGTGAAATCGATCTGCGGCTGCATCGCGCGCAGCGCCGCAACCGCGACAGGTGCGTCGAGTTTGGGCAGCGTGAAGGTGATGTCGGTGCGCCCGGTGTCGCCGTGCGAGATGTTCTGTAGCACCATGTCGATATTGAGTTCGGCGTCGGCGATCACGCGGAAGATACGGGCGGCCTTGCCTAGCTCGTCAGGCACCCCGGTCACGGTAATTTTCGACTCGGAGCGGTCGTGCGCGACGCCGGTGAGCATGGCCTGTTCCACGGTGAGATCCTCCATTGATCCAGAGACCATGGTGCCGCGGTTTCGGCTGTACGACGAGCGGACGTGGACCGGTATCTGAGTGCGCCGAGCATATTCGACGCAGCGCAACATGAGCACCCGGGCCCCGCACGCCGCCATCTCCAGCATCTCTTCGTAGGTGATGGTGTCGAGCTTGCGAGCGTTGGGCACGATCCGCGGGTCGGCGGAATACACGCCGTCCACATCGGTGTAGATCTCGCACACGTCCGCCCGCAGCGCGGTGGCCAGCGCCACCGCGGTGATATCGGAGCCCCCGCGACCCAACGTGGTGACGTCCTTGGTGTCTTGGGCCACCCCCTGGAACCCGGCCACCAGCGCCACGGCGCCCTGGTCCAGCGCATCGCGCACCCGGCTCGGTGTCACATCGATGATGCGGGCCCGGCCGTGCGCGGCGGTGGTGATCACTCCGGCCTGGGAGCCGGTGAACGAGCGGGCGTCCACACCCAGGGCGTGCACCGCCATGGCGACCAACGCGTTAGAGATCCGTTCGCCCGCGGTCAGCAGCATGTCCAGCTCACGCTGAGACGGTTGCAGCGACACCTGACTGGCCAGCTCGAGCAACTCGTCGGAGGTGTCACCCATCGCCGAGACCACCACGACGACCTCGTTGCCACCCGCCCGGGTCTGAACGATCCGCTGGGCGACCTTCTTGATCCGCTCGGCACTGTCCACCGAGGAGCCGCCGTACTTCTGGACAACGAGCGCCACGCGACCTCCAGACCCACAACGGCGGGCCGTGACCCCCGAACGGCCAGGGGGGTCACGGCCCGGGAGTCCTGCCGCTTAGTTAGGCGGTAGCGACTTGACGGCCGCCCAGCGCCCTGAGCAGGCCTGTCCCAAAGATCAACGTGAGTGCAGCGGTAACCAGGTGCAGGAAGTTGTCTCCGGCCAGGCCGCCGGGGATGGACAGCAACGAGAGGTAGCCCAGAAAACCAATCACAGTGGCCAGCGTGTACACCCCCCCGATCGCGATATTCAACCCTTCGTTGCCGGCGGCGGTAAGCGCGAACGCGCCCAACAGCCAGAACGCGCCAATGCCGAGGTGCACGATGTTGTGGAAGGGGTTGAGCATGAAGATACCGAACAGTGAATGGTTCGTCATCTCGGTGATGCTGCCGAAGCCGGTGATGAAGAACCCGACGATCCCACCGACGATGTAGACGATGCCGGCGATCATCGAAAAGTTCTGCTCAAGCGTCCTGGGAGTCCCCCTGCTCTGGAGCTGGATCCCAAACTTGTCCTCTGGGCTAACAAACGCCATGTCTGTCCCTTTCCCATTCTGAGGTGCGGTAGGCCTGCCCGCGCCAGCACCTCAACCTGTTCCTGGTACGCACTTCGGCTCGCGGCAGCCCACGGTTCACCAGTTGGCCGACAGATCACCTCATGGGATGCTAACACCCTGTAACCAGCGGGTGGGATGCCGGGGGTGGCCGCGTAGCGGTCGCTGCGCGCGCGTAGGGTGCGGCACTCCGTGACCAAGCCCCTACGGAAAGTGGTGAAGTGGGCACTATGGCTACCCAGACCACGACTACCCGGACTGCGGCTACCCAAGCGATGACTGCTCTGCGCAACGCCCTCCGCACGTGGCGGGGGCTGGTCATCATCACCGGGGTGCTGCTGGCCCTGGGGCTCGGAACGGCTGCCGCGATCTGGGGGCCGGGCCTTTTCACCCACGGCCACTCCGCGCAGACGGCGACTACGGCACACCAGCCGACCGTCTCGGACAGCTCCAAGCCGGTCGGCTTCAGCGAGTTCCGCAGCGAGCAAGCCGGCTTCCAGCTCGCCTACCCGTCCACCTGGACCAAGCTGAGCCCCAAGGATCCCCAGGTCCTCCTGCTGGTCTCGCAGGGCACGCAGGACTCCTTCCTGGTGCGTGCCAACGAGCTCCCAGAGCCAATCGGACCACAACAGCTCCCAGCCGCCAAACAGCTGACCGACAAGATCGTCACGTCCAACAAGTCGATTCAGATGATCACTGATCCGAAACCGCTCATGCTCGGTGGGCTTCCTGGTTTCTTCTACTTCTACTCCTTCAAGGACCCCACCACTGGGCAGGAGGGCGCGCATTCCCACTTCTTCCTGTTCAATGGCAAGACTATGATCAGCATGGTCTTCCAGGCTCTGCCCAAGGAGCATTTCTCCGAGGCCGCGAAAACGTTCGACAAGATCGCTGCCTCCTTCCGTGTGCTGACGAAGCACTGAACCTCACAAGATCGCACCGGGACGGTAGGTGGCCGCTTGGGGGTAGCGGGCCAGCACGGTGTCCACCGCAGCCAGGACCGCGGCGATCTGCTCAGCGGCAGCCCCGGTGAACTCTCGGTGCTGCGCCAGCAACGCGTCCAGATCAGCCCGGTCCAGCGGCAGTCGGGGGTCATCAGCCAGCCGCTGGATCAGGCCATTTTCCGCCCCGGTCACTCTCATCGCCAGCGCGGCCGCGACGGCGTGCTCCCTGATCACCGCGTGCGCGCTCTCCCGTCCCATCCCGGCGCGCACCGCGGCGAGCAGTATCTTCGTGGTAGCCAGGAACGGCATCGAGCGCTGTAGCTCCCGCTCGATCACCGTCGGGTAGGCGTCGAACTCCTCGAGCACCGTGAGGAAGGTTTCCACCAGGCCATCGAAGGCGAAGAACGCATCGGGCAGCGCGACCCGGCGCACCACCGAGTCCGACACGTCACCCTCGTTCCACTGCGAGCCGGCCAGCTCGGCCACCATCGAGGCATACCCGCGAAGCACCACGGCCAGGCCGTGGACGCGCTCACAGGAGCGGGGGTTCATCTTGTGCGGCATGGCGCTGGAGCCGACCTGGCCGGGCTGAGATCCCTCGGTTACCAGTTCGTGACCGGCCATCAGCCGGATCGTGGTCGCCAGCGACGACGGCGCGGCGGCCAACTGCACCAGGCAGGTGAGGACCTCATGGTCCAGCGATCGCGGGTACACCTGCCCGACGCTGCTGAGCACCCGGTGAAAGCCCAGGTGCTGGGCCACCCGCTGCTCCAGTGCCGCTAGCGCGCCCGGATCACCCCCGAGGAGATCTAGAGCGTCTTGGGCGGTACCCATCGGGCCCTTGATCCCGCGCAGCGGGTAGCGGGCCAGCAGCTCCTCGAGCCGGGCGAAAGCCACCAGCAGCTCGTCGGTCGCGCTGGCGAACCGCTTGCCCAGCGTGGTGGCTTGGGCCGCGACGTTGTGGCTGCGCCCCACCATGACCAGCTCGGCGTACTGGGCGGCGTGGCGGCCCAGCTGGGCGAGCAGCGCCACACAGCGGTCCCGCACATGCTCCAGCGAGCGGAGGATCTGAAGTTGTTCGACGTTCTCCGTGATATCCCGGGACGTCAGCCCCTGATGAATCTTCTGATGACCGGCCAGCGCGTTGAACTCCTCGATGCGCGCCTTGACGTCGTGCCGGCTCACCCGTTCCCGGGCCGCGATCGACTCGAGATCCACCGCAGGCACCGCCCGCTGGTAATCGTCGAGCACCCGCTGCTCTACCGGCACCCCCAGATCAGCTTGGGCGCGCAGCACCACCAGCCACAGTTGCCGCTCGAGCACGACCTTGTACTCCGGTGACCACAGCCGGACCAGCTCACCGGAGGCGTACCGCGCTGCCAGCACGTTAAGGATCACCAAAACAGCCTACGACCACTCGCGACCAGGGCCTTCACCTCCGCCGCTTCGCCAATGCATCAGCGCCTGCCAGCGGGTGGACCAGTTCGGTGACCGCAGCCATTCCCGCGGACCGGGCCACACTCGGGTCCGACGTGCCGATCCGAACTCGCCGTAGCAGCCGGTACACACCCTGTAACATGTCCACCCTGCGCCACGATAGCTCCAGCGCAGGGTGGGGGTCCTCACAGCTGAGGTGTTTGTAGCTTCGCAACCGGCATCATCCCAGTTAGAGCGATACCCATCATTAGCGTCATTACCACGTCGAGACTAATCATTCATTCAGGTCTGACCAGAGAAGACAACGGGGGTAAAGACTGTGGCACCTCGAAAGTATCGCCAACAATTAAAGGACTGCGCGAATAGCGCGGGTAAGTGGATTGTTGCGAAGCTTGCTGTATTCGCCGTAACATCAGGCTCAGTCTTGGCGCTCTCTGCTACTCCCGCAGTTGCACACGAAACCGATGCATTCGCGCAGAATGGTGATACCTACATTAAGATTTTAGGTAACGGCAATAGCTGGACCGCTAGCGGTTGGTGCATCAAATGTGGATACCATGGTCACTTTCAGCTTTTCTTTCCTGACGGAACGAGCCGCAACTTCCCGGATTCCAATAATCCGGAACTGTTGAACTTGCATGGCACTGGCTCCGGCAAGTTCCGCGTCATCAATTGGAAACCAACCTCCTCCGGCTACGAGAACATGGGTGAACCCTCCGTAAACATCAGGTAGGGCTCATCGTCCAGATTGGCGGGGCTTGCAGAGTGCGGCGGAAAGCGGGGGGCGGTGTGGTGCGCTGCTGGGATTGGCGCAGACAGCGCAGTGTGTGGGTGGCGGCAGCACTGGTGACGGGTGCTGCGACGTTGCTGATCTTTCTTTTCGCCGACGCCAGCCTGGCGACGCGGTAGGCTTCGGTAGCAGCCGTCATCGTCTCCGTGCTGGGGCTATTGGTCAGCGTGGGGAGAGGTTATGACGACGGAGACCTTCGCGCCGGCCACTCAGAACGGCTCGACCAGGCCACAGAGGAACTGGCCTCGGCGGTACGCGAGCAGTGGTTGACGGAGGCGCGGGTCCGCCGGCTGCAGGATCCAGAACCGTTGAAAGTGCGCTGGGCGGTGACGGACTCAACCCTTGCCGACCACTGGGACAATATCGTGTGCGGCGCCGAAGATCTCAACCCCACGGACCTCGCGGGACGGTTAGATGGCATTGTCGACGTGTTCGCGAGGGTGCCCTCTCGGCGCATGGTCGTCCTGGGGCGGCCGGGGGCGGGTAAGAGTGTGCTCGCGATCCGTTTCACGCTTGACACACTAGACCGAACTTGCTTGATCTTGACAGTGGTGTTAGGGGGCTGGCCTGGGCCGATGAGCTGT
>Ga0213881_10000082_pt1 | contig 78135 bp, 62 predicted proteins | sample BarmaccoBMER_R08_FD_160104 | JGI IMG/M metagenome (GOLD analysis project Ga0213881, IMG submission 160104) | Barbacenia macrantha exposed rock microbial communities from rupestrian grasslands, the National Park of Serra do Cipo, Brazil - ER_R08 ...
GCCCGCCAGCGTGCCGCGGCGGTGCTCGAGTATGCCGAAGCGGCCGAGCGGAGTGGCGCATACGCGAGCGTGCTGCCGCACCTGTGGGAGCTGTGCGCCGGAGAACCGGTGAACGAACAAGCGCATGCCTGGCTGATGACGGCCCTCGCCGCCTCCGGTCAGCAATCCGCCGCCCTCCAGGTCTTCACCGATCTGAGGCGGCGCCTGGACACCGAACTAGGCATCTCCCCCAGCCCGGTCCTCGCCCAGGCCCACGCCCGCGTCCTCCGCCAGCAGACCGGGCCTCCGGCGCCAGCCGTTCAGCGGAACTCCAGCCACGGTAGGTGAAGGTCGGGAAAGGCTTCGAGACCGGGTGTCCCGGTCCAGCTGCCAGCGTGGTCTACCGCGGTGAACACATCGTTCAGCCAGAGCGTCTGATCTGGATCCCAGCCAATCAGGACGGTCGCGGCGTCGCCTACGGTTGTCGCAAACCCGGTAGCGGTAATGAACCCTGCGATACTGAGGTGAACACCGTCCCAGTCCTGAGCCACCTTGGGCCAGTCCGGCAGAACCCATGAGACGTCCCGGCCTGTCATCCGGAACCAGTCGTGCCGCCGTGACACCGTGACGTCGCGCGGATATCGTGCCGTGAGCCGTCCCCAGTCGTCCGGCCCAGCGATCTCCCAGATACGTGCCCGCGAGGTGATCTCAATATCCCAGATCTGGAATACTTCCTCACCGGCACTGTCGGCCAGACAGCCGAGTCCGACGGCGGGCAGCGCGCCGATCGGGCCAGTTGTGGTGAAGACGCCGTGCCCCAGCGGAGGGGACCACCAGATTCCCGAGTACACGCTGCCATTACGCGGCGGCCATGGCAGCTCCCGTGCCGCGTGGCGTTCTTCCTCCTCGTCCGCCTCGGTTTGGGCGCGAAGGCCGTCGGCGAACGCCTGCCCGCGCGGCGGAGGTTTGTCGCCGACGGCCAGCCAACGCTGATGGTCCCCGTCTGGCTGCTCCCACCACCACCGCGCCCCCGGTGCTATGGCCAGAGACCGGGCCACCGGCAGAAGGGATGCCGCCGCGGTAGCCAGATGCGGAGCCGCCGCCGTGTCAGCCGCTCCGGGGCACATGACGGCGGCGAACGCGGACAACAGGACCAATCGGTCATTGCAGCCGGCTAGCTGGTCGAGGCTGGCCGCCCTGGCGGCTACATGACGGGAGACCACGTCCACGACCTCACGGTGGGGTTCGCCGATCTGCTCGAGGAAATCAAACCGGTTCAGGCCTGCCAACTCGGCAAGGAGCAGGAGGCCTACCGGGGTCGTGGTGAGCGCTTCGGCATCCACCTCGATCATTCCTCCTGTCGCGCACGCCGCAGGGGTATGCGATACGAGCATAGCCCTGCGGCATGTGACGCTAGAGTCCTCGATAAGGTCAGGTCCCGCACGCTAGCGTGGCGTTGCCCGACTGCAGCGACCCGGTGTACTGCACACCTTGGAACCAGACGCTGGCGTATGAAGTCCCGTAATATGTGCTGCTCGTGCGGTTCTTGCACTCCTTCCAGATCTTCTGGTCCTTAAGCTGGTTTCCTTTGGCTGCTGTCGCGGGCGGATTTGGCCCAGCTACCTTGTGCGGCAAGATGAGGCCTGTCTTCCACAAAGTGACCTGCATGAACAGGTTCATGCTGACCCGGCGGCATTCTACCTTCGCGTTGATCTTTACCGCGCGGATGTTGTGATGGTGAAACAGGAAGCTGGATATGTGCGCGAGTCCACCAGGCTGGCCCTGCTGGTTCATGAAGAACAGCTTGCATTCCGGATCGACGGCGTTAGGTGCGGTCCCGGTTGGCCTGAGGTCTACCGTGGCCGACGAAGACAAAGAGGTTGACGACGAAGCGGCCGCATGCGCCGCGGGAGCCGTTGACGCACTGGCCATGGCCCCAGGCGCGAAGAATACCGTGGCTGCTGCCATAGCGAGCGCAGGCAGGATCATGGCTCTTGATTTGCGCATCCACATTTTCCTTTCATGGCGGCGAGTATTGTTTGCGGTGCCCGCAGGCCCACACCGTGGAATTCAGGATGGCTGGTCCGGCCGACGATTGGTTATGCCGCGGCAATGAGCTACAACGCCGCGGCTGGTTACCTGGGCGACGTGGTTGACCTGCGGCGGTACGGCAGGCCGGGCGATCCCGCGTCCTCGGAGGCTACCGGGGCGCCCGTAGTACGGGATATCCCGTACTCATACGATCACGAACGGAATGAGAAGAACGCCGGTGTCAGGCACCGGCGTTCTTCATAAACTCATCGAGTCAGCGCGGATCGCTTACCGCTAGCAGATCCGTGTCACGTTGAGAACCCCGCTTGGTCCATGCCAGGCCAGAGGATCCCCATGAGAATCTACCACTACGAAAATCCCCATCGTGCGATAGGCCAGAAGGATACTTGTCGCACTGCAGGAGTTCGTACGGATAGAAGAGTCCACCTCGCCCGCGCAGCCATGTCTCGTCTGGCCGTCGCCGTCGGCGTCCCACGCGCCGGTGTGAGTGTTTTCCATCTGCATGTCCGCCGTCTGCGCACAGGTGACACCCGGATAAGGAGAGCACCGCTCCACCCAGGCACGACCTTGTATGTAACCTGGGAAGGCCTGTGATTTTGTAATACCGACGGCGCCGACACAGGTCTCTCTGACCGTGATTCCGTTACGGTGAAGGGTGAATGTATGCGTAGCTTTGTATACCACGACAGGATTGTTCGCATCCGTCTTCGAAACCGATGCTGAAGCTGCGGCGGCACCGCAGAAAGAAAAAAGAGTCATGGCTAGAAGCATTATCACGCCGACCCTACTGAAGCGTTTCATGAATTGAATCCGCCCTTCGATATGGAATGTGGTTCTTGACACTTGTACGGACTATCAGGAACGCCGCTCCGACCGGGCTGCGTTCGTGCGCGGAATCCAATGGTTGCCCGTGACACGGCCGTTATGAGATCCCCGATTTCCTGGGCGGCGCGGTGGCGCGCTGCCCAGGGGTGAACTATGTTCAGCTGTCTCCCCAGCTGCTGACGTTCAGCGCTACTGAGCCGTCGCATCCGGGCGCGGGACGGGGGACAAGGGTCGTCGGCGGGCATGGGTTGAGGATCAGCGGCGGCCGGGGCTTCTGGCCGAAGTTGAAGTCGCTGAGCAGGTTGCCCGTCATGTTCTCGCGGACATCGGGGCGGGGATCGGGGCGGCCATCGGTGGCCGGGTTGAGGCGGGCGCCGCCGAGGAAGTCGTCCTCGATGAACCTGAGATAGGCGTCAGAGGACAGCGTCTGAGGGTCGACGTACCCGCGCCTGGCGAACGGGCTGATGACCATAGCGGGGACCCGGATCCCATAGCCTAGGGAATCCGCGGTGGGCGGCACGACGTTGTCGTAGAAGCCGCCCCAGTCGTCCGAGGCTAGGAAGATCGCGCTGGAATCCCAGTCTTTGCTGGCCATGACCGCGTTGATGATCCGGGTGACGTAGGCCTGGCCGGTGCTGACTAGGGCCGGGGGGTGCTCGCTGTCGGCCGGGTCCGGGACGAGCCAGGCGACGGCGGGCAGCGTGCCCGACTTGGCCTGGCTCATAAAGGTGTCCAACGGCCGGACGTTGCCTTGCTGGCCGTCCGCCTTGACGTCGGTGAACCCAGGCAGCGTGTTCCAGATCGCCGGCACGCCCACCTTGTGGCCTGGTCCCTGTGCGCCGTGATCGAGGTAGTAGCCCCAGCTCACCTTGTCCTTGTGCAGCAGCCAGGTCAGGTCGGTCCAGGCGAACGGTGCCGGGTTGGCCGCGGTCCTGTTATTCGGCATGTCGGTGCCCTTGCAGCTCATCGGATCAGCCGGATTGCTGCAGTTCGCTGCCCACGCGGAGACCATGGACATGTGCGAGGGCAGGCTCCATGAATGCTCGGATTCAAACATGTGGTCGTTCAGCACGAAATTCTTGGCGTACGCCCAGTAATCCGGAATGTCCGAGGCCACGTGGTGGCCCATGACGTCGGTTGGGCAGGGCTGGCCGCTCTTGCACCCCGCTTCGGCTTCCTTGACGAAACCGTTCATCTTGCCGCCGTTCACGTCGGCGGAGCTGTTGGCGTCCATGTGCGGGCCGCCCGTATTGCGGTCGTGGTGATCGACATATGGCCGCACGCACGTATGATGCAGTGGGTCGGGCACGCAGACACCCTTCGGGATTCCCTCGGCCCCCGGGTAGGTGCCGAAGTAAGAATCGAATGACCGGTTTTCCTGCATGATTACGATTACATGCTTGATCTTGTGAATGCCCTGCGGGCCAGATGCCAGCGGCTTGGTCGCCGAACCCGACGCCGGCAGGCCCAAGCTGAACGCCACGCTAGCTGCCAGCACGGCAGTGCCGCCTGTTGTTAGCAGAAGACGATGTCGCATTCCCGCACTCCAAACAATTCAAGTAGAAACCTGGGGCCGCGCCGCGGCTGCGGACACGGAGGACGATCTCGGCGTACAGCCCAGCCCTATTCGCTGGGAATCCGCCCAGACCTCTGCGCCACGGCTACAGCGGGCACGTGACCGGGTGGTGATCCAGCTCGAAGTGCACCAGTTCGCCAGGCTGCGCGAAGTTGATGCTCTCCCTCGGAACGAACTTGCGCACTTCGAGGGCCGCACCGACACGTAGCGCCAAGCAGCCCCAGTACTCACCGGTGGTGATCCTGTTCACGTCCTGGATGCGAGGGCTGATAGAGCCCGTTCCCGCATAGCAAATCGGCACGGGCAGGTTGGCGTGATACACGTCGAACGTCAGACCCGTGCACGGCGCCCTGTGCACCGTCGCAACTGCCGACGAGGCCGTCGAGGTCGCGGCATGCTGAGCGGTTGAGGCGAAGGCGGCCGACGGCGTCGCCAGCAACGCTCCAGCGGCCAGTACGGTAACTATGGATTTCCGTAGAATTGACATTGCGCTCCTTCGGACATCGATTCCGGCCGACGGCTATAGCCGCGGCTTCCCGCTCGAACGTGGCGGGTTCATCCGCGGAATCCATGGTTGTCCGGGATCCGGACAACCCAATATGAAGCGACAATGCCTTATCCGCAGCGGTCGCTCTGGCCCCGGCGGCCTTCCACCTGGGACCACGCCGCTCCGGACAATCCCGGGACGCCAGGGAAGTACGGGGAGACCGGTACTGCGGGGCATCCCGTACCCACCGCTTTCCGCGCGGGCCGCCGGATGTCCGGCACGTCCGGCGAGCCACTGGTGGCAGCGGCCTCCCGCGTCTGGCCTGCCACGGGTGCGCTCTCAATAGGGGAAACTACATGGCTCGACGGCTCTAAGGGGCTGAGGTGGCGCAGCAGCAGCTGCCTCGGCTGCCTCGGCTGCGCCAGCGCCCACAACGCTGCGTAAGTTCGGCCATTTATAGTAGGCCAGCCCACCGAATATCAGAAGCATGCTTATAACAAACAGGGATATATAATAGGATGCTGGAATGAACGCCTTGCCAGGCGGTTCCCCTTGTGTCACATGATATATTGCCTGGACCAGATACGCGGCAACCGAACCGGACAAGATCCCCAGCGATGCCTCAAGATGACGTCGGCGGCTGTAACGAGATCGATCCGTCATCGCCGCTCCGCGAGTCGATGCCGACAGTTATCCACTACCACGCCGCCTGCGTATTTCATGATGAGCAATGTCTCGGATAGCGCCGGGGATGTCGCCTTGCTGGTCGTGCAGTACGTGGACCTGTTCCCCTGATGTCGTGGTGTAATCCTGGATCCACGGCTGTTTTTCTTGCCCGCCGAGCCCGTAGGTGATGCCGGTGGCGGAGCCGCACACCGCAGCACTAGTCCTAGGCCCAATAGGCCTAGGCGAAATGACCAACGCCTACGCGGTATTTTCTGAGGGTGGAAACCCCCGACGCCCCGACCAGGGTGCCCCACTGCATCGGCGTAGGTGCGAAGATTAGCTGACCCCTTCCCCTGATGCGGTGTCGGCGAGCGGTCGTAACGACGCATCAACGGCGGAGCGCCTCGACCAACCGCCTGGCGTCGATCAGGCGCAAACCAGTTAGCTCACGCACGCGGCGAACGGCACTCACAAACTCACCACGCTCTAGGAGTGTCTCGGCTTCAGCTTTGTCCGCGTCGCTCAAGAGCGAGATTAGCGACTCACCTGCGCGGCGATCGGCTTCCAGCCGCGCGCTTCTCGGGATACGGATCGGTCGAAGCAACCACAGTTGATTCCTTCCATTGTCAGCCATGATGCGCCACTCCCTCGGATTGGGGATTCTCCTGAGATGGCTTGAGTCCCGTCAAGGCCGTAGCGGGCGCGCCACTGCACCGGCGCAGGTGCATCACTAGCTGCCATCCCAAGGGATTTTAATTAGCATGATCATGAAGTAGTTGGAAAGTATGAATAGAATAATCGCTAGCACCAGTTGTGTTATGAATAGCGGATTCCCCAAGAGGATGTAGATAGGTAAGTGGCGGAGGTGGATCCCGCGCCAATTGCTCCGAGCATGAAGCCTACGGCGAGCACTGTATACGCACGCCTGTTGCGTCGGCTGTAACGAGATCGATTCGTCATCGCCAGCCCCTGTTAAGAGCCCGTCAACGCGGGAGAGGGCTCGTCATGGCCGACGTTTCCTCATTTGCGTGACGATCACGGCGATGGATCCGAGAATCGCACCTACCACTAGCGCCGCTATTATTTAGCTGTAGCATATCACCTCCCTATCAATGGCTCTACTCGAAATACAGTCCGTTACCAGCTAATCTGTGACCATGCATACGCCATGGCACCCGTTACCAGCCCGCCGGCTGCGCCCGCGGCGGCGCCAATGCCGCAGGCGGGCAAAGCGCCGGGTCCAGTCCATATGGATGTAACGAGGCCTGTCACGCAACCGCCAGCCGCGCCGGTGATGGCGCCGCCGAGTACAGCTTCGCCGAAGGCGGCCCAGCTCCACATCCCCGCCGGGTCGGTGTAGTTGGCGGGGTTGTCGGCTGCGTAGGCGTACAGGCCGACGTTGGCGGGAGAGTCGATCTGCTGGATGCTGTCTTGCTGGGTGAAGTGGGCAGGGGGCGCCGGTGTAGGTGAACATCGGGTCGAGGCTGCCGGTCTGGGCGTCCAGGCCGTAGGGGGTGTAGGGGTTGGTGAGGGCGGCGTGCCCGGAGCTGTCGATGACCGCTACTACTGAGCCGAGGTTGTCGGTGACGTACATCATGTCGCCTTGCGCGCTGCCAGTGCCGTTGCTGTTGACCTCGCCGAGGATGTCGCCTTGCTGGTCGTGCAGTACGTTGACCTGTTCCCCGGATGCGGTGGTGTAATCCTGGGTCCACGGCTGGCCGTCCTGCGCGGCCAGTCAGCAGTACGACGACACGCACAACGAGCAGGTCGCGCTCTTCAAGCACCGGTTCGACCGGGCCGCCGACGCGCTGATCAGCCTGACGATCGATGAACTGTACCCGCCCGAGAAAGAAGACCTCGACGCCACCGAAGACTCCGATGAGCCCGACGAGCACAACGGGCGCAGCGCCGGATAACCGCGCGGCCGCGGGTTTCTGTCTCGCGGCTGTCGGCTATCCGGCGTCCGTGCTGGTCGGGACCGGGGTGGTTTACCCGGAGTCAAGTGGCGGATCGTGGCCGGTAAATATGGTGCCGTCTGGTTTGCGGGCGGTCATGGTGCCGTCGCGGTTGACGGTGACCGTCCACCCCCAGCCGTGGATCACCACGTGATGATGCCACCAACAGAAAAGTCCCAGTTTGTCCACCCGGGTCGGGCCGTGCTGGGCCCTCGGCTCAGTGTGGTGAGGCTCGCACTTCCAGGCGGGCTGGTCACAGCCGCCGGGAAAGACGCAGTGCCGGTCGCGGACCGCGACAGCGCGGCGGATCTGCGGCGGGATGTAGTCAGTGTCCCCCACATCCAAGGGCAGCGACGGTCCGGCCAGGCCGCCGCGCAGGGTGGCGCGGCGCAGGAAACCGGCCAGGCCCGCCGGGCCGGCCATCAGCGCGGCGGCCTTGCCGATGATCGCCCGCTCCAGCTCCGCCATCCGGGCCGCGTGCGCGCCCCGCGCCGCGTGCGCGCCCTGGTCCGCGGCCAACCGCGTATTCTCCGGATCCGAACGCGCAGCGGCATCCGCATCCATACCCGTGGCCGCGCCGGCATCTGTGCCCGCGTCCGCATCCTCCTGACTGGTGCGGAGATGCTGGTATTCGGTGCACAGCCGTACGAGGTCATTCAAGACTGTGATGTCAGGGTCCCCGGTCACCACCGGGACCAGCATCGCGTCGCAGGCGATCGCTGCGGCGGCGTCGCCGTCCAGCCAGGCCCCGCCATCTCCCGCCTGCACCGAGGCGCCGGCCCGCTCCGCCGCCCACAGCGCCTGGGTGCGGGCGATCCACTGCTCCTGAAAGACCGACCCGGGATCGCGAGCCATCAGATCCGAAAGGGAGATATGCACCAGGGCCGTAACCGGGGCACCGCCCTTGCGGGGCAGCACCTCCCCGGCCAGCAGCAGCTTCATCGCCTGCTGCAGCGCATCGTGATACCGCTCCTCATGCGACCGCAGATCGTCCTTGTCGCTGGCGGCAGCGAACGCGTCCAGCACGGTTTTCACGATCACCGCGCAGTCTGGACTCAGTTCACCGCTCAGCACCCCGGCGCCCTCGAACGTGAGGTGCAGCCGCAGCGACCGGTCCGCCAGATTCCCCTTGTCGTCATCCGGCGGCGCTGTGCGCGCGAGAATCTCACCCGCGATCCGCGCCAAGCCCTCCAGGTCCGCGCCCATCCTCGCCGCCTCGACCAGGATCACGTCCGAGTCGTGCACGCAGTCCTCGGGGAGCTTGTCGGTCCACCCGCAGATCGCGCGGGCCCAGGACTCGCTGAGCACCCCCTCGGCCAGGGCATCGATCACCACCGGGTGCTGGTCAGCCCGCTTGGCCCATGCCTTGTGCGCCGCCCCCGCCGCCTTGCTCACCTTGGTCTGGGTCACGAACCAGCGAGGCATCCCCCGCACCGCGTATTCGTGATAGGTCAGCGCGGCGGCGAACGCCGACACCGCCCGGCCGCGGACCGCCGCCTGCGCCGAATCCACCCGCTCCATGGCCCGCAGCACCTCGGCCTGCACCTCACCGGGCATCTCCGCGTAGTCCGCCGCGGTCAGGTACCCCATCGCGGACTGGAGCACCTGCAGCGCTTCCCCCGCACTCGCGTATCCGCCCACCGGCTGTTCACCCCCTCCCGACCAGCCATCTATTTAAACCTTGTTCGATCTTAACATGTGCTACCGACAATACGCCGACAATCCACCGGGCGTGTCTGCGAGAAAATGGTGGAGGAATGTCAGATTGATTTGCCCGGAGTCCTGTGAGCCCGCTACCGAGCCGACGAGTTTACCATTATCTTGAAATATCGGATATGTCGAGCATTTTGACGCAGGTGGGCCGCTGGCGCTTACCGAATCAGCCACCTAGTAGAAGAAAGTATCTTACGGACAATTCGCCACGCCTGAACTGCGGCGATACGAACCGTGAGTCCAGTAACGAGATTTCTTGTTGGCAGGCATTCCCTTGTCGCCAGCGGCCCTAGTCCCCGGCTGGCGAAGCTGACGCCAGCCGGGGTGTCCCTGTGTCGCATTACGCCCGATTCGGAACCCCGTGGATGTGACATGGGTGTGGCTCCCTTAAAGTGACAGCCAGCCAGGTGCTGCTCCCTGGCCAGCGGCACCGATGGCACCATCGGGCACGCTCTAATAGCGCTACTGATCGGTTTGAGCGGCACCGATGGCACCACCGGCATGTTGCCCACTCTGGATGAGCCGCACCCAAGTCACATTCACGGGCACCCGACGCCATGGATGTGACACTCATGGGGTTGGGACGGGCGGGGCGGGCTTCAGGCTACGCTCGCGGATCGGGCGGCGCACAAGATCAGCGCGCGGGAACACCGGTACCGGCCGCGACCAGAACAGGGCCGCGGCGAGCGTCACTACACGGCGGACAGGAACAGGGCGCTAGCGGGAACACCGGTACCGGCCGCGACCAGGACAGGGCCGCGGCGAGCGTCACTACGCGGCGGACAGGATCAGGGCGCTGGTGGGAACGCCGGTGCCGGCGGTGACCAGGACGGGGCCGGTGCCGGGGACCTGGTTGACCGCGGTGCCGCGGATCTGGCGGACAGCCTCGGCGATGCCGTTCATGCCATGGATGTAGGCCTCGCCGAGTTGCCCGCCGTGCGGGTTGAGCGGCAGGCGGCCGCCGGGCTCGAGGGCGCCGTCGGCGATGAAGTGCCGGGCCTCGCCCCGCTCACAGAAGCCGAGTTCCTCCAGTTGCATCAGCACGTACGGCGTGAAGTGGTCATACAGCACCGCGGTGCGCACATCCGACGGCCCGATACCCGCCTGCCGCCATAGCTGCCGCGCGACCACGCCCATCTCCGGCAGCGAAGCCATGTCGGAGCGGTAGTAACTGGTCATGGTGAACTGGTCCGGGCCCGCTCCCTGGGCGGCGGCGCTGATCACGGCGGGTGGATGCGGCAGGTTCCGGGCGCGTTCAAGGCTGGTGACCACAACAGCCACCGCGCCGTCGCTCTCCTGGCAGCAGTCCAGCAGCCGGAGGGGTTCCGCGATCCAGCGGGATTCCTGGTGTTCCGCGAGGCTGATCGGACGGCCGTAGAACCACGCGTGCGGGTTGGTCGCCGCGTGCTTGCGATCCGCCACCGCGACCCGGCCGAAGTCCTCGCTGGTAGCGCCGGACTCGTGCATGTAACGCCGGGCCGCCATGGCCACCATCGCGGCCGGCGTGGCCAGTCCCATCGGATAATGCCAGCCGTTGTCGATCCCGCCGCTGGTCGGCATGCTGGCCGCCGCCACGGCCACCCGGCCGAACCGCCGGCCGGAACGCTCGTTCAGGGCCCGGTAGCAGACGACAACGCCGGCCGCCCCGGTCGTGACGGCCATCGCGGCCTGGTGCACGGTGGCGCAGGCCGCGCCGCCGCCGTACCCGATCTGGCTGAAGAAGGTCAGCTCGCCGATGCCCAGCTCACGGGCCACCGCGACTTCGGCGTTGCTGTCCATGGTGAACGTCACCAGGCCGTCCACATCGGACGGGGTGAGTCCCGCGTCGGCGAGCGCGGCCTGGACGGCCTCGGCGGCCAGCCGCAGCTCGCTGCGCCCGGAATCCTTGGAGAACTCGGTCGCACCGATGCCGACGATAGCCGCGCCGCTCATGGGCCCTCCCCCCGCCGCTGGATCCGGACGGTGCCCACCACGTGGTTCCCGAGGGAGCAGCGCCCGGTGACCTCGATGACGCCCGCACCGGCATCCCGCCCGGTCAAGGTGAGCGTGTCGCCGGCGTAACACGGGACGCCGAGCCGGATGGAGATGGCACGGACCTGGACGTCCGGTCCGGCCCAGTCGGTGACATAGCGCTGGACCAGGCCGGTCGTGGTGAGGATGTTGAGGAAGATGTCCTTGCTGCCGCGCGCGACCGCGGCATCCCGGTCGTGGTGGACGTCGGTGAAGTCACGGGTCGCGAGGGCGGACGAGATCACGAAGGTCGGGGTGACGTCGATCCTGAGTGGCGCCAGCGCTCCCGGCTCGGCGGTCCGCCACACCGGCAGCGTCAGGTCGTCATCGATGCGGGCGAAATCCGCCTGGACCGGCAGGCCGATCCGCACCGCGTCGGGCTTGACGTCGAGCAGTTCCCCGACCATCCGCACGCCTTCGGGGAGCTGGACGAGGGCGATGACGATCGGCAACTGCCTGCCGGGTATGGGCGGATGATGATGCACAACGTAGCTGTACACTTCGCCGGTCCCCGCGACGACGACGTAATCCCCGGTGGCCGTAGTCCCGCAGGATGGGCACATCGGCCCCGGCGGATGACGGAGCGCGCCGCACTTGGCGCAGCGCTGGACGCGGAGCTCGCCGGCCCGCGCCCCGTCCCAGAAGAATTCAGTGTCCCGCGACACGACCGGCCGCATAACCGGGGACTCGCGGACGGGGGCAGGCGCGGGCGTCCCCCCGGGACGGAACTTCAGGACGCGGAAGTCCATGGTGCCGACCGGCTCGTCGCCGGAGTACCAGGTGCTGCGGGTGGTCACGAACCAGCCTTCGCCCAGCGCGGTCCGCTTCGGGCCGGCCACGTCAAGCAGCCGGGAACGGACCGCGAGCCGCTCGCCGACCTTCAGGTACCGGTGGTACTCCTGGGAGGAGTTCGTCGCGACGATCGATGTGTAACCCGCCGCGTCCAGCACGTTCAGTATCAGGCCCAGCGGGTCGTCGTCGCCGCGCACCCCGTGCAGGCCCGGCATCGTCCAGACCTGGATCATCGCGGGTGGAGCCTCATCCGGCCCCCCCGCGGCAGCGTTGAATTTGCCTGGGCCTCCGGCCGCGGCGTTGAATTTGCCTGGGCCTCCGGCCGCGGCGTTGAATTTGCCTGGGCCTCCGGCCGCGGCGTTGAATTTGCCTGGGCCTCCGGCCGCGGCGCCGCCGATCGCCTCGACCCAGTTACGGATCATCGGCAGGTTGACCGGGTCGCGCGCCAGCCGGGGGCGGCTGTCCCCGCGGGCGGCGATCCGGGCCGCCGCCGCACCTATCGGATCAGGCACCCCGGCGGCCACTGGGGTGGGGGGCGTGGCCGCCGGGGTGGGCTCTATGCTCATCGGGGCGCCCTTGGCAAACCTAGGCCTGCCGTGGCGATCAGCTCGCGCTGTATCTCATTCACCCCGCCGCCGAACGTCAATACAGTATTCCGCTTGATCTGCACATCCAGCCACCCCATTAGATCAGCGGTCTCCTGATCGGCCGCGTCACCGTGCCGCCCCACCACGTCAGCCAGCAGCGGCCCCAGCGACATCAGCTGCTCCGAAGAGAACACCTTGGTCGCGGACGCATCGGAGACCTGCACCGAATCGGCTACGGCGACCTGCCAGTTCAGCAGCTCATTCACCCGCAGCACCACGCTGGTGCGGTGCAAGGCCCGCGCCACATCTGGCTCAGAAGCCAGCCCGCGCGCGGCAGCCCAGTCCCGGACCCGGTCGCGGAGCGCGGCGATACGGCCGGACGGGCCGAGCATCACCCGTTCATGGTTGAGCTGCGTGGTGATCAGCCGCCAGCCGCCGTTCTCCTCCCCCACCCGCATCGAGACCGGCACCCGCACGTCCGAGTAATAGGTGGCGTTGACATGGTGCGCGCCGTCGTGGGTGATGATCGGAGTCCACGAGAACCCCGGATCGGAGGTCGGCACGATCAGGATCGATATGCCCCGGTGCTTTGAAACACCGGGCCGCGGCGCGGCGGGGTCGGTGCGGCAGGCCAGCCAGATGTAGTCGGCTTCGTGCGCGCCGGTGGTGAAGATCTTCTGCCCGTTGACCACATACCAGTCCCCGTCGCGTACCGCCCGGGTGCGCAGCGCGGCCAGGTCGGTGCCGGCCTCCGGCTCGGTGTAGCCGATCGCGAAGTGCACTTCCCCGGCGAGAATCCGGGGCAGGAAGAACTCCTTCTGCTCCGGTGTGCCATGCTCCGCCACGGTCGGCCCCACCGTCTGGAGCGTGACCGACGGCAGCGGCACATCGGCGCGCAGCGCCTCGTCGGCGAAGATCTGCTGCTCGACCGGCCCGAACCCGCGGCCGCCGTACTCGGCCGGCCACCCCACGCCGAGCCATCCGTCGCGCCCCATCCGGCGCACCACGTCGCGGTAGGCCGCGCCGTGCCGGTCGGTGCGCATCGCGTCCCGTTCCTGGTCCGACATCAGCCCGGCGAAGTAGGCGCGCAGCTCATCGCGCAGTGCGACCTGCTCCGGTGTGAGGTCAATGAACACTTGCACCTCCGAGGAACCGCGACAGGTCGCGGATCAGCGAGGAAAACCGATGCAGCGGATAGCTGATGTCCACTCCCACCCCGCCGTGCATGTGATGACATGACAGAACGGACCTCACTGCTTCCTCCGTGACCCACCACGCCGCGGCATCAAGGTCGGAATCCGGGTCCAGTGACGCCGCCAGCCGCCAGCAGGCGGACAGCGTGATCAGGTGCAGCGTGCGCGAGGTGATGTACACGTCGGCGATCTGTCCCGAAACCGCCTGGAACTCGGCGAGGGCCCGGCCGAACTGGCGGCGTGTCGCGATGTAGTCCCTGGTCAGGGCCAGCGCGCCGGCCAGCGCACCGTCGGCCAGGCAGCAGGCGCCGGCCGTGGCCAGGCGGTGCAGGTCGCGCGCTTCCATGGCCAGCGTGCCAGCGGCCGGGGCCTGGTCCAGGCGCACCGTGTACTCCGGATCGCCGCTGGAGCTGGGCGTGCGCGTGATCGTCACACCGTCCGCCGCCGGATCGACGAGTACGACGCCTGTGCCGGCCGACACCAGGATCCGGCCAGCTTGCGCGGCATAAGGTACGCCGACCTTCACCCCGCTCACTCGACAACCGTCGACCGTCGTAGGGCGTGAATGGCTAGTCTCGCGGATGGCTGCGCAGAGGGTGAGCTCACCAGCTGCGGCGGCGGGCAGGAGTGCGCGCTGCAGCGCTTCGTCCCCCCAGCGCGCGATCGGGAGCACGCCGGTCATCAAGGTGGCGAGGGCAGGTACCGACACGGCCTTCCGGCCCACTTCGGTGAGCAGTACCGCGACCTCCAGCACGCCGAGGCCGTCGCCGCCCAGTTCGGCCGGGACGGCGATGGCGAGCAGCCCGGACCGGGCGAGCTCCTTCCACGGATCCGCCGCACTCAGGACGTCGGCGGCCAGCCGGGCGATCTCTTGCTGGGTCTCGCTCAGCTCGAAATCCATCATCGCGGCAGTCCCAGTACCCGTTCGGCCACCTGGTTCAGCAGGATCTGAGTGGTGCCGCCGGCGATGCTCAGGCACCGGGTGAGGAGGAACTCCTCGGCCTGCTCGCTGGCCACCGCTCCCGCCGGGCCGAGCGCGAACAGCGCCTCCTGCGCGGCCGTCTGACGCTGCTCGACGCCGAGCAGCTTGCGTACCGCTGGGTGCACGCCGCGGATCGCGAGGATGTCTCCGCCGCCGATCGTCTCGCGCTCGGTCGCCAGCGTGGTCATGGCGATGCGCCACCCGTCACCGGGCGCGCCGATCAGGCAGTCATCGGAAACGAACACCTCGTCGAGGAACACCTCGTTGAACACCGAGCGGCCGGTGATCTCGCGCAGCGGCCGGATGTCAAGTCCCGGGCTGTGCATGTCGACCACGAAGTAGCTGAGCCCTTTGTGCTTGGGGACGTCCGGGTCGGTGCGGGCCAGGCAGATGGCCCAGTCGGCCTCGTGCGCCAGCGACGTCCACACCTTCTGGCCCGACAGGCGCCAGCCTCCGTCGGTCTTGACCGCGCGAGTGCGGAGGCCGGCCAGGTCCGACCCTGCCTCCGGCTCGCTGAACAGCTGGCACCAGGTGAACGGCGCATCGACAAAACGATCTTTCTGGGCCTGGGTGCCGTGGGCCCGGATGGCGGCGATGGCCCAGGTTCCGATTGACTGCCGCGCCTGCTCTTCGGCGCGGATGGCTTCGCGCGGCGTGGGAGGTGCCAGCGCGCGTAGCGCGACCGCGCGACGCAGGTACAGATGGGCGTCGTGTTCCCAGGTGAAGCCGATGCCGCCGAGGACCTGGATGCAGTCCTTCGCGTTCTCCACCGCGTCGTCGAGCGCCACCGCCACCGCGGGCGGGCGCTCGTCCAGGCTGCGGGCGGCGTCCCAGGCCAGGGCGGCGGCGCGTTCGGCGCGGCAGTGCATCATCGCGCACATGTGCTTGACCGCCTGGAACTCCCCGATCAGCCGTCCGAACTGCTTCCTGGTCTTGGCGTACTCAGTAGCCGTGGTGACGCACCAGGCGGCGACTCCGGCCGCCTCGGCGGCGAACAGCACCGCCGCGAGGTCGCGGACCCGCGCGGTGGTGAGGCCCTCGATCGGCTCGACCGCGACGTCGTCCAGGCGTACGCCGGCCAGCTCACGGGAGAAGTCGAGCGGCCGGCGCCGCGTCACCGTCACGCCCGGCGTCGCGGGATCGAGCAGGAACCAGATGTCCCCGGCCCGATCAGCGGCTGCCAGGAGGAGCGTCGTGTCCGCGTCAGCCCCGAGGACCGGTCCGGTCTCGCCGCTGACGCGCCGCCCGGCCGACATGGCCAGGGTGCCCGGGTCGAACGCGACGGCCGCGGTACGTTCCCGCACACCGAGCAGCCCGGCGAGCAGCGTGGGCATGACCGGGCCCGGGACCATGCTCGCGGCGAGCTGCTCGACGGCGGCCGCCACCCCGGAGACGCCCAGCTCGGCGGCATCGCCGGGCCCGATGATCTCGAACACGCTCAGGTCCGGAGACGCCGGCCCATGGTCCATCGCACGGACTGTGGAGATCACGTCAGTACGTTCGCTCCAATGAAGGAGAGATGCGGACAGGGCCTGCAGTTCAGGAGTCATCGCCAGCACCCTCCTAATTAGAACACGTTACAGATGATCACGGCCAGGCTGGGCTTGATACCCTGGTTAACGGCGGGCACTATGACGAGAGGCCTTGATGGCGGTAACAAGAACGCGTGCCAGCAATCCCGTTCCGCCGGGAGACGGCGAGCTTGGCTCGGCGGCCCAGCGGGACCGGCAGAAGCGGATTCTCGACGCCACGCTGGCACTGGCGTCCAAAGGCGGTTACGACGCGGTCCAGATGCGTGCGGTGGCCGAGCGCGCCGACGTGGCCCTGGGCACGCTGTACCGGTATTTTCCTTCCAAGATTCATCTGCTGGTATCCGCGCTGGCGCGGCAGTTCGGGCGCATGGTGGACCGGATGTCCCGGACGCCGATACCCGGTGACACGCCGTACGAGCGGATGCTGTTCGTGCTGCGCCGGACGACCCGGGTCATGCAGCGCGATCCGATGCTCACCGAGGCGATGACGCGGGCGTTCATGTTCGCCGACCCGAGCGCGGCGGCCGAGGTCAACACCGTCGCCCGGCAGATGGAACTGCTGTTCACCATGGCCATGCGGGACGACGATCACGTGCCGACCGCCGACGACGCCGCGATCGCCGGGGTGATCGGCGACGTCTGGCTGTCGGACCTGGTCAAGTGGGTGACCCGGCGCGCCTCGTCGGAAGACGTGAGCGCTCACCTGGAACTGGCGGCGCGGCTGCTGTTGCGGTGAGGATGCCATCTACCCGGTAGTGGACGTGTTCTACGGAGGTGAATCCGTGGCCGCGTCCCGGTACACGATGCGGTAGTCCCGCCCCTGCTGGGCACGTTTTTCGTCAACCAGCACCGGCTCTCCGGCGGGGAGAACGGGGGCGAGAGCGCGGAACACCCGATCCATCGCCGCCTCGTCGTAGTCCCGGTAGTCGGCGGTGGCCAGCAGCCATACACCTCCGCCGGAAAGCTGGGCGACCTCATGGAAGGCGCCGGTCCGGCGTAGCGCCTGCCTCCCGCCCAGGCGATCGGCCAGTTCCCGCGGGCAGATCGTCAGCCAGTCGTACCCGCGCAGCACCTGGCGGCTCATTGTCAGGCCGTCGAACCACGGCATCAGGTTCAACGGCTTGACAGTGCTTTCAATAGCGGTCTGGCCATAGAGGGAGTCATACAGGTAGTCGATGACGCCGAAGGCGGGATTGAGAGAGTCGGCGGTTTCTTTGATGAAGGCGAGCCACGACCGCTGCCGATCGGGGGCGTCCAAGCAGGATTCCGGAGCGGAGAACGCCAAGCGCAGCCAGTCCGGCAGTTGCTTGTCGCGTACCGCGGTCATCCTGATCCGAGGGTCCTCCGGGTAGCCCGTGCCGGACAGATGGGCCGTGCCGAGCGTAGCGTCGTGCGGCGGGTCGGTGAGCTGTTCGAGGAACCATGCCCAGCTCCGCGGGCTCCAGACCCGGGCAGACTCCTTGGGGCTGAAGACCTGCTGTCCGGCCTTGGTGACTTTTTTCAAGGCATAGCGGGTGACGGACACGAATCCCCAGGTAGCGCCGGGCGGGCCGGACGGCATCGGCCGACGGATCGCCTCCGGCGGCAGCTTGGGCCCGCTCTCGAGCGCGGCTCGCTGCTCCACTCCGACCACGGAGAACCCGGCGTCGAACCACTGGCGCGCAATCCGGGCGTAGTCCACCGCGCCGGGCATCTCCACGTCGATCATGCACCGCAGCGTGTCGTGCGCGGCGAAACGCGCCCGGTAGGTCATTCCGTTAGTCAATCATCCCTCTGGTCAAGTGGGTGAGTCTGGTCAAGTGGGTGAGCCGGCGCGCCTCGTCGGAAGACGTGAGCGCTCACCTGGAACTGGCGGCGCGGCTGCTGTTGCGGTGAGGGTGCCATCTACCCGAACAGGGTGTCGAGGAACGGGCTGCTGAAGACCTTGTTCGGGTCGTACTGACTGAGTATGGCGATGGCGGTCTGCCAGCCGTCGTCGCTGGCCTGACCGGCGTTGACGGCGGCCGGGATGGCGGAGCCGAGCGTGCTGGCGTTCGTCCATGGCGCGGTCGGAGTGCAGGCCCACGCCTTTGACCATTCCGGACGCACGGCGGCGTAGCTGCCGGTGTAGTGGCTCCAGATCCAGGACTCCATCTGCGCGTAGAACTCGGAGTATCCAGGGGTCACCGGCAGCGTGCCCATGTCCAGCCAGACCGCGACGTCCCACTCCGGATGGTCCGGGCGGGGTCTGGTTGAGGAAAGGATGGGTTGCCGGGCGCCGGCCGTAACCACGTCTTTGGCCTGATCCAGGCCGGTGACCCGGATCTCGACCGGGCCGTTCATCGGGAACTGGCCGTTGCTCTGGAAGCTGGCGAGCAGGCTGGAGTACTGAGTGTAGAAGTCGCTGACCACCTGCTGGATGCTGGCACGGCTGGTGATGATCGCGAACCCGGCCTCGACGATGCGGGCGGTCGTCGGCTTCACATAGAGCAGGACATCTTGTGACTGGCCCCAGATGTCCCAGGTGCCGGTGGTGATCAGGCCGGTGCCGACCAGCGAGATGGCGAACCCCTCGAAGGACGGGGTTCCGGAGGTGTCGCCGGTGGCCACCTGGTCGAAGAAGGTGTTCTCCTGGGTGGTGACGCTGTTGGCGAACGAGTAGTTGTACGGGCTGGTCACCTGGCTGGAGAAGAGCGGCTTGCTCGGCGAAATCGTCCACACCTTGAGCCAGGGGTCGGCGGTGAACGGGAACCAGATGACTTCGAGCCGGCCGGACTGGTTCACGTAGCTGGCGAACGAACTGGATCCGGCCTGCGACGGCGGCGCGAACAGGGTGCTGGCGGGCACGTTGAACCAGCTCTGGCAGCGGAGGTTCTGGTTGGCCGCGACCTGGAGGGTCACCTCGGTGATGAACGCGCGGCCGAGGTGGGCCAGGAACGGCCGGATGTCGGGGTCCGATCTTTGGAAGGTCTTGAGGGCGTACTGGTTTTTCGCCGCGTCCCAGACCACGGCGGTGAGGCTCAGTATCAGGTTGGACAGGGAGCCATAGGTCTGGCCTTTCAGTGGCGTCTCCCCGGTGGCCGGGATCGCGCTGCCGTGGGCGTTGATCGCGAGCATGCCGCCGATGGTGATGTCGCCTGGCGCGGGGATGGCCGCGAAGCCGTAGTTCTGGCTGGCCAGTGCGGTGGTCAGCGCATCCATCGTGGCACCGGCCTGGACGGTGACCGTGGCGGGGGTTCCGGGGTTTACGGTCACGTTCGTGAGGTGCTGGGTCGTGTCGAGCAGCACGTAGTTCGCCGCTGTGCTGCCGTTGGGCAGGAGGATCGGGGACCAGTTGTGGCTCATGCCCTTGGCGCGCAGCCGGTAGCCGTTGGCAAGTGCCCAGTTGGCCAGCGTGACGACATCGGCCGGGGTGGCCGGGGCGCAGGTCCAGGCGTTGTCCACGACGATCGCGCCGGACCAGTTCTGGTACGCCTGCTGGTAGACCGGGATCGAGGACGGGAAGTCCGGCGGCGGCGCGGCGGTCGTTGTGGCGTTTGCTGTCGCGTTCCCGGCCCTGGTCCGGGCTTGCGACGGCGTGACACGGAAGACCGGCGTCCAGGCCAAGGCGCCGGCGGTGGCCGCGCCGACCCCGGCCAGGAAAGCCCGCCGCGACGGCCGCGTCCCTGCCGGTGAGGTTTCGGGTGATACAGGGTCGTATTCGCGGCGAGGCTCCATCGGTACTCCCAGCTACAGGGCCCGATCCGCCCCAGGTTCCGGGCCCGGTCCGCCAACCAAGCGGGCGCTTGCTTGGTTGGACAGACCATAACACGAAACTGTAACGTGTTCTAGTTTTAACCGTCAGGAAATTCGCCGCCCAACGCCCCCTACGCTCACCCCTCCTACTGCCCACTCCCCCAACCCTTGCTACCGCCCCTACCCTTTGCTACGACCCCTTCCCCGGCCGCCCTCCACCGGCCGCCCTCCACCGGCCGCCCTCCACCGGCCCGCCCTCCACCGACCCTCTCCCCGCTCCCTCAACCCCCGCACCCCGCCACCCAAGCCCATGTCCGACATTTCATGACAGGTACTTTGTCGGCGCATTCGTGGCTGGAGCGCCGGTCAAGTAGTGAGCTGGACGTGCAGCTTCTGTCCTTTTCGCCGGATTCGCTAGGGCGATTTCGTGGTTGATCCGGGCCTCGTGGTGACTTTGGTGCACCATAGTCCACCAAAGTCACCGCAGAACCCCGAATTACCGCAGTAATCGGCGCGGCCCGCCGCGCGGACTTCCGGCCGCGATGATACTCGGGATTATTTGACTGGCACTCTAGGAATTATCGCGGACGATCACCGAATGGGAGCGTTCCAAGTTAACAGAGTTCTCGGCGTCGCGTCCGGCCGCTGGTTTTGCACGGATATGACTGTTACGTGGGCGGCGGTCGCGGTGGACGACGTGGAAGAAAAGGGCTTCGCGGAGGATAGGGCGCCGGTTTTCGGGGCCTTTTCTTCCGGCAGGCTCCAACCTTCCACAATATGACTGATCCAGTCGCCCGCTATGTGATGATATGTGCAAGTTCCCCTGGTGGGGCGCTGGGCTCCGAGCCGCGTGAGAAAGGGCCGAATGCCCCAGGGCATCGGGGAGCGACCGTCGGGGCGGGGTTGAGGGAAACGGACGGGGGTGGGGGTTAGGGGCGGTGGCGGGCGAAGTAGCGGAGCATGTGCCAGCCGGGATGGCGTGACTCGGGTTCGACGGCGAGGACGTCGACGTCGTGGGCCGACAGCCAGTCCCGGGTCCGGCGCTCGGTCATGCCGTGCATGCGCATCGGGGCGGGGTAGCCGAGCAGCCGCCGCTGCACGAAACCCAGTGCGGGCGGGGGCAGCAGCCGGTAACCCATGCCCTTGACGTTCCACCGCGCGCGGGTCGGCAGGTCGACGATCAGCGACCCGCCCGGTCGCAGCACCCGGGCGAATTCGGCCAGGTAGACAGCGATCAGGCGAGGCGACAGGTGCTGCAGCACGAAGCTGCTGTAGATCAGGTCGAACTCGCCGTCCGCGAATACCCGGAGATCGGGCTCGGTGTTGCGCACGAACTCGCACCGGCTGGCGACCGGGTTGTCCCGCGCGGCCAGGTCCAGCATTTCCTGGGCGATGTCCACGCCTACCGCCGTCTCGAACCGCGCGGCGAGCGGCCGGGTCAGGCGTCCGGCGCCGCAGCCGAAGTCCAGCGCTCGCCTGCCACTGACCGCCATGCCAAGCCCTTCGGCGCGGGACAGCGCCTGCGCCACCTCCACCTCACCACTGGCATAGAACGCCTGCGGATCCCAGCGCCCATGCCGGTGAGCCGGGTCCACGCAGATCGCCCACAACGGGTCGGTGTCGGCAAGCGTGCCCCACGCATGGCCGATGTCCTCGAGATCGCGACGGAGTGGCATCGTTGATGTCCGGGTGTTACCGTGCCGCGGGACCGGGACCGCCGGCCGCCTCAGGGTTCTCCCCCTCGACGCCGCGTTCGGCCGCCGTCCGGTTGCCGTCCAGGCCGGGAACGACGCCGGCTCTGCCGCCGGAGTCCGCCGATCGGACCGCGTGCTTCCCGCCGCTTACCTGGCTGGCGGAGGGGTCGTCGTCCGGCGGCGGGGCGGCGGACAGTTCGCGGGTCATCGCGTCGAAGCCGGAGGCGGTGAAGTCGCGCCGCCGCTTGCGGGCGAGCAGGACACCCCACACCAGCAGCACGGCACCGAGGACGCCCGCGACTATCGGGATGATGGTCTCGAGCAGCGTTATCTTGAGCCGGCCGCTGTTGTCGATCGCGACGATCGCCGCCACGCTGGCGGCCGTCGGCGTGAACGTCCCGTCGAACAGCGTCGTGGTCCGCTGGCTGGTGATGGCGTTCTCGAGGAACTGCTGCTGGTGCTCGTCGACCTTGAGCAGCGCGCCGGTGTCGGGATCGACCCAGTAGGTCAGGTTGATCGCGTAGAACTCCGGCTCGGTCGCGGACAGCGGGGAGAACCCGATCTTGGTCGGCGCGACGTTCTCGTTGAACTTGTAGGTCAGCACGCCATCGACGGTGTCGGTTCCGGCGTAGGTGAACGGCACCGGCCGCAGCAGGGTCGTGTCGTAGACCTGGTAGGTCTGCTGTTTGGTGCCCATCGGGAACACGTACCCGACAACTCCGGACTCGTTGTAGACCTTGTTATCCAGCATGTGCCCGCAGCAGTTCTGCAGTTCGCCGGTCTTCCGGTCGAACGCGAACGTACGGTTCTGGATCTGGATCTCCTGCGCCGGACCAGGCGCGATGCTCGTGTCATAGATGTAGGTGAACAGGTTCCACACGGCGGTCGAAGAGTTGCCCTTGCTGGGGTCGCCCTTGAGCGTGTAGATGGCCTGCACGGGGGCGCCGGTGACCTCCTTCACCTTGGTCGCGCTGAAGTACGTCGTGTTCGGGCTGTTCAGGATCGCCTTGTAGTAGTAGTTCAGCGGGAACTTGATAACTTGCCCGGCGATGTAGGTGGGCAGGACCACCGCGATCACGATCAGAAACATCCCCAGCCCTGCGAGTATCATCCCGATGTCGCGGCGCATCGTCGTTCCTCCTGGCGGACCGCCTAAGTTACCAATCAGTAGTATCTAGCCACTCTTCCACTAAATCCTGTTCTGATCCAGACACAGAACTGTAACGAGTTGGGCCGTCTGCGTGACGCGGTCAGCCGGGCGGGTCAGGGGACGGTGAAGCTCACCTGGAGGCCCTGGCCGGTGGTCTGCTTGAAATTGGCCGGTACCACCCGGGCCAGATAGACGCCGGACCGCAGGCCGGTGATCGTGGCGCTGTCGGAATACGCGGTGGTCACCGGCGTGAAGCCGTCCGCTTGCGGCTTGAACAGGTAGACCTGGTAACGGATGCCGAGTCCCGCGTCGGGCCAGGTCAGCGTGACCCCGCCGGGCCGGGCGCGGGCGCTCACGTTGGTCATGCCGGGCACCGGCGGGCAGCCACTGGAGTAGGTCCACGCGTCGAACCATTGCGAGGGATCACGCGGCACGATGCTCGGGTAGTCCGACGGCCCGTCCGTCACATGGAACGCGGACAGGTTGGCACCCTGCTCGAACGCGGCGATCGGAACGCTGATGAACCTGGGCTGGGTCACCGTGTTGGTGTAGGCCGACATCGGGACGCAGCCGGTGGTCACCGCCTCAGAATTGACGTTGTAGCTGATCACCAGGTTGTGGCCGGTGGACAGCGCGGGCTCGGCGCGCGCCTCGTACATGATGCGGTAATCGTGGGCGGGATCCAGACCGATGCCGGTGCTGTGGTACAGCACGATCTGCCCGGCCGGGTCGAACGGGCCCCACGGCGTGGCGGCCGGATAGGCGTCGATGTCCTGGCTGCCAACCACCGGATCGGCCTGGATCAGCCAGTAGCGCTGCCCGGCGGCCACCACGCTGAAGCCCGATGACACGCCCAGCGGGCTGGCCGGCGGCTGGACCGGCTGAGCGTCCTGCTGCCCCCCGGCCCACTCGCCTTCGCCCGCGTAGAACTGCCACGCGGAGAACTGAGTCAGCTTCGAGGCGCTGACCCGAGCCAGGTAGAGCAGCCGGTCCGCGCCCGACGTGTTCGAGGTCTCCGTGCCGTAGACGTAGATCGTGTTCCCGGCCCGCAGCAGCGCCGCGCCCCACAGGACCGGCGAACCGCCGGCGGGCGTGTAGGAGGGAAGCGGGATCACGTCCGGACGCGCGACGGCCCCGTACGCCGAGCCGTGACCGGCCGAGCTCAGCTGGCTGGCCGGGAAGGTGGCGATCACCGTTCCGGTCGGGATGAACGGGACGGTGCCGGGCAGGAACCGGTTGTAGAACTTGATGATCGTCCCGCCGATCTCGATGCCGTCCGCGTCCCAGTACCGGTCGTCCGTGGAGCCGGGGGCCATGGGCGCTCCCACCACCGAGGAGGTCACCGGTCCCGATGGCTGGCCGGGGCCCGCGCAGGCGCCTCCGCCGGTCATGGTGACGAACGTGCTGCCCTGGCTGGCGGAGGTCTGCACGACCACCGAGTTGTGCACGAAGCCGCTGATGCGCGAGAAGCCGGTGGTGGGCCCGGCCGGGCCGAGGTAGGTGTCCGAGAAGAACCAGGCCAGCTGCGAGGAGTTCAGCCGGTAGGCGGAGACCCCGTCACCGCCGGCCCAGTCGGCACAGGTCGACCGATTCGAGTAGTCGAGCCACTCCTTGTCCAGCGCGGCGGGATCGGGGGCACCGCTGGCGGAACCCCGCACGACCACGGGCGGATTGGTGCTCGCCGCGGCGGGGCTGGGCGCTGGGGCGGAGCCCCGGAACCCGAAATAGGCAAGTGTGGCGCCGAGCCCGGCCAGCAGGCCGATCAGCAGGCCGAGCGCCTCTATCCGGCGGGCGGACCCGGCGATCCGGCGGGCGGGAGACGCATCGGCGGGATCCGCCGCGGATTGCCGCCGACCCGCGGCGTGCTTCGGGCCGGCTTCCGTGGTGCGGGTCACCCACCCCTCCCGTCGATGAGATCGCCTCCCACTCTATCGGGTTATTACTTGGGAGTAGCGCGATATGGGAGATAAGGGGACAGAAGGGATCGGGTCGGTGATGGGGCCTGAGGGGCCGGGGATGGCGGGGAGCTTGACGTCGAGGAAACGGGGGCGGTAGATCGTCGCGTTGTAGAAGTTCTCGTTCGGGCGGGTGGTGTTGGTGCTGTAACTCACCAGCACATCGCTGCCGCTGCTGAACTGGGGGACGATCCGGTACTCATAGGTGAGGTAGCCGGACGGCAGCCGGGGCTGGAACACGCGATACCGCGGGCTGTCCGGGGCGAATCCGGCCGGGCAGCCGGCGTAATAGGCAACGGCATCGTCCGCTGCGTGGGCGTCGAAATTGTCGCTGGTCAGCAGCACATACGTGCCGTTCACGTCGGTGACGCTGAACCCGGCCGACACTCCGGTCCGCAGCGCTGACGCCGAGGCCGGATCGCTGGTCCACGTCGTCGACGACGGCGAGCAGCCCGGCGCGCCGTGGTAGTACTGCCAGGGCTCACCGGCCGCGAGCCCGCCCACGGGCACCCGTGCGAGGTAGAGCGGATAGGGAGCACGGCTGTCGTGGTAAGGCCGCACGCCGTAGATGTAGATGTAGCCGCCCGAGACCAGCGTCGCCGCGCCCCAGATGACCGGGTCGCTCGCGGCGGTGTCCTGGATCCCGATCGGGGTTCCCCCGGACGGGGTGAGCGTGTCGGTGGCGGAGTCGAGGGAGAAGGCTTCGACAACCGTGCCGACCAGCTTGTACGGAAACCCGCCGGGGCGGATGTTCCGGTCCGCGAGCTGGTAGAACTTGTAGACCGCTCCCCCGTCGATGATCTGGTCGCCGTTGATCAGCTCATAACTGGTCGCCGGGTACGACGGCGGCGGCGCGACCCAGGAGTAGTCCCCCGCGCTGTTGTATCCGCCGAGACCGGGCGGCTGCGCGTACGTGGGGCCGAGGTGCCCGCCGCGATAAAGCACGGCGCTGTTGTGGGCCACGCCGGTGGTCAGCGGCGACCGGGCGCCACCCGGATCGGTGGCGCCGAGATAGGTGTCGGCGAAGAACCACATCGTGCTGCCGTCGGGCAGCGGCAGCGACTGCGCGCCGTCACCGCCACTCCATTGCCCCGACAGGTTGCCATAGCCCTGGAACAGCTGATCCCACGCCATGTCCTGGTGCACCGTGGCCGTCCCGGCGAAGCCGCCGGACGGCGGACCCGGCGGGCCGGCCGGAAGCGCGATTGCGATGACCAGAGCCAGCACCGCCGCCGCGGCGAAGGCTGAGCCGATGAGCCAGCGTTTCTTCGCGCTCACCATCACCAGGGGAAAGCGGCGACCATGACGTGACCCTCGGGTCCCGCGGCCGGGTAGTAATACGGGGCGGCGGCCGGGTTGTAGAAGGAAATCAGCAGCTGGCTGGTGGTGCTCAGCTCGGGATGTCCGATGATCGCCCGGCAGAAGCTGTTGCCTTCGGTGGTGCACGGAACGGTGCCCGATGTCTTCTGCGTCCAGGTTCCCGTGGGGCTGGACGCCTCGTAAACGGTGAACCCGCCGACGAGATTGGTCTCCTCGATCAGCACAAGTCCCTGACCGACCGAGGCGAAGCTGGCGACGTTCACCGCCAGCGGCGTCGCGCCGGAGACGACAGAGGTCGCCGAGCCGACCGTAGCCGTCCACGTCGATCCCGCGTACCACCGGTAGCTGGCGGCGCTGCCCCACGCCGCGGCGTTCGCACTGACGCGCGCGAGATAGACGGCGTTCCCGCTAGCGGAGACGCACGTCGCATCGACCGTATCGGCGCAGTAGGACCCGAACAGGTACAGGTAGCCGCCGGAGAAGACCGGCGCGCCCAGGAGTTCCTGGGCCGGCGTGGACGCTCCGGTGAAGACGGTCTGGTCACTGTCCAGCGTGTTGCTGGCCGGGTTGTACTCGGCCAGCCCGAAGCCCTCCGCGATCACGTTGGTGCCGCCGGTCTGCACGCAGAAGTCGCCGAAGCTGATCAGCACGTCCGAAGACCGGGCCGCGTCCTGGGTGACGCCGCTGATCCACGACGCGGCATAATAGCCGGAACCGCAGCCCAGGCTGGGCGTCGGCAGGAACTGGGCCGGGCCGTCGTTGTTGGGCATGGCCGGGACGCCGGTGCCCGGCGTGAGCATCTCGCTCAGGCCGGCGGGCACCTCGCCGGCCGTGGCCGGCCCCTCGGCCGCCGTCGAGCCGTTGATGGTGTTCACCCACTGCCACTGCTGCTGCGAGTTGAACCCGTAGACGTCGGTGTCGCAGAACAGCCACAGGCTGCTGGACGGATCGGCGGGCAGCGGCTGGCTGTATCCGCAGTCGCGGACCAGGTTGGCCGCATAATGGTTCTCGTAGTCCGACAGGACCTGGCTGGGCGGCGCATTGTCCGCCCAGGCCGCGATCGCCGCAGCCGAAGGCCCGGGCAAATTCAACACGGAGGCCGCGAGCAATACCGCGGCGCAGATCGCTATCGCGACAGAACGCGGCGTCACAGGGGCTCCGGCGCATCACCCTCGGCGGTCGGAACGGGTTTCCGCTCGCCATCCATGCCGGGGATCATGGTGGTCGCGACAGAGGGCTGTTCCGCCGTGGCAGCCTCGGGCGACGGGTAACTGGCGACCGCCATGCTGGCCTGAGCGTGTTCCCGCGGCTTACGGCTCAGCAGGAAGCCGATGACGACCGCGAGCGCCCCGACTATGCCGAGGATCAGCGGGAGGATGGTCCGCAGCAGGGCGATCTTGTCCCGCCCGGAGTTGTCCAGGCCGACAACGGTCTTCACGGTGGCCGGCGTGGTGACCAGGTCGGCCTTGAACAGCGTCACGGTCCTGGCGCTGGTGATGGCGTTCACCAGGTACTGGTCCTGGCTCTCGTCGACCTTGAGCAGCGCGCCTGTCTCCGGATCCACCCAGTAGGTGAGGTGCAGCGAGTAGTACTCGGGCTGGGTCGACGACAGCTGGGAGAAGCCGATCTTCGTCGGGGTTATGTTCTCGATGTATTTATAGGTCTGAATTCCCTGTACGGTGTCCGTCCCGGAGAACACGAACGGCTCGGGCTGATCCAGCGTGGTGTCGAAGACCCTGTACGTCTTCTTCTGGGTGTTGAACGGGAAGACATAGCCGATGATGCCGGTCTGCCGGATCGAGGAATTCCCGTTGATGCTCTCACCGCAGCAGTTGACCAGCTCAGCGGTCTTGCGGTCGAAGGCGAAGGTACGCGACATCGGCTCGACTTGCAGCTTGTTGGTCGTGTCAAACACATAGCTGAACTCGTTCCACACGGCGATGTTGGAACTGCCGGCCTTCGCGTTTCCCTGGATCGTGTAGGTGGCCTGGAGGTCCGCGCCGTCGATCTGCTTCAGCTTGATCGCGCTGAAGTACGAGGCGTTGGTGGCGGTCAGGGTGGCCGTCTCAAACTCGTTCAACGGGAACTTGATGACCTGCCCGGCGATATACGTGGGCAGCACGATGGCGATCACGATGAGGAAGGCGCCCAGTCCCGCGAGAATCAGCCCGATGACGCGCCACATCGTTCCTCCCGGACAGCCGAGGCTACAGATACAAGACTGTAACACGTTCTACTTTTCTGCCTTGTCACGATTCAGTTCCACTCCAGGGCCGATGAGAGCACCCGCCATGCCGCCGACCACAATCAGGCAGATCACCTGCGGGATGGCGTTCGAGGGCGCACTGACGATCGAGCCGATATCCCCGGACAGCGCCAGGTGCACGCCGACCGCCCCGCACGCGGAAGCTATCACCAGCAGGCCGGCCAGCACCCACGGACGGGACCGCACACGCCAGCCGCCGGCCCGGACTCCGAACGCCAAGGCGGCGGCCGGTACCAGGACGGCGCCCGGATACCCGCCGAGCACCAGCCCGACCCCGGCCAGGACCGCGCAGGCCGCGGCCAGCCCGACCCAGCGCAGCCACGGGAACCGGTAAGGCCACAGCGGCAACAGCGCCTCGCTGGAGGAAAGCTCATGCGGCCACGGCCGCGGGTGGTACGAACGGCGTGCCTGCGGCAATCGCGGCCCGATCGCGGCCGGGCGGCGACGCCACGGCCACCGTAGGCCGGACGCGACCAGCAAGACCACGGCCAAGGCGGCTAGGCCGACGATGACCGCGTCGCGGTACACGGCCTCCGGCTGGTAGGTCAGCGTCACCACGCCGGCGGTGTGCGCCGGGAGCACCCACGCCTGTTTCCAGCCGTCAAGCCGGACCGGCTCCAGACGCTGGCCGTCGATGACCGCCCGCCACCCGGTATTGAAGTTCTGGTTCACCACCAGGTAGGACCGCGCGGTCGTCGCCACCCGCAGCTTCCTGACCGAGGACGTCCAGCTCACCACGTCGGCCGGCGAGGGCGCCGGCGCCGAGGTGGCGGCCAGGGCCGAGCCGCCCAGGACCATGTCCTGGATGTCGAACGAGTCGACCTGCGACTCGGTCACCTCGTTGTCCCCGGCGGCGAGAGACACCGGCTGGCAGGAGGTGTACGTCATCGGACGGCCGGCCAGCAGGTCGCCGAACGTGCCGGTTACCTTGGTCGGCACGGCCTGGCCGTTGAGCCGGACCAGCGGGCCGAATCCGCACGGCAGCCGGAACGGCCCGCTCGGCGTGGTGAGGAACGGCACGCCCGGGATCGACACGTCGGTGATCTGAAGCGGCGCCTGTACCGGCGAGAAGCTGAACGTCAGGCCGGTCGTCTTCATCGGCGGGAACTTGACCGTGTCTGATCGGCCTGGGCCTCCGGCCGCGGCGCCGTTGGCGCCGATCATGCCCCCGCGGATCTGGCCGCCGGACCCGGTGATCAGCACCTGAAGCAGGCCGGACGCGCCCGCCGGCCGCTGGATGGTGACCTGGCTGATCTTGCGCGAATACCCCCACTGGATGCTGAGCCGCGGGTGCGAGTCGGTGGTGCTGGCGACCCAGGACGTCGCCGGGTCGCCGTCGAAGGCGCTGCGCGGCTGATCCGGCACGTCGGCCGTATAGATCGACGACCCGGTCACGACCGTCTCATGGGTGCCCACTTGCGCATAATGATCGGCCAGCGACGGATTGATGAGGATGGCCGAACCGCGCACCACAGTACGTTCGTTATAAGGCTCTTTAAAGGTCTGATCGAAGCCGTACTGTTCCTCGGTCGTGGTGCTGAGCTGGGAGGAACAGACCCAGCGCAGCGACGTGAGCATGCAGCCGGACGGCTGCGGCTGGGCCTTGGACAGCACCACGGCGGACGGGTCACCGCCGGGGACGGGCGGCGTGACGATCGTCCGCGTGGCGGAAACTCCGGGCACCACGATCCCCGCGATGCCCACTTGAGTGCCGAACGGGGACGCCGGCCGGTAGTCGACGCTGGTGACCGTGATGCGCAGCCAGCCCGACGGCCCGGCCGGCACCCGCAGCGGCTGAAGGTTCCCGGTCACCTGCACCTGGTCGCTGACCCGGCCCGCCGCGGTGGTCACCGTGACGCCGGTGACCGGCGGGCCGATCGCCGCGTTGTCGGCGAAGGCGACCTGGATCGTGCCGGGGTTCATTCTGGCGTCGAAATCGACCTGGATCCACTGGCCGATGGGTCCGGTCCAGCCCCCGGACTGCCACATGGTGGCCAGGTTGCCGTCGACCGCCGAATACGGCATCGCGCCGCTCGCCCACTGGGTGGGCAGCGCGCCCAGGTCCGACGCGGACGAGGACGCGGTGACATCCTTGATACCGGCGTACCGCGCGACTGCCTGGTATTTGCTCCAGCCGGGCTCGGTGAAGTCGTTGGTGGCCAGGAACGTGTCGGCCGGCTGGGTGGCGGTGAGCGTCGGCGAGTAGTTCGCCCGCAGCTGGCCGAAGTTGACCACCCTGCGGCGCAGCGAGTCCGTCATGACATCCCCGGCCACGGGCTGGTCCGGACTGTCGTCGTTGAACAGTACCGGGCGGTTGCCGAGAAGGCCTTCGCTGGCCAGGGTGATCAGCGATTCCGGTGCGCCGTAGACCCGCAACGCGCTCGAGGCGTCCTGCACGACCGCGACCGGCTGCGTGCCAGCGACCTGATAGACCTGAACCGCGGGATACGGCGCGTCGAAGTTGGTGGCCGCGTCATCGGGACCGCCTCCGCTGGCCATCGGGCCGAACTGCGCCACCTGGGTGATGCCGGGCGAGGCGGCCAGCGCGTCGCTGATCCTGGCCGGCCAGGCTCCGTTGAGCTCGGCCCGGGACAGGTCGTTGCGGACCACCACGTACTTCACGCCCATCCGGGCCAGCGCCCGGGTGATGCCGGCTGACCCGGCGCCCGCCGTCAGCCGCTGGTCGATGGCGTCGAGCAGCCGTTCGTTTCCCGCGGATCCGATGGTGGACAGGTTCCGCTCGGCGTAATCGACGTTGGTCAGCGGCTGGAGCACGTCGTCCATCGGGCTGCCCCAGATGTACTGGCCGAACGCCGCGCCCGGCTCGACGAGCACGGCCTGCCGGCCCGCGTGGGCGTTCAGCCAGTCCGCCGTGGCCACCCAGTAGGACGGCACCTGGCGGAACGGGCCCGCGCTGGCCACCCCGGTGGCGAAGGCGGGCACCAGCAGGCCGGCCAGGGCGGCACCCGCCAGGCCGGTCAGCGCGACCTTCAGCTGGTACGCGCGGGCCGAGCGCGGGGGGTCGCCGGGGGGCCGGCCCCCCGGCAAGAGGAGCAGGTGGGCCAGCCCGAGCGCCAGCGGCAGGCGGAGCATCGGGTCGAATTTCCACAGGTTGCGGAACGGCGACGCCGGGCCGTTGATGAAGCTGATGATCGGGCTCTCGAGCGGGCTGCCCAGGCTGCTCACATAGCCGAGCGCGATGATGACTATCCCGAGCAGCGCCGACCACAGCAGGAACCGCCGTTCCGGGATGTCGCGGCGGAGCAGGCCGGCCAGGCCCAGGGCGGCGAGCAACCCGATGAGAAACGCTGGCACCAGATCGGTCGCGATCTGGAGCGCGAGCGGCCGCCAGGACTGACCGTTCACCACCAGGTAGCTGACCCAGTTCTCGGTCCCCCGGAAGATGTTGAGCAGGCTCGTCGCCGACGAAGTGACCTGCCCGCTCTCGGTGTAGAGCACGATCGAGACGCCGTACTTGGACAGCAGCAGCAGCGGGACGAACCACGACAAGGTGACGAGGACCACCGCCGGCACCCACCAGGCCAGCATGCGGAGCCTCGACACACCCCCGCGCCTGGTCAGGATGTAGATGACGGCGGGCACCAGGACGGCGATGGTCGACGCCGCGTTCATGCCGCTGCACAAGGCGACGGCGGTGGCCGACCGGGCCACGGCGCGCGCCCGGCTGGCTCCTGGCGCGGCCAGTATTCCGCCGATTCCGCTTCGCCCGCGTCCGCCGCTCGCGTCGCGGGTCCACGGGCGCATGTCGGCGAGCGGGATCAGGATCCACGGCAGCATGGTCATCTGCAGGACTTCGCCCGACATCTGGCCGAGGATGCTGAGCACGGCGGGCGACAGGGCGTAGGTGAGGCCGGCGGCCAGCCGCGTCCACGGGGTCCCGACCCCCATCCGGCCCGCGAGCCGCACCGTGCCGCCGAACGCGGCGATCAGCAGCAGGGCGATCCACAGCCGCTGGATTATCCATCCGTCGACGGCCAGTATGTGCCCGATCTCGAAGAACGGACCCATCGGGAACAGGTACCCGACGGCCTGATCGAGCAGCCCGCCGAACTGCTGCGGATTCCACAAGGTGAGCGCGCCGGACAGGAAACTGTTCGGGTTGACGACGAGCTCGAACTTCGTGTCGGAGATGATGTCGCCCGGCGCGGTGGCGAACGGGAGCGCGGCGAGCAGCAGGCAGCACCCGAGCAGCCGGAACCGGAACGCGAGCTGCTTCCCGCCTTGCCACCAGGCCGCGGCGTGGCCGGGGAATCCGCGGGCCGGCGGCTTGGCGTCACCAAGCCGCGGTACACCGGTGTCGATCACGGCTGGATCACTGCCGCCCTGGAGTTCCCGCCTCGGTCACTTCGGTCGCTTCGGTCGCTCGGGGCACTTCGGTCGCTCGGGGCACTTCGGTCGCGTCGGCCACTTCGCCGAGAAGGCGCTCGACCGGTGTGGCCGGACGGATCACCCGGCCGCCGGCACTGATCAGCATGTCGAGCACTGGTCCCTCCGCGACGACGGTACGGCTGGCGTTAACGCTGGCGTTACCGACGTTATCGTCGTTGCGGGACACGATCCAAGCCCCTTCGCGGGTTCCCTTCGAGGTACCGGCGCGGACGCACGCTCCGATCAGCTCCGCCATCCTGGCCGTGCTGCGATCCCAGCCCAGCTGCGCGGCCCAGCGGCGGCATGCGTCCGCGATCTGCTCACGACGGGCGGGGTCGGCGAGTTCCTTGGCGGCCCGCTCAACGACGTCCGCGAACTCCTCGCCCTCGTGGACCAGCCAGCCGGTTTCCCCGTCGTGTACCGAGTCGCGCAGGCCCTCGACGTCGTAGGCGACGGTGGGCACGCCAAGGGCGGCCGCTTCCAGTACGCACAACCCCCAGCCTTCGCCCTGAGAGGTGTTCAGGTGCAGCAGCGATCCGGCGACAACCGCGTGTTTGCCGCCCTCGGGGAGGAAACCGCGCAACCGTACCAGGTCGGTCAGGCGACGGGCCGCGATGGCTTGTTCCAGGGATTCCGCGGCCGGACCCCGGCCGATCACGTCGATGGTGAATCCGCGTTCGGCGACGGGCAGGATAAGCTCGGCTCGCTTGTGGGCGACCAGCCTTCCGACCCAGACCAGGCCCGGCTGCTGGGCGTTGCCTTTGGGGGTCTTTGGGGTCTGCGGTGGGGCTTCGGGGACTGGCGCGCCGTTGGGGATCAGGTAGATGTCGCCGGTCCACCGGAGCCGGTCGCGCATCGTGGCGATCGTCGACGGCGAGACCGCTACGCACGCATGCCGCCGGTAGACCAGCCGGGCCATCGGTCCCTCGAGCAGCCGGCCCACGCGGGCCATCCAGCCCGGGAAGTGAACACCGAACTGAGCGGCGTGCACATGATGCATCACGCACAGGACCGGCACCCGGCGAGGCAGTACGAGCGGCGTGAAGAACGGGATGCCATTCTGGCAATCGAGAACCGCGTCGACTGACCACCGGTGCGCGAGCCGGTGCGCGAGCCGGTGCGCGAGCCGGTGCGCGAGCAGCCAGCCGAGCACGAGCGGGTACACGGTGAACTGCCCGCCCAGCCTGATGATCTCGATCCCGTCGCGGCGTTCGCCGCGGGACTGCCCCGGCGCGCGAGCGGTGAGAAAGCGGACCACCGCTCCGCGCGCCGCGAGTTCGCGGGCCATCTCCCACGCATAGCGTTCCGCCCCGCCCGCCTGCGGATGCCATGGATCCCGCCAGTTGGCGACGGCGATCCGCACTCCGCGCAGCCCGGTAGCGTCCGTCACGTCGTGGTGACTCCGGCGGCGAGCAGGCCGCGGTCGGCCAGCAGGCTGCCGTTGGCCAGCACACTCCCGTGGGCCAGCAGCTCCTGGTCAGCGAACAGATCCGGGCGTAGCAGCGCCGATCGCTGGGCTGGTACCGGGCCCGCCCCGCGCATCATCGCGCCGGCGGGCTGGCCGTCCGCGCCGCGCACGTCGCGCGCGTCGCGCGCGGCGTGCGACCGCAGCCAGATCGACGCGATGTCGCGGAAGGCGGCCGCCGAGTGGCGGCGCACCGAGAACGTCGAGCCGGGCATGTCGTGCCAGCAGACCGGGATCTCGGTCAGCAGCGCGCCAAGCCGCAGGCAGTTCGAGATCAGCTCGATGTCGAAGGCGAACCCGGGCGTCCGCAGCGACGCCGCCGCGGAACGTACCAGCGGACCGGAGAAGAACTTGAACCCGCACTGGGTGTCGGTCGCGCCCGGGACGATGCCACGGGCCAGCGTGCGGAACAAAGCCGCGCCCACCCGCCGGGCCGTACTCGACCGGGCCTGCACCAGCGAAGCACCCAGCGCACGAGAACCGATCACCATGAGGTGCCCGGCGGCCAGCAGGCTGATCGCATGGTCGAGCGCGGACAGGTCGGTGGCCATGTCGGCATCGCAGAACCCGACGAAGGGAGCGCGGGTGGCCAGCATTCCGGCCCGGACCGCGACCCCCTTGCCCGGTCGGTCGCAGCGCAGCAGGCCGACCGGCACGGGACCATCCGGCCATGCGCGGACGATGTCGGCGGTCTCATCGGTGCTCGCGCTGTCGACCACGAGGATCGCCGTGCGCAACGGCAGCGTCGCCGCTTTGGCGCATAGCGCGCCAAGCCCTTCGGGTAGCCTCCGGGCCTCGTTGCGCGCGGGGATCACGATCTCCACAGACGCCGGGTGAAAGGCCGGCGGTATGCTCCCCACGCCGCTCAGCGGTTGCCGTACTGATAGAGCGAGGCGTTCGACTGCGTGCCGTTGGCGGCGCTGTCCAGCGCGTTCTGCAGGATGAAGACCCCCCCGACCGCAATCACTGCGCCGACGGCGATGGCGATGATCAAACGGATCATGGCACTGCTCCTTCGGGGTTTTACTGCACGGTTAGCTCCCCGGCTTAGTTAACCGGAGAGTAACTTACTGACCGGGCAACTGGCTAGTAATGTCGTCAAAATGTAACAAGTTCTCGCACATCGCCGCGACCGCAACGACGAGTTCCGCGGCGGCGCCGCCCCCGGCCGCGCCGGCAGCCAGCGCCGCCCCGGCGCCGACAGGCAACGTCGGCAGGCAGCGCCGCCAGACAGCGTCGGCGCGGCCGGGCTGGCCTTGCCGAACAAATGGTCGCCTGACGGACCGCTTTGCCCGGTTCTGTCCGACCAACTCGCCGGCAAAGTGACGGTTCAGGACCTGGCGGCGGCCGCTGGCAGCACAGGTACACATCTCGCCCCTCTCATCCCGCCTGCACCAGGGCACGCCCGGATGGATGTGGCAGCCACCCGGTTATAACCGGGTGGCTGCCACATCCATCCGAACAGGGATCCGAATCGAACCGCTGACGCTACCTGAATAAGTACGACGTTGGGCGTATTTCGGATATATCGGATATATCCGGGACACGGATCGGCGCCTCGGGTCACGGTCTCAACCGGCCACTGGGACGGCGGGGATGGCGTGACCTTTCTGGTCCGCGTCGACCAAGCCCACCGTGACACCGGACACGCAAAGCGGTCCTGCCGCACCGGACTGACCGGCCGCACCGGCGACACCTGCCGCACCAGACGGACCGGCCGTACTGCCCTGGCCGGCGTCTGACCCGGCCGGGTCGGCGAAGCGGAGGTTGATCGCGTTCCCGGAACCCGTGACCGGGACGTAGACGACGTGGGTGCCCGCGGGGATCGCGACGCGCTGGCTCCCGCTGCCGCCGAACCTCACCGACAGCAGCCCGGCCGGTCCCGAATACGCCACGCGCGCGGTCCAGGCCCAGCGGTAGAGGGTGCCCTTGAGCGGGATGTTCAGCCCGGTGCCGGTTACGTTCCAGCATGCGCCGGCCGCCGCCCGCGGCCGCGCCGACCCCGCCGACCGCGGCCGCGCCGACCCCGCTGGCCCCGCCGACCCCGCGGACTGAGCCGACTGAGCCTTGCCGCCTTTGGCGCGTGATCGCCGCGTCGGAGCCGGCTTTGCCTTGGGCGCCGGCTGGGACGCCAGGCCGATCACGGTGACCGGCCGCAGCTGCCCCTTGGCGTCGAAGATCATCTGGCCGGTGTACACGCCGTCCAGCGCGGGGACCCAGGACGGCCCGCCGGTCACCCGGCTCCCCGCGCGTGATCGCGCCGCACGTGATCGCGCCAGCGGCCCGATCACGTGCAGGGTGTCCGCTTCACCGGAGAAGAAGCCCGGGGCCATGACCGTCACCGGCGTGGGCGCGTCGACGATTACCGTCCCGCGCGGTGCGTCGGCTACCGCGCGGCGCGCCGTCGCGACGTATGACCGCGCGACCGCCGCCGAGGTGACTGACTCGAAGTTCTGCAACGACGCCACCGTCCCGGCCACGAAGCACACGAAGCAGCAGAAGGCGAGTACCCGGACCGGTCGCGCGGGAGCATCCATGGCTACCCCGGCGGGCAGGAACGCCAGCCCCAGGCACAACGCGAGCACACCGGTCGCATTGGCCAGGTACCCGGTCTGCTCGGCGAGCGCCGTCACGGAAAACCCGAACCCGGCGCCCCCGATGGCGGCCGGCACGATGCAGGCCGCCACCACCCAGCCGAGCAGGATCGCCCACGCCCGCCAGGCGCTGGACCGGTAGACGCAGCTCACCACGACCACGACCGCGACGACGATCCACGACAGGTACTCCGCGGCGGCCGGCGGGGCCGCCTGCGCGTAGCCCGATGCGGCCCATTGCCACGGGCCGCCGAGAAGGCCCGGCCCGAGCCCGGCGCCGAGCATGTTCCCGGCGAACTCATACAGGCTGGTGGCCTTGCCCGGGCCCGCGACGTGGACTCCCCAAACAACCAGCTGGACGAAGAACACGGCGCAGTACCCGGCCAGCAGCAGGGCATATGTGACCCACGCCCGGCGGTATCTGACCGCGGCCCGTCCGGCCGCGTCGCGGAGCCGGCCGGGTTCGAAGTACCCGACGGTGAGCGCGAACAACAGCAGGGGCACCAGCACCCCTTGGTCGGCCGAGGCCATGCCGATGACCAGCCAGACGGCGCTCGCGATCAGATGCCGCGTCCGCTCGTCACGCAGGTACCGGACATGCGCGTGCACGGCCATGAACATCGCGAGCTGAAGCGGCAGGACCCGCACCGCCACCGACAGCCACGCGACCGCCCCCACCGACAGGGGCGCGAACAGGTACACCGCGAGCGGGATCAGGATGCCCCGCGGGACGGCGCCAGCGGCGCCGCCGACACCAACGGCGCCGCTGGCGCCGTCGGCCGCGGCCGACGGCGCGCCATCAGAACGACCGAAGACGGTCACGAGCATCCGCAGCATGGCCAGCGACGCGGCCGCGACGAGGATCATGATGGCGGTGAAGGCCAGCGGCCAGCTGTACACCGAGGTCCGGGCAACCGCCCAGGTGATCGCCAGTCCGGCTGGCATCAGGTGGCCCGCGTCGACCCACATGAGATATTTCCAGCCGAAGCCCTCGCGGAGCGCTCGGTCCAGCATCAGGAAGTCGCTCTGGCGGAAGTAGGACCGTGACAGGACGAAGGCTGTCCAGCCGAGCTGCCCGGCGATGAGGGCCAGGCCGGCGAGGACGACTCCATGGGTTCTGGTCCATCGGGCAGCGCTCGACCATCCAGCGGGATGTCGGATTCGCGTGGCGAACCCCCTTGACGTCAATGTTCCGGGTTTGGCGATAATACCGTCGGGTAACCTGCCACGGGTAGCCGATTCCGGAGGGACCTCGCCGGTGCTTGGGGGGATCTCGCCGGTCAGCCGCGCCGCACACCAAAACTAGAACACGTTCTTGTTTCAGCCGACCGGATACAGCAAGCTGGTGGACATGGACCCAGTCGAAGCTCTCGAGGCCCTGGAAGAAATCCGTCAGGTGAAATACCGCTTTCTCCGTTGTGTCGACCTGAAGCTGTGGGACCAGATCGGCGACACACTGACCGAGGACGCCACCGTCGACTACGGGACGATCGCCTACGGCAAGCCGCTGGAGGTCAGCGGTCGCCCCAAAATCGCGGAGTTCTTCCGCACCAAGCTCGGCCCCGACGTCATCACCGTCCATTCCGCGAGCCAGCCGGAGATCGACGTGCAGGGCAACACCGCGAGCGGAGTATGGGCGCTCCAGGAGACGATGATCGCCATCAAGCACCGCATCATGATCACAGGCGCGGCGTTCTACCAGGACAGATACGAACGCGGCAGCGACGACCGCTGGCGGATCGCGCACACCGGATACGTCCGGACTTACGAGGCCATGGTGTCGCTGGACGATCTGCCCAGCTTCAAGATGCTGCAAAAACTTGCTACCGAGCAGTAGCATTCCCAGCATGCAGGGGAACGCAGGGCTGGCCCACAAGGCGGGCAACGCGGGGCTGGCCCGCTCGGCGCGGCTGCTGCGGCTGTTCCGGAGCGAGCAGACCGATCCCGAGCTGTACTACGCGACCTTGGCGCAGGACGCCGTGCAGCAGGTCAGCGAGTACTGCGAGCTGCCCGGCCGCACGGTGGTGGACATCGGCGGCGGGGGTGGCTGGTTCACCGCCGCCTTCCGGGAGCGCGGGGCGAACTGCTTCCTGTTCGAACCCGACCCCGCCGAACTCCGCAGCCGCAAGACCGTGCCGGCCGGCGCGGTCATCGCGGATGGATTCTGGCTGCCGGTCAGCGACGGCGCCGCGGACCTGGTGTTCTCCTCGAATGTGCTCGAGCATGTACCGGAACCGCTGAAGCTGATCGAGGAGATGATCCGGGTCACCCGGCCGGGCGGCCTGATCTACCTGGCCTACACCAACTGGTACTCCCCGTGGGGCGGCCACGAGCTGTCGCCGTGGCACTATGCCGGTCCGCGCTTCGCCGCGCGCCGCTACGTCAAGCGGTACCAGAAGAAGCCCAAGCACGAGGTCGGCACGAACCTGTTCCGGGTGCACATCGGGCCGACGCTGCGGGCGCTGCGGGCGCGGGCGGACATCGAGATCGTCGACGCGCGCCCCCGCTACTATCCCGCCTGGAGCCGCCCGATCGTCCGGCTTCCCGGGATACGCGAGGTCGCCACCTGGAACCTCCTGCTGATCATGAGGCGCACCGGATGACGGGCGCGTACGTCGGCATACCCCTGGCACTGCTGACCGCGGTGGCGTACAACCTCGGCCTGATCCTGGAGAAACGCGCGCTGAGCCGGATGCCGGCCATCAACCTGCGCAGGGTGGTGCACCTGGTCTTCAGCCTGCTGGGCAATCCGGCCTGGCTGGCCGGTTTCACGCTGATGATCACCGGACTCGCCCTCCAGGTCATCGTCTTGACGATGGAGCCGGTCAACGTCGCGCAGCCGGTGATGGCCTCCGGCATCGCGCTCACCGTGGTGCTGTCCCGGCTCATCTTGCGCGAACGCCTCGGCGGCGGCGAGTTCTGGTGCGTGGCGACGATGGGCGTCGCCGTGGTCCTGCTGGCCCTGTCCGCGGGCAGTCCCAGCACGAAGGCAGGGCATCATGCCGACCCCCGCTTGATGGCGGCGGTCATGGTCCCGTCGTTCGTGCTCGGCCTGCTCATCGGGGCCAGCTCGCTGCGGGCCGGCGCCCGCAAGCACCGCACCCCGGCCTCAGGTATCTGCTATGGCCTGGGGACCGGGTTGCTCTACGGCGTGTCCGGGCTCGCGATCAAGGGACTGTCCGCGGTGCTCGTCTCGCACCACACCCTGTCCAGCCTGGTGATCGCCATCGCCTTCTCGCCCTATGTGTACGTCCTGTTCGGCAGCGCGGCGATCGCGATGCTGCTGTACCAGGTGGCGCTGCAAGCGTGCCGCGCGTCCATCCTGATCCCGGTGTCGAGCGTCACGGGCAGTGTGTACGTCGTGGTCACCGGGACCTGGCTGTTCCACGAGCGGCTGCCGTCCAGCCCGGGTGAACTCGGCCTGCGCCTTGGCGGCATCGCGATGGCCGGGGTGGTCCTCGTCGCGCTGTCCAGGCAGCAGGCATCGCCACCGGCGCCCGCACAGCTGCCGATGACGACGGAGATGCCCAGCTACCTGGTCGACATGAGGGGACGATGATGGCTCTGGAGGAAGCGCTGCTGGACATCCTGGTGTGTCCCATCGACAAGGGCGAGTTGCTCTACTTCCCCAGCGAAGCGGCGCTGTACAACCCGCGGCTACGCCGGTTGTACCGGATCGAGGAAGGCATTCCGGTGATGCTGCCCGGCAAGTCCGCGCCGGCGTCCGACGAGGAGCACGAAAGGCTTACCCAGGCAACGAATACACGGTAAGCCCGGGCTGGCTGATCATCATCACCGCCCCCGGCAGCCGCTGGCTGACCGACGTGAGCGACTGACCCGTGTCCGCGTCGTCGACCACGAACCGCACCCCGGCGGCGCGTAGCGTCCCGGTCAGCGGCCCGGTCCCCTGGATCGGGCCGTCCAGCGCCCGCGCCCGCGGGTCATCGGGCACGAGCGCGACGTCGCCGACCTGGGTTCCGTCGTTCCAGATCACCGGCCGGGACAGCAGCCTGGGCCACGGGTCGAGCACCGGCTGGCCGTGGTTCCACGGCGGCCTGCGATAGGTCCCCCACGGCAGCAGCAGCACGTCGCCGCGTCCGGCACTGTCGTCGATCGCTCGTGCCGCGGCCAGCCAGCTCGCCGGATACCAGGTCGGCCGCAGGTGACCGCCGGCGCCCCACGCCAGGCCGGGAAGTAGCACCACTGGCACCACGAGAGCGACCGCCCCCAGCGTCCCTCCGGCAAAGTCAAACCCCTTTTCCACGAACGTACTGGGGTTCAACGCCCAGGCAACCACCAGCCCGAATCCACAGGCTTCGGCGAGGGCGAGGGGGGCCACGAACTGCTGCGCCTCGCGCAGCACGCCGGTCGCCGGCCATGCGCTGATCACCGATCGCAGTGCGTCCCGGCCGGGCGCGGTGAGGCCGATGCACGCGATTAGCAGGCCCAAGACGGCCGCGACGCCCAGACCCGGCCACCTTCGTTCCCGGGCTCCGAACACGATGTAGCCGGTCAGCGCGATCAGGACAATGACGAGCCACAGCGCCGACCACGCGCTGCCGTATCCCCTGGGCACCGTCTGCGCATTCCACATCCCGCCCAGCATCGCCACGCTGCCGAGGCTGCCGAACGGCGTGTCCGCTCGCGCCGCGAACACCGCCGCGCCCGCGGGGTCGGTGTACACCGCGTGCAGCAGGGATGGGATGAACCAGGGCAGGCAGCCGACCGCGAAGGTGATCAGCGCGACGGCGGCCCGGGCGGCATTCCGTGTCATCAGCGCGACCGGCACGATGACCAGCGCGGTGATCGTCATGGCCGTGTATCCGCCGATGACGGCGGGCAACAGGGCCAGGATCAGCCGCCCGGTACCGCGCGGCGACGCGAGGCCGGGGTTGAGCGTGGCTCGCACCACCCAGGGCAGGCCGGCGTAGCCCAGCAGCAGGGCCCACTGCCCGATGATCAGCCGCTCGCCGACATAGGGGTTCCAGGTGTAGAACACCCCGGCGGCGAGCCCCGCTAGGACGGGCTCCCGGTCCAGCAGAGCGGCCGCACCGGAGCAGGCCAGCACGAAGATCGCGAGCAGCACGACCTTCTGCACGATGTCGGCCGGCAGTATCCGGGAGGCGACGGCCACCACCAGGTCGCTCGGCATGTTGCGCGGCGGGGCCAGACCCGGCAACGCGGTGGCGAACGATTCCCTGGGCACGAACACCATGTCGTAGCTGAGCAGGAAACCGCGGCGCAGCCCAGGCCCGAGGGCCAGCAATCCCAGGCACAGACCCACCAGCGGCGCCGCCACGTCCCGTCGCATACGGGACACTAACACCTCTGTGTTGGTGTCCCGTCAACTTAACCGACGAGTAACGTAGTCCTCATGGCCCTGGATCTTGACCACATCACCGCGGATCTGCGTACGCGAGCCCGGTCAGCCGTCGCCCGGGTGGTTCCGCAGCGCGCCTTTGCCGCGGCCATGCGGAGGATCTATCCCAGGTTCGAACCCGAGCTGGCCTGCGTAGCGAGCTGGGCGCCGCGTGGCGGCACGTCGGTAGACGTGGGCGCGTGGTACGGGCCGTGGACGGCCAGGCTTCTCAAGCTCGCGGACCGGGTGGTGACCATTGAGGCGAACCCGGCCATGGCCCGCATGCTGCGCGCCGGCCTGCCGGCCGCGGAAATCGTCGAAGCGGCCGCGTCCGACCAGCCGGGAACGGCTACTCTCTGGCTGCCCGGAGGCGGCCGCGGCGCCGAAGGCCTGGCCTCGCTCGAGCACCCTACGGAGCAGTCGGTCACCGTGCGGCGGCTGACCATCGACAGCCTGGGCCTGACCGACGTGCGTCTGATCAAGGTGGACGTCGAGGGCCACGAGGCCGCCGCCCTGCGCGGCGCCGAGCGGACGATCCGTCGCGACTCCCCGCTGCTGATGGTCGAGCTGGAGACGCGGCACCAGCGCATCGACGAGGTCACCGGCATGCTCGCCGGGTGGGGATATGCCGGCAGCGTGCTGGCCGGCCGGGACTGGGTTCCGCTCAGCGGCTTCGACCTGGCCGGTCACCAGCGGGCGAACGCGCACGTCGCGGAGCGGAGCCTGTTCGGACGGCTGATCAGGCCTCGCGAACGCTACGTCAACTCGGTGCTGTTCCGGCGTGAGGCCTAGCTCGTCACCTTGACGATCACGTCCTCGGCGTAGCGGCGCAGGTTGTCCACCTTGGCCGTTAGCGGCTCGGTGTCCGGGCCGGTGACGTACGGCCAGCGGAAGCCCACGATCACGTCGGTCACGCCTTGATCCGCCAGGCGCCGCACGCCGTCGACGCTGTAGGCGTCCATGGAGATCACATGGACCTCGAACGGGCGTGACTCCGTGCCCTCGGCGCGGCGGAACTCGGCCAGGCGGGCGAGCAGGCGGGGCAGTCCGGCCGGATCGCCGCCGCCGTGCATCCAGCCATCACCCAACCGGGCGGCACGCCGGAGCGCGGCGTCGGCGTGGCCGCCGATCAGCACCGGGATCGGCTCGGCGGGCACCGGCGCCATCTTGACCGGCGGCAGGTCGTAGGTCTTGCCGTGGAACTCGAAGTAGCCGCCGGCCGCCAGCCCGCGCAGCATCTCGATGTACTCGTCCATCCGGCGACCGCGGCTGGCCCAGAGCTGGTCTGCCCATCCAGGGGCCAGCACGTCGTAGTCCTCGCGCCAGGGGCTCGTGCCGACGCCCAGCACCAGCCGACCGCCGGTGAGCACCGCCGTCGAGGTCGCCTGCTTGGCCGTAAGCACCGGATTGCGCACCGGGAGCTTCAGCACGAACGTGATGAACTTCATCCGTTCCGTCACCGCACCGAGGGCGGGGATCAGCGAAAACGGCTCGATGAACGGCTTGTCCTCCAGGAACTCCCGGGTGCCGTCCGGGTTGAACGGGTACACGCTGTCGGAGTGCTCGGGATAGCAGATGCTGTCCGGGATGACCATCGAGTGGTATCCGGCGTCCTCCGCGGCTCGCGCCAGCGGAGCGTAGAAGGCCGGATCCGTCATCGACTCCGCATAAGTGAATCGCATTCCCCAAAACTAGAACACGTTCTAAGCTTGAGTCCATGGACCATGACACCCTGGAAGAGATCCGCCAGGTGAAATACCGCTACCTCCGCTGCGTGGACACCAAGCTGTGGGACGAGATCGGCGACACGTTCACCGAGGACGCCACCGTCGACTACGGCACCATGGCCTACGGCAAGCCGCTGAAGATGAACGGGCGGGAAGAGATCGTCGCGTTCTTCCGCGACAACCTCGGACCGGAGATCCTCACCGTGCACGCCGCCGGCCAGCCGGAAATCACCGTGGACGGCGACACGGCCACCGGCATCTGGTCGTTCACCGACACGGTGATCGCCACCAGGTACCGCATGGTGGTCACCGGCGCGGCGTTCTATCACGACCGGTACGAGCGCGGTACCGACGGCCGCTGGCGCATCGCGCACACCGGCTACGCGCGGACCTACGAGGCCATGATGTCGCTGGACGACCTGCCCAGCTACAAGCTGATCGCGAAGCTAGATGCTGACGCTGCCGTTCAATGACGCGGTAGCCGAGGCGGAGCAGCTCATCGCGAGCGCGCCGCACGTCAAGTCCGAGCAGGACCTTGCCGAAGGCTACGAATACCTGGCCGGCTCCATCCAGGCCTCGCTGCGGATGGCGTGGGCGTACGAGCGCGACTTTCCCGCCTTCATCTCCTCGACCGGGCCGTCCGCGAAGATGGGGCTGGACAACCCGGACACGCTGTACTTCCACGCCTACCTGCGCGACGACGCGGAGTACGTGGTGACCGGGCAGCGCGGCACCACCACGGATCTCAACTTCCAGATCGTCAACGGCGACTACTCCCCCGTCCAGGTGCCGGAAAGCATGACCGCGTTCGACGACAGGGAACTCGACATCGCCGCCGACGGCTCGTACGAGTTCCGGCTGAAGCCGCCGCCGGGCTCGGCGATGCTCATCGTTCGCGAGGTCTACAGCGACTGGACCACCGAGCGGCGCGGCACCATCCGCATCCGCCGCGCGGACCAGGTGGGCGGCGCGCCCGTCCCGGTGACCGACACCTCCCTGGCGGCCAGAAGGTACCGGACGGCGGGCAAGATCCTGCTGTCCCGGCTGCGGACGTTCCTTGCCTTTCCCGAATGGTTCTACCTGAACGAGCCGGTCAACACGCTGACAGCCCCCCGCCTGACCCCGGGCGGCCTGGCCACCCAGTTCTCCTCGATCGGCCATTACGACCTGGCCGATGACCAGGCGATGCTGGTGACCGTGCCCGACGCGGGCCCGGACGTGGCCCCCTACCAGGGCATCCAGCTTGGCAGCATGTGGTACGTATCGCTGGACTACATCAACCACCAGACCAGCCTCACCGCCGACCAGGCCCGGATCGACCCGGACGGCAGGCTGCGCTTCGTGATCAGCGAACAAGATCCCGGCGTCGTCAACTGGCTGGAACGGACCGGGCACAGCCACGGCTACATCCAGTTGCGCTGGCAGCGGCTCACCCGCGACCTCACCCCCGACGACGGGCCGACGGCCGAGGTGCTGCCGGTCGCTGACCTCCCTACCCGGCTGCCGTATTACGAGCAGGCCCGCGTGACACCCAGCGAATGGTCGGAACGGATCGCCGCACGGCAGGCCGCGTGCGCGGAAAGGATGCTCGGTTGATGCTTCAGGACAAGGTGGTCGTGGTGGCCGGGGTGGGCACCGGCGTGGGGCGGTCCCTGGCGCTGGCCAGTGCGCGCCAGGGCGCCGACGTGGTGCTGGCCGCGCGAACCGCGGCCCGGCTGGACGAGGTCGCCAAGGAGGTCGACACCCTGGGAAGGCGCGCGCTGGCCGTGCCCGCCGACCTGACCCAGGCCGACGACGCCGCCGCGCTGGCGCAGGCGGCAATCACCGCGTTCGGCCGGGTGGACGCCCTGGTGTACAACGCGCTGGCGATGCCCCCGATCAAGGACCTGATGGTCGTGGACCTGGACGCCACCCAGGACGCCTTCCAGGGGAACGTGATAGCGGCCCTGCGACTGATACGCCAATTCGTTCCCTATCTCGAGGAGAGTAAGGGAGCGGTGGTGATGATCAATTCCATGGTCGTGCGATTCTCGCAGCGCACCATGGGGCCGTACAAGATGGCCAAGTCCGCGCTGCTCGCGATGGCGCAATCGCTTGCGACCGAGCTGGGGCCGCGGGGCATCCGGGTCAATTCGATCGCGCCGGGGCACATCTGGGGTGACTCGCTGAAGTGGTACTTCTCGTACCTGGCCCACAAACGCCAGGTTGACCCGCAGGTCATATACGACGAGACCGCGGCCGGCAACGACCTGGGCCGGCTGGTGGATCCGGACGAGGTCGCCGACGCGGCCGTGTTCCTCGCCTCGCCGCTGGCCAGGGCCATCACCGGGCAGTGCCTGGACGTGAACTGCGGCGAGTACCACCATTGACCGGCCCTTTGACCGGCCCTTTGATCGGCACCGCCGCCGAGCTTCAGGCGAAGGCAGCGGGCATGACCGGGCTGTCGGATTTCGGCACCGACGATTACTCCGACGGCCTGGCCGTGCTGCTCGAGTCGTTCTCGCGAGAGGCCGGGCTGACCGAGGCCGGCCAGAAAGCGGCACGCGCGATGCTGCGCGGAGCGCTGGTGGCGCGGTTGCTCAGCGAGGCGGGCTTCGCGGCCCATCCGGAACACGCGTCCGTCCCGGTCGCGCGGCCGGTCTTCGTCACCGGACTGCCGCGCACCGGGACCACGTTCCTGCACCGGCTGCTGGCAGCCGATCCGGCGCACCAGGGCCTCGAGCTGTGGCTGGCCGAGGCGCCGCAGCCGAGGCCGCCGCGCGACCAGTGGGCGGACAACGTCGCCTACCAGTTCGTGGCCGCCGGGATCGCGCGGCATCAGGCCACGCACCCGTCCTTCGACGCGGTACACCAGATGGGCGCGGACCAGGTGGAGGAATGCTGGCAGCTGCTGCGCCAGTCGATGCGTTCGGTGTCGTTCCAGTGCCTGGCTCACCTGCCCGCGTACTCTTCCTGGCTGGCCGGGCAGGATTGGCTGCCTTCCTACCAGCGGCACCGGCGCAACCTCCAGCTCATCGGGCTGCGGGACGCCGGCCGGCGATGGGTGCTGAAGAATCCCTCTCACCTGTTCGCGCTGGACGCGCTGATGAGCGTGTACCCGGACGCGCTGGTGATCGTCACGCACCGGTCGCCGGAAGTGGCGATGGCGTCCATGTGCTCGCTGGCCGCCCATGCCTCGGCGGGATGGTCGGCCACCTTCCGCGGGCCGGTGATCGGCGCGGATCAGCTTTCGCTGTGGTCATCGGGCCTCGCGCGGTTCGCGGCGGCACGGGCCCGGTATTCACCCGCGCAGTTCTTCGATGTCGCCTACGACGACCTGGTCGCCGACCCCATGGGAACGATCAAGGGAGTGTACGAGGCGTTCGGGCTGCCGCTCAGCGCCCCGGCCGTGGACGCGATGCGAGCGGTGCTGCCATCCGGCGGCCCGGGTGAGGCGCGGCGGGAACACAAGTACACCCTGGCGGATTTCGGCTTGGACACTGCGGAAGTGGCCGCCGCGTTCGCGATGTTAAGGTTCTTTCTGTGTCTGATCTGACCGCCAGGACGGCCATCGACACCAGTCGGCCGCATCCCGCGAGGATCTGGAATTACTGGCTGGGCGGCAAGGACAACTACGCCGTCGACCGCGAGATCGGCGACGAATTGCTGGCCATCTTCCCCGGCATGGTCGACGTTGCCAGGCAGTCGAGGGCCTTCCTCGGCCGCGTCGTCCGCTTCCTGGCCGCCGACGCGGGGATCTGGCAGTTCCTCGACATCGGCACCGGCCTGCCCACGGCGGACAACACGCACGAAGTCGCCCAGCGGGTGACGCCGACGGCGCGGGTCGTGTACGTGGACAACGACCCTCTCGTACTGGTTCATGCCCGTGCCCTGCTCACCAGCGGCCCCAAGGGCGAATGCGCCTACATCGACTCCGACGTACGCAACCCGGACAAGATTCTCGCCGAGGCGGGCCAGACCCTGGATTTCACCCAGCCGATCGCGGTGATGATGCTCGGGGTCCTCGGCCACGTGCCGGATGAGGACGCGCCGGAGACCATCGTGGCTCGCCTGGTGAGCAGCATGCCATCCGGCAGTTATCTGGTCATCAACGACGGCACTAATGTCCTGCACGGTCAGGCACCGGGCGAGCCGGCCGAGGAGTCGGCGCGGGCTCGCGCGGTGGGCCGCTACGTCGCGGCGGGCGGAACCCCGTATCACCTGCGGACGCCCGAGCGGATCAAGGGTTATTTCGCGGACCTGGAACTGGTGGACCCGGGCATCGTCTCGACCTCGCAGTGGCGTGCCCGGTTGGACTCCTCCGACCCGCCGGCCGCGATCGACGCGTTCTGCGGGGTGGGGCGAAAGCCCTGATCGTTGATCGTCCGCTGACAGCGGATCTGCCCTGGGCAGTACAGGAGCGTCCGGAGTGCCCTGGTGGCGCAGCCTGAAGGCATGGCCCAAGACGAAAAGACACCACTGTTCGGCTGGCGATCGCGGGAGCAACTGCTTCAGCAGCGGATCCTCGTGCTCGACGGGGCGCTGGACGAGGACAACGGGACGCTGCTCACCACCCAGTTGCTGACGCTCGCCGCCGAGGATCAAGCCGCCGACATAGCGTTGTGGATCCACTCCCCCGGCGGATCGGTCCATTCGATGCTCGCCATCCGGGACGCGATGCGGCTCGTGCCATGCGACGTCGCCACGCTGGCGCTCGGGCTGGCGTGCAGCGCCGGCCAGTTCCTGCTGTCGGCGGGCGCCAAAGGCAAGCGCTTCGCGCTCGCGCATTCCCGCATCCTCATGCACCAGGGGTCGGCGGGCATCGGCGGCACCGCCGTGGAGATCGAGGTTCAGGCCGACGATCTGCGGCACATGCGGGACACCGTGCTCGGCATCATCGCCGAAGACACCGGCCAGCCGGTCGAGCGGATCTTCGAAGACTCCTTGCACGACCGCTGGTACACCGCTGAGCAGGCCAGGGATTACGGGTTCATCGACCAGATCGTCGGCGACTTCTACCAGGTCATGCCGTCGAGGAAGCACCAGATCGGACTGAAGGGCAGCGGCGCATGAGCAGCTACACGATTCCCAACGTCATCGCCCAGCATCCGCGCGGCGAGCGCATCATGGACGTCTACTCTCACCTGCTCACCGAGCGGATCGTGTACCTGGGCACCGCCATCGACCCCGGAGTGGCCAATACGCTCATCGCCCAGCTGCTGCACCTGGAGGCGGAAAGCCCCGAGCAGGAGATCAACCTTTACATCAACTGCGAAGGCGGTGATCTGCCGTCCATGCTCGCGGTCTACGACACCATGCAGTTCATCCAGGCACCCGTGGCGACATTCTGCGTCGGCCAGGCGATCGCCGTCGGCGCGGTGCTGCTGGCAGCGGGTACCCCCGGGCGACGGGCCGTGCTTCCCCACGCCCGGGTGGTCATCCATCAGCCTGGCGCCCGCGGCCAGGGACCGATTCCCGACCTCATCTTGCAGGCCGACGAGGTCGTCCGGATGCGGGCCGCCATCGAATCGATCCTGTCCCGGCACACCGGCCAGTCGGTGGAGACGCTGCGGCACGACACCGACCGCGATCGGGTGTTCACCGCCGCGGCGGCGCTCGAGTACGGCCTGGTCGACCAGGTGCTCGACCGCCGCACCATGGACGCGGCATCGCCCGGCGCTACGGCGGCGTTACGAAGTGGCGTAGCGCCGCCCCGCTACGCGGCGAGACGCGGCGAGACGCGGTGTTACGCGGCGAGGGAGAGCTGGGCGCGGGGCTGGCCGATGCCCGTCCGGCGCGGGATGGCGACCGCCTGGAGACGACGCAGGTCACCCGCGACCTGCTCGGTCAGGTCGATCAGCGTGATGCCGAGCGCTCCGGCCAGGGCGGCGATCATCTCGCTGGACGGCTCCTTGCGCCCACGCTCTACCTCGGAAAGGTATTGCGGTGATATGCCCGCCCGGCCGGCCGTCTCGGCGAGCGTCTCGCGCTGGTCCTGGCGGATCACCCGCAGCCTCCGGCCGAGGACCTCACGCCACAGTGGTTCCTGAGGCCGCGGTTCCTGGAGCCTGGGCTCCTGAGACCGGGTCTCTCGGTGCCGGGGTTCCCGCGCCTCACTGGGATCAGGGACCAGGTGGAGCCGGACGCTGTCAGCCATACCTCAGCTTTAGCACGACATACCCGGCGATACGCCCCGATTCTGCTCACGGCAGATCAGCCGACGCGGCGGTCAGCCGACGCGGCGGTCAGCCGGCCCGGGAGGCGCGCCACCCATGATCGTGGCCCGTTCGAGGCAATCGCGGAAGTCGAACGGCGGAGGTCTGCGCCGCGCCCCGGCCGGGGTCGATGGCCCTCGCTCCATGCAGCGTCCGCCTTTCCCTCCAACAGTGCGGAAATTTCGTGCTGACTGGAATTTACCCGTCGTATTGAGGCTGTCGCGTAACTACTCTCAGGCTGTCGGGAGGCATCGCATCCGCATTGGTACTACGACAGTGCTTTGTGATGATGACGGGCTCTGAGGTGTCCAGGGACCGTCGCGCCGCGGTTGACACCGGCGGGCGCGCTCCGGGAAACGGGCAGCTCCGGGCAGTTTCTCGCGGTTGATTCGGGCCTCGTGGTTACTTTGGTGTACCCCGCTGCACAAAAAGCACCACGAAGCCCGAAACAACCATGCGAGGACGCCGCCACCGCCCGGGAATACGGGACGAACCGGCTGTCCAGTAGCATGACTGCCCGGCGTCATCATGTGCGGCTGCAGCACTTGACACCCCACGGCTACGAGTTACGCGACAGCCTCTATTCGTACAGGAATTTTCCGTCTAGCATGGATGTTCCGTCTTAATCCAGATCCGTTTGGGTTTCGTCGGACATTCAGGTCAATCCGGTAACACCGCGGACCGCGACTTCGATTCGCTGGACGACGTGGAACAAAAGGGCTCTACGGAAGAATGGGCGCTGGTTTCCGGCGCCTTTTCTTCCAGATGGCTCTTATTTTCCGCAAATGGCTGGCCAGTGCGCCCGTTATGCGGTGATACGCGTTTCAGGAGGCGAGCACTTCTGGCGAGGTCGCGTCGTAGCCGGCGAGCCAGGCGGTGCCGCGTCCCTCCGGGTCGCGCCGGTTCATGTGCCGTCGCCACGTGATCGACAGATCCCGGCGCCATGCGGCCCACCGAGACGTCAGGTGATTACTCAGTCCTCGCTCCCGGGAGGCAAGCACCACCTGGCTTGCCCTCGGCCGGCGGGTGCGCTCATAGCGGGCCAGGCCCGTCAGCGGATCGGAGGCCTCCGCGGACAGCGCCGCCGCCAGGACCATGCCGTCCTCGATCGCCTGGCAGGCGCCCTGTCCCAGATAAGGGAGCATCGGATGCGCGGCGTCGCCCAAGACGGTGACCCGGCCGAGTGTCCACCGCGGGATCGGATCGCGGTCGTAAAGCGCCCACTTGTACCAGGTGTCCGCGGCGGCGAACAGGCGAAGCAGGGACTCGTGCCAGCCGGCGTAGCACTCGAGCACCTCAGCGCCGCCGCACTCAGCGATCCACGACTCGTGGCGGTAGCCGTCGTCATCGTAGTGGCAGACGATATTGATCAAGTCCTCGCCGCGCATCGGGTAGAGGACGATCGTGCCGTGCGGGCCAAGCCACTGGGCGAAGTTAGCGAAGAGCCGGGCGCCGCGGACAGCTTCCGCCGGGACGACACTGCGATAGCAGATCTTCCCGGTGAACCGGGGGGCGTCCGGGCCGAACAGCGAGGCGCGGACCGATGAGTGGATACCGTCAGCGCCAACGATGACGTCGGCCTCGATCTCGCCGCCGTCCGCAAAGCGCGCGACCGCGAGGTCACCGCCGGACCGCACCTCGGCGCATCGCCTGCCCAGGGTAACGATGCCGGCCGGCAGAGCGCCGGCGAGCACGTCGAGGAGATCGGCCCGGTGTACGGTCGCGCCCACCGTGCCGAACGAGGCCGCCTGCTCCTGCCGGTTGGTCTTGCTGATCACCCGGCCCGTCTTCCAGTTGCATGTGACCTGCCACTGCGACCGTCCCGCCACCTTGCGGACGTCGTCCTCTACGCCAATGGCGCGCAGCACCTTCATCGCGTTGGGATGCAGCGCGACACCGGCTCCGATCTCCTTGAGCTCGGCGGCTGCCTCGTAGACCGCCACCTCGATCCCCGCCCGCGACAGCGCGATCGCCGCGGTCAGTCCGCCAATGCCTCCCCCGATGATCGCGACACGTGTCATTGATCAGGGATTCCCCAGCATGATGCCGGCGGCGTGCTCGCCGATCATCATGGCCGGGGCGTTGGTGTTGCCGCCGGTGATGCTCGGCATGATCGAAGCGTCGGCGACCCGGAGACCCTCGATGCCTCGTACCCTGAGCTCGGGGTCGACGACGGCGCGCTCGTCCGAGCCCATCCGGCAGCTTCCCACCGCGTGATAGACCGACGTTGCCCGGTTCGGCAGCTCAGCGGCCAGCGCGGCACGATCCGCATAGGCGGTGCCGGGCGAGAGCTCCAGGTCCACGCCGCTCGCGATCAGCCTGCTGGACATCGCCTCGCGGATCATCTCCATTCCGTCCAGCAGCACGGTGGTGTCGTCGGGTTCGGACAGGTAACCAAAGTCGATGAGCGGGGCGGCCGAGGGGTCGGCGGAGGCGAGCCGGAGCGTGCCGCGGCTCTTCGGGTAGATCAGCGTCGGCATGATGGTCAGCGCGGAGCGCTTGTCCACCTTGTGCCTGATCGGCGCGTCCTGGTTGGGGAACGGGTACGACCAGGGCAGCACGTGGATCTGGATGTCGGGTATCCGATCGGCCTTGGAACTGCGCACGAACCCGGCGACCTCGAACACCGTCCGCCCCATCCAGGTGCCGCCGCGGATCGACTCCTTGATCATGCCGCCGAAGAAATAAGGTGCGGTCCCGCGGTTGCGAGCCGACCGCATGACGTAGGTCATCGGGACGAACATGTGGTCGTGCAGGTTGTCGCCCACCGGAAGGTCGGCGATCACATCGATGCCGTGCTGGCGCAGGTGGGCCGCGGGTCCGATGCCGGACAGCATCAGCAGCTGCGGTGAGCCGAACGCGCCCGCGGCCAGGATCACCTCGCGCTCGGCGCGGATCGTCTTGGTGGCGCCTTCCTTTGCCTGAACCTCGACGCCGGTCGCGCGATTGCCGTCGATGAGCACCTTGGTGATGACCACGCCGGTCTGGACCGTGAGGTTGGGCAGGCCATGGTCATCCAGGTAACCGACCGAGGAGCTATACCGCAGGCCGTCTCGCGCGCTCGCCTGGAAGACGGCGACGCCTTCCTGGGATTCGGCGTTGTAGTCGTCGATCTTCTTGATCCCGGCCGTCTCGGCCAGCGCCTCGATGAACGCCAGCGAGGCCGGAGTGAGGTCGCGCTGCCTGGTCACCTGGATCGGGCCGCCGGTGCCGCGCAGCGCGGTGGCGCCGTCCTCCCAGTTCTCCAGCCGCTTGAAGCTGGGAAGGACGTCCTGGAACGCCCAGCCCCGGCAGCCGTCCTCGGCCCAGTCGTCGTAATTCCTGGCGTTGCCGCGGACGAACAGCAGGCCGTTGATCGAGCCGGAACCGCCAAGCACTCGCCCGCGCGGCTGGGGGATCTTCCGGTTCAGCGCATGCGGCTGCGGGATCGTGTAGTAACCCCAGTCCAGGCGCTTCTTCAGCTGCGGGACATTGTGGAAGATGGCGATCATGCCCGGCTTACGCACCAGCCGGGTGCGGTCCGGTCCGCCGGCCTCCAGCAGAATGACGCTCGCGCCCGATTCGGCGAGACGCTTCGCCAGCACGCAGCCGGCGCTGCCGGCCCCGGCGACGACATAGTCGGCGGTGACATAGTCGGCAGTGACACCCATGGCCTGGACTCTACGCTTCCGCACCCCGGGGAACAAGAACACGTTCTAGTTCCGCGACCGGCGCGGGGCGCGGGGCACGCGGGCGCCGCTTGACAAGGTAGTGACTACTAACTATCTTTAACGGTATGACAGAGATTCAGGAAAAGCCGCGGGTGCGGATGCCGGCCGCGGAGCGGCGGGAGGTCGTGCTCAGGGCGGCGATGGCGGAATTCTCTGTGCACGGGTTCGCCGGAACCTCGACCGAGGATGTCGCCAAGCGGGCCGGCATCAGCCAGCCATACCTGTTCCGGCTGTTCCCGACCAAGAAGGCGCTGTTTCTCGCGCTGGTGGAGCGCTGTTTCCAGCGCGTGCAGGACACCTTCGCCGCCGCGGCGGACGGGCTGACCGGCGACGACGCGCTGGCGGCGATGGCCGACGCATACGAGTTGCTGCTCGAAGACCGGACGCTGCTGCTGCTCCAGATGCAGGCGTACGCGGCGTGCGAGGACCCGGAAACCCGCGACACGACCCGGACGGGGTTCAAGCGACTGTGGGAACTCGTCGAGCGGATCACCGGGCTGCCCTATCAGACCGTGGTGGACTTCTTCGCCGTCGGCATGCTGATGAACGTCGCCGCGGCCATGAACCTGCCCGCCGTGGACGAGCGGTGGACCAGGTGGTGCCCCAAAGAACCCAAGGCAACCGACTAGCGGGCGGCTGAAGCAAGGAGCCGGTCCGGCAACCACCGACGTTCTCAGTCCCAAAAAATTTTAGGTCTTGAAGGTAGTGAGTAATAACTACTAAGAAGGAGAGTCACCGAGATGACAACGGACAAGAGCCGCACGATGTGGACGTTCATCGTGACGTCCGCGGCGCTGTTCATGGCCTCACTCGACAACCTGGTGGTGACCACCGCGCTGCCGTCCATCCGCGCGCACCTGCATGCCGGGCTGGAAGGGCTGCAGTGGACGGTCAACGCGTACACGCTCACGTTCGCGGTGCTGTTGCTGACCGGCGCCACGCTGGGCGAACGATATGGCAGGCGGCGGCTGTTCACGATCGGGCTCGGGCTGTTCACCGCGGGATCCGCGGCGGCCGCGCTCGCGCCGGGGATCGGCTGGCTGATCGGCGCCCGCGCGGTGCAGGGGGTCGGCGCGGCGGTGCTTATCCCGCTGACGCTTACGCTGCTGTCCGCGGCGGTGCCGCCGCAACGGCGCGGGGTGGCGCTCGGGATCTGGGGCGCGATCGGCGGGCTGGCCGTCGCGATCGGGCCGCTGGTCGGCGGGGCGGTGGTCGAGGGCGCGTCGTGGCAGTGGATCTTCTGGCTGAACGTGCCGATCGGTGTCGCGCTGCTGCCCATCGCCCGGACGCGGCTGGCCGAGAGCCGCGGGCCATCCACCCGGCTCGACCTGCCCGGCGTGGTCCTGGCCAGCCTGGGACTGTTCGGCATCGTGCTCGGCGTGGTGCGCGGGAACGACCACGGCTGGACCGGCGCGACAGTGCTACCGCCCATGGTGATCGGGGCGATACTGGTCGCCGCCTTTATCGCCTGGGAGCTGCGAGGCGCGACCGAGCCGATGCTGCCGATGCGGCTGTTCCGCAGCCGCGGGTTCACGATGACCAACGCGGCGTCGCTGCTGATGTTCTTCGGGATGTTCGGGTCGATCTTCCTGCTGGCGCAGTTCCTCCAGGTCGTCCAGCACTACAACCCCCTGCAGGCCGGCGTCCGGATGCTGCCCTGGACCGCGATGCCGGTCCTGGTCACGCCGGTCGCCGGCGCGCTGTCGGACCGGATCGGCGGGCGGGTGCTGCTGGCCGCCGGGCTGGGGCTGCAGTCGATCGGCCTGGGCTGGCTGGCGCTGATCGCGTCTCCGTCCGTCGCATACCTGGCCCAGGTGCCCGCGTTCGTCGTGTCGGGCGTGGGGATGTCGCTGTTCTTCGCGCCGGTCGCCAACGTGGTGCTCAGCTCGGTGCGCCGTGAAGAGGAAGGCATCGCCTCCGGCGCCAGCAACGCGATACGGGAACTGGGCGGCGTGTTCGGCATCGCGGTGCTCGGGGCGGTGTTCGCGGCCCGCGGGGGTTACGGAAGCGGGGCCACCTTCGTGGCCGGCCTGGCGCCGGCCGTGTGGATCGGCGCGGCGGCGGTCGCCGCGGCCGCTGCGGCGGCCTTGCTGCTGCCTCGACTGCGGGCGGCACGCCCGGCGGCCGCGGCCGAGGCCGCTCAGCTAGCTCCGGAACTGGAACCGGTCGGCTGAGCACTCGGAGCGCACGGGGTGAATGTGCCATCGCGCCCTCTTGAGGGGGGACGATGGCACATTCACCACCGTCGTGAAGTGTTAGGCTCCTACCAAGCAAGCGTTTGGTACGGATAATACGAGACGGAGGACGCCGATGGGGCGGCTGGACGGGAAGGTCGCCCTGATCACGGGCGGGGCCCGGGGCATGGGTAAGTCGCACGTCCGGCACTTCGTTGCCGAAGGCGCGCGCGTGGTGTTCGGGGACGTGCGTGACGACAAGGGCAAGTACGTAGCGGACAAGCTCGGGGAAGCCAGCTGCCGGTATGTGCACCACGACGTGACCAGCGAGGAAGACTGGGCCGCGGCGGTCGCCACCGCCGTGGAGACGTTCGGCAAACTCGACGTGCTGGTCAACAACGCCGGGATATTGAAGATCACGCCCATAGCCGACATGCCCCTGGGTGACTTCAGGACGATCCTCGAGGTGAACGCGGTCGGCTGCTGGCTGGGCATGAAGTCGGTGATCGAGCCGATGAAGCAGTCCGGCGGCGGCTCCATCGTGAACATCTCCTCGATCGAGGGGTTCACCGGGGCGGCCGGGATGTCGGCCTACAGCGCCAGCAAGTTCGCGGTACGCGGCATGACCAAGGCAGCCGCCCAGGAACTCGCCCAGTTCGGCATCCGGGTGAACTCCGTGCATCCCGGCTCGGTGATGACTCGGATGGTCCTCGAGCAGGCGGACAGCGGCCGGGACGGTGAAGCGTTCATGAAGGCCGTGCCACTGGGCCGGTTCGCCGAACCGTCCGAGATCTCCCAGGTGGTCGCGTTCCTGGCCGCCGACGAGTCGTCCTACTGTACCGGCAGTGAGTTCCTCGCTGATGGCGGGCTCCTATCAGGACCGGGGTACTGAACCATGACCGTGACGCTCGAGGGCCGCGCGGCCATCGTGACCGGCGCGGGGCAGGGACTCGGCCGGGCCGAGGCGCTCGCGCTGGCGCGGGCCGGCGCGATGCTGGTGCTCAACGACCTGCCCGGTGAAGCGGTGCACAACGTAGCCGCCGAGATCCAGGCGGACGGCGGTCAGGCGGTGGTGGCCACGGGCGATATCGGCGAATGGCCGACCGGGGAAAACCTGCTGGCCACGGCGCTGAAGACGTACGGCCGGCTGGACATCCTGGTCAACAACGCCGGTGTGCTGCGCGACCGGATGATCTTCTCGATGACGCCGGACGAATGGGACCTGGTCATCCGCGTGCACCTGCGCGGGCACTTCGTCACCACGCGGGTGGCCACCGCGCACTGGCGGGAGGCGAGCAAGCAGACCGGCGGCCCGGTGTACGGGCGGATCGTGAACACGACCTCGGAGTCGTTCCTGCTCGGCTCCCCCGGGCAGCCCAACTACGCCGCCGCGAAGGCGGGCATCGCCACGCTGACGGTGGCCATCGCCCGGGGCTGCGCCCGTTACGGTGTCCGGTCCAACGCGATCTGCCCGCGGGCCAGGACCGCGATGACCGCGGCCCTGATGAGCGCCCCGCCGGAAACCGGCCCCGACCCGCTCGCCCCCGAATACGTCGCGCCGCTGGTGGTCTATCTGTGCGGTCCGGCGGCGGAGGGAATCAACGGCGAGGTGATCGTGGTGCACGGCGGCGTGGCGGCGGTGCTGAACCCGCCCAGCATCCGCGAGGTGTTCCACGCGGACTCGGCCGACGGCATGTGGACGCTGGAGTCGGTGGAGCGGGCTTTCGGGGCTGCCTTCCCCCTTGACGGACCGACGCCGGCTAAACGGCCCGGTTACGCCTGCGAGGAAACGATGGCCTTGGCCGAGGAGACAATCGGCTTCTGACTACATCCAGGACGTACCGGAGACGTCGACCCCGATCAGCCGGCGAGTTCCCCGCGACACCATGTCCGGAGGCTAGCGGACCAGGCTGTAGCGGCGGTCTTCACGGCGGATCGCCAGCGAGACCGTGGCTACCACACCGACAAGCGCGCCCACGAAGAACACCATAATGGCCGTGACGACGATCCATGCCAGCGACATGCGCCACCTCCGTACCAGACAGCACACCGCGCCGTTACCCGGCTAAGGACCATTTTCCCGAACGGCGCCGGTTCTACCCTCAACGACGCACCTTGTCGCGAGGGCCGACCAGTGCCGCGACGCATAGCGCCAGCCTGAGAACTGCGTGTATCACCATATAACGGACACGAAGGCGAGTCCTCTTGTGGAGGATAAGGGTCCTGGGGAATAAAAGGCGTCGGAAACCGGCGCCCTTTATTCCGCGAGGCGCTTTTCTTCCACGCTCTGGCCGGACAATTGGGTCACGTCATGAAATGTCGGGCGGCCCTCGGCGGGCGCGATTGGGACGGCGGTAGCCAGGAATGGGCGGTAGCCGGGAATGGGCGGTTACATCATCTCGTCGGTGAAGGGGAGGAGGACGGTCTTGACCTCGGTGTAGGACTCGATGGCCTCGCGGCCGCCCTCGCGGCCGAGGCCGGACTGGCGGAACCCGCCGAAGGCGGCGTGCGGCTCGACCTGGTAACCGTTGATGCCCACCGTGCCGGCCCGGATGGCCTTGGTCAGCCGCATGGCCCGCTTGAGGTCCGACGTCCACACCGTCGCCGACAGGCCGTACTCGGTGTCGTTGGCGATCCGCACCGCCTCTTCCTCGTCGGTGAACGGAATCACCGACAGCACCGGGCCGAAGATCTCCTCCCGCGCGATCGCCATGTCGTTGGACACGCCGGTGAACAGCGTCGGCATGACGAAGTTGCCGTCCGCCAGGTCACCGGCGGCCCGGACGCCGCCGCTGACCAGCGTGGCTCCCTCTTCCTGTCCGCGCGCGATCAAACCCAGGACCCGGTCCAGCTGCTTGGCGTTGATCAGCGGCGAGGACGTCACATCCGGGTCGAACGGGTTGCCGTAGGCGACCATCGAGCCGATCATCTGGGCGGTGGCGACGAACTCCTCCTGGGCGTCGGCGTGCACCAGCGCCCGGGTCTGGGCCACGCACACCTGCCCGGACAGGCCGAGCGTGACCGTGCCCATGGTGACCGCCGCCGCCGCGCCGACCTCCGAGTCCGGGAACACGATCGCCGGGCTCTTGCCGCCGAGCTCCAGGCTGACCCGCTTGCACCCGGTCGCGGCCGCGTGCATGATGAGGCTGCCGACGGCCCGGCTGCCGGTGAACGAGAGCTTGTCCACCATCGGGTGGTTGATCAGCGCGTCCCCGGTCGGCTCCCCCGGGCCGGTGACCACGTTGAGCACCCCCGGCGGGAGGCCGGCCTCCTCGATCAGCCGGGCCAGGCGCAGCACCGCGAACGTCGCGTATTCCGACGCCTTCAGCACCACCGTGCACCCGGCCGCGAACGCCGGGGCCAGCTTCTGCGCGGCGAGCATCAGCGGCGCGTTCCACGGGATGATCGCGCCGACCACGCCGACCGGCTCGCGCAGCGTCATCATCAGGTGATCGCCGCCCTGGTAGGGCGGCAGCGTCTCCCCGGCCAGCTTGTCGGTCCAGCCCGCGTGATGGTCGAACGCGTCGGCGATGAAGTCCGCGGATGTCACGTAGATGGATCCGAACGAAAGCGGCACGCTGTTGTCCAGCGCCTGGAGCTTCAGCAGCTCATCGCCGTGCTGGCGGACCAGGTCGGCGATCTTCCGCAGCGTCCTGGCGCGCTCCCCGGCCCGGGTCCGCGGCCACGGGCCCTCGTCGAAGGCCGTGCGCGCGGCGCGCACCGCACGGTCCACGTCCTCCGGTCCGGCCACCGGGAACGAGGCGACGTGCTCCCCCGTCGCCGGGTGCATGTGGCTCCAGGTCTTCTCGTCCCGCGCGGCGACCCACTCGCCCCCGATCAGCATGAGCCCGTCGATCAGGCCGATCTCGTCCCGGTGCGGCTTGATGGATGCGACCATGGGCGTACCTCCCGTGCTGGCCTCGATGCCGTTAGACTCAATTAGAACACGTTCTAGTACGGTGTGGGTACCGTACAAGGAGGCGGCGGATGCATATCGCGTATACGCCTGAGCAGGAGCGGCTCCGGCAGGAGCTGCGCGCGTACTTCGCCGATCTGATGACGCCGGACGTCCGCGCCGCGCTCGCCGATGGCAGCACCGATTACGGTGACGGCCAGGCGTACCGCCAGGTCGTCCGGCAGCTCGGCAAGGACGGCTGGCTCACGCTGAGCTGGCCGGCCGAATACGGCGGCCGCGACGGCTCGGTGATGGACCAGCTCATCTTCTCCGACGAAGCCTCGGTCGCGCACGTGCCGGTGCCGTTCCTGACCATCAACACGGTGGGCCCGACCATCATGCGGTTCGGGACTCCCGAGCAGAAGGCGCGGTACCTGCCGGCCATCGCCGCGGGCGAGATCCACTTCTCGATCGGCTACTCCGAGCCGGAGGCCGGCACGGACCTGGCCGCGCTGCGGACCCGGGCGGTCCGCGACGGGGACGACTACGTCATCAACGGGCAGAAGATGTGGACCAGCCTGATCCAGTACGCGGACTACGTGTGGCTGGCCTGCCGCACCGACCCCGACCTGCCCCGGCACAAGGGCCTGTCCGTGCTGATCGTGCCGACGGACGCGCCCGGCTTCTCCTGGACACCGGTCCCCACGCTGGCCGGCCCGGTGACCAGCGCAACGTATTTCCAGGACGTACGCGTGCCGGTGTCCTCGCTGGTCGGCGACCAGAACAAGGGCTGGCCGCTGATCACTAACCAGCTCAATCACGAGCGGGTGGCGTTGACGTCGTCGGCCCCGGTGCGGTCGGCGCTGCACGACGTCACCGAGTGGGCGCGCGCCACCAGGCTGGCCGACGGCCGGCGTGTCATCGATCAGGAGTGGGTGCGGCTCAACCTGGCCCGGGTGCACGCCAAGGCCGAGTTCCTCAAGCTGATGAACTGGCGGATCGCGTCATCGTCCGAGCCGCTGGGACCGGCCGCCGCGTCGGCGACGAAGGTGTACGGCACCGAGTTCGCGCTCGAGGCGTACCGGCTGCTGATGGAGGTGCTGGGCGCTGGCGCCACCGTCCGCGACGGCTCCCCCGGTGCCGTGCTGGCCGGCCGCATCGAGCGCGCCCACCGGGCGGCGCTGATTCTCACCTTCGGCGGCGGGACGAACGAAGTGCAACGTGACATCATCGCCGCCACCGCGCTCCATCTCCCCACGCCGCCGAGGTATGTCCCGTGAACTTTGAACAGACCGATGAACAGAACGACTTCGCTGGCTTGGTCCGTAACATGATCTCCGGCCACGGCCACACCGAAGGCAGCGACCGCTTCGACACGGAACTGTGGCACGAGCTGGGAAAAGCCGGGGTGCTGTCCGCCGCCCTCCCCGAGTCGCTCGGCGGCGCCGGACTCGGGTTCGGTGAGCAGTGCGCGGCGCTCGTCGAGTTCGGCCGCGCGCTGGCTCCGGTACCGTACCTGCCTTCGATCGTGCTGGGCGCCGGCGCGATCGCCCGGTTCGGCACGCCTGAGCAGATAGCGCGCTGGGCCGAGCCCGCCGCGCGCGGTGAGCTGGTGCTGACCGCGGCGCTGGAAGACGACGCCGCGGTCAGCGGGGCGAAGACAACCGTGGACGCGGCGCCGTGGGCGGACGCGTTCCTGGTGCCGGCCGCCACTGGCGAGGGAGTGCGGGTATCCGTCGTCGAGCGTTCCGATCCTGGTGTGACGGTGGAGGCGCAGGAGCTCACGGACGGGGTGACCGCCGGACGGGTGGTGCTGGACGGCGTGCGCCCGGGCGCGGACCGGATGCTGGGCGGTCCTGAGGTTGCGGAATGGCTGACCGCACACGGGACTGTTGGATTGTGTGCGTTGCAGCTCGGGGTGATCGAGCGCGCGCTGGAGCTGACCGCCGAATACGCGCGGAACCGGGTGCAGTTCGCCCGGCCGATCGGCTCGTTCCAGGCCGTCGCGCAGCGGCTGGCGGACGCCTGGATCGATGTGGCGGGTGTCCGGCTCACAATGTGGCAGGCCGCGTGGCGTCTGGCGGGACATTTTCCGGCTACAGCCGACATCGCGACCGCGAAGTTCTGGGCCGCGGACGCCGGTCACCGCGTCGCCCACACCGCGGTGCACATCCACGGCGGCATGGGCATCGACACCTCCTACCACCTGCATCGTTACTTCGCGGCGGCCAAGCACTACGAGTTCGCGCTGGGCGGCGCGACGGAGCAACTGCGGCGTATCGGTGCCGAGCTTGCGAAAGCCTTACATCACACAAAAATCGCGTAAGGATCTTTTCCACTTTGTGCCGAAGAGTTACTCTCTCGTGGGGCGGGCACGCTCTGGCAGCAAAGGGAGACTGAATGCTACGACGATTCCCCCTACTCGTCGCATCGCTGATCCTCACAACTGGGTCAGCCCTGGCGGCCACCACCGCTACCGCGGCACAGGCCAGCACGCCATCCGTGAACCCGGGCGGCGTCATGCAACTGAGCGGCCAGAGCGGTGCCCTGGCGTCGCGTACCGCCGACCCCATTCACGCCACGCAGGCGCAGAGCACGAACTGGTCTGGATACGCCGCTACCAGCAGTACCTACACGAGCGTGTCCGCCAGCTGGACACAGCCGACCGCGCACTGCAGCAGCGGCCAGCAGTTCTCTTCGTTCTGGGTCGGCCTCGACGGATTCAACAGCCAGTCCGTGGAGCAGACCGGGAGCGAGGCGGATTGTTCCGGGAGCACCCCGCAGTACTTCGCCTGGTACGAGATGTTCCCCGCCTTCCCGGTGAACTACTCGAACACGGTACGGCCGGGCGACCACATGACCGCCTCTGTCACCTACCTGGGCAGCAACCGGTTCAGCCTGCACATCGCCGACACCACCCAGGGCTGGAGCCACACGGTCCCCAAGAGCCTGGCCGGTGCGGCACGCTCCTCGGCAGAGGTGATCGTCGAGGCACCGTCGTCGAGCAGCGGAGTCCTGCCGCTGGCCAACTTCGGCACGGTCAGCCTGTCCGGTTCGACCGACAACGGCGGCGCCATCGGGAACGACCCGGGCATCACCGAGATCACCATGGTGAACGGCTCAGGTCAGGACAAGGACACCGTCTCCTCGCTCAGCGGCGGTGAGAACTTCAGCGCCACCTGGCACCGGAGCAACTAGCAGTACGCGTGCGCTTACCCGCCGCTGTGGTTAAAACCTTGGCGGCGGGTAAATGTTATGTATGGGCAAGATAAGACGGTGGCTTAACAGTCGGCGGGAAGTCGTATGGTCTGAGCCCAAGCTACCGCCGTATGTGAAGATCAACCCCGATGCCGAGCCCGACCCCGAGATCAGTCTCGAGCCCGGCGATCTGTCGATGCGCGCGGTCACGGCGGAGTTCCTTGACATGGAGGAACCTGAGACGCAGACGTTACGGGTGTGAGGGACAAGCACCACCGCCGTTCGTTGTAAAGGTTTAAAAGCGCAGCCAGGCGGTCGTGTCCGGCGGAAGCTTGGCATCGCTCAGCGGGCTGCTGGCCAGCAGCACGGCGCGGTGTGCGGGCAGGTCCGCGGGTGTCCGCGACAGGTTGGCCACGCAGCATACCCCGTCTCCGCGATCGAAGGCCAGCACTCCGTCGGGAGCAAGACGCCAGGTGAGCGCCGCGGTCCGCCACGTGCGGCGGATGCGGAGCGCGGCGCGGTACAGCTCGAGCATCGACTCCGGGTCGGCGTCCTGCGCCTCGGTGGTCAGCTCGCGCCACTCCTTGGGCTGCGGAAGCCAGGGCGGCACGGTGGCGCTGGCCGGGGAGAAGCCGAACGGCGGCTCGACACCGCTCCACGGCAGCGGCACCCGGCTGCCGTCGCGGCCGGGATCCGTGCCGCCGGTCCGTTGCCAGATCGGGTCCTGCCGGCGTTCGTCCGGGATGTCCTCCACCTCCCACAGCCCCAGCTCCTCGCCCTGGTACACGTACACCGAACCGGGCAGCGCCATCGTGAGCAGCGCGGCGGCGCGGGCCCGGCGGGTGCCGAGCTGGAGATCCACCGGCTGGCTGTGATCCCGGTTGTCCAGGTCGAACGAGGTGTCAGCGCGGCCGTACCTGGAGACGTGCCGGTCCACGTCGTGGTTGGACAGCACCCAGGTGGCGGGCCCGTGGCTGGCCAGCGTGCCGTCGATCACCTCGCGCAGCCGGCCGGCGTCCCAGGGGCAGGAGAGATACGGGAAGTTGAACACGGTGTGCAGTTCGTCCGGACGGGTGTACCGGGCCAGCCGTGCGGCGTCGGCCAGCCAGATCTCGCCGATCAGCACTCTCGACTTGTACCTGTCCGCGATGGCCCGCCAGGCGCGGTAGACCTCGTGCACGTCGTCGCGATCGACGTAGGGGTGCGGCGCGGGCGACGTCTCGTCGAGATCGGGCAGGGCCGGATCCTTGGTCAGCATCGCGGCGGTGTCGATCCTTATCCCATCGGCGCCGCGATCGAACCAGAAGCGCAGGATGTCCTCGAACTCCGCCCGCACTTCCGGATTGCCCCAGTTGAAGTCCGGCTGCTGCGGCGCGAATATGTGCAGGTACCACTCGCCATCTGGCTCGTTGACACGGGTCCACGCGGGACCACCGAACCGGGACTGCCAGTTGTTCGGCGGGAGGTCGCCGTCCGGTCCGCGGCCGGGCCGGAACCAGAAACGCTCGCGTTCCGCTGAGCCGGGGGGCGCATTGAGCGCGGCCTGGAACCACGCGTGCTGGTCCGAGCAGTGGTTCGGCACGACATCGATGATCGTCTTGATGCCATGCCGATGGGCCTGCGCGATCAGGGCGTCCGCCTCGGCCAGCGTGCCGAACCGCGGGGCGATGTCGCGGTAGTCGGCCACGTCGTAGCCGGCGTCGGCCAGCGGGGACGGGTACCACGGGGTGAACCAGATCGCGTCGATACCGAGCTCGGCCAGGTATGGAAGCCGGGCCCGGACGCCGGCCAGATCACCCAGCCCGTCGCCGTCGCTGTCGGCGAAGCTCTGCACGTAGAGCTCGTAGATAACGGCATTGCGCCACCATGCGCCACCCGTGTCGTCGTGCAATGGATACCTGCCCTTCGTCGGTGTGCTGTTGCCTGCGGTTCAGCCCTTGAGGCTGCCGGCGGTCAGGCCGGCCAGGATATTGCGCTGGAAGATGAGGAAGAACACGAGCGTGGGGATGGCCGCCATCGCCGACGCGGCGATGATCTCGTTCTGCGGCGTGGTCAGCGTGGCCTCCCAGATGCCGACGTTCAGCGTCTCCCGGCTGGGGTTGAACCCGCCTTCGACCAGGAGCGGCCACAGGAAGTCCTTCCACACTCCGACCAGGGCGAAAATCGACACTACCCCGAGAATGGGGCGGCTGATCGGGACGACGATCCTGCGCAAGACGCGCATCGGCGAGGCGCCGTCGATCGCCGCGGCCTCGATCAGCTCGCGCGGGATCGAGTCGAAGAAGCGCTTGAGCAGGAAGATGTTGAACGCGTTGGCCACCGACGGCAGCCAGATGGCCTCGGGGGAGCCGATCAGGTTCACGTGCAGGATGGGGAGATCGGACACCGTCACATACTGCGGCACGACCAGGACCGTGGCCGGGATCATCAGCGTGGCCAGCATCATCGCGAAGATCACGTTCCCCATGACGGGGCGCAGCTTCGACAGGGCGTATGCCGCTGACACGTCGAACACCAGCTGGCAGGCGAGCGCGCCGAACGCGTAGAACAGCGTGTTGAGCAGTAGCCGGCCCACGCCGACCCGGCCCCACGCGCTGGTGTACGTGCTGATGTGCACGTGGTGCGGGATGATGGTCGGCGGAGTCTGGATCGCTTCGGCCGCCGACTTCAGCCCGTCGCTGAACAGGAAGTACAGCGGGCCGATGAAGACCAGGGTGAAGACCACCACGGTGAGGGTGAGGACGATCCGGTAGATGATCTTGCCGTGCCCCCGCTGTAGCTGGGCATGCGAGATCAGGCCTCTTGTCTGCGCGTCAGCCACAGATACCCTCCGGAGAACACGGCGAGCACCACCATGAGCACCACGCCGAGCGCGGACGCGGTGTTGAAGTTGCTCGCGCTGCTCAGTGCGAACGCGTACTGGTAGATGAGAGTGACCACGGACAAGGTGGTGTTGTTCGGTCCCGCTCCCCCGTTGGTCAAGATGAACGCCTCGATGAACATCTGCATGGTGGCGACGATCTGGAGCAGGAGCAGCATGGACAGGATCAGCCGGGTCTGCGGGATGGTTACATGACGGATTTTTCGCCATATTCCGGCGCCGTCGAGCTCCGCCGCCTCGTACAGCTCACCGGGGATGTTCTGTAGCGCGGCGAGGTAGATCAGCGTCGCGCCACCCATGTTCATCCAGGTGGCGGCGATCACCACGGAGATCATCGCCATCGTCGGCATCGTGGTGCCGGGCGACTGGACCCATTGCGACGTCGGCAGGTGCAGCGTGTGCAGGATGTCGTTGAACACGCCGTAAGACGGGTCATAGAAATAGGCGAACAACAGCAGCGAGGAGGCCGGTGGCAGCATCACCGGCAGGTACACCAGGCAGCGCAGGTATCCCTTGGCGTGCCGCAGCTCGTTCAGCAGGATGGCCGTGCAGAACGGGACGGCGTAACCGAAGATGAGCGCCAGGACGGTGAACTCCAGCGTGTTGCGCCAGGCCGTCCAGAACGTCGGGTCACCGAAGATGCGGTCGTAATTCCGGAAGCCGACCCACCCGGTGACACCCAGATGCGTGCCCTGGAAACTCATGATGACCTCGCGGATCATCGGGTACCAGGAGAAGAAGGCGAAGCACAGCACCGCGCCGATCAGGAATCCGTGCGCGGTGGCGTTGCGTCGCAGTGCGGCCGCGGCTGCCGAGGCTGGCCGGCGCCTCCCGTCCCGTCCGCTTACGTGCACGGGACGGGGAGCGCGCTTCAGCGCGGTCAGTTCAACCACTGATCGCCAGGATCTGGTTCACTTGTCCGGCCGCGGTCGACAGCAGCTGGGAGATGTTCACGTTCGGCTCGGTGAGAACGGCGAGCATCACCGGGTCCAGCGTCTTGTAAATGGCCTGGGCGTCCGGCGGCTCGCCCATGCCGGACTCGTGCGCGCTCTCGAACGTGGAGTAATAGGACAGGTTGATCGTCGCGTACTTCCGCAGCAGCTTCTGCTGCGCGGCCCCGGTCGGGCCGGTGAACAGCTGTGGCTCGGGGAAGCCGACCGGGAACCCGTCGGTCCGCTGCCGCGCGTAGTTGAACTGCCCCTGGCCGGGGGTGAGATCTTCGAAGGCGACGAACTTGATGCCCGCCTCTATCTGGGCCGGGGTGTCGTGCTTGGCGAACATGTAGTCGTTACCGCCGGACAGTGAGCCGGCCGGCGTGCCGCTGGCGCTGGGCAGCGGGCCCATCCCGTAGTCGTTGGCGTTGCCGCCGTCTATCGGGACGATCACGTTGTAGATGTCGTCCGGCGCGGCGATGTACATGCCGAGCTTGCCTGACGCCATCTGCTTCTGCAGCGACCCCCAGGCGAGCTGCTGGGTGGGGCTCATGCTGTGGTCGACGAACCGCATCTGGTGCAGGGCCTGCAAGATGGCCTGGGCCTGCGGCGTGTCGAAGGCCGCTGAGCTGCCATCGGAGTTGACCATCTGGCCGCCCATCGCGTCCAGCTCGGAGGTGAAGTGCCACCCGCCGTTGTTGCCGGCGCTGTAGTCGCCGTACCCGTAGACGCCGTTGCCGAGCTTGGTGATCGCTTTGGCGTCCTGCTCGACCTGCGCCCAGGTCGTGGGTGGCTGGTCCGGGTTGAGACCGGCCTCGGTGAACAGCTTCCGGTTGATGACCAGGCCCTGGGTGTAGTTCTGGCTCGGCAGGCCGTAGACGGTGGAGCCCGCGGTCACTGCCTTCATCGCGGATGGGACGATGTCACGCAGTGCCGGGACGGTGGTGCTGTTCACGTACGGGGTGATGTCGGCGGCCTGCCCGGAGTCCAGCACCTGGTTCAGGTCGGTGAAGTAGGTGCCGAAGACATCCGGCTCGGTACCCGCTCTGAGCATGGCGGTGAACGTCGCGGGGACGATGCACTGGGCCGAGTAGATGCTGTGGACCGTGATGTTCGGGTTCTGGTGCTCAAAGGTGGTGACGTCCTCGTTCCACTCTTTGTACTGAGCCGGCGAACTGGCGGGCGGCGCGCAGTTGACGCTGATCGTCACGTGACCGCTGGTGGATGTTCCGGATCCGGATCCGGATCCTGAGGGCGAGGCGCTGCTCGAGCAGGCCGCGACGGCGGCGAGCCCGAGCACGGCGACGGTTATCCCCGTTAGCTTCGGACTGACGATGGCCTTGTGCTTCTTGTGCTTATTGTGCTTCTTGTGCTGCGTCACCGTGGATATTCTGGGGAGCCGTCTGCGCATGACCGATCCTTCCTACGGTGCCTGCGGTGGTTGCGGTGTTGCGGTGGTTGCGGTGGTTGCGGTGGTTGCGGTGGAAAATATCGATAGCTCAACATACGTTTCGCCACATCTATCTGCAATATGTCAACTTAAATTTGCAAGGACACAACTTAGCTACGATCGGCTTGCTTCGTCTTGCTGGCTGAGTTGCCGATTCTTGTCTTGTTCTTGTCTTGCCATTGCTTGCAAACGTCGTTGCGCAGGCCAGGGGTGGCTTGACGGCTCTGGTGCCGGCCAGCGGCGACTCGGATCGCGCAAGCACTTGCGGCAAGGATGTCGTATGTTTGCGGCATGACACGTGCACCCTCCCGGCGGCTCGCCGATGTCGCGAAGAAGGTCGGGGTCAGCGAGGCCACGGTGAGCCGTGTGCTGAACGCCAAGCCGGGCGTTTCCGAGTCGACCCGCGAGGCGGTACTCAGCGCGCTGGACGTCCTCGGCTATGAGCGGCCCACCCAGCTACGCGGCGAACGCGCCCGGCTGATCGGCCTGGTGCTGCCCGAACTGCAGAATCCGATCTTCCCCGCGCTGGCCGAGGTGATCGGCGGTGCGCTCGCGCAACGCGGGTTCACCCCCGTGCTGTGCACTCTGACCGGGGGCGGCCTGTCCGAGGCGGATTACGTCTCCATGCTGCTGGATCAGCAGGTTTCCGGCGTCGTGTTCGAGGGCGGTGGCTACCATGAGCAGGCCGCCCCGCATGACCACTACAAGCTGCTGCACGAACGCGGCATCCCGGTCGTGTTGTGCAACGCCGCTATCGAGCACCTTGAGTTCCCTTGCGTGGCGACCGATGACATGACGGCAACCCAGCAGGCGTTCACCCACCTCGCCTCACTCGGGCATCAGCGGATCGGGCTGGTGGTCGGGCCGGAGGACCATGTGCCTTCGCAGCGTAAGCTCGCGTCGTTCTCCTCGCTGGCGTCGGCGGCCGGCTTGGTGGTCGCGCCGGTCGAGCACACGCTGTTCTCACTGGAGGGCGGCCAGGCCGCCACCACCAGGCTGCTACGACACGGCGTCACCGGCGTGATCTGCGGCAGCGACGTGCTGGCCCTGGGCGCCGTCCGGGCGGCCCGCCGCGCCGGACTCCGGGTACCCGGTGAGATGTCGGTGGTCGGGTACGACGACTCCGCGTTCATGAACTGCACCGATCCGCCGCTGACCACGGTCCGTCAGCCCATCGAGTCGATGGGCAAGGCGGCGGTGGCGTTGCTGGTCAACCAGGTGGAGAACGTGGCCGTCTACCCCGAGGAGCTGTTGTTCGAGCCGGAACTGGTCGTCCGCGGCTCCACCGGCCCCGCCCCCACCGAGGAGTAGCTTGGTCGCGTGCGCCGTCGCTGCTTCCGTGCGACGGTGGCTCGCGTGCGCGCGGCGGCTCGCGTGCGCGCGGCGGCTCGCGTGCGCGCGGCGCTCTGCGCCCTGCCCGCAGCCGGGTGGATGGCGCCATCGATGCCGCTCCGCCAGGACATTTTGGACATCCACCCAAATGAATGGCGCCATCCATCCGATCGGCCTCTGCGGCTTCCATCTCCGTGAGTACAGCGGCCGCCCCGGCCGAGGCATTATCCAAGGGGTACGTTGCGCCAACGATCCCCACGGGAGGGGTACGTTGCGCCAACCATCCCCATGCGAGGGGCACATTGCGCCGTTGCGCCAACCAATCCCTGATCGGCGCAAATCGTGAAATGTCGGGATTTGTGCGCGCTGGATTAAGGAGCAGGCGCGGGGGAAGACTGGGCTGGACCGGGAACCGATGCTGCCTGCTCAGAGCCATGATGTCTACGTTGCGCGATCCTCGAACCAAGGCAGTGGCCGCACTCGCAGTGTGCGGGCTGCTCGTGTCGTCGTGCGCGATGTTCGAGCGGGATTCGCGGCGGCCCGCGGATCGGCCGACGAGATCCGGCAGCCCCGCGGCACCGGTCATGGGGGCGCCGTCGACGACGGCGCCGGCGATGGCGTTGGAGGTCATCCCGGCGCCGTACCAGCTTCCGGCCGCGATGTCCGGCGAGATCGTCGTTCCCGCTGCGGGCGGCCTGCTGCTGGCCGGCCCGTCCAGCACCACGGTGACCAGACTTGACCCGGCCGGCGGGACCACCGGGACGATGCCGATCCAGATGTTCTCGCCGTGGCTGGCCGAAGCCGTCAGCGGGAAGCTACCCGGCGGCAGATCTGGAGCCGCCCCTGTCGTCGCCGGATCGCAGGCCTACCTGGTCGGCGGCGCCGATGGGGCCGCCCTCGATCCCGCGGTGCTGGAGACGACGGACGGACAGCATTTCCGGACGGCGGCACGGCTGCCGGTACCGGTCACCCACGCAGGCGCGGCCGAGATCACGGCTCCAGGGCAGAGCACGGGCACGATCTGGGTATTCGGCGGGCAGGCGAGCAACGGCACCACGGACGACATCCAGCGGATCGACCTGGCGACCGGCGCGGCGACCGTGGCGGGACACCTGCCCCGGCCGGTGTCGGGTGCGGCGGCATTCGGCCTCGGCGGGTCGATCTTCGTCGCCGGAGGCTCAACCGCGGGCCAAACCGCGACCGCGGGCCAAACCGCGACCGCGGGCCAAACCGCACACGGGAGGCCCAGTACCGCCGGCGCTGACGCGATCAGCGGCGTGGTGTACCGGTTTGACCCGGCCACGGCCTCGGCCACAGCCTCCGTCACGGTAGCGGGCGAACTGCCGGTACCGGTCGCGAACGCGGCCGCGGCGGCGACCGGCGGGGTCGGATACCTTATCGGCGGCGACGACGGGTCGCGCGCCGTCCCGACGGTGACCACGTTCCGTCTCGTCCCGCCCGGGCAAGCGATGCCGGCCGGCAACCTGGCCCCGTGGCTCCAGCCCGCCACCGGCCCGGCACGGCTCAACCCGGGGTCGGATCCGTCGACGCTGCCCGCGGACGTGCTCATCGCCGATCACCGGAACAACCGGCTGCTGATCGTCGACCCGGCGGGCCGCGTGCGGTGGGAGTTCCCGCGGCCGGGCGACCTGGCGCCGGGGCAGACGTTCCTGTCGCCGGACGACGCGTTCTTCTCCCCCGACGGCAGGTACATCGTCGCGACGCAGGAAGACGACTACACCATCACCGTCATCTCGGTCGCCACCAGCAAGATCGTGTACCGGTACGGCGTGCCCGGCTCCGGTTCCAACCATCTGTTCAACCCCGACGACGCGATGATGCTCCCCGGCGGGATGATCCTCGCGGCGGACATCAAGAACTGCCGCGTGGTGCTGGTCACCCCGCCGGCGCACACCACGACACGAGTCATCGGCCAGACGACACAGCAGTGCGAGCATGCTCCGCCGACCCGGTTCGGCAGCCCCAATGGAGCGTTCCCGCTGACCGACGGCAACTATCTCGTGACGGAGATAAATGGCGACTGGGCGGACGAGATGTCACTGCGCGGGACCGTGTCGTGGTCGACACACCCGCCTGGGGTCCAGTACCCGTCGGACACCAACGAGGTATACCCGGGCCGGTACCTTACCGCTGACTACGCCGAGGCCGGCCAGATCGTGGAGTTCACCTCGGCCGGGCGCCTGCTGTGGCGGCTCGGCGGATTCAACCACCCATCGCTGGCGCTGCCGCTGCCCAACGGGGACATCCTGCTCAACGACGACTTCAACCATCGCGTGTGCGTGGTCGACCCCGCCACCAACCGCATCGTGTGGCAATACGGGCACACCGGGGTCGCCGGCAACGGCCCGGGTTACCTCGACGACCCGGACGGGGTCGACCTGGTCCCGCCCGGCTCCCTCCTGATCACCCACGCCCCCACGATGGGCGCCCCGTAACGCCACCAGCCCACATATGGGGCGGATGAATGTGGCATTCAACCGGTTATAACCGGGTCGCTGCCACATTCATCCGCCACCAGCCCCACATTCATCCGGCTGACAGGCCTGGAGTCCAGGATGGGTCGCGGCCGGCCATGGCGATGACCCGGTCGAGCGCCGGCGCGCCATCGGACACCGGCCGGGGCGGCCCGAACGTGACCGTGGGCCCCGAAGGCATGTCAGGCGAGACGAACGCTCCGAGGAATTCCCGCGCCGCCTCGACCAGCGCCGGTTCCGCGTCGTAGTCCTGCCCGATCGTCCTGGCGATGTCCCAGCGGTGGACGACGAGTTCGTCGGCGACGGTGATGCCCACCATCGCGGCCGGCGCGTCCTGGCCCGCGATCCTGGTCATGCCGGTCCAGGCCCCCGGCGCCCGCCAGGCCTGCGCCAGCAGGCCGAGGTCACGCGGAATCCGGGTTCGCCAGTCGTCGGTCAGCCGGGCCGCGTCACCGGACGGCCCCATGTTGACGTACCGGCCGGTCTCCTTCCGCCCCGCGGCGGCGAACGCCAGGGCCAGCCCCCCCACGTGATCGACGAGGTCGCCCAGCGTGTATGCGGGACACGGGGTCGCCATCCCCAGCTCGTCATCGCTGATGCTGGCGACCAGTTCGCCGAGGCGACGGGCCGCTGATCCAAGGTCTACGTCTGTCATGGTCAATACAACGGACGTAGCCGCCCGGACTCATCGGACCCCGGTCGCTTCCCAAAGCTCTCAGCGGGTCAGCGCGCTGTCGGCGGCGTTCCCGTACAGTTCGGCGGCACGCCAGCAGTACCACGCGACGACCGAACGATACGGCCGGTACGGGTCGCCGAGCGGCTCGAGCTGCTTCGGTGTGGGCATGGGAATCCCCCAGGCCAGGCCGAAGCCCTTGCGCACGCCGAGGTCGCCGGTGGGCCAGACGTCCAATCGTCGCAGCTGGAACATCAGGAACATCTCGGCCGTCCACCTGCCGATGCCGCGGACCGCTGACAGGCGGGCGACCACCTCCGCGTCACCCTCGTCTTTCAGGCCTGCCGGGTCGAGAATGACCGTCCCGTCCAGGACTTTGGCCGCCAGGTCACGCAAGGAGGCGGTCTTCGCGCCGGACAGGCCGGCCTTCCTCATGTCGTCATCCGACAGCGACAGCACGCTCTCCGGGGTGAGACCCCCCGGCACCGCGGCGACGAGGCGGCCGTGAATGGCGGACGCCGCGGCACCGGCCAGCTGCTGGTACACGATAGCCCGGACCAGCGCCCCGAAGTGCGACTCGTTCGGCGCCCTGACCTCGGGCGGGCCGGCCTGGTCGACCAGCCGGCGCAGCACCGGATCCGATTCGGCCAGGGTAACGGCGGCCGCCTTCCACTCGTCATCGCTCATAGTAGATATTTTCACCGAAGGACCCGGCCAGCCAGGCGAGCAGCCCGATGCAGCAGAACCCGGCGGCCGCCACGCACGCGCCGGTCCAGCCGTAGTGGTCGTAAGCCGCCGTGCCGACCGCGGTTCCGGCGGCCCCGCCGACGAAGTACGTCGTCATGTATGTCGTGGTGATCCGCGACCGCGCCTGGCCGACCAGGTCGTAGATCACCGCCTGGTTGGTGACGTGGACGACCTGGCAGGCCCCGTCCATGAGCAGTGCGCCGAGGACCAGCCAGCCGATACCGTGAGCGCCGGGAGCCAGCACGCCGAAGGACACCAGCAGCACGGCGAAGGCGATCCCGGTAACCGCCCACCGCCGGTCCGGGCGGCTGTCCAGCAGGCGGCCGCCGGCCAGCGCGCAGGCCGCCCCGGCCGCCCCGACCAGCGCGAACAACCCGATCTCGGCCTGCGTGTACTGATACGCCCGACCCGCCAGCACAAAGGTGACGGTCGTCCAGAAGCAGCTGAACGCGCCGAACTGGGCGGCGCCCATCACGGCCCGCCAGCGCAGCACCGGCTGGTGCAGCGCCAGTCGCACCACTTCACGCATCTGGGCCAGATATCCGATGCCGACCTCGCGACCGCCGGACGGCAGTACCCGGAACAGCACCACCGCCATAACCGTCATCAGTCCGGCAGCGGCCGCGTAAACCCCGCGCCACCCGGCGGCGCCGGCTACCAGCCCAGCAAATGTGCGTGACAACAGGACGCCGAGGAGCAGACCGCCCATCAGCGTCCCGATCGTCCTGGCCCGTTCCCCCGGGCTGGCTATCGTGGCGGCGTACGGAATCAGCATCTGAACGACTACCGTGCTTACTCCGACCAGCACGCCGAGCAGGGCCAGCACCTGGAGCGTCGGCGCCGCGGCGCATGCGCCCAGCGCCACCGCGTCGACCGCCAGCAACGTGGCGAGCAGGGGCCGACGGGAAACGATGTCGCCGAGCGGCACCACCAGCAGCAGACCAAGGGCGAACCCGGCCTGGGTGCCGGCTACCACCAGCCCGGCAGCCGACTGGCTGGTGCCGAGACCGCGGGCGATCGTGTGCAGCATAGGCTGCGCGTAGTAGATGTTGGCCACCGTGACGCCGCAGGTGAGTGCCAGCAGCCGCACAAGCCCCCGAGGCGTCATAAACCCCTATTATCGGGAACGACGGTGGTTTTACGAGCTGATCATCGACTCGGCCAGGGTGCCTTGCTGGACCCCGCTGGCGGAATCCGGACCGAGCATGCCGAATTGCAGCATGGCGGTGGCCTCGCGCTCAATACGCGTCCGGTCAACGGGGCCCTGCGGGAAATCGGGAAGTGCCATGAGCGCCGTAACGCCAGGTGCCAGGCCGTCGGATTTCGCCATGGCCGCTTCGACGGCGGCACGATTGCTTTGCGCGATGGCCTGTCCCTGTTGGATCGCGCGTTCGAAGGCGGTCGCTGTGCTCGGATGGGCCTGCACCCAATCGTGAGTGGCGACGTACCCGTCGATGGGGAAATTCAGCATGGCGCCCTGGTCCAGGTCGGCCAGCACCCGTTCGCCGTAGGTCTCCTCGGCCAGCGTGACATAGGGCTCGGCGAGAAACGCCGCGTCCCAGACGCCGGTTTCCAACGCCGAAGGCATCATCGGAAAACCACCCTGGTCCGTTATGAATTGCACCGCCTTCGATGACAATCCGTGATCGGCGAGCAGTTCGCTGATCAGCAGGGTGCCGATGCTGTTCGTTCCGTTGACTCCGACGCGCTTGCCCACCAGATCCGTGATGCTCGTAATGTGGGAATTCTTGGCGGTGAGCAGCAGTCGCGTTCCTGGAGCCAGAATGGAAGCTTCGGCAAGGATGTGGAATCTTGCGCCCTCCGCCTGGGCAGTGATATAGGGAATGTAACTGCCCGCGCTTATGTCGACCCGGCCCGCCAGCTGGGCGGCGATTACCGCCTGGCTGCTGGCTATCTTCTCGATCGTCACGCGCAGACCTTGTCTGGCGAAGAGCCCTTCATCCTCTGCGACATACAATCCGGCCAGGTCAGCCGAGGGTAGCGCGGCGACCCGGATTGTCGTCTTTTCTGGTCCGGAAAGCGATGAGAGGGCCGTTGTGCTCGACGGGCTTGAGCAGCCGGCGGCTACGATCACAACCATCGCCGCGACGGCGACGAACGCCGGTTCGCGGAAACTCCGAGTATTCATATGTATCCCCCACCTGGCACCTCGGCCGATTCCTCGACCGTATTGCTATCACCACTGAGCGTCGCCATTTCCAGGACTGGGTGGTGTTGAGGCGTCATACTAGCGATTGGTTTCGGCATTTGGCGAGAGGCACACTCCGGCCAGGCCAGCGCGGTGAGGCGGTTAGTGTGGGGTTGTGCCAACTTCGGACGATTCGGGCGAATTGCGGATACTGCACTGGAACGTGCATTCCTGGCGTGACGCGGCCGGCGCGCCGAACCCTGGCGGCGTAGCCGACCTGATCAGCGAGACCAAGCCGCATGTCGTCTCGCTGGTCGAGGTCAACGAGCCGCTGGGCGCCCCGGAGACCCTGGCCGACCTGGCCGACAAGTGCGGATATGCCTGGATATTCGTGCCCAGCATCGAGCTGAGCACGGATCCGGCCGCTCGCGGGTACGGCAACGCGTTGCTGACGAGCATCCCCGTCACCGCGGTCCAGCACGTGGGCATGTACTCACCCGAGCGCCGCTATGACGGCACAGAGCCGACCGAACCCCGCTCGGTGACGCTGGCCCGGGTGATGTTCTCCGGAGCTTCAGTGTGGGTGGGCGCCACGCACTTCCCGGCCACCCACCACGGCAGCCGCCAGACCGCCGCCCGGATGCTGCGGCGCCTCGTCGGTCAACTGGCGGCCCCCTGGATCGTCTGCGGCGACTTCAACGCCTCGTTCGCGACCCTGTTCCGCGGTGGTGACATCCGGGTGCATCCCGACCCACCACGGCCGACCTTCCCCGCCCGTCGGCCCGTCGCCGCCATCGACTACGCCGTCTCCTCTCCCGGCATCGTCACCACCACCCAGATCTTCCGTGTCCCCACCTCAGATCACCTCCCTCTGCTGGTGGCCGCCCGCTTCCCCTGACCCCTTTTCAGCGCCCAGTTTCGCGGGCGGGCGGTGTCTGTACCGGTGATGCCGACGACGAACGACGCGAGGACACGGGCATGAGCGCGGATCTGATCACGCGAGCCAGGGCCGGGGACCAGCAGGCATTCCGTGAGCTTGTCGAGCCCCATCAGCGCGAGCTTCAGGCGCACTGCTACCGGATGCTCGGCTCAGCGGCCGATGCCGAGGACGCCGTTCAGGAGACGCTCCTGGCGGCGTGGCGCGCGCTGGGCGGCTTCGAGCAACGGGCGTCGATGCGAACCTGGCTGTACCGGATCGCCACCAGCCGGTGCCTGACGGCACTGCGATCGGCCAGCCGACGCCCACCGGTAACCACCGGCTTCCAGTTCGATATCCCGGCGCCTACCCGGCTCGGCGAGGTGCCATGGCTGGAACCCTATCCTGACCTGCTGCTACAAGACCTGCCCGACACAGCCGCCGACCCGCAAGCCCACTACGAAGCCACCGAGGCCATCTCGCTCGCCTTCGTCAGGGCGCTGCAACTGCTGCCGCCCCGGCAGCGTGCCGTGCTCATCCTGCGCGACGTGCTCAGCTTTCACGCCCGCGAGGCGGCGAGCATCCTCGGGGTCAGCGAGCAGTCCGTGACCAGCGCGCTCAAGCGCGCCCGCACCACGCTGGCCTGCCGCCTTCCGCCGGACGGGACACAGCCTGCTCCGCCAGCCCGGGGTTCCGCCGCCGAGCAGCGGCTCGTCGCCGAGTTCGCACGGTCGTTCCAGGCCGGCGACGTGGACGGCGTCGTGGCTCTGCTCACCAAGGACGCCTGGATCACCATGCCGCCGGCGCCGCTGGAATACCAGGGCCGCGAGCTGGCCGCGGACTTCCTGACCGCCGTCTTCCGCAACGCGAGCCATCAGCGCCACGGCCGGAGCCCTAGGCCAATTGAGCGCCGTCTGGTGAGCACCAGTGCCAATGGCCAGCCCGCGTTCGGCCTGTACCTGCACGACCCGCACGCGGCGGTGCTGCACGCCAGCGGCCTCCTCGTCCTCACCCTGGCCGGGCATCAGATCGGCGCGATAACCCGCTTCGACAACGCGTCGCTGCCCTGGTTCGGCCTTCCGCGATCCCTGCCCAGCTAAATCCGCGCTCCGGGCTCTGGCTACGTGCCCGCCTCCCGGCTTATCACCCGTCCCGGCCAATGCCGGTGAATTAAGCCCGCCTGGCCAGCCGACACTGGCTCGCGATGCCACGGCTGGCGCGGTGGTTTTACGCTTCGTGGTGACTTTATGGTACTGGGTGCGCGTTCCGAAACAAATCGAGTTTGCGGCGTGTCGTGGCGGGTGCCGGTTTTGTCCTGATATGGCCGTTATGTGACGGCAGCTGCGGTGGACGACGTGGAAGAAAAGGGCTTCGCGGAGGATAGGGCGCCGGTTTCCGGCACCTTTT
>Ga0213881_10000084_pt1 | contig 77243 bp, 69 predicted proteins | sample BarmaccoBMER_R08_FD_160104 | JGI IMG/M metagenome (GOLD analysis project Ga0213881, IMG submission 160104) | Barbacenia macrantha exposed rock microbial communities from rupestrian grasslands, the National Park of Serra do Cipo, Brazil - ER_R08 ...
GGATTCGAGCTGCAGGGAATGACAGTGCAGCAGAACCTGGGGGTCGCGTTCGGGCTCGTGGTGCGCAGCATGGGGGTGATCAAGGGGATCGGGGCGGGGTTCAAGGCGCTGCGTCAGGGCGAGGTCTCGGAGTACACCGAGCTGCTCGAGGACAGCCGTAGGCATGCCATCGACCGGATGATCGAGAACGCGAAGCTGCTGGGAGCCAACGCGATTATCGCGATGCGCTTCGACTCCTCGGAGATCGGCCAGCAGCTCACGGAGATCGTCGCCTATGGCACCGCGGTGGTCGTCGCGCCGCGTGGATAACCTGGTCGGGTGACGGATCCAGCTCCTGGAACGGGACCGCGGCGCACGCCCATCGGCGACGCCGAACGTGACCGCCATATCGCCGCGCTGCGGGAGCATTACGCCGGCGGACGGCTGAGCCTGGAGGAGTTGCGGCGACGGGCCGAGAAGGTCCTGGGAGCCGAGTACCTGGACGAGGCGGCCGCGGTCCTGGACGATCTGCCGGGCGTGCTTCCGGCCGTGGCGCCCGCGCCGGGCGCCGTCGCGGACGGTTCCCGTGCCGGCTGGTACTCGCGACGCGGCCATGCCCAGGTCAGCAAGCCCGCAGCGGGCTGGGTGCCGACCGCGGAGCGGTTCCGCGACCCGTCCACCGGCGTGGTCATGCGGGTATGGGTCGATCCCGCCGACGAGAGTCGCCACTACGTGCCTGACGCCTAGCCATCCTGGGGCTAGGCGTCGCCATCCTGGGGCTAGGCGTCGCGCCGGACCAGGAGCCAGCCGCACGCGGCCATCAGGACGACGGTCCACGCGCAGAACACGCCGAAGCCCTGCCAGGCGGACAGCACGTCGGCCGGCTGCTGGCTGGTCTGGCTGACCAGCCCGCCGGCCACGGTGGGCAGGTATCCGTGTATGTGGTTGGCGATGGTTCCCGGGATGAGCCCGACCAATGGCGGGACCACGATCACGAGGGCGATCACGATCGCGATCGCGCCAGCGGTATGCCGGATCAGGCCGCCGATGGCCAGCGCGAACAAGCCGAGCACGGTGAGGTACAAGATCGCGCCGATGACCGCGCGGGTGACACCGGGTCCGCTCAGGCTGATCGACACGTGACTGTGCAGGATCGCGGTGGTGAGAAAGAACGTCACGAAGACCGTTATCGCGCTGATGACGAAGTCGAGTACTGCCCACACCACCGACTTGGCCACGAGCACCGGGATCCGGTGCGGCACAGCGAGCAGCGACGCACGGATCGCACCGCTCGTGTACTCACTGCTGATTACCAGCACACCCAGCACGCAGATGGCGAGCTGGCCAAGGCCGAGGCCCGCGCCGAAGATGACGGCCGTCGGGTCGGTGAGGAGCCGGGCGTGGTTGGGGTGGTTGCCGGGGGAGTTCCAGTCGTGCGAGATCACGGTGGAGATCAGCGCGGAGAAACCGATCGCCACCACGACAAAGGTGAGCAGCGACCAGACCGTAGAGCGGACCGACCGGATCTTCGTCCACTCCGCCTCGAGCAGGCCGACGGCGGTCATCGCGCGCTCCTGTCGCTGTATTCCACGCTGTCCGCGGTGAGCTCCATGAACGCTTCCTCCAGCGAGGCCAGCCTGGGTGCCAGTTCGTGCAGCACCACGGACGCCGACGCGGCCAGCTCCCCGATCCGGGGCGCCGGCAGCCCGGTGACGACCATGCTCGCCACCCCGTCGTCGCCGCCGTTGCCCTCAGGCCGTACCTGGGCGCCCTCGGCGAGGATCAGCTCCCGCAGCCGGTCACCATCCGGCGTCCGGACGAGGACGGACCGTTCCGAGCTCCGCTCGATGAACTCCTGGGTGGAACAGTCGGCGATCAGCTTGCCCCGGCCGATGACAATAAGGTGATCGGCGGTGACCGCCATCTCGCTCATTACGTGACTGGACACGAAGATGGTCCGGCCCTCAGCGGCGAGTTGCTGCATGAGGGTGCGGACCCAGCGGATGCCCTCCGGATCCAGGCCGTTGGCCGGCTCGTCCAGCATCAGCACGCCGGGATTGCCCAGCATCGCCGCGGCGATGCCCAGCCGCTGCGTCATGCCCAGCGAGAAACCGCCGACCCGCTTACGTGCCACTTCCCGGAGCCCGACCAGGTCGAGCACCTCGTCCGCGCGACGCGCGGGCAACCCTTGCGTCTGGGCAAGGAACAACAGGTGATTGCGGGCACTACGGCCAGGGTGCAGCGCGCGCGCCTCGAGCAGCGCCCCGACGGTGGCCAGTGGCCGCGAGAGCTGAGCATAGGTCCGGCCGCCGATCATCGCCGAACCACTCTGCGGCCGATCCAAGCCGAGGATCAACCGCATCGTGGTCGACTTCCCCGCGCCGTTGGGCCCGAGGAACCCGGTCACCCTGCCGGGCGAAACCGTGAACGACAGGTGGTCGACTGCCACCTTGTCGCCAAACCGCTTCGTCAGCTCACGCGTTTCGATGAGCCCGGTCACTTCGGCTACCGGGAGTGAGGTCACCCGCCCAGCATGCCCGCTCTCGCGTAGTGTCGCAAGCGGTATCAGAGTCCTACGAGCCGCTCCAGCAACTGGCGGTACTGCTGCATTGTCACCCGGAGCGCTTCGGTGTCGGCCTGGCTGTTGCCGTCCCACCGGACACGCAGCATGTCCTGCCGCTGGCGCACCGCCGCCTCGAGGCGCGATGCCACGTCCGCGATGATGCCGGCCGCGTCGGACACCGCGATGCGCGGGTCGTCCACGAACTGAGCCTGGACCCGCAGCCACTCCTCGCGGATGCCGCTGCCGCCCGGCAGCAGGCTGTCCTCCAGGCTGGGCGGAATCGGCTCATCGCCAGGACGCCTGCCCTGGGGAGCGGGCATGCCGCCTTCCGGCACGGCTACGTCCGGCACATCGGCCCCGGGTGCGGCCATCTCCGGTGCGGCGGTCTCGGGTGCGGCGGTCTCGGGTGCGGCGGTCTCCGGTGCGGCGGTCTCGGGTACGGCTGCCTCCGGTACAGCTGTCTCCGGTGCGGCTGCCTCCGGTGCGGCGTCCGCCTCGGCAGCCCGGTGGCGTCCGCGCTGCTCCTCGGCGGGTAGGGCGGCACCGGGCGGGACAAGGTCGGGAGTCGTGGTCGCGACCGGATCGACGCTGGCCGGCTCCGGCTCGTCCATCGTGTCCTCGGCGAAGGCCCCTTCCCGATCCTCGGCGAAGGCCCCTTCCCGATCCTCGGCGAAGGCCCCTTCCCGATCCTCGGTGAAGGCATCGGAGGGAGCCTCCTCCTCCGCGTCGTCTGGGTCGTCGGCCGACCGGGCCGTTGCCACCTTGTGCAGGTACGTCTGCGGGTAGCCGGCCTGGGGCGTGGTACCAGCCGTGTCCGCGGTGTCCTCTGTGTCTTCTTCCGGCGGGATGAGCCCGCTAACCGGGGGGAGGGGTCCCCCCGGACCCCCCTCACCCCTTATGGCGTCGTTATGTGTGTTCCGCGTCGAGTTGAGCTGCTCCATATCGCCCGTCACCTCTCTTGTGGAGCACTGCCGCTGGCCGAGGCGCTGGTACGGTCCAGCTGGGTCTGCTCACTGCCCGGCTGCGGCCGCCTGGCGCCGTCGACCCGGGAGCCGAGAAGGCCGCTGAGCACTTCCCGGAATCCGAGAATGGCTTCGCGCAGCTCCTCCGTGGATGCCGCCTCGATACGGCCGCTGATGTCGAGACTCCGCCGGTAATGGCTGAGCTGACGGCCATTATGTACGGACAAGGCGACGACGGCTTCCTCCGGATCAGCGGACGGGTAGCCGCGCTCGCGCATTGCCTGCTCAACCACCGCCCGTGCGTCCTGCACGGATTCGGCGGGAGCATCGACGAACCGCTCCTGCACGGCGGTCCAGTCGTTGGTGAAAGCAGACTGCTGTTCTTCGGTCAGCGGACGGATATCCAGCTTCGCCGCGCGCCGCCGCCGGGCGACAAGCTCGATCTCGGCCTTGCGGTTGCTGCCGAGTTCCTTGGCCAGGCGGGTGTATTCGGGACCGAGCTGCCGACGCAGCCGGGCCCGCCGTACTTCCTGAACGATAACTGCCGCGGCCGCCACCACGACGATGATGGCGATGACTATGCCGATGATTGCTGCGGTCGACATGGCTACCTCCGAGGTAAAAGTCCCGATCCACGGCTTCCCTCGGCGAAGGTCTCTAAACCGCGTGGCTTAGGCTATGGGCGCTATGGGCGCGGATGAGGAGACGCCGGGAATTGATTTCCAGACGGCGTTCTGGGGAGCCAAGCACGCGTTGTCGGTGGCCACGGCGGTGGCGTTCTCACGGCATGGCGTGCATGAGGGCCAGCAGTTCATTCTCCGCCGCCTGTGGGCTGAGGACGGGCTGACCCCAGGCGACATCGCCCGGCAGCTCGGCCTGGCCACTCCTACGGTGACGCGGGCGGCGACGCGGATGGAGGCCGCCGGCCTGCTCCGGCGCGAACCGCATCCCAGTGACCGGCGCCTGATCAGGTTGATGCTCACCGCCCGGGGCCGCTCGCTGGAGAAGGTGATCGCCGCCGAGACGGACCTGCTCACCGAGCGGGCGCTGGCCTCGTTCGACGCCGCTGAACGCGCCGCGATCATCCGCGCGCTGGAGACCATCCGGCGGAATCTCGCCGTGTGACGCGGGTCCGGAGAGACGGTTCCGGTAATTGTTAGCCGGCTCATGTTAGGCTTCGTTGTCTGGCTAATAATTATAGGAGGTCGTGCTCATGAAGCTCGGTATCGGGATCGTTGAGTTTCCCTGGCCCACGGCGGAGATCGGACCTCGGGCGGCCAGCATCGCGCGAGTGGCCGATGAGGCGGGCGCCGACAGCCTGTGGGTGATGGACCACTTCTTCCAGATCCGCGTCACCGGCCTGCCGCCCGAGTCGCCGATGCTGGAGGCGTACGGCCTGCTCGGGTTCCTCGGCGGCCAGACCCGCCGGATACGGCTGGGGACGCTGGTCACCTCGGTGTCGTATCGCCATCCGGGAGTGCTCATCAAGACCGTGACGTCGCTCGACGTGCTGACCGGGGGCCGGATGTACTTCGGGGTCGGCGCGGGTGCGCCGTTCAATGCGGAACCGCAGGGGCCGGGTACCGCGTTCGAAGCCGAAGGGCTTGGCATCCCGTTCGGTTCGCTGGCGGAACGCTTCGAGCGGCTGGAGGAAACGCTCCAGATAGCGCACCAGATGTGGCGCGGCGACGACAGTCCCTACGAGGGCGAGCACTACCGGCTGGTGCGCCCGCTCAACTCGCCGGACTCGCTGCAGCGCCCGCACCCGCCGATCCTCATCGGCGGCGGCGGAGAGCGCAAGACGCTGCGGTTGGTCGCGCGGTACGCGGACGCCTGCAACCTGTTCGATTTCCCCGGCACCGAGTACGAAACCAGCATCGAGCACAAGCTGGCGGTGCTCCGGGAGCACTGCGAGAGCGTGGGACGGGACTACGCCGAGATCGAGAAGACCGTCGCCAGCAACCCTGACTTCGGCGATGACCGGAAGGCGGGAGCGTCCGCTCTGCTCGCGCACCTGCACGAACTGGCCGAGCTGGGCATCGACCACGTCCTGATATCACCCCGCGGCGGCTGGGACGAGGCCACGCTCGACGCGGTCACCGCCATCCTCCCCGATGTCCACGCCATTTAGGTGCTGGCGAGCTTAGGTACGATCGGGCGAGGGCCTGGCGCGGTGAACTGGCCGCTGCGATGCGGCGTTGAAGCGAGGTGAGTGGCGACGAGGCGGGACCTTCGCGCGTTTGCCGTCGGGCTGGGCGGCAGCGCGGTGCTCGGGGCGATCGCGGGACTGATATGGGGCGCGGTCGCGCCACGTGCGCTGTTCCAGGAGGTGTCACCAGGAGCCGCCCTGCTCGTGAACGTGGAAACCAGCGCCTTCATCGTCGCGGACGTCTGGTTCTGCGGGATCACCGCGGTGGGGGGCCTGATCACCGGGCTCGCCGGCTCCCGGCTGCTGGTTCGCGGCGGAAACTGGCCGGCGGCGGCCGGGCTCGTGCTTGGTGCGGTCGCCGCCGCGTTCCTCGCCTTGCTGATCGGGCAGAACATCGGGCTCGCGACGTACAACCACCAGCTCGCCACAGCCGCTCCCGGCACGTTCTTCAACAGCTCGCTGGCGCTCGGCGCGAAGAGCACCCTGGCTTTCTGGCCGCTGCTCACCTCGGCGATCATCGCGCTTACCCAGGGCGCCCGCCGTGCCCAGCCGGACCAGAGCGATCCCGTGTCCGGTATGTGGACGCAGGAGCAAGAGGGCGGGCACGCTCCGTAGACTGTGCGGGTGATTTCCCGCATCGACCTGCGCGGGCGCACGCCCGGCGCACTCACCCGTACCGCGCTCGCTGGCGTGCTGCCGCGCGCGTCCCTGGACGTCGAAGCCGCCGTGGAACTGGTCCGCCCCATCTGCGAGGACGTCAAGCATCGTGGCGCCACGGCGGTGCGCGAGTACACGCGCAGGTTCGACGGCGCAGACCTGGAGTCGACCCGGGTCCCGGAAGAAGCAGTTCATGCAGCGCTCGCCGGGCTCGACCCGGACGTGCGCGCGGCGCTCGAAGAGGCCGTCCGGCGCACCAGGAAGGTGCACAGCGACCAGGTGCCGGCCGAGGTGACGACCCAGGTGACCGGCGCCCTGAGCGTCACCGGCCGGTTCATCCCGGTCGAGCGGGCCGGGGTGTACGTGCCGGGCGGGCTGGTGGCCTACCCCTCATCCGTGGTCATGAACGTGGTGCCCGCCCAAGCGGCCGGGGTCGGCCAGGTGGCCGTGGCGTCACCGCCCCAGGAGAACGGCCGGCCGCACCCGGTCGTGCTGGCGGCGTGCGCGCTGCTGGGCGTGCGGGAGGTGCACGCGGCCGGCGGCGCCCAGGCGCTGGCCATGTTCGCGTACGGCACCGAGGACTGCAGGCCGGCCGACGTCATCACCGGACCGGGCAACGTCTATGTCGCGGCGGCCAAGCGGGTACTGCGGGGTGTCGTCGGCACGGACGGGGAGAACGGGCCCACCGAGGTGGCGATCATCGCCGACGACACCGCGGACCCGGCGCACGTGGCGGCCGACCTGATCGCCCAGGCCGAGCACGACGAACTGGCCGGCTGCCTGCTCATCACGCCCGACGAGCGACTGGCCACCCGCGTCGAGGAGGAACTGGCGCGTCAGGTGCCGCTGACCAGGCATCGCGAGCGGGTGCGGACGGCGCTGGCCGGCCAGGGCGGGTGCGTGCTGGTCGACGACATCGACGCGGCACTGACTGTCTCGGATGCCTGGGCGCCCGAGCACCTGGAGATCCAGGCCCGTGACCCGGCCAAGCTGGCCGCGCGGGTACGAAACGCCGGGGCGGTGTTCGCGGGAGCGTACGCGCCGGTGTCGCTGGGGGACTACCTGGCGGGCTCCAACCACGTCCTGCCGACCGGCGGGACCGCGCGGCACACCAGCGGGCTTTCCGTGTTCCCGTTCCTGCGGCTGGTCAACGTGATCGAGTGTGATCGCGCCACGCTGGCCGCCACCGCGCCGCTGATCGACGCGCTCGGCGGAGCCGAGGATCTCGCTGCCCACGTGGCGGCGGTGCGCGTTAGGGTGCCGTGATGGAAGCAGGGCAGTACGTTCTAAGGAAAGACCTTGAAGATCTTGAGCCGTATGGCGCCCCGCAGATCGACGTTCCAGTCCGGCTGAACACCAACGAGAACCCCTATCCGCCCAGCCCGGCGCTGGTGCGGGCGGTGGCGGACGCGGTGGCCGGGGTAGCCGGGACGCTGAACCGGTATCCGGACCGGGACGCGGTCGAGCTGCGCAAAGACCTGGCCGACTACCTCGGCCATGGCCTGACCGCCGCCCAGGTCTGGGCGGCTAACGGGTCGAATGAGGTGATCCAGCAGCTGCTCCAGGCATTCGGCGGCCCGGGCCGGATCGCGATGGGCTTCGAGCCGAGCTACTCCATGCACCCGCTGATCTCCCGGGTCACCTGCACATCATGGGTCTCGGTCCAGCGCGACCCGGATTTCGGGATCTCCGCGACACGGGCGGCCGAAGCGGTCGCCGAGGTGCGGCCCTCGGTGGTGTTCCTGACCTCGCCGAACAACCCGACCGGGACCGCGATGCCGCTGGACGTGATCGCGGCGGTATGCGAGGCGGCGCCCGGCATCGTGGTGGTCGACGAGGCCTACTTCGAATTCGCGCGCACGGGGACGCCGAGCGCGCTGACCCTGCTGCCGCGGCATCCGGGGCTGGTGGTCACGCGCACCATGTCCAAGGCCTTCGCGATGGCCGGAGCCCGGGTCGGGTACCTGGCCGCGTCGGCTGATCTGGTCTCGAAACTGCTGCTCGTCCGGCTGCCGTACCACCTGTCCGCGGTGACGCAGATGGTGGCGCGGGCGGTGCTGGAATACCCGGCGGAACCCCTGGCCACCGTGGCCACGCTGCGGGAATCGCGGGATGGGCTGGTGGGCTGGCTGCGCGGGCGGGGGCTGTCGGTGGCCGACTCCGACGCCAACTTCGTCCTGTTCGGCGAGTTCCCCGACAGGCAAGCGGTCTGGCAGGGGCTGCTCGACCGGGGAGTGCTGGTGCGCGAAGTCGGGCCGCCGCGGTGGCTGCGGGTCACGGTGGGAACGCCCGGGGAGATGGCGGCGTTCCGTACCGCTCTGGATGAGGTGCTTGGGTGATGGCACAGCGACGGCTGGCCCGCGTTGAGCGGCTGACGCACGAGACCCAGATCCTGGCCGAGCTCGACCTGGACGGCATCGGGGTGGTGGAGGTGTCGACCGGGGTGCCGTTCTTCGACCACATGCTCGCGCAACTCGGCAAGCACGGGTGCCTGGACCTGACCGTACGGGCCAAGGGCGACGTGCACATCGACGCGCATCACACGGTGGAGGACACCGCCATCACGCTGGGCCAGGCCCTCCGGGAGGCCCTGGGCGACAAATCGGGTATTTCCCGATTCGGGGACGCGCTGGTGCCGCTGGACGAGACGCTGGTGCGGGCGGCCGTCGACCTGTCCGGGCGCCCGTACGTGGTGCATACCGAGCCGGACGGGATGGCGCCGCTGATCGGCTCGTACGACACGTCGCTGACCCGGCACATCTGGGAGTCACTGGCCTTCTCCGCCGGGATCTGCCTGCATGTGAACGTGCTGGCGGGCCGGAACCCGCACCACATCGTGGAGGCTCAGTTCAAGGCCGTCGCGCGAGCGCTGCGGACGGCGGCGGCGGCCGATCCGCGGGCCGGCGGGATCCCGTCCACCAAGGGAGTCCTGGGTTAATGCGAGCGAGCGAAGCGAGCGAGCGTAGCGAGCGCCGCGGCGGTCGACGTCCCAACGGGGCGTCGGTTCCCGCCGTGGCCCCGCGCCGACCGAGCGCAGCGAGGAGTTTGGCGCGGAAGGAAACACAGCGAGGCCTTGGCGCGGAGGACAAATGAGCTACGTGGTCGTGCTCGACTACGGGTCGGGCAACCTGCGCTCCGCGGAGCGCGCGCTGGAACGGGCCGGGGCATCTGTAACGGTTACCGCCGACGCCGCGGCGGCGCTGGCGTGCGACGGGCTGGTCGTGCCGGGCGTCGGCGCGTTCGCGGCATGCATGGCCGGGCTGCGCGCGGTAGGCGGCGACGAGCTGATCGCCAAGCGAGTCGCGGCGGGACGGCCGGTGCTCGGGATCTGCGTGGGGATGCAGGTGCTGTTCGCCGCCGGAGCTGAGCACGGGATACAGACGTCCGGGTGCGGCGTGTGGCCCGGCGTGGTGGAACGACTCGAAACCGGCGCGCTGCCGCTGCCGCACATGGGGTGGAACACGGTGTCCTTCGCGTCGGGCTCCTCGCTGTTCAGGGGTATCCCCGCGGACACGCGGTTCTACTTCGTGCATTCCTACGCGCTACGGGCGGAACAGGCGGGCGGCCTGCCGGACACCGCGCTCATCTCCTGGACCACGCACGGGGAGCGGTTCGGTGCGGCGGTGGAGCACGGCCTGGTCGCGGCGACGCAGTTCCATCCCGAGAAATCGGGGGACGCCGGGTTCGCGGTCCTTTCCAACTGGCTGGGGGGTCTTGAATGAGCGAGCGCCGCGGCGGTTGCCGTCCCGGAGGGGCGGCAATTCCCGCCGTGGCTCCAAGCCGGCCGAGCGCAGCGAGGCCTTGGCGCGGAGGGAAACACAGCGAGGCCTTGGCGCGGAGGCAAACATGAATCACCTGGTGCTGCTGCCGGCCGTCGATGTCGCGTCCGGGCAGGCGGTACGGCTGGTCCAGGGAGCGGCGGGATCCGAGACGAGTTACGGTGACCCGGTAGAAGCCGCGCTGGCCTGGCAGGCGGCCGGCGCGTCCTGGGTTCACCTGGTGGATCTCGACGCGGCCTTCGGGCGCGGGTCGAACGCGGAACTGCTCGCCACGGTCGTCGGCAAGCTCGACATCTCCGTCGAGATGTCCGGCGGGATCCGGGACGACGCATCGCTGGCGCGGGCGCTGGACACCGGCTGCGCCAGGGTCAACATCGGAACGGCGGCGCTGGAGGATCCAGAATGGGTCCGGTCGGTCATCGGGCGATACGGCGACCAGGTCGCGATCGGGCTGGACGTGCGAGGGACCACGCTGGCCGCGCGCGGCTGGACCGCCGAAGGCGGTGAGCTGTTCGCCACGCTGGAACGGCTGGACGCCGAGGGATGCGCGCGATACGTGGTGACCGACGTGCTCAAGGACGGGACGCTGCGCGGACCGAACCTGACGTTGCTGCGGGACGTGTGTGCCCGGACGGCCGCGCCCGTGGTGGCCAGCGGGGGAGTGTCCTCGCTGGATGATCTGCGGGCGCTGGCCGGGCTGGTCCCGATCGGCGTGGAGGGAGCGATCGTCGGCAAGGCCTTGTACGCAGGCGCGTTCACGCTGGAAGAAGCGCTGGCCGAGGTGTCCGCGGTGTCTGCTCCATGAGCGTCGCGGTCCGGGTTATCCCGTGCCTGGATGTGGACGGGGGGCGGGTGGTCAAGGGCGTGAACTTCCGCTCGCTGCGAGACGCCGGGGATCCGGTGGAACTGGCCGCGCTGTATGACGCGGAGGGAGCCGACGAGCTCACCTTCCTCGACATCACCGCGTCCAGCGGCGGCCGGGAAACCATGTACGACGTGGTACGGCGGACGGCGGACCAGGTGTTCATACCGCTGACCGTCGGCGGCGGCGTGCGCTCGGTTGCCGACGTGGACAATCTGCTGCGGGCCGGGGCGGACAAGGTGTCGCTGAACACGGCCGCGGTGGCCAGGCCGGCGCTGATCGCCGAGGCGGCGGAACGGTTCGGGTCACAATGCATCGTGCTCTCGGTGGATGCCCGGCGGGCTGAGACACCGGAGTCAGGCTTCGAGGTCACCACGCACGGAGGCCGCAAGGGCACCGGGATCGACGCGGTCGGCTGGGCCCGCGAGGCGGTCTCGCTGGGTGCGGGCGAAATCCTGCTGAACTCCATGGACGCAGACGGGACGACCGCGGGGTTCGACCTCGGACTGATCCGGCTGATGCGTCCGGCGGTCAGCGTCCCGGTGATCGCCAGCGGCGGCGCGGGTGCGGTGGCGCATTTCGCGCCCGCGGTGGCGGCCGGTGCGGACGCGGTGCTCGCGGCCAGCGTGTTCCACTTCGGAACGCTACGGATCGCTCAGGTCAAAGCGGCACTGCGAGACGCGGGCTACCCGGTGCGCTGAGCCCTGTCAGCCTGCGAACGAAAGGGTCGCCATGGCGGCGCCCACAATGCCGGCGTCGTTGAGCAGGGCGGCGGGTACGATGGGGGCCCGGATGCCGGTCAGCAGTGGTACCCACTTGGCCGACTGCTTGCTGATCCCGCCGCCGACGATGAACAGGTCCGGAGACAGCAGCGCCTCCATGTGCTGTATGTACTCCTGCACCCGGCCGGCCCACTTCTCCCAGCTCAGGTCGTGCAGTTCCTTGGCGTGCTCAGAGGCCCGCTTCTCCGCGTCATGGCCACGGAGCTCGATGTGCCCGAACTCGGTATTCGGCACGAGGGTGCTGTTGATGAACAGCGCGCTGCCGATCCCGGTGCCGAACGTCAGCATCAGCACGGTGCCGTGTTCGCCCACGCCGGCGCCGAACTTCATCTCGGCGATCCCAGCCGCGTCGGCATCGTTGAGCACCGTGACCGGGCCGCCGACGGCCTTGGTGAGCAGTTCCCGGGCATCCTTGCCGATCCACGCCTTGTCCAGGTTGGCGGCGGTCCGGGTCACACCGCTGGTGACCACGCCGGGGAAGGTGATGCCAGCGGGACCTGACCAGCCGAACGAGGTGGTCAGCTCATGGACGACCTCCGCGATCGCATCGGGTACGGCCGGACGCGGGGTATCGATCTTCTTCCGGTCCGCCAGCAGTTTTCCGGCGGCCACGTCAACGGGCGCCGCCTTGATCCCCGTACCGCCGATATCGATGCCGAGTGCGTGCATGGCGTTAGCGTAGCTGCCTGAAGAACCGGGCGCGGTCGCGCACCGCTCGGCGGGGCGGGCAAGGTCAGGTAATGTCGTATCTGGAAGGCATGATTCACGAGCGCTAGCCCAGATCAGAGAGGGGGCCGGCGGATGCGCGGGTGGAAGATCGCCGCCGCAGTGATCGGCGTGATTGTCGCGTTCTTCGTCGTGAGCGCGGTGGCGCATCTCATTATCGGCCTGATAATCGATGTGGTGATCGCCGCCATCGTGGCCGGGGGCATCTATGTGGCGATCAAGATGGCGCGGTCCAACAAGCAGGTCTCCGGTAAGTCGAGAGACAGCGAGATCCGCGACCATCATTCCTCAAGCGCGCTCCCGCGGTCGGACTTGGACGAGTACATCCCGCAGACACCCGCCCCGCGGCCGGCCAGTAGGCCCGCGGCGGCTGATGTGGATGATGAACTGGCCCGTCTCAAGCGGGAAATGGGCTCCTTATCGCGAACGGTATGCCCTGACGGGCCTACAGCTGCCGGTTCATGCTTGCCAGGCGGGACACGGCGGCCCGGGTTCCGTCGAACCTGACCTTCGCCACGGTGGTGCGCCCTAGCGCCCACAAGGTCAGCTCGGCCGGCGCGCCGATGACGGTCACCACCGGTGTGGCCTTCTTGGCCGTGATGCGGAAAGTGTCGCCCTTCCCGCGATCCGGGTCCTTGTCGTCGCGCGCCAGCTCGACGCCCACCGGGGACTTGCGGAACAGCAGCCGGGCCACCCGCAGCCCGCGCCACAGCGCGTCGGCTTGTCCGCCGCTCAGCTCTCGCGGTTCCCATCCGGGTCGCGCGCGCCGGATGTCTTCATGATGAACGAAGTACTCGACGGTGTTGGCCCGTTCGTCCATGCCGGGGATTGCCATGACCGACAGCCGAGGCGGTCCGGACCGTACCGCCTCGACCAGGGCGGGAAACGGGGTTCGTGCTCGTATCCGGCGCTGGACCCGGGCGGTGTGCCCAGCCAGCGGGCCGCCGAGGACCCCCGCGGCCGCGTCCGGCCGGCGCTCCCTGAGCACCAGATGGGCCGCCAGATCACCGGTCCGCCAGCCGGCGCACAGCGTCGGAGCATCTGGCCCCGCCTGGTCGAGCAGTGCGCAGAGCGCAAGGCGTTCTTCCCGTGCGTAGTTCACCACCCGATCGTAGGCGTCACACCTACTAGGCGGTAGGGCGGGACACGCCCTCGGGCGGCTACCCTGACTAACATGACCCAGAGCAGCCTCGACCCGGCGATCGCCGCACGGCTGAAGCGCAATCCCGAAGGTCTGATCCCCGCGATCGCCCAGCAGTACGACACCGGCGAGGTCCTCATGCTGGCCTGGATGGACGACGAGGCGCTGCATCGGACGCTCACCACGGGACGCTGCACGTACTGGTCGCGCAGCCGCCAGGAGTACTGGGTGAAGGGCGAGACATCGGGCCACCAGCAGTGGGTCAAATCGGTGGCGCTGGACTGCGACGGCGACACCGTGCTGGTCAAGGTCGACCAGGTCGGCGCCGCCTGCCACACCGGCGACCGGACGTGCTGGGACGCCGACACGCTGACCGCGGTGACCGGCAACGCCCCGGCGGTAGAAGCACGGCATTGAGCGAGCGAACGCGAGCGAGCGAAGCGGCGGCCGCGGAGCGAAATGCCGCGGCGGATTGCCTTCCCGGAGGGGCGGTAAGGCCGCCGCGGCCCCAAGCCGGCCGAGCGCAGCGAGGCCTTGGCGCGGAGAGAAACAAGGCCCTCGTGCTGGGCGCGGCGGGCGCGGGGCTGATCCTGCTCGCGCTGCGGCAGGTGTGGGCGCACGCGGTATACGCGCCCCCGCACCCGTTTCCCGCGCAGGACATCGCGGTCAGCGGTCAGAAGCTGGCGCCGCTGGCCAGCGCGCTGGCGATCGCGGCGCTGGCCTGCCTGGCCGCCGTGATAGCCACCCGGGGTGTGCTGCGGCGCGCGGCGGGCGGGCTGCTCGCGGCGATCGGGGCCGGCGCGGCGGTGGCGGCGGCCGCGGCCGTGCGTTCGTCCGCCGTGCTGTCCGCGGCGACCAGCACCGATCCCACCGCCGGTGCGTTCTCCGGGTCAGCGACCGGCGGCACGACGCCCAGTGGCACGAGTATCAGCGCGATCGCCGGCTTCACGCGGGGCCACGCGGTGATATCCGGCCTGCCGTGGCAGATCGCCGCCGTGGCCGGAGCGCTCGCGATCGTGCTGGCCGGCCTGGCCACCGTCTGGCGGGGAACGCGGTGGCCGGTGATGTCGGCGCGGTTCGACCGGCCGGGCCAGCGGGTCCAGCGGCCCGCGGCCGATTCGGCGACGATGTGGGAATCGCTGAACCGTGATGTGGATCCCACCGACGAGGTGGAATTCGGATCCGGTGCTCGCTGACCCTCCTAACGGCAACGGCGGTGCCGCGCCCGCGGTGCTGCTCGCGGAGCATGAGCCGGCGGTGGCCGGCATGCTGGCCCGCTATCTGGCCCGGGACGGTCTCGAGGTGCGCCCGGCCGCGACCGGCGAGCTTGCCCTCCAAGGCCTGGCCGATCGCGCCCATTCGGCGGCCGTACTCGATCTGACCATGCCCGGACTGGATCCGCGGCGGGTGCGGCAGGCCCTGCGGATTCCGGTCGTGTTCCTGGCCGCCCCCGGTCCGCGTCCGCGCGGCCTGACCGGTGGCGGCGCGCGGGGTGGGACTGCCCGCCGGTGGCTGACCAGGCCCTTCGGTCCGCGGCTGCTGGTCGCCACGGTGCGGGAATTGCTGCGCGAGGCGGCCCGTGGCGCGACGGCCAGCGGGGCGGCTGTCCCGGCGATCACCGCGGTGGGCGGCCTCCGGCTGGACGGTCATCGGCACGTGGCCGTGCTGGGTGGCAGGGACGTGCCGCTGACCCAGACCGAGTTCGGGATCCTCGCCGCCTTGATGGCCGCGCCCGGTCGGCCGCTGAGCCGGCGGCTGCTGCTGACCGCGGCCGGGCGCAAGGCGGACGACCGGGCGGCCGACGTGTACATCGCCCAGCTTCGCGCCAAGCTCGGGGACCCTGGCGTGATCCGCACCGTCCGCGGCGCAGGCTACGCCATCGACCCCTACCCGGCGGGGGCGTGAACTGGGCGGAGAGCTTAACCTGAGGGGGCAGTAATGCGGACCCCAGGCGGGCGGGGCTACCATCAGTGGCGCAAGATTACCGATATGAGGGGACGAGCGAACCGCGTGAGTGTGCTCGACGAGATCCTGGATGGCGTGCGTGCCGATCTCGCCGAACGGCAGCGGCGCGTTTCTCTTGATGAGCTGAAGGAGAAGGCGCGGCATGCGCCATCCCCGCGGGACGCGCTGGCGGCCCTGAAGGCGGAGGGCGTCACGGTAATCGCTGAGGTGAAGCGGGCCAGCCCATCCCGCGGCCAGATGGCGACGATCGCCGACCCGACCGCCCTGGCCTGCGACTACGAGGCTGGCGGCGCGCGGATCATCAGCGTACTTACCGAGGAGCGCCGGTTCGGCGGGTCACTGGCTGACCTGGATGCGGTGCGCAAGGCCGTGCAGGTTCCGGTGCTCCGGAAGGACTTCGTGGTCAGCTCCTACCAGCTCTGGGAGGCCCGCGCGCACGGCGCCGACGTCATCCTGCTGATCGTGGCCGCCCTTGAGCAGAGCGCGCTGATCTCCCTGGTCGAGCGGGCGCAGTCGATCGGACTGCTGCCGCTCGTGGAGGTGCACGCCGACGACGAGCTGGACCGGGCGCTGGAGGCAGGGGCCAGGGTGATCGGCGTCAACGCCCGCAACCTGGCCACGCTCAAGGTGGACCGGGGCATCTTCGGCCGGATGTCACCGCGGATACCCGAGGGCATAGTCAAGATCGCCGAATCCGGTGTTCGCGGCCCGCGCGACCTACTGGCCTACGCGGCGGCGGGCGCCGACGCGGTGCTGGTCGGGGAGAGCCTCGTGACCGAGAAGGACCCGCGCTGCGCCGTCGCCGACCTGGTGACGGCCGGCTCCCACCCCGCCCTGCGCGGAGAACGCGGATGAGCGGCCCGGCACCCGAGGGGATGAATGTGACAACCACCCGCATAGGACCGGGTGAATGTGACAACGAACCGGTTAGCGCGGGGGCGCCGGCCGAGCCCGATATCGCCCCGGTTCCTGATATATCCGGACATTTCCGGGTGCCGACGGGTGGTGCCCGTGGAAGTGGGGGTGCTGGTGGGGTGCGGGGTGCCAGCGGGGCGGGTGGTGCCGGCGGTGTGCAGGGTAGCGGTGGTGTGCAGGGTAGCGGTGGTGTGCAGGGTGCTGGTGGTGTTGGCGCGGCGGGGGTGGCGGAGGTTGCTTATGGGGGGCGGTTTGCGCCGGAGTCGCTGATGGCGGCGCTGGATGAGCTGACCGGCGCCTATGAGCGGGCCCGCAACGACCCGGCGTTCACCGGCGAGCTCGACGACCTGCTGGCGAACTACGCGGGCCGGCCGACCCTGCTCTACCACGCGGAGAACTTCAGCGAGCAAGCGGGCACCACGGTCCTGTTCAAGCGGGAGGACCTGACCCATACCGGCTCGCACAAGATCAACAACGTGCTCGGCCAGGCGCTGCTGGCCAAGCGCATGGGCAAGACGCGCCTGATCGCGGAGACCGGCGCCGGGCAGCACGGCGTGGCGACCGCCACCGCCGCGGCCCTGTTCAAGCTGGACTGCGTGGTCTACATGGGCGAGGAGGACACGCAGCGCCAGGCGCTCAACGTGTCCCGCATGCGCATGCTCGGCGCCGAGGTGATCCCGGTCAGGCAGGGCACCAGGACCCTCAAGGACGCTATGAACGAGGCGTTCCGCGACTGGGTGGCCAGCGTAAGTTACACGCACTACTGCATCGGCTCGGTGGGCGGTCCGCATCCGTTCCCCATGATGGTCCGCGACTTCCAGCGGGTCATCGGCCTCGAGGCCCGGGACCAGGTGCTCAAGCAGCACGGCCGCCTCCCCGACGCGATCGTCGCCTGCGTGGGCGGCGGTTCCAACGCCATCGGCCTTTTCCACGCGTTCATCCCGGACCGGGAGACCAGGCTGATCGGGTGCGAGGCGGCCGGCGACGGCATCGGCACCGGACGGCACGCGGCCACCCTGACCGCGGGCTCACCGGGCGTCCTGCACGGCATGCGCACGTACTTGCTGCAAGACGACGAAGGCCAGACCCAGTCCACCCATTCCATCTCGGCCGGCCTCGATTACCCGGGCGTGGGCCCGGAACACGTGTGGCTGATGGAAACCGGCCGTGCGTCCTACCGCGCGATCACCGACCAGCAGGCCATGGACGCGTTCTCGGCCCTGTGCCGCACCGAGGGCATCATCCCCGCGATCGAGTCCGCCCACGCCCTGGCCGGCGCGCTCCAGGTCGGCCCGGAACTCGGCCCGGACGGCCTGATGATCGTCAACCTGTCCGGCCGCGGCGACAAGGATGTGGACACCGCCTCGAAGTGGTTCCAGGTATGAATACTGTATACACTGCGTTTGGCGCGGGCCGCCCCGCCCTCGTGGGCTATCTCCCGGCCGGATTCCCCAGCGTCAAGGACGCCATCGAGGCCGCGACGACCATGGCCAAGTCCGGCGCCGATGTCATCGAGATCGGCCTACCGTACTCTGACCCGCTGATGGACGGCCCGGTCATCGCTGAGGCCGTGCACCGCGCGCTGACCGGCGGCATCAGGGTCAAGGACGTACTCGAAACCGTGCAGGCCGTGGCCAGCACCGGCACGCCGACCCTGGTCATGACCTACTGGAACCCGGTCGACCAGTACGGCGTCAGGGCGTTCGCCCGGGACCTGGCCCAGGCCGGCGGGGCCGGGCTGATCACCCCCGACCTCAGCCCCGAAGAGGCCGCTCCGTGGCTCGAAGCCTCGGATGAATATCATCTCGACCGGATCTTCCTGGTCGCGCCCAGCACGACGAACGACCGGATAGCCGCGATCACCAGCCACTGCCGCGGCTTCGTCTACGCCGTCAGCCTGATGGGCATCACCGGCACCAGGACCGCGGTGAGCAGCGAGGCAGAAGGCCTGGTCGGGCGGATAAAGAGCCACACCGGCCTGCCGGTGGCCGTGGGCCTCGGGGTCAGCAACGGTCAGCAGGCAGCGGAAGTCGCGGCCTTCGCCGACGGCGTGATCGTCGGTTCGGCCTTCGTGCGCAGGCTGCTCGACGCGCCCGATGCCCAGGTCGGCATCGCCGAGGTCGGCAAGCTCACTTCCGAGCTTGCGGCGGGGGTTCACGACGATAGGCGGTAGTGTCCGTTAGGTGCCGCTTGCGTCGATCCCTGAGCCAGGCCAGGCCGCCTGGCATGCCGGGCCGCTGACGCTGCGTGCATATGCGCTGTGCGTCATCGCGGGCATCGCGGTCGCCGTCGCCTTCACCAGCTATCGCTACCGCAAGCACGGCGGGAAGCCCGGCTTCATCCTGGACGTGGCCGCCTGGGCGATCCCGTTCGGCCTGATCGGGGCGTTCCTGCACGCGATGCTGATGGAAACCCGGCACGACTTCGTCCACGAGCCCGACCTGTGGCACGCCGCGACCAGCGGCGTCGCCGCGATCGGCGTCCCGGGGGCGATCGCCCTTGGTGCCCTGGGTGCGTGGATCGCCTGCCGCCGGGCCGGCACCCCGCTAGCCCCGGTCGCGCACGCGGCCGCCCCCGGAGTGGCGTTCGGCCTGGCCATCGGCGGGCTGGCGCACTGGTGGGCGGAGGATTTCTACGGCCGTCCCGCGACGTTCTGGCTGGCCGAGCGCATCGGGCCGACGCACCGGGTGGCCGGTTTCGAGAGCAACCCCACGTTCCAGCCCGCCTTCCTGTACCAGTCGCTGTGGGACGTCGCGGTGGGACTGGCCGCGATATGGGCCGCGAAGCGCTTCGCGCTCAGTGGCGCGCGGGTGTTCATGCTGGCCGCGGCGGCCTACGCGGCGGGCGGGCTGTGGGTCGAATCGATCCGGATCGGCCCGCTGCCGCGTTTGTTCGGAATGCCCTACGGCGCCTGGGGAGACGTGGCCGTCATGGTCCTCGCCATCGCCGTCATCTACCTGACACGCCCGCGGCCGAAGAGAAGACCCCCGCGGCCGTACGGGCCACGCGAGACACGCTCGCCGGCGAATCAGGCAGTGCTGTAATATCCACGTAACAGGGCCACTGTCGTCCCGACCGCAGTACTGGCAAACGAGACGACAGGAGCGCGTATGGCGGCTGCCGGCCTTTACGACCCCTCTTTCGAGCACGACGCCTGCGGTGTCGCGTTCATCGCCGACCTGTCCGGCCGCCGCAGTCACGAGGTGGTCGATCAGGCGCTCAGAGCGCTGTGCAACCTGGAACACCGGGGGGCCAAGGGCGGCGATCCCGATACCGGTGATGGGGCCGGCATCCTGACCCAGATACCTCATGAATTTTTCAGCGCGGCGGCCGGGTTCCCGCTGCCGGAACCTGGCTCGTACGCGGTGGGTATGGCTTTCCTATCCAGCGAACGGGCGGTGGTTACCCGGGCCATCGAACGCCTCGCCGCCGACGAAGGGCTGACCGTACTCGGCTGGCGCGACGTCCCGTACGACCCTTCGGCTTGCGGGGCTGGCGCCCGCGCTGTCCAGCCCGAGCTGGTCCAGCTCTTCGTAGCCGGCGTGCGCGGAGAACGGGGGATGGAACTCGAGCGCATGTCGTTCGTGCTCAGGAAGAGAGCAGAGCATGAGGCCGGTACATATTTCGCGAGCTTGTCGTCGCGGACCCTGGTTTACAAGGGAATGCTGTCCGCGCCGCAGGTAGCCCCGTTTTTTCCGGATCTGGGCGATTCCGGGTTCGCTTCGGCGCTGGCCCTCGTGCACTCGCGGTTCTCCACCAACACGTTCCCGTCCTGGCCGCTCGCGCATCCGTACCGGTACGTGGCGCACAACGGCGAGATCAACACGATCCGCGGCAACCGCAACTGGATGCGGGCGCGCGAGGCCATGCTGGCCACCGGCGTCATCCCGGGTGACATCTCACGGCTGTTCCCGATCCTGGACGAGCACGGCAGTGACTCGGCGAGCTTCGACGAATGCCTGGAGCTGCTGCACCTGGGCGGCAGGTCGCTGCCGCACGCGGTGCTGATGATGATCCCCGAGCCGTGGGAGAACCACGCCGAGATGCCGCCCGGGCGGCGGGCGTTCTACGAGTTCCACAGCACGCTGATGGAGCCGTGGGACGGTCCGGCGCTGATCGCGTTCACGGACGGATCGGTGATCGGGGCGGTACTCGATCGCAACGGCTTGCGGCCGGGGCGGTACTGGGTGACCCGCGACGGCCTGGTGGTGCTCGCCTCCGAGGTGGGCGTGCTGGATATCGACCCTTCGAGTGTCGTGCGCAAGGGGAGGCTCCAGCCGGGGAAGATCTTCCTGGCCGACACCGTGTCCGGCCGGATCGTGGAGGACGAGGAGGTCAAGGCGGCGCTGGCCGCCGAGCACCCCTACGAGGCCTGGGTCCACGCCGGCCTCATCCACCTCGACGACCTCCCCGACCGCGGAGCCGGCACAGCGCCTGTGGTCTCGGACCTGGTGGCGGCACAACGGGCGCATGGGTACACCGAGGAGGAGCTGCGGGTCATCCTGGCGCCGATGGCGCGAGCCGGGGCGGAGCCGGTCGGGTCGATGGGCACCGACACGCCGGTCGCCGTGCTGTCGGACAAGCCGCGGCTGGTATTCGACTACTTCACGCAGCTTTTCGCCCAGGTGACCAACCCGCCGCTGGACGCGATCCGGGAGGAACTGGTCACCTCGCTCGGCTCGACGGTCGGCCCGGAGCAGAACCTGCTGGAGCCGGTCCCGGCGTCGTGCCGGCAGATCGCGCTTCCGTACCCGGTGATCAGCGACCACGACCTGGCCAAGATCGTCCACATCAACGACGACGGCAACCTTCCCGGCCTGGCCTCGCACGTCGTGGACGGGCGGTACGACGCCAGCGGCGGCGGGGACGCGCTGCGGTCGCGGCTCGCCGAGATCTGCGCCGAAGTCTCCGAGGCGATCGTAGGCGGCGCCCGCCTGATCGTGCTCTCGGACCGGATGCGCACCTCGGATCCCGCGCTCACGCCGATTCCGTCGCTGCTGCTCACCGGGGCGGTGCACCATCACCTGATCCGGTGGAAGTCGCGGACGCGGGCTGGGCTCGTCGTCGAGGCCGGGGACGTGCGCGAGTGCCACCACGTGGCGCTGCTGGTCGGGTACGGCGCGGCGGCGGTCAACCCGTACCTGGCCATCGAGTCGGTCCGCGACCTGGTCCGGCGCGGCGTGGTGACCGGAGTCAACGAATGGAAGGCAGAGGAGCACCTGCTCAAGGCGCTCAACAAGGGCCTGCTGAAGATCATGTCCAAGATGGGCGTGTCGACGGTGGCGTCCTACACCGGCGCGCAGATCTTCGAGGCGATCGGCCTGGGCGAGGAAGTGATCTCGGCTTGCTTCGCCGGCACCACGTCGCGGCTCGGCGGCGTCGGGTTCGACGTCCTGGCCGGGGAGATCGCCCGTCGCGCCTTGCCTCGGGGCGAGGCCGGCCTGGCCCACCGGCGCCTGGTCACCGGCGGGGAGTACCAGTGGCGCCGCGAGGGCGAGCCGCACCTGTTCAGTCCCGAGACGGTGTTCAAGCTCCAGCACGCGACCCGCAGCCGCCGGTACGAGATCTTCAAGGAGTACACGTCGCTGGTCGACGACCAGGCCCAGCGGCTGATGACGCTGCGCGGGCTGATGCGGATCAGGCCGTCGGCGGCCCCGGTCGATATCGGCGACGTCGAGCCGGTGTCGTCGATCGTGAAGCGGTTCGCCACCGGCGCGATGTCCTACGGGTCGATCTCCGCTGAGGCGCACGAGACGCTGGCGATCGCGATGAACCGGCTGGGCGGCCGGTCGAACACCGGCGAGGGCGGCGAGGACCCGGACCGGTTCAGCCCGGACCCCAACGGCGACCTGCGGCGGTCCGCGGTCAAGCAGGTGGCCAGCGGGCGGTTCGGCGTCACCAGCGAGTACCTGGTCAACGCCGACGACCTCCAGATAAAGATGGCGCAGGGCGCCAAACCGGGGGAGGGCGGCCAGCTCCCCGGCCACAAGGTGTACCCGTGGATCGCGAAGACCCGGTACTCGACGCCAGGTGTGGGGCTGATCTCGCCGCCGCCGCACCACGACATCTACTCGATCGAGGATCTGGCCCAGCTCATCCACGACCTGAAGAACTCCAACCCCGCCGCGCGGGTGCACGTCAAGCTCGTGGCCGAGGTGGGGGTCGGCACGGTGGCGGCCGGGGTGTCCAAGGCGCACGCCGACGTGGTGCTGATCAGCGGTCACGATGGCGGCACCGGCGCCGCCCCGCTGACCTCGATCAAGCACGCCGGGTCGCCGTGGGAGCTCGGGCTGGCCGAGACCCAGCAGACCCTGCTGCGGAACAAGCTCAGGGACCGGATCGTGGTGCAGGTCGACGGGCAGCTCAAGACCGGGCGTGACGTGATCATCGCCGCCCTGCTCGGCGCGGAGGAGTTCGGTTTCGCGAGCGCTCCGCTGGTCGTGTCCGGCTGCGTGATGATGCGGGTCTGTCACCTGGACACCTGCCCGGTCGGCGTGGCCACCCAGAACCCGGAACTCCGCCGGCGGTTCACCGGGAAGCCCGAGTTCGTCGTGAACTTCTTCGAGTTCGTCGCCGAGGAGGTGCGGGAGTACCTGGCCATGCTCGGCGCCTGCTCGCTGAAGGAGATCATCGGGCGGGTGGACCTGCTCGACGCGGTCGACGCGGTCGCCCACTGGAAGGCGGCGGGCCTGGATCTTTCCCCGATGCTGGCGGACGTGGGTATGGCCGGGCCGCGGTACTGCGTCACCGCGCAGGACCATGGGCTGGCCCGGGCCCTCGACCAGACGCTGATCCAGCTCTGCGAGGGCGCGGTGGAGGAAGGCCGGCCGGTCTCGCTGGACCTGCCGATCCGGAACGTGAACCGGACGGTCGGCACCATGCTCGGCTACGAGGTCACGCGTCGCTGGGGCGGCGAAGGGCTGCCCGACGGCACGATCGATGTCTCGTTCACCGGGTCGGCCGGGCAGTCATTCGGTGCCTTCGTGCCGAAGGGCATTACGCTGCGGCTTTCTGGTGACGCCAACGACTACCTGGGGAAGGGCCTGTCCGGTGGCCGGCTGGTGGTGCGGCCCGATCCGGCCGCGCCGTTCGCGGCCGAGAAACAGGTCATCGCCGGGAACGTGATCGGATACGGCGCGACCTCCGGTGAGATCTTCCTGTCCGGCGTGGTCGGGGAGCGGTTCTGCGTGCGGAACTCCGGCGCCCTGGCGGTGGCCGAGGGCGTCGGTGACCACGGCTGCGAGTACATGACCGGCGGCCGTGTCGTGGTCCTCGGGCCGGTCGGGCGGAACTTCGCGGCCGGCATGTCCGGCGGCATCGCCTACGTGCTCGACCTGCCCGTCCAGCGGGTCAACGCCGAGATGGTGGACCTCGACCCGGTGGAGTCGGGCTCCGACGACGCCGAGTTCCTCCGCGAGGTGATCGAGCGGCACTGCGAGCAGACCGGATCGGCGGTAGCCGCCCGGCTGCTGAAGGAATGGGACGACGCGATACTGGGCCGCTTCACCAAGATCATGCCCAAGGACTACAAACGCGTCCTGGCAGCCGCCTCGGCGGCGCAGCGCGACGGCCGCGACATAGACGAGGCCGTAATGGCCGCCGCGCATGGCTGACGGGAGTACTGAGATGGCTGATCCGAAGGGTTTTATGACCACGCCTCGGCAGACGCCGGCCCGGCGCCCGGTGGATCTGCGGCTGCTTGACTGGCGTGAGGTGTACGAGCCATTCCCGGCCGCCGCGCTGGAGCGCCAGGCGGGCCGCTGCATGGACTGCGGTATCCCGTTCTGCCACAACGGATGCCCGCTCGGCAACCTGATCCCGGAGTGGAACGATCTTGTCTGGCGCGGCGATTGGGAGCAAGCGGCGGACCGGTTGCACGCGACCAACAACTTTCCCGAGTTCACCGGGCGGCTTTGCCCAGCGCCGTGCGAAGCCGCCTGTGTGCTCGGGATCAATGCTGATCCGGTGACGATCAAGCAGGTCGAAGTGGAGATCATCGACCGGGCCTTCGCCTCCGGCTGGGTGGCGCCCCGGGTTCCGGCCGGGCGGTCCGGTAAGTCTGTCGCGGTCATCGGCTCCGGCCCGGCCGGGCTGGCGGCGGCGCAGCAGCTGACCCGGGCCGGGCACGCGGTGACGGTGTACGAGCGCGACGACGAGCCTGGCGGCCTGCTGCGGTACGGCATTCCGGAATTCAAGCTGGAAAAGCGGCACGTGGACCGGCGGCTTGACCAGATGCGGGCCGAGGGCACCGCGTTCGAGTGCGGCGTGGACGTGGGCGTCGATCTTTCCGTACCGGAGTTGCGGGACCAGTTCGACGCGGTGGTGCTGTGCGGGGGAGCGCGGGTGCCACGTGACCTGCCCGTGCCCGGCCGGTCACTGGCCGGGATCCACCAGGCCATGGAGTACCTGCCGCTGGCCAACCGGTCGTATGCCGATTCCCCGGTCAACGCCCGCGGCAAGCACGTGGTGATCATCGGCGGCGGCGACACGGGCGCGGACTGCCTGGGGACCGCCCACCGGCAGGGCCCGCTGTCGGTGACCCAGCTGGAGATCCTGCCCCGGCCGCTCGCGACACGGCCGGAGAACCAGCCGTGGCCGACCTACCCGATGATCTTCCGGGTGTCGAGTGCTCACGAGGAAGGCGGGGCGCGCGAGTACGCGGTGACGACGCTGGAATTCCTCGGAGATCCGGAAGGCCGCGTGCGCGCCTTGCGCCTGGCCGACGCCGAGCAGTTCCAGCCGGTGCCGGGGACGGAACGCGAGATCCCCGCCGACCTGGTCCTGCTGGCGATGGGCTTCACCGGCGCGGAGCGTCCGGGACTGCTCGACGGCCTGGGCGTGGAGTTCGACGCCCGCGGCAACGTCGCCAGGGACACGGCGTACCAGACGTCGGTGCCGGGCGTGTTCGCGGCCGGGGACATGGGCCGCGGCCAGTCGCTGATCGTCTGGGCCATCGCCGAAGGGCGCAGTGCGGCCGCCGCCGTGGACAAGTTCCTGAATGGCGCGAACGAGCTCCCAGCGCCGATAGCGCCCACCGCACGCCCCCTCACGTAATTGTGTAGATGTGCCGGCGCCCAGGCCCCGACCATTCGCTCTAACTATCTGGTATTAACTAGTCCAGAAGCACCGAATGTCGGGGCGGCAAGCGGTCGGGAGCATGCGTGGCGGGTCGGGGATGAGCGAGCGAACGCGAGCTGCCGCGGCGGGAAACACAGCGACGGTAGCCCGGACTGAGACGTCCGTGCCCCGTGCGGTACTGCGTTCGAGGTCACGAGCCGAGCGGAGCACGCCTGACAAGCTGCGGGTGCTGCTCGCGCTGCTCATCGCACTCAGCCTGGCGTGGGGCGTGGTCGCGGCGCTGACCGCGGACCAGCACGCTTCGGCGGCCTCGGATGTGGTGGCGGTCAGCGAGCCGCTCAGCCTGGACGCGGAACAGATCTATCAGAGCCTGTCCGACGCGGACGCCACCGCGGCCAGCGCCTTCCTGTCCGGCGGGCTGGAGCCCGCGTCGCTCCGGCAGCGTTACGACGCGGACATCTCCGCGGCCGCCGTCCGGATCGAGGCGGCGAGCGCGATGGAGGGCGCCTCGGCGGCCCGCACCAAGCTGCCGGGCCACCTGAGCAGCCAGACCTCGGCCGCCGCTACCTCGACCGGCGACGACCTGGCCACTCTGTCCGCCGATCTGACCGTCTACAACGGCGAGGTCCAGACGGCCCGGGCCGACAACCGCCTCGGCCTTCCGGTCGGCGCGGCGTACCTGCGCGAGGCGTCCGGCCTGCTCCGAAAGTCGATGCTGTTCGCCGCCAGCGACATCTACACGAACGAGAACAGCCTGCTGACGTCGGCCAGCGCGCAGGCTACCGGCCTGCCGTTGATGATTGTCGCGATCCTCCTGGGCCTGGGGATCTGCTACGTGCTCATCCGCACCTCCCGCTGGCTCACCCGTCGTACCCACCGGGTGGTCAACGGCGGACTGCTGCTCGCCCTGGTGGTCGCGGTCGTCTCGGTGGTGTGGCTGGCCGGCGCGTTCGTCATCGGGCGGGGAGAGCTGCTGCACGCTCAGCAATACGGATCCGGGCCGGCCGGGGCGGCCGCCCGGGCTGACGTGGCCGCGCTGCAGGCGCACGCGGACGAGAGCCTCACGCTGATCGACAACAGCGGAGACGATCAGTACCAGGGTGACTTCGTGAACCAGCAGAAGCAGCTCGGCCCCGGCCCTAGCACCCTGCTGACCAAGGCGGTCGCGGCGCCCGGGCCCAGCGGCGCACTGGTCTCGGCCGCCGTAACGGACGCCCAGCAGTGGTACCGAGCGCACGCGGCGCTGCGCGCCCAGGACAACGCCGGCGATCACGCCGGTGCGGTGAACGCGGCGCTCACCGGGCAGCCGGCTGATCAGTTCACCCAGCTGTCCACCGCGCTCAGCAACGCGATCACCGCCGACCAGAACGCCTTCGCGTCCAATGCCCGCAGCGGCCAGGACGCGTTCACCGGCCTGGCCATCGGCATGATAGTGGCCGCCCTGGTGATGGCGGCCGCATGCGCCTGGGGCCTGACCCGCCGGCTCGCGGAGTACCGATGATCATCAGAAAGCACCTGGTCCAGGTCGGCGTAACCGTCTTCGCGGCGGTCGCGGTCGTGCTAGGCACCGCCGCCGCGGACGCCGCGACTGCCGGACCGGCCAGACCGTCCGGGGCGCATTTGGCGCCATCGGTCCGCTCGGCGCCCGCCTGCAACCCGGACGCCAGCAGCATCCGCCCCTCCGGCCCGCCGCGGGTCACATCCGGCTCCTTCATGGCGACGATCAAGGCGCGCGGCTATCTCATCGCCGGGGTGGACCAGAGCACCTATCACTTCGGCTTCCTCAACCCGCTGGACAACCAGATCGAGGGCTTCGACATCGACATGGTCCGGGCAGTGGCTGACGCCATCTTCGGCAACACGAACCCAGGCAATGTGCACTTCAAGGCGATCTCGGACCAGGATCGGATACAAGACGTGCAGAACGGCACGGTGGACATCGTCGCGCACACGATGACGATCACCTGCGATCGCCTCCAGAAACTCGATTTCTCCAGCGTGTACTTTGACGCCGGCCAGCGGGTCCTGGTGCAGAAGAACTCCGGAATCAGCGGCCTCGCCGCCCTCAAGGGGCAGCGGGTATGCGCTACCAGCGGATCCGACTCGCCGGCCGCCATCGCCAAGGCGGGGGCGGTTCCGGTCGAAGTTACGTACTGGACCGACTGCCTGGTCCTGCTCCAGCAGGGGGACGTTCAGGCGATCTCCACCGATGACTCGATCCTGGACGGGCTAGCGGCGCAGGATCCGTTCACCGAGATGGTCGGTGACCGCCTCACCCACGAGCCCTACGGCCTGGCGATCGCCAAGCAGCATCCGGAATTCGTGCAGTTCGTGAACGCGGTGCTGGAGCAGCTCCGCGCCGACGGCCAGTGGGCGGACAGCTACCGGCGCTGGATCGGCTCGGACGTTCCTCCCCCGCCTGCCGCCCAGTACGGAAGCTGACCGATGGTTACCATGAGCCGGCAGCAGGCCGCTGACGCGGTCGCGAAAGCGCAGGCCGAACGCGACACGATCCAGTCCAACCTGCTGGATCTGGACGGCAGCTTCGGCAAGCGGCTGCTTACCGGCGCGCAGCTCACCGGGACGACCAAGCAGCGCTGGGACACCGCGGCCGCCACCCTCGCCGTGCTCTGGGACACCTACGCGACATACTCGTCCGTGGTTGACCGTGCCGTAACGCTGGTGGCGGGCAAGCTGGGTCAGCGTGAGCTGACCGAGGTCACCGGCCTGCTCACCCTGCCGTCGGTGGAGGTGACCCGCGGTCCCGCCCCGCTGGGCCGCCGCGACCTGGCCGACACCGGCCGGGACCAGCTCACCTTGTCCGCCGCCGTGGCGCGGATGCGTACCGCCTTCGCCGAGGTCGCCGATCTCGTGGCCGCCGCCGAGCAGGCCTGGAACAGCGTGGCGGGTCCGCTGGACGCCGCCGCGGCGGATCTGGCCCACGCCGACTCCCTGGGCGACGAGGCCCTGGCCGCCGAACTGGCCGAAGTGCGGGCCGAACTCGACCGGCAGCGCGCCGCGCTCAACAGCGACCCGCTCGTGGCTCAGGTCACCGCCGCGAGCCGGGTCCGCGACCGGGCCGCCGCGGTCGCTGCCAAGGCCGCCGAACTGGCCCGGGTCCGCGCGGGCGCGGTCGCCCGCATAGCCGCCCTCCGCGCGGACGCCGACGCCGCCCGTACCGCACGGGACGACGCCGTCGCGGCCGCCCAGCGCGTGGCGGCGAAGATCGCCGGCGTGCCGCCGGTGCCGGACTTCGGGGTCGATCCCGCGACCCGCCTGGCCCGGCTGGACGCGCTGCTCGCCGCCGGCCGCTGGACTCGGCTGAGTTCGGAGCTGGATCTCCTGGAGAACGAGCTCACGTCCGCGGCGCTTCAGTTCAATGACGCCGAACGTACGGTGGTAACACTTCTGAGCAAGCGCGACGAGCTACGCGGGCTACTCGACGCGTACAAAGCGAAGGCCGGGCGCCTGGGCGCCGCGGAAGATCCAGATCTTGCCCGCCTGTATGACCAGACCAGGGAACTCTTGTGGACGGCGCCGTGCGACCTGACCGCCGCGGCGGACGCGGTCACCCGTTATCAGCAGGCCGTGCTTGCGATAGGAGCGCGACGGTTATGAATACGTGTGGTAGTTGCGGGGGCACGATCGAGGACGGCTACTGCACGGTCTGCGGCCTTGCGGCCGTGCCCGTTGCCGCCGCGGCCGGAGGCCCAGGCCAATCTAGCGCCGCGGCCGGAGGCCCAGGCCAATCTAGCGCCGCGGCCGCGGTGGGAGCTGGCACGCCATCGAGTCCATCGGTATCTTCCAGTCCATCCGCGACGGGCGCCTCATCGGTCGCATCAGGCACATCAGGCATGTCAGGCACGTCTGGTACGTCGGGCGCGTCGGGTGGCTCGGGTTCGCGGCGCAGTGGCTCGCGGCGTTCCAGCGGGCGGTCGGCCCGCGGCAGGCTCGGGGCCGGGCTGGTGGACATCCCGCCGGTGGCGTACCGCGATCCGTCCACGGCGGTTCTCGCGGACCCGCAGGTGCCGGAGAACCGGCGGTTCTGCGGCAACTGCGAGCAGCCGGTGGGCCGGAGCCGCGACGGCAGGGCCGGGCTGACCGAAGGATTCTGCCGGAACTGCGGCACCCGGTTCTCGTTCACGCCCAAGCTGGCGCCCGGCGACCTGGTCGCCGGGCAGTACGAGGTCCTGGGCTGCCTGGCCTTCGGCGGCCTGGGCTGGATCTATCTGGCCCGGGATCACAACGTCAGCGACCGCTGGGTCGTACTCAAAGGCCTGCTCAACACCGGAGACGCGGACGCCATGGCCGCCGCCGTCGCCGAGAGGCAGTTCCTGGCCCAGGTCGAGCACCCGAACATCGTGCGGATCTACAACTTCGTCCAGCAGGCCGGGGCCGGCTACATCGTGATGGAGTACGTCGGCGGCAAGTCGCTGAAGGAGATAAGGCGCCCAGGGCCGGTTCCCATCTCCCACGCCCTGGCGTACGCGATCGAGGTGCTGCCCGCGCTCGGTTACCTGCACGACCGCGGCCTGGTGTACTGCGACTTCAAGCCGGACAACGTCATACAGACCGAAGAGCAGCTCAAGCTCATCGACATGGGCGGCGTGCGGCTGGTCGACGGCGACGGGCCGATCTATGGCACGGTCGGCTATCAGGCGCCGGAGATCGAGACCGAAGGCCCGTCAGTGTCTTCGGACCTGTTCACCGTCGGCCGTGCGCTGGCCGTGCTGACCTTCGACTTCAAGGGTTACCAGGGCGGTTACAAGTTCAGGCTGCCGGAAGGCATACCGCTGCTCGCCGAGCAGGAGTCGTTCGCGCGCCTGCTCCGCCGGGCGACCAACGCCGATCCGGGCCGCCGCTTCGGCTCGGCCGGGGAGATGGCGGAGCAACTGACCGGAGTGCTCCGCGAGGTCCTGGCGGTAGCCGACGGCACCCCGCGCCCGGCGTTCTCCACCGTGTTCACCCCGGAGATCCAGGCCATCCAAGGGGGGGCCGGGGGGATGGGTCCTCCCGGAAGCGGGGGGGTCACCGGGGGGGTCGTCCCCCAGGGGGATAAACCGAGCGTGACGGAGATCGTCGGCGGTCTCCCCATGCCGCAGGTGGACCGGACCGACCCGGCGGCCGGGTTCCTCGCCACGTTCGCCGGCCTCGACCCCGTCCAGCGCGTCGCCGCGTTGTCCGGTGCCGTGGCTGGCGAGGGCGGCGTCCCGCCCGATGTGGCGGCCTCACCGGAGACCAGGCTCGCGCTGGCCCGGGCCATGCTGGATGTCGGCGACGCGGAAGGCGCCGGCGGCTTCCTGGCCGACCTGGCCGCCGACGATCCCGGCGACTGGCGGATCGCCTGGTACGACGGCCTGCGCCGGCTCCTTTCAGGTGATCCGGCGGCCGCACGCGGTGCGTTCAGCGCCGTCTACGACGAGCTACCCGGCGAACTCGCGCCCAAGCTCGGCCTGGCCTTCGCCGCCGAAGCCGCCGGCGACGCGGCTACGGCCGACCGCTACTTCCGCCTGGTCTGGACCGTGGATCACTCGCACATCAGTGCCGCGTTCGGCCTAGCCCGTGCCTGCCTGGCGGCCGGGGATCGCCTCGGCGCCATCAACGCACTGGCGGCGGTGCCGGAGACGTCGAGCCACTACGCCGCGGCCCAGATCGCCGCGGTGCGGATCCTCGTCTCGCCCGGCGTCAGCGGAGACGACCTGCGGGCGGCCGACGGCCGGCTCGGCAAACTGGCCCTGGACGAGGCCCGCCGCCAGCAGCTCACCGTGGAGATCCTGCGTGCCGCGCTGGACTGGGCCGCCGCGGCCGGAGGCCCAGGCCAATCCAGCGCCGCGGCCGGAGGCCCAGGCCAATCCAGCACCGCGTCACCCGCTGGTGCCCCGGGCGCCGGGTCTTCGCAGGCTGCTAACGTCGTTCCGCGATCACGGTCCGGCTCTGATGGCATGATCCTCGGCTGCGAACCGAACGAGCGCGCGCTGCGCTTCGGTCTCGAGCGCGGCTACCGCGCGCTGGCCCGGCTCACGCCGGACCGTCAGCGCCGGGTCGAGCTGGTTGACATGGCCAACGCGGTCCGTCCGAGGACCTGGACTTGAACGGCTCTAACCTGGCTGAGCGCAGCGAGGCCTTGGCGCGGAGGGGATTGTGAGCGAGCGAACGCGAGCGGAGACGATAGCTGCTTGCCCAGCCTGCGGAGAGCCGACCGGGCCGGGTGACGCGTTCTGCGAGAAATGCGGTACCGAGCTGGCTCCGGCCGTGGTGAGCACCGGCACGCCCGGGTTCGTACCGAGCTGCCCGGTCTGCTCGGTGGACCCGTCCATACCTCAGCCGGTCGCGATCACCGCGGACGGGTACTGCGAGTCGTGCGGCCGCAAAGTGCCGACCGGACGCGACCATACCGAGCTCGACCTCGGCGTGCTCGCCGGCGTTACCGACCGCGGCATCCGGCATTCACGCAACGAGGATGCTATGGCCCTGGCCACCGCGGAGACTCCGGCCGGCCCGGTGGCGATCGCCGTGGTCTGTGACGGCGTGTCTAGCTCGCCCCGGCCGGATGACGCGTCGCTGGCCGGCGCCCAGGCCGGTGTGCGGGTGCTGCTCAACTCCGTGCGTGTCGGTGACGGTCCGCGCAACGCCTCGCTGGCCGCGGTGCGCACCGCCGCGGCGGAACTGGCCGGTCTCGCCGGTCCCGGCGGCGCGCCGTCCGCCACCTACGTATCGCTGGTCGTCGGTCCCGATCCGGTTCCCGGCGCAGCCGCCGATTCCGGTCCGGCCACCAGTCCGGACCCGGACGTCGGCACGGGTCCGGATCCCGGATCCGATGCCGTCACCGCCGACTCGCCTGCCACCCCCGCCTCGCGGCCCAGTTCGGGCGCGGTGACAGTGTGCTGGCTCGGTGACAGCCGGGCCTACTGGCTGTCCGCCGAAGGCTCCAGGCGCCTCACCACCGACGACTCGCTCGCCCAGGAGATGATCGCCGCGGGCCTGGCGGACGAGGCCGAGGCGATGGCCAGCCCGCAGGCGCACGTGATCACGCGGTGGCTCGGTGCCGACATCGCCGAACCACAGGCACGAATCACCCGGTTCGAGCCGACCGGACCGGGTGTCGTGCTGGCCTGCTCCGACGGTCTGTGGAATTACCTGCCGGAGGCCGCCGAACTGGCCGAGCACGCGCTGCCGGCCGCCGGGACCGACCCGCTGCGCGCCGCACGCGAACTGGTGCAGTTCGCCATTGATGCCGGCGGCATGGACAACATCACCGTGGTGCTGGTGCCGTTTCCCCTGAGAAGTTCGGTTACATGAGCGGGAGTTCAGTTACATGAGCGAGTCCGGCTTCACCGTCGACATCGACCAGAACCAGTACCTGCCCGAGGGCGGCCGCACGGTCAGCGCGGTCGTGACGGTGACCTCGGCTGACAACATGACCCTGCCCGGCGGTCCGGCAGCTGGCGTAGGCGGCGGCCCGGGCAGCGGTTCCGCCGAGATCATCATCGTGGACTGCTCGGGTTCGATGGACGTCCCGCAGACGAAGATGGCCTCGGCGCGGGCGGCGGTCGCCGCCGCCGTCGACGTGGTCCGCGACGGCACGGCGTTCGCGGTCGTGGCCGGCACGAGCACATCGTGGCCGGTGTACCCCACCGATGGCACCATGGCGATCGCGAACCAGTCCACCCGTGAGGCGGCCAAGCGCGCCGCGGCCGGCCTGCGGGCCAGCGGCGGCACCGCGATCGGCCAGTGGCTGCGGCAGGCATGCGCGATCTTCGAGACGCACCCGGCCGAGCTCCGCCACGCGATCTTGCTCACCGACGGCAAGAACCAGCATGAGCGGCCCGAACAGCTCAACGCCGCGATCGCCCGGTGCGAGGGCCTGTTCAGCTGCGACTGCCGTGGTGTCGGAACCGACTGGGAGGTCGCCGAGCTCCGCCGGGTCTCCACCGCGCTGCTCGGCACGGTGGACATCGTGCCGGATCCCGCCGGGCTGGCCGCGGATTTCACCACGATGATGGAGAACGCGATGGGCAAGCAGGTCGCTGATGTGGCGCTGCGCGTCTGGACGCCGCAGCACGCCGCCATTCAGTTCGTCAAGCAGGTGGCGCCGGAGGTGGTCGACCTCACCGAGCGACGCAGCCAGTCGGGTCCGCAGGCGGGAGATTACCCCACCGGCGCGTGGGCGCCAGGGGAGAGCCGTGACTACCACCTGTCTGTGGCGGTTAATCCTGCTGGTGTGGGGCAGGAGATGCTAGCCGCGCGGGTGAGCCTGGTGGCGTCCTCGGCGTCCGGGTCCGAGGTGCTGGGGCAGGGGCTCGTCCGCGCGGTCTGGACCGATGACACAGAGCTGTCCACCAAGATCAACGCGCGAGTCGCGCATTACACCGGCCAGGCCGAGATGGCGGACCTTATCCAGGACGGCCTCGAGGCGCGCAAGCAGGGCGACGAGGAAACCGCGACCGCCAAGCTGGGCCGCGCGGTTGCGCTGGCCGAGGAATCCGGCAACGACGACACCGCCAGGCTGCTGGCCAAGGTGGTCGACGTGGTCGACGCCGCTACCGGCACCGTCCGGCTGAAGAAGGCGGTGGCTGACGCCGACGAGATGGCGCTCGACACTAGATCGACAAAGACGGTCCGGGTGAGGAAAGAGCAGGCGTAGGGGGCGGCATGGCCATATGTCCGGACGGTCACGATTCGGTCAGCGAAGACTATTGCGACGTCTGCGGCATGCGGATAGGCGGCGCCCCCACCGGGTCCGCCACTGGATCAGCCGCCGGGTCAGCCCGAGCCGGCTCGGCTCCGGCCGGACCCGTCACGTCCGCGCAGGCCGCTTACCCGCCCGCCGCCGGCCGAGGCTCTACGTCGTCAGCGGCCGCCTGCCCGCAGTGCGGCTCGTCCACGACTCCGGGCGCATTCTGCGAAGTCTGCGGCTACAACTTCGCCGCCGGCGCACCGTCCTCGTCCAGCGCTTCGCCTACCGCATCCGCCTCCTCGCCCCTCCCGTCCGGCCCAGCCCCTGTTCCGGACACCCGCTCCGCTTCTCCCTCCCCGCTGACCCCAGGAACCACGTCAGTCACAGCCCCTCCGGTCTCTACCGGCCCCTGGACTGCGGTGGTGGCAGCGGACCGCGGCTACTACGAGACGATGCAGGCCGCGACCGAGGGAGACGGGGCGGACATTCCGTTTCCGCCCTACTGCCCGGAACGCCGGTTCCAGCTCGCCGGCGACGAGATGCGTATCGGCCGGCGCAGCCCATCTCGCGGACTCGAGCCGGAGATCGACTTGACCGGCCCGCCGACCGATCCCGGCATCAGCCGCCTGCACGCCGTCCTGATCGCCACTTCCGACGGTGGCTGGGCGGTTCTCGACCCCGGCTCCGCCAACGGCACCCAGGTCAACGGTGCCGACATCCCGACCAGCCAGCAGGTCCCCCTCCACGACGGCGACCGCATAAGCCTAGGCGCCTGGACCACCATTACCATTCACACCTCCTGACCCGCCCACGCCGCCCGCACCCGCCCGCGCGCCCCCCGCGGGCCACCCGAAGCTCGCGGCCCGTTACCCCAGATAGCGACCAGTTCGACTTGTCACCCGCTACGTCGCACATGTCACCCGCTACGTCCATTCGTCGTGATCAGGGGCAGTCGCACGGTGAAGTTCACCCACAGCGCGTGGATGAATCCCGCCGGCCAGATGGCGAAGGCCAGGACCACCCCGGCCGTGCCGGGGACCCCGATCGGGCCGTTGACCGAATCCGGCGCGGTCAGTATGAGGCAGAACGCAGCGATCATCAGCGCAAGGTAGGCGGTGGCGACAGCCAGCCACCGGCCCCGCCCATGCCTGATCGCGATGTAGCCGAACGACATCCAGGCGCCCATCCCGAGCGGCAGCAGAGTCGGCAGGATCCACAGGCTGTGCCGTAGTGCCCGGCGCGGCCGGGGCAGCGCCGCGGCCGGAGGCCCAGGCAGATTCGGCACCGCGGCCGGAGGCCCAGGCAGATTCGGCACCGCGGCCGGAGGCCCAGGCAGGTTCGGCACCGCGGCCGGAGGCCCAGGCAGGTTCGGCACCGCGGCCGGAGGCCCAGGCAGGTTCGGCGCCGCGGCCGGCCTGTCGCCCGTGGTCTCCGGGCGCACCCGGACCAGCAGCCGCGAATAGAGCTGCATCCCGCTCGCGTCACCCGCCGAGGGGCTGATGTCGCCGAGCGGGCTCAGCGGGCCGACGTAGGGCAGGAGCCGGTCGTAGACTTCCCGCGCGCCCGACGGCCGCCAGGCCGGGTCCTTCTGCAGCAGCTGCCACACGAGCTGTACCAGCGGCACGTCGAGGTCACCGCGGCTCAGCGGGGCTGGCGCCTGCTCCAGATGCATGCGCATCAGCGCGGCGGGTGAGGTGGCGCTGAACACCGGCTCGCCGGACAGCAGTTCGTACAGCAGGCAGCCCAGCGCGTACAGGTCGGTCCGCGGCGTCGTGGGGAGGTTGTGCAGTTGCTCCGGCGCCATATAGGCGGGCGTGCCGACCGCGACACCCGTGCTGGTGATCCGCTGGCTGACAATGCCGGCCACGCCGAAGTCCAGGATCTTCGCGGTCCCGTCCGCGGTCACCATCACGTTGGCCGGCTTGATATCCCGGTGGATCACCCCCCGCTCATGCGCGACCGCGAGCACGGCGGCGACCTGCGCGCCGATCGCGGCCACCCACGGGACCGGCAGTGGCCCCTGCTCGGCGATCAGGTCGCTGACCGTGCATCCGCCGACCAGCTCCATGACCAGGTATAGACCGCCGTCGTATTCTCCCGCGTCGTAGATCGCGGGCACGCCCGGATGCGGCAGGCCGGCGGTCACGGCCGCCTCCCGCGTGAACCGCCGCACGCCGTCGTCCGGCTTCGCGTGCGTGGCGAGCGTGTTGTAGGTCAGCAGCTTCACCGCGACCGGCCGGCCGAGCCGCTCGTCCTGTCCCTCCCACACCTGGCCCATCCCGCCGCGGCCGAGCGGGCTGATCAGCCGGTAGCGGCCGGCGAGGAGTGCGTCGTTCCCCACATTGGGCGACTTTAGTGGATTCCGGGCGGCTCGAACGTGCCTCCGGTAACACCGTCCGCCAGGAGCCGGGCGAGTTCGGCCGCCATGGTGTCCGCGGATCGGACCGCTGCCCGCAGGTGCGCGACCCGCCGGAACGCGTCGCCGTACCCGCGCTGTTCGGCCAGCGGCAGCAGGGGAATCTGAGCCCGCAGGACGTCCGCGCGACCCGTGCTCCCCCGGCTATTCGTGGTTCCGGCCTGGGCCATCGATACCCGGGCGTTTCCCGAACTGCCCAGCGCGCCGGCCACGAAGTGCGCGTCGAGCCGTGCCGGATCGACCCGGACCAGGGTGAGCGCTGGCCCGAGGATGGCTTCGCCGGCGTCCCAGACCCGGGCCGCGAACCGCCCGCCCCCCGTCGCCACCACGATGTCGCCGCCGTGGACCGTCACCCAGCGCGGGTCGCGCATCCCCCGCCCCGAGGGAGGACGGCCTTCGGTGACGTCCTCGGCGGTGAGCACGCCATCCGGCCCGGTCCCCAGGTCACCGCGAACCGGCGCGTGATGGATCTCCAGATGCCCGAGCCGGGCCAGTTCGGCGACCGTCACCACGGCCGTCTCGCGGGGGCGGCCCGCGGGCCGCAGCTCGGGCGTGAGCGGGCCGAGCACGCCGAACAGGATCGCCAGTTGGTTGGTGACCTGGGAAAACTGTTCGGCCGCGTGCTCCGGGGCGGGGGCGGAGATGTGCCGGCCGGGTGTCAGGTCGACCTCGTCGTCGAGCAGGTCGATGACCGGCACGGCCCGGCTGATGCCGGGTTCCCCCACGCCCGGATCCGCGGCGAACCGCCGCCACGTCGCGATCACCGTCCGCGGGTCGGACGTGGCCATCATCAGCACGCTGCCCGGGGCGTCCGCCGCCGGCCTGCGCAGCAGCCACAGGTGGTGCGCCGCGGACAGCGCGATCACCGCACGCAGTGCGCCTTTGCGCAGCAGTTGCGCCCGGATCCGCCGCCCGGGCCTGCGCGCCGCCGCGGCGGCGGGCAGCAACGCAGCGGCCAGGCCGCACGGCGACAGGTGGGCGATCATGTGCTGTGCCCAGGCCAGTTCGGGCTCCAGCCGTGGCGGCACACCGAATACCCACCGTGGGTCGCTGGGGTCCGCTTCTGGCATTCCGCTGCGCTTGTGAACCGCCAGATTCGACAGAACGGCGTCGGCCAGGACCCCTGGGAACGCGTCACGCAGCAGGCCGTCTTCCGCGCGAATGGTGACTTCGCCCGGATGAACGTCGCCGGTACCGAGCCGGAGCCGGATCGCGGCCAGCCGGGCTGAGTCGGCGTCGGGATCCTGGCCGAACAGGCGGCGGGCGCCGACGCCGGCGGCGGCGAGGAGGATCTCGCCCGTCCCGCAGGCCGGATCAAGGACAGTGGCGGCTGCTTCGGCGAGCGCGGCCATGAGCTCCGCGATCTCCGGGTGGGCGACCGACGAGCCACGGGCCTGCACCTCCTGGAGGCGGCCGAACAGAACGTCGAAGGCGTCCGCTGGCCCCAGTGCCGCGACGAGTTCGGTCAGTGCGGGAGATGGAGCCTGTCCCCGCGCGAGCAGTTCCCCGGCGTCGGCGAGCGTCGCGGCCAGGTGTAGGTCGTCGCCCGCCCGGGCGCGAAGTTCCTGCCAGGCCCGCTCGGCCAGCGGCACCTCGAGCAGCTTCCCCTGGTCACGAAGCCACGCCTCGACCTCGTCCAGAGCGAACAGCGGGACCGCCGGCGTGCCTCCGGCGGGCCGCGGGAAGTCGGCATAGCGCCGCCGCCAGTTGCTGACCGCTGACCGCCCGACGTCGGCCAGTCGCGCGATGTCAGCGGCGCTCACGAGGGTTTCGTCTGACACGGTTCTAACGCTACCGCAAAGCTTAATAAATGGCCACAGTCAATTCGCTTGTGTACTTGGTTCACATATGCTTTGCTATCCGCAGTCCTAACAAGCCGGTCATACCCGGCGATCCGACTCCCCAGGAGACCCGATGCGCTCCAGCGTGAAGGTGGTGGCAATGTCAGCGGCCGCCCCGTCGCTTGTGATTGCACTGCCGCTGCTTCTAACCGCATGCTCAGCCGCCTCCAGCTCGCCAACGGCCGGTTCCACGGCGTCCAGTTCCACGTTGCCGGCCTCCACGCCTGCCTCAGCCTCCCCGGTCACTCCCGGCGGCTCGTCGCTGAGCGCGGATCAGATCGCCAGCAAGGCGAACGCCGACCTCAAGGCGGCCACGTCCTACCATCTCTCTGGGACGCTCGACATATCGGGCACTACCGAAACCATGAAGCTCACTCACGCGGCCGGTAACTGCGCGGGCACGATCTCGATCGGGAACCAGCCGATCTCGTTCGTGCAGGTCGGCAGCACGGCTTGGGTCCGGGCGGGCAGCGGGGGCGATTACCTCAAGACCAGCACGAGCAACTCAAGCTACAAGCAGGATTTCTCGTACTGTGACCCCAGCCAGGTTGCCGAGCTCGTGGGCCCAATGAGCGGGAGTCTGACCAAGGGCGCGACCACGACAGTGGACGGCACGCAAGTGCAAAAGCTTGCCCTTGCCAACGTGATCACGATCTACGTAACGACCTCCGCCACGCCGGAGTATGAGCGAGTCACCGACAACGTCGATTCCGAGCACGTGCAGCTGGACTTCTCCAGCATCAACGCACCGGTCTCGATCAACCCGCCACCAGCCAGCGAAGTGCTTGGCACCTGAACAGGAGTCCACACGAAATGCGCCTCATAGTGAAAGCGGCCGGCGCCGCTGCCGCCCTGCCGCTCATCCTCACCGCGTGCTCCACATCTTCGTCCACGGGATCGGCGCCGTCCACCCAGCCGACGACCACCACGACCGCGGCGGCCGCGCCGAGTTCCGCCGATCCGGACGCGGGGCTGCTCACTGGCACCCAGCTCAAATCCATGCTGGCGCCCGCATCCTTCTTCCCGTCCAGCTTCAGTCGCGACCCCAGCGGTTCGGTGAACACCGGCGACACCTTCCAGGCCGCCACGCCCCCGGGAAAGCTGGCCTGCAGCAGGCTGGACACCACCGGGTGGGTCGACCTGTCGGATATCGGCTCGGTCTCGTTCGCCCAGAGTGACTTCATCGACAAGTCGATTTCCGAGGAATACGCCCAGGAGGTGGACGAGTACCAGGGTCTGGGCGCCAAGAAGGTCATGGCGGCACTGCGCAAGGTGGCGACCAGGTGCCGGACGTTCTCCGATCAGCAGACGAGCAGCACGGTGACGGTCAAGCTCGGCAAAGGGCCGTCGCTTGGTGACGATTCGCTGTCCTTCACGCTGACCAGCCCGCGCTGGCAAGGCGGCACCACCCTTGAAGCCATCCGCATCGGGACCGTCGTCGTCACCGTGCTCTACTCGGCGGTCAACGGCAACGGCGCGGCCCAGGCCGACGTGCTGGCCGGCATAGTCGCCGGAAAGGTAATCCAGAAGTCGCTGTGACCTTCTTCCCTCCGCGCCTAGGCCTCGCTGCGCTCGGCCGGCTTGGGGCCGCGGCGGGATCGCCGCCCCCAGCCGTAGCCCGTTCAGTACTTGGGCCCGACAAACTCGTCCAGCCGCGCCACAGCATCCCGCCGCGCCACGGAGATCGCGTTCCGGCGCGAGAAACGCCAGGCTACTTCGAGCCGATCCAGCGTCTGCCCGCACAGCAGCAGGATGTCCTGGGATTTGTTGATGAACAGGTAGCGCGGATACTCGTACCACCGGTCGCCATCAGCGAGCCGGGCCCGGACCCGGTTCACGCCTCGCCACCCATCCGAGTGAAACAGACCACGGGCGAAGTCACCCGGATGCTCATCCACGATGGCCCGCTGCCATTCCGCCAGCCCGATTTTCCGGTTGTGTTTCTTACCCGGCCCATGCTGCGGGAACAGGCACAGCCAGTGCTTGGACGTGCTCTTCACTTCCGTGTAGCCAGGGCGTTGGACGGTGAAGACGCTGGAAATAGGCATCACTGCGGACATCGCGGTCTTCGTGGCTTCGGCAAGACCGGGCCAGGCATCGCAGCACGCTATGGACACGGCGAATACACCCTTACGGCTGCACGTCAGCCAGCCATCGCCGAGATAGAGGCCCAACAGGTACGCATACTCGGGCTCGTCCAAGGGTCTCTCGTGACATCGCGGACAGTCTGCCGACGTTTGCGTACGGCGATTACCGCGGGCCCGGCGGCGGCCGGTGCGCCATTTCTGGACGGCGCCTATCGAGACGCCGGTGAGCCGCGCGACCTCTCGGTCTATGAGGCCTTGCGCGGACAACTGGAGTGCCCTGTCCACTGTTGCCTGAGGGTGCATGGGGGTATCATCCCGCGCACCGCTGACATTTTCGGAAGTGCGATGCTACCTGCAAAAGTGGTGCCGGAAGCGGGATTCGAACCCGCACGCCTTCTCAGGCAGACGCTTTTGAGACGTCCATGTCTTCCGTTCCATCATTCCGGCAGATTTGCTGACGTTCCCGATTGGGGATCTCGTCACGTGGAGGTGCTCGATGACAATCTACCTGCTGGCGGTAGGCTCTTGCGCGTGAGTGGAGACCCGGTGCGCGTAGTTATCGCAGAAGATGAAGCCCTGATCCGGCTTGACCTCAAGGAGATGCTGGAAGAGGAGGGCTACTCGGTGGTCGCCGAGGTCGGGGATGGCGAGTCGGCCGTGGAGGGAGTCACCAGCCTGCGGCCGGACCTGGCCATCCTGGACATCAAGATGCCGGTGCTCGACGGCATCTCCGCGGCCGAGCGAATCGCGGCGGACCGGCTCGCCCCGGTGGTGATACTGACCGCCTTCTCCCAGCGTGAGCTGGTCGAGCGGGCTCGCGATGCCGGCGCGATGGCCTACCTCGTCAAGCCGTTCACGAAGGCCGATCTGGTGCCGGCCATCGAGATGGCGGTCAGCCGTTTCGCGGAGATCCGCGCGCTGGACAAGGAGGTCGGCAACCTGCGGGAACGGCTCGAGGTCCGCAAGCTCCTCGACCGGGCCAAAGGGCTGCTCCAGACCGAGCACGGGCTGACCGAGCCGGCCGCGTTCCGCTGGATCCAGAAGACGTCCATGGACCGCCGGATGACGATGAAGGCCGTGGCCGAGGCGGTCATCGAGGGCAGTATGCGGGTGTCCGCCGACACCCAGCAGCCATGAGGCGGGGAGGTTAGCGGAGCGCCCTGGCTGGTGCTGTGCGGAGGTCTGGCAGGAACCCGGGGAGCCGTTGGTGCCGTGTCCGCCTTCCCCGGCCGACACGTTGTCTACTTGGACCCCCCGGGCCCGCCGACACAACGTTAGCGACCCGCCCGGGCGTGGCGCAAAAGCGGGGCTGTCCCGCCGTAATCCCAAGATCAACTAATGATCACGCCGCGTTCACTTAAAGGGAGCAGACCGGCGAACTAGCAGCGGGAAGCGTCGCGGGCGGGGGGTCCGGGGGGTTGGTTTTCACCCCCCGGAAAAACACTGTCGCGGACCATGCAGGTCAGGCGCGACGTGCATACCCGGCGTCCGGCTTCGTCGGTGATGAGGATCTCGAACGTGACCAGCGTCCGCCCGCCGTGTGCCAACGACGCGACGCCCGTGACCAGCCCGTCGTCGACGCTACGGTGATGCGTCGCGCTGATCTCGATCCCCACGACGATCCGGTCGGTCCCGGCGTGCAGCACCGCCCCGAGCGAGCCGATGGTCTCCGCCAGCACGCACGAAGCCCCGCCGTGCAACAGCCCGTACGGCTGAGTGTTGCCGGCCACCGGCATGGTCGCCACGACACGCGTCGGGGAAGCTGAGATGATCTTGATACCCATCCGGTCGGCGAGCGTGCCCGGAGCCACCGTCCGCTCCGCGATCCGGTCAAGGGTCTCCTGATCCATCCCGGCACCTCCATTTACCGAGGGGAGCCTCCCCCCGACCCCGCGGCGTTGACCGCGTCCCAAGCGTCCCATGCCCCGCCGCAATGCCCGCGCCGGCCGCGTCTCTAGCGACTCCGAGCGCGATACGCATCCGTTCCGGCACTGTTCGTAGGCAACAAGACCGAAACACTAACGACTCAATTTTGTGCGATACGCGTGACTTCCGATGGTGTTAGCGCTCACAATCAGACCTTGGAGCGATCAGACTCTGAACTTGTCGATGAAGGCCTGTCAGTGAAGGGAGCCATTGTGCGCCTGAACAGAAGACAGTGGCGTCTTCGTAAGCCATCTGGCGTTGCGAACGACACCACCAGCCAGCCCCGGCTCAGCATCGTCCGCCGGCCGGCGACCATCGGGCTCGCGGCCGTGGTCGCGCTGGCCGTCGGCGGCTCGCTCGCGGCGACCCAGGCCATGGCGAGCAACGCCGCGCCAGCCGCAGCGAAGACCCACAGCGGAGGGCTGTCCGTGACCAGGACGCTCTTCGGTACCGCAATCGAGCCGTACACCGGCAAGCCGACCAGCGTGTTCCGCTACGTCCTCAGCAACGGGAACATGAGCGTCGCCATCATCACCTACGGCGGCGACCTCCAGGAGATCAACGTCCCGGACCGCCATGGCAAGTCCGCCGACGTGATCCTCGGCTTCGCCACCCTGAACGACTACGTCACCAAGGACAGCCCGCCGGTCGTCGCGAACGGCGGCCCGTACTTCGGCGAACTGATCGGGCGCTACGGCAACCGGATCGCCAAGGGCACGTTCACCCTCAACCAGCCTGGCGTAGGGCCGGTCACCTACACGCTGCCGATCAACAACGGCGTCAACTCACTGCACGGCGGCCTGGTCGGCTTCGGCAACCACATCTGGGCCGACCAGCCGATCCAGACCTCCAGCGAGGTCGGCGTCCAGCTGACCCTGGTCAGCCCCAACGGCGACGAGAGCCACCCGGCCGGTTCCCCGGGCTGCCCGAACGGCTGCACCGGGTACCCCGCCACGCTCAAGACCGTCGTCACCTACACCCTGGACGCGGACAACAACCTCAAGATCCACTACTCCGCGACCGACGAGTCGCCGAACCTCAACACGGTCCTCAACCTGACCAACCACGCCTACTTCAACCTGGCGGGCGAGGGCTCGGGCAGCGCCGCGAACCAGCTCATCCAGATCAACGCGAACACCTACACCCCGACTGACGCCACCCAGATCCCGACCGGTGTGTTTTCCCCCGTCGCGGGCACCCCGTTCGACTTCACGCACTTCATGCCGCTCGGCTCCAGGATCGAGGACTGCACCCAGCCCGCTTCCCTGTCCTGCCAGCAGCTGCTCATCTCCCAGGGTTACGACCACAACTGGGTGCTGAACAGCACCGGCCCCACGCACGAAGGCCTCAACCTGGCCGCCCGCGCGCTCGACCCGCGCAGCGGCCGTGAGCTGAACGTCTGGACCGACCAGCCGGGCGTGCAGTTCTACACCAGCAACTTCCTCAACGGCACCCTCGTGGGCATCAGCGGCCACATCTACCGCCAGACCCAGGCGTACACGTTCGAGACCCAGCACTACCCGAACTCGCCCAACCAGAAGAACTTCCCGTCCACCGAACTGGACGCGGGCAAGACGTTCAACAGCACGACCATCTTCCAGTTCTCTTCGTAACAAAGCACCACATGCCCGGTCCGCCGCCCGCGACTCGCAGGGTGGCGGACCGGGCACCACCAGCCGTTCGCGCCATAGGATCTTGAACTATGGAACGGCTCCTGCTGCTTGACGGTCACTCACTCGCCTACCGCGCCTTCTTCGCGCTGCCGATGGAGAACTTCTCCACTACCACCGGGCAGCCCACCAACGCGGTGTACGGGTTCACGGCGATGCTGATCAACGTGCTGCGGGATGAGAAGCCGACGCACATCGCGGTCGCGTTCGACCGCAGCGAGCCGACGTTCCGGCACGAGCAGTACGTGGAGTACAAGGCAGGCCGGTCCAAGGCGCCTGACGAGTTCCGCAGCCAGGTCAGCCTGATCTTCGAGGTGCTCGACGTCCTCGGCATCCCGCGGCTGTCGGTGGCGGGTTACGAGGCCGACGACATCATCGCGACGCTGGCCACGCGGGCCGAGGCCGAGGGCATGGACACCCTCATCGTCACCGGCGACCGGGACACGTTCCAGCTGGTCAGCGACCATACGACGGTGCTGTACAACAGCCGCGGTGTGTCCGACATGCGGCGGTACGACCCGGCCTCGCTGTTCGAGAAGTACGGCCTGACCCCGGCGCAGTACCCGGACTTCGCCGCGCTGCGCGGCGACAACAGCGACAACCTGCCCGGCATCCCGGGAGTCGGGGAGAAGACCGCGACCAAATGGATCGTGGAGTTCGGCTCGCTCGAGGAGCTGGTCAACCGGGTTGACGAGGTGAAGGGCAGGGCGGGCGACGCGCTGCGCGAGCACCTGGCCAGCGTTATGCGCAACCGCCAGATCACCCAGCTGATCCGGGACATGACGCTGGACACGGGCCCGCGCGACCTCGCGCCGCAGCCGTGGGACCGGGAGCGGATCCATCAGCTGTTCGACACGCTGCAGTTCCGGGTGCTGCGCGAGCGCCTGTACCAGACGCTGCCGCACGGCATCGCGGCGCACGCGGCCGGCGACACCGGTCCCGCGCCCGCGGTGACTCCGCAACCCGAAAAATCAGCTTTCGACGTGGTTTCTGTCTTGCTCCAGACCGGCGAGGTGAGCGCCTGGCTGGACGATCACCTTTCGACCGAACGGGCTGGGGTGGCACTGACCGGAACCTGGGGCCGTGGCACGGGTAACGTTACGGGGCTCGCCATCGCGGCTCCGGACGGGAATGGCGCCTATATCGACCCGACGTTGCTAGACGAGTCCGACGACAAGGCCCTGGTCGCATGGCTGGCCGACCCGTCGCACCCCAAGGTGCTGCACGACGCCAAGGGCCCGCTGCATGCGCTGCACGCTCGTGGCTGGCCGCTGGAGGGGCTGGCTTCGGACACGGCGCTGGCCGCGTACCTGGCCCTCCCGGGGCAGCTGACGTTCGATCTCGGCGACCTGGCGCTGCGCTACCTGGGCAAGGACCTCGCGCCCGCCGACGCCGGAGGCCAGCTCACCCTGGACGGCTCGGGGGAGCGGGACGCCGCCATGGCGCTGGTGCTGCGTGCACAGGCGACGCTGGAGCTGTCCGCGGCACTGGACGCCGACCTGGAGCGGCGTGAGTGCCTGCCGCTGCTGCACGACCTGGAGCTGCCGCTGGTCAGCGTGCTGGCCCGGATGGAGCGGGTGGGCATCGCCGCGGACACCGATCACTTCGCGGCCATGTCCGCGACCTTGCACGGCGAGGTCAAGGCGGCCGAGCAGGCGGCGTACGCGGTCACCGGGCACGAGTTCAACCTCGGCTCGCCCAAGCAGCTCCAGGAGGTGCTGTTCAACGAGCTCGGCCTGCCCAAGACCAAGCGGATCAAGACCGGCTACACCACCGACTCCGAGGCATTGAACTCGCTGCTGGCCTCGACCGGCCACCCGGTGCTCGAGCACCTGATGCGGTGGCGGGATGTGGCCAAGCTGAAGTCGATCGTGGACTCGCTTATCCCGATGGCGGACGCGGACGGGCGGATCCACACGACGTTCAACCAGACGGTGGCGGCGACCGGCCGGCTGTCCTCCACCGACCCGAACCTGCAGAACATCCCGATCCGCACCGAGCTGGGCCGCCGGATCCGCGAGGGTTTCATCGTGGGCCCCGAGTTCGAGTGCCTGATGACCGCCGACTACAGCCAGATCGAGCTGCGGATCATGGCCCACCTGTCTTCGGACGCGGCGTTGATCGCGGCGTTCGAGTCCGGGCACGACTTCCACGCGGCGACCGCGTCGCGGGTGTTCGGCCTGCCGCCCGAGGAGATCGGGCCGGACCTGCGGTCGAAGATCAAGGCCATGAACTACGGACTTGCCTACGGGCTGTCCGCCTACGGCCTGTCACAGCAGCTGCGGATCAGCACCGAAGAGGCGAGCGGGCTGATGGAGGAGTACTTCAAGGAGTTCGGCGGCATCAGGGACTATCTCAAGTCCGTCGTGGGCGCGGCGTCGCTGTCCGGGTACACCGAGACGATGATGGGGCGGCGCCGGTACCTGCCCGACCTGACCTCGGACAACCGGCAGCGGCGGTCGATGGCTGAGCGCATGGCGCTGAACGCGCCCATCCAGGGCTCGGCCGCGGACGTCATCAAGGTCGCCATGCTTGCCGTGGACCGGGAGCTGACGGCGGCTGGACTGCGGTCGCGGATGATCCTTCAGGTCCACGACGAGCTGATGATCGAGGTCGCCCCGGGCGAGCTTTCGGCGGTCGAGCCGCTGGTCCGGTCGGCGATGGCCGGCGCCGCCTCGCTGCGCGTCCCCCTGGAAGTCTCCGTGGGCACCGGCCGATCCTGGGCCGAAGCCGCCCACTGAGTTTCTGCTTTTTCTGGGGGGTCTGGGGGTACAAACCAACCCTCCAGACCCCCCGCCTGCCTCGGCTTCTCGCCGTTGGTGTCACCCAGCCGGGAGGCCCTCTGGGCCTCCGCGGCCGGGTGATACGCGAAGCTCGCTGGCGCTCGCCGCGGTGCTGCTCGCCGTTATTGGCGGACGGCTGGGCTTGTCCGCGGGCCTTCGGGCCTTCGGCTCGTGCGGCTGGGGGATCCGCGAAGCTCGCTGGCGCTACTCGCCGTACCCGCGACGGCAGGGCTAGCACACTCCGCTCTTCCTCATCCTGCACAATCCGCTTCTCCGCTGGTCTCTCTTCCTCCTGGGCTCTTTCCCCACTGGTCTCCACTTCGTGCGCCGTCCCCTTCTCGCGCCGGTCTCCTTCCCGCGTAGGTCCCCTTCGTGCGCCGGTCTCCTTCGTGCGCCGTCTCCTTCTCGCGCCCGCCCATCCGCGCAGGTCTCCTTCTCGCGTCGGCCTCCTTCCCGCGCCCACCTGCGTGGGACAAAAGCCACAAACGCGACCCTTCGGGCAGCTGCGGCCCCGGATAGTGCAGATAACGCGGAAGTTCCGTGCTAGACGGAAGAATATGCGTCGGATACGGCCGTCAGGTTTCCACTTAGCACCGAATTTCCGTGCTAATTTAGCCTATTGTGGTTCGCGAACCGTACAAAACGGGCATATTCCGGCCGTGGCGGATGTTGTACGGTAGGAGACGAGCGAGGCGTGGAGGCGGTGCGGCCATCCGGACTGAGGCCGGATTGTAGCCGGTCTTAATTGACCCCCCGGCTTTGCTCTCATATTCTGAACGCTGCGCTATGTTGTCGTGCGCTCCGTCGCGGTCACCTGACATCTCGTCACATGGTCCTGTGGGGTTGTGCGAGTCTCTAGCGCGTCCATCTGCATCCTTGTCCGCATCCGGAGCCAACCTACACATGACGAGCAGCACCCAAGCCAACTCGACCCCCAAGGTGGCGGTCAACGACATCGGGTCTGAGGAGGCATTCCTCGCCGCGATCGACGAAACTATCAAGTACTTCAACGACGGCGACATTGTCGAAGGGACAGTCGTCAAGGTCGATCGAGACGAGGTCTTGCTCGATATCGGCTACAAGACCGAAGGTGTCATCCCCTCCCGCGAGCTGTCGATCAAGCATGATGTCGACCCGCACGAGGTGGTGAAGACCGGCGAGCACATCGAGGCTCTTGTCCTGCAGAAGGAGGACAAGGAGGGACGCCTGATCCTGTCCAAGAAGCGGGCGCAGTACGAGCGCGCGTGGGGCACGATCGAGAAGATCAAGGAAGAAGATGGCGTCGTCACCGGCACGGTCATCGAGGTGGTCAAGGGCGGCCTGATCCTGGACATCGGGCTGCGCGGCTTCCTGCCGGCGTCGCTGGTGGAAATGCGGCGGGTGCGGGATCTCCAGCCGTATGTGGGCCGCGAGATCGAGGCCAAGATCATCGAGCTGGACAAGAACCGCAACAACGTGGTGCTGTCTCGCCGGGCGTGGCTGGAGCAGACCCAGTCCGAGGTCCGGCACACGTTCCTGAACACGCTGACCAAGGGCCAGATCCGCAAGGGCGTGGTGTCCTCGATCGTCAACTTCGGCGCGTTCGTCGACCTCGGCGGGGTGGACGGCCTGGTGCACGTGTCCGAGCTGTCCTGGAAGCACATCGACCACCCGGGTGAGGTCGTCGAGGTGGGCCAGGAGGTCACCGTCGAGGTGCTCGACGTGGACATGGACCGCGAGCGGGTGTCGCTGTCGCTGAAGTCCACGCAGGAAGACCCGTGGCAGCAGTTCGCCCGGACCCACCAGATCGGCCAGGTCGTGCCCGGCCGGGTCACCAAGCTGGTGCCGTTCGGCGCGTTCGTGCGGGTCGAGGAGGGTATCGAGGGCCTGGTCCACATCTCCGAGCTGGCCGACCGCCACGTGGAGATCCCGGAGCAGGTCGTCCAGGTGGGCGACGAGATCTTCGTGAAGATCATCGATATCGACCTGGACCGGCGGCGGATCTCGCTGTCGCTGAAGCAGGCCAACGAGGGCACGGTCGGTGAGGCCGTCGGCGACGACTTCGACCCGACGCTGTACGGCATGCCTGCCTCCTACGACGAGCAGGGCAACTACGAGTACCCGGAGGGCTTCGACCCCGAGACTGGCGAGTGGCTGCCCGGGTATGAGAAGCAGCGCGAGGAGTGGGAGCACCAGTACGCCGAGGCACGGGCCCGGTTCGAGGCACACCGCAAGCAGGTCGAGGAATCCCGCAAGGCCGACGAGGAAGCCGCGCTGACATCCGGCGGTGAGACTGGTGGCGACGCGGGCGGTGCCCGCGGCGGTACCCGTGGCCGCACCGGCGGCGGCCGGTCCGGTGGCGCGTCCGGCGGCGGCGGTGGCGCGGTGACCTCGAGTTCTTCGCCCGGCGCCGAGTCCGGTGGCACCCTGGCCTCCGACGAGGCACTAGCCGCCCTCCGCGACAAGCTCTCCGGCGGCGGCCAGAGCTAGTCCACAGCGGAACGGCAAACCGCCGCGGCGAGCGAATGCGAGCGCCGCGGCGGTTGCCGTCCCGGAGGGGCGGCGGTTCCCGCCGTGGCTCCAAGCCGGCTGAGCGCAGCGAGGCCTGGGCGCGGAGGAATTCGAGCCTTGGCGCGGAGGGAAACAATGCGGGTGGGACTTACCGGGGGTATCGGGTCCGGCAAGAGTGAGGTCGCGCGGCGATTGGCAGCGCACGGTGCCGTGCTCATCGACGCGGATGTGGCCGCTCGCGAGGTTGTGGCGCCGGGAACGCCGGGCCTGGCCCGGATCGCGGCCGCCTTCGGTGAACAGGTGCTGGCGGCGGACGGCTCGCTTGACCGCGAGCGCGTGGCGGCGATCGTGTTCTCCGACCCGGCACGGCTCGCGGAGCTGAACGGTATCGTTCATCCGCTGGTGGGGGAGTGGATGGCGGCCGCCGAGGCGTCGGCGCCGCCGGACGCCGTCGTGGTGCACGACGTGCCGCTGCTGGCCGAGAACCATCTAGCTCGCCGATATGACCTGGTCATAGTCGTCGACGTGCCGCCGGACGTGCAGCTCACCCGGCTGGTCGCCGAACGGGGCATGCCCGCACAGCAAGCACGCGAGCGGATGGCCGCGCAGGCCACCCGCGACCAGCGCCTGGCCATCGCCGACATCGTCATCGACAACTCAGGATCCCTAGCCGACCTCGACAAGCGGGTCAACCAGGTGTGGCACGAACTCCGATCCCGCGCCGAGCACGAGTCCCGCAGCGAGCGCTAATCGCGGCGAGCGAAGCGAGCGCCGCGGCGGTTGCCGTCCCGGAGGGGCGGCAATTCCCGCCGTGGCTCCAAGCTGGCCGAGCGCAGCGAGGTCTTGGCGCGGGAGGGAAACACCGTGGCTCCAAGCCGGCGGAGCGCAGCGAGGCCTTGGCGCGGAGGAATAAAATGTCAGACCCCCGGCATACAGTTTGACTAGAGCCGAGGAGGAGTCTGTCGTGCGTCCCGTAACCGATCTGCAGCGTAGCGTCGCGCCGTTTGAAGTCGTCACCGACATGAAGCCGGCTGGCGATCAGCCGCAGGCGATCGCCGAGATCACCCGGCGCGTCCAGGCTGGTGACGGGCACACGGTGCTGCTCGGCGCGACCGGCACCGGCAAGACGGCCACGGTGGCGTGGCTGGCGGAGAAGGTGCAGCGGCCGACCCTGGTCATGCTGCCGAACAAGACGCTGGCCGCCCAGTTCGCCAACGAGCTACGGGAGATGCTCCCGCGGAACGCCACCGAGTACTTCGTCTCGTACTACGACTACTACCAGCCGGAAGCGTATATCCCGCAGACCGACACCTACATCGAGAAGGACTCCTCGCTCAACCAGGAAGTGGAGCGGCTGCGGCACTCGGCGACCAACTCGCTGCTGACCCGCCGGGACACGATCGTGGTTTCGTCCGTCTCCTGCATCTACGGCCTGGGCACGCCGCAGGAGTACGTCGACCGGATGCTCACGGTCCGGCTCGGCGACACCATCGAGCGGGACCAGCTGCTGCGCAGGCTGGTCGGCATGCAGTACAACCGCAACGACCTGGCCTTCACCCGCGGCACGTTCCGGGTTCGCGGCGACACCATCGAGATCATCCCGATGTATGAGGAACTCGCCGTCCGGATCGAGATGTTCGGCGACGAGATCGAGCGGCTCATGACGCTGCATCCGCTGACTGGTGAGGTGATCAGCGAGGACACCGAGCTCTATATCTTCCCGGCATCGCACTATGTGGCCGGCCCGGAGCGGATGGAGCGCGCCATCGCCGGGATCGAGGCCGAACTCGCCGATCGGCTGGCCGAGCTGGAGAAGGGCGGCAAGCTGCTGGAGGCACAGCGGCTGCGGATGCGCACCACCTACGACATCGAGATGATGCGGCAGGTCGGAAGCTGCTCGGGCATCGAGAACTACTCGCGGCACATCGACGGCCGCGAGGCCGGCAGCCCGCCCAATACACTGCTCGATTACTTCCCCGAGGACTTCTTGCTGGTCATCGACGAATCGCACGTCACTGTGCCGCAGATCGGGGGAATGTACGAGGGTGACGTGTCGCGCAAGCGGGTCCTGGTCGAGCACGGATTCCGGCTGCCCAGCGCCATAGACAACCGGCCGCTGACCTGGGAAGAGTTTCTCGACCGGATCGGCCAGACCATCTACCTGTCGGCCACCCCCGGGCCGTATGAGCTGCAGCGGGTCCAGGGTGACGTGGTGGAGCAGGTTATCCGGCCCACCGGCCTGGTCGACCCGGAGGTGGTAATCAAGCCGACCAAGGGCCAGATCGACGACCTGCTGCACGAGATCAGGGTCCGGGCCGAGCGTGACGAGCGGGTGCTGGTCACCACGCTGACCAAGCGGATGGCCGAGGACCTGACCGACTACCTGCTGGAGAACGGCGTCCGGGCCAGATACCTGCACAGCGAGGTGGACACGCTGCGCCGGGTGGAACTGCTCCGCGAGCTGCGGGTCGGCGAGTATGACGTGCTGGTCGGTATCAACCTGCTCCGCGAGGGCCTGGACCTGCCCGAGGTGTCGCTGGTCGCCATCCTCGACGCGGACAAGGAGGGCTTCCTGCGCTCGGCCACGTCATTGATCCAGACCATCGGCCGCGCGGCCCGTAACGTGTCCGGCCAGGTGCACATGTACGCCGATCAGATGACGCCGTCCATGCAGCGGGCCATCGAGGAGACAAACCGGCGGCGGGAGAAGCAGGTCGCTTACAACGAGGCGAACGGTGTCGACCCCCAGCCGTTGCGCAAGCGCATCGCCGACATCCTCGACCAGATCGTCCGCGAGGACGCGGACACCGAGCAGCTGATCGGCGGGGCGGGTCGCCAGCAGTCCCGCGGGAAGGCGCCCGTGCCCGGCTTGTCGTCCCGGGCCCGGGCCACCGCCGCTCAGGCCGCCGCGGCCCGGTCGGCGGCTGAGCTGGGCGCGGCCGCCGAGGGCGGCGGGGTCGCCCGTTCCGAGCTGATCGGCCTGATCAATGAGCTCACCGAGCAGATGCACGGCGCCGCCGCCGAGCTTCAGTTCGAGGTGGCGGCCCGCATCCGGGACGAGATCAAGGAACTCAAGCACGAGCTGCGCGGCATGCAAGCGGCGGGCGTCTGAACGTGCCGCGGGCAGCTGAGAGGGAGAGACCTGTCGCGGCATTCCAATAGTGCAATTGCTACCAAAACCGGCGGCGAACAGCGACGTGAGACGTTACCATGGATCGCGACATATCTGGAATGCTGAGGGGGGCCTCAGTGTTCCCTCCGGACGTATCGGCCCGAGACGTTAGGGCCGCGCTCATCCGGGAAGGTGCTCTAGCGGGCCGGAGGAACCCCACCGAGCACCAGCGCAGTTACCGGGGGAGGTAAGAGTTGCTGGTCAGCCTCATCGCGGCGATCGTGGCTGCGTTGCTTTACGGCATCGCGGCCGTGATGCAGGCTATCGCCGTCCGCGCCGCCAGCACCAGGGACCCGTCCGACGCCTCGGGCGCCCGGGTGGATCCGGGGCTTGTTCCCCGCATGCTACGCCAGTGGCGCTTCGTGGGCAGCATGTGCCTTGACACGCTCGGTTTCGTCGCCCAGCTCGTGGCCCTGCACCGCCTCCCGCTGTTCGCTGTGCAGGCCATGGTGGCCAGCAACCTCGCGGTCACCGCGGTGGTCGCCAGCAAGCTTATCGGGGTGCGGCTGCAGGCCAGGGAGTGGGCGGCGGTCCTGGGCGTGGTGGCCGGAGTCGGGCTGCTCGGTTCCTCGGCGGGCGCGGAGGGGGCCAGTTCTACCGGTGCCGTTTTCAAGCTGGCCCTGATCCTCGCCATCGCCGGCCTGGCTCTGCTGGGTATGGCCGCCGCCAAGCTCAGCGAGCCGTATCGCACGATGGCGCTCGGGATCACGGCCGGCCTTGGCTACGGGGTGCTGAGCATCGCGGCCCGGGTGCTCACCGGGTTCGCCCCGCTGGCCCTGGCCAAGGATCCCGCCGCCTACGCGGTCGCGGCGGCCGGCATCATAAGCTTCGTGTTCTACGCCACGGCCCTGGAGGGCGGCAGCGTCACGACCGCCACCGCGGCCGTGGTTCTGGCCGAGACGGTCCCGCCGGCCGTCATCGGCGTCATTTTCCTCGGTGACCAGACCCGGCCGGGGCTGGCCGGCGTGGCGTGGCTCGGCTTCTTCCTCGCCGTTGCCTGTGCCCTGATGCTGGCCCGGTTCGGTGAGGCGCACCATACCGAAGACGTCCAGATGGCCGACGCAGCTGCGCACCGGCAAGCCAATGCCGGGCCCGCCGCCTGCGGTCTGTTATCCTGGTGGCCCGTGGACCTGCAGCTTTTTACTGCCCATTCGGGAGGGTTCGGGGGGGCGTTGTCTCCTCGGGTTAAACAGCCAACCACGGGAGTCCCATAATGGCCACATCGCCCATTCACGCCCGGCCAGCACAAACCAGGCACCTCTTCGTCACGGGCGGTGTCGCCTCCAGCCTCGGCAAGGGCCTGACCGCCTCGAGCCTGGGCCGCCTGCTGAAGCTCCGCGGCCTCAGGGTCACGATGCAGAAGCTCGACCCCTACATCAACGTCGATCCCGGCACGATGAACCCGTTCCAGCATGGCGAGGTCTTCGTCACCGATGACGGCACCGAGACCGATCTGGACGTCGGCCACTACGAGCGGTTCCTCGACACGAACCTGCACGGCGACGCGAACGTCACCACCGGCCAGATCTACTCGACGGTCATCGCGAACGAGCGCAAGGGCGCCTATCTCGGCGACACCGTGCAGGTGATCCCGCACATCACCAATGAGATAAAAGAACGCATACTCGGGATGGGCGGCGCCGGCCCGGATGAGCAGGGTGTGGACGTGGTGATCACCGAGGTAGGGGGCACGGTCGGTGACATCGAGAGCCTGCCGTTCCTCGAGGCGATCCGCCAGATACGCCACGAGATCGGCCGAGACCGCTGCTTTTTCCTGCACGTCTCGCTGCTTCCCTACATCGGCCCGTCCGGCGAGCTCAAGACGAAGCCCACCCAGCACTCGGTCGCGGCCTTGCGCAGCATCGGTATTCAGCCCGACGCGATCGTGGCCCGCTCTGACCGGGAGATCACCCCGCACCTCAAGCACAAGATCAGCCTGATGTGCGACGTGGACACCGAAGCGGTGGTCTCCGCTCCGGACGCCCCGTCGATCTACGACATCCCGAAGGTGCTGCACGCCGAGGGCCTCGACGCCTACGTGGTCCGCCGCCTCGGCCTGCCGTTCCGCGACGTCGACTGGACCGACTGGGACGACCTGCTCCGGCGCGTCCACCGGCCCGCGCACAGCATCACCATTGCCCTGGTCGGCAAATATGTGGATTTGCCTGACGCCTATCTCTCCCCGGCCGAGGCGCTGAAGGCCGGCGGCTTCGCCAACGACGCCCAGGTCAACATCAAGTGGGTGATCAGCGACGACTGCCAGACCGCCGACGGTGCCGCGGCCGCGCTGGACGGCGTCGACGGGGTCCTGATCCCGGGCGGCTTCGGGGTCCGCGGCATCGAGGGCAAGATCGGCGCGATCCGCTACGCCCGGGAGAGCGGCATCCCGTTGCTCGGCCTGTGCCTGGGCCTTCAGTGCATGGTCATCGAGGTCGCCCGTCACCTGGCGGGGCTGGCCGACGCCGACAGCACGGAATTCAACCCCGGCACGCCTCACCCGGTCATCGCCACCATGGCGGACCAGGAGGACGTGATCAGCGGGGAACGCGACATGGGCGGCACGATGCGGCTGGGCCTGTACCCGGCGAAGCTCCAGGCAGGCACCATCGTCCGGGAGCTGTATGACCAGGACATGGTGGAAGAACGCCATCGTCACCGGTACGAGGTGAACAACGCCTACCGCACGCCGCTGGAGAAGGCCGGGCTCATCTTCTCCGGTCTGTCTCCCGACGGCCACCTGGTGGAGTTCACCGAGTTGCCGCGGGACATGCACCCCTTCTTCGTAGCGACGCAGGCGCATCCGGAGTTCCTGTCCCGGCCGACCCGCCCGCACCCGTTGTTCAGCGGCCTGATCGCCGCCGCCCTGGTCCACGCCAAGGCGCATACCAGCTTCCCCGCCGCCCGCGCCGCGGCGGCCTCAGCGTGAGCGAGCGGGTGCAGGACAGCACCGCACAGTGGCCGGTAGAGTCATCCACCGAACTGCTCAGTAGTCGGCTGATCACTGTACGGAGTGACAAGGTTGGTATGCCCGGCAACCACTGGGCCGAACGAGACGTGGTCGAACATCCCGGTGCCGTGGCGATCCTGGCGCTCGACGACGCCGAACGGGTTCTCATGATCCGCCAGTACCGGCACCCGGTCGGGCGTCTGCTATGGGAGATACCGGCCGGCCTGCGCGATGTGCCGGGAGAGGACCTGCTGGTCACCGCGCGCCGGGAACTGCTGGAGGAAGCCGGGTACGAGGCGTCGCAGTGGCATGTGCTGGTCGACTACTTCACCTCTCCGGGCTTCAGCACCGAGCGGTTGCGGATTTTCCTGGCTCGTGGGGTGAAAGAGGTCCCGGAGGAGGAACGTACGTACGTTCGTGAGGATGAGGAAGCAGATATGGCGCGGACGTGGCTGCCTCTGCAGGAGGCGGTGCGGCGCGTTCAGGCCGGTGACCTGCATAATGGCGTGGCAGCTATGGGCATATTGGCCGTGTATGCTGCTCGTTTGTCCGGGTTCGAGGGGCTTCGGCCACCCGACGCGCCCGAGACCTGAACAGCAACGGCGCTGTGAGGAGAACACATGAAAGTCGGGATTCCCCGGGAGATCAAGAACCACGAATACCGGGTGGCCATCACGCCCGCTGGCGTGCACGAGCTGGTCCGCGGCGGGCATGAGGTGCTCGTCGAGTCGGGCGCTGGTGAAGGGTCGTCGATACCCGACGAGGACTTCGCGTCGGCCGGAGCGAAGATCATGCCCACGGCGGACGATGTGTGGGCCGCCGGAGAGATGATCCTCAAGGTCAAGGAGCCCATCGCCGAGGAGTACCCCCGGATGCGGAACGGCCAGGTGCTGTTCACCTACCTGCACCTGGCCGCGTCCAAGGCCTGCACCGACGCGCTGCTGGCGCAGGGCGTCACCTCGATCGCATATGAGACCGTCCAGCTTCCGGACGGGTCGTTGCCGCTGCTCGCTCCGATGTCCGAAGTAGCCGGCCGGATGGCGCCGCAGGTCGGGGCACACCACCTGCAGCGCGACGGCGGCGGCCGGGGTGTGCTGATGGGAGGTGTGTCCGGGGTCTACGCGGCCAAGGTCGTCGTGCTCGGCGCGGGCGTGTCCGGCATGAACGCGGCCGCCATAGCGCTGGGGATGCAGGCTGAGGTGCTGCTTGTCGACCGGAACATCACCCGGCTGCGTCAAGCGGATGCCATCTACCAGGGACACTGCCAGACGGTCGCGTCCAACACCTACGAGATCGAGCGGGCGGTGATCGACGCGGACCTGGTCATCGGGGCCGTGCTGATCCCGGGAGCGAAGGCGCCGAGGCTCGTGACCGACGAGCTTGTGGCCCGGATGAAGCCGGGAGCGGTGATGGTGGACATCTCGATCGACCAGGGCGGCTGCTTCGAGGGTTCGCGGCCGACGACGCACGCCGACCCGACCTACAAGGTGCACGACGTGGTGTACTACTGCGTCGCGAACATGCCGGGCGCGGTGCCGCACACGTCGACGTACGCGCTGACCAACGTGACCCTGCCGTATGCGGTTGAGATGGCGAATCTGGGCTGGCGTGCGGCCCTCAAGGCGGATCACGCGCTGGCCCAGGGGCTGTCCACGCATGCCGGGGCGTTGACGTCCGGTCCGGTGGCGGAGGCTCACGGCCTGCCGTTCACCCCGATTCCCGAGGTGCTGAACTAGCCCGCCGGCAGCGGCTCATGGTGACGGTGACGGTGCGGGAGGGGATACGGGAGTACCTCGAGCACCTCGAGGTGGAGCGAGGGCTGGCGGCCAGCACCGTGGAGTCGTACCGGCGGGATCTGAGGCGCTACGAGGCGGTGCTCGCGCAGCGAGGGCGGCGTGATCTGGGAGACGTTCACGCCGCCGACGTAGCGGAGTTCCTGGCGTCGCTGCGCGAAGGGGACGCGGAACACGAGCCGCTGGCGGTCAGCTCGGCGGCACGGGCGGTGATCGCGGTACGCGGTATGCACGCGTTTGCGGCGGCCCAGGGCCTGGCCGGTACGGACCCCGCCCGGGAGGTCACGCCGCCGTCACCGCCCAGGCGGCTGCCGAAGGCCATCCCGCTCTCCGACGTGGAACGGCTGCTCGACGCGGCCGGGCCAGGACCGGATGACGCGGTCGCCGCCGATGCCCGCCACCTGCGGGACCGTGCGCTGCTGGAATTCCTCTACGGGACCGGGGCGCGGATCTCCGAGTCGACCGGGCTCGACATCGATGAGCTGCGGCTCGACGAAGATCCGGTGGTGCGGCTGGCCGGAAAGGGCGGCAAGCACCGGATCGTGCCGGTGGGCAGCTACGCGGTCCGGGCGCTTGAGGCCTACCTGATCCGGGCCAGACCCGCGCTCGCTGCCGCGTCCAAGCGGGTATCGGTCGCGCCCGCCGTGTTCCTGAACGCGCGCGGCGGGCGGCTGACCAGGCAGGGAGCCTGGGGCGTGCTGCAGGCCGCCGCCGAGCGCGCTGGTCTGGCCGGCGTGTCGCCGCACACGTTGCGGCACTCGTTCGCGACGCACATGCTCGACGGCGGCGCCGACATCCGGGTTGTGCAGGAACTGCTCGGGCACGCGTCGGTGACCACCACGCAGGTGTACACGTTGATCACCGTTGACAAGCTGCGCGAGGTCTACGCAGCCGCCCACCCCCGCGCGCTTACAGCAGGGTGAGCTGGCCCTCGATGTCAGGTCGCTGCTTCTTCAGATGCCGCCACCGCGGCAGTTCGTCCAGGTAGGCCCAGGACAGCCGATGGTATGGGGTGGGCCCGAGCGCGGCCAGCGCCTCCTTGTGGACAGGCGACGGGTACCCGGCGTTCTCCGCGAACGCGAACCTGTCCGTCTGCTGGCCGGTCAGCCCCGTCAGCGCGGCCATGAACCGGTCCCGGTGCACCTTCGCGATGACCGACGCCGCCGCTACCGACACCGAGCGCAGGTCCGCCTTGACCTCACACCGCACCGGCCAGCCGTGCCCGATGTAGTCGTGCGTCCCGTCCAGGACCACCGCGTCCGGCCGGCGGGGCAGTCTCTCCAGAGCCCGCGTCGCGGCCCGGCGCAGCGCGAGCGTCATGCCGGCCGAGTCGATCTCGGCATGGTCCGCTTCGCCGATGGCGTAGGCCTCCACCCAGTCCAGCAGTTCGCCGGCGATCGCCTCCCGGCGCGGCGATGACAGCAGCTTGGAGTCGGTGAGGCCCGCGGGCGGTTCCGGATATCCGGCCCGCACGATCACCGCGCACACCGTCACCGGTCCGGCCCACGCGCCCCGGCCCACCTCGTCGACGCCCGCGATGCACCGCGCCCCGGCCGTCGCGAGCGACCGCTCGATGTCATAGCAAGTGATGTAGGGCCTGGGATCCCGGCCGGGCGGGGCCTCGTCACCAAACAGTGCTTCCACCACGGGAGGATAACGCGAGAACCCCCATCTGCCCGGTCACCGCGACCAGTGTTTCGCCCAGTGGTGCGTCCAGGGTCACCGAGGCGAACGCGTCGCCGCGGGTGGCGCCCTGGTTGACGATGCCGACCGGCAGCCCCAGCTTCGCCGCGTGACGCACGTACCGGAGCCCTGACATCACCGTCAGCGACGAGCCGAGGACCACCAGCGCGCGAGCCTGCTCGACCAGCTGGTAACAGGCGGCGGCCCGGGCCGGCGGCACGTTCTCGCCGAAGAACACCACGTCCGGCTTGAGCACTCCATCGCACGCGACGCAGTCCACCAGCACGAACGATTCGACGTCCTCCTCGGCGAGCACGACGTCGCCGTCCGGATTGACCATGGTCGCCGCCGCGTCCCAGCGTGGATTGGCGGCCCGCAGCCGCGCGTCCAGGGATTCGCGCGAGGTCCGCCGACCGCAAGCCAGGCACGCGACACGGTGGAGGCTGCCGTGCAGTTCGGTTACCGCTCCGGATCCCGCTGCCTGGTGCAGCCCGTCCACGTTCTGCGTGATGACGCCGGAGACAAGTCCGGCGCGCTCGAGCGCGGCGACGGCCAGATGCCCGGCGTTCGGCCTGGCCTTCGCGATGTGCCGCCAGCCAGCATGGCTGCGCGCCCAGTACCGCCGCCGCGCCGCCGCGCCGCCGGTGAACGTCTGGTAGGTCATCGGCGTACCTCGCCGCGCCTGCCCGGTTGGCCCGCGATAGTCCGGGATGCCAGATTCGGTGGACAGTCCCGCGCCGCTCAGGACGACCACGCCGCCACCGGCGAAAATATCAACAATTTGAACGAACGTACTGTGGTTTCTCTCCCCGGCTAGCAGAGTCACCACTCCAGTGTGCCTTATCGTGCTGGTGGGCCGGTCCGGACAGAGCCTGTCTCCGGGAATCCGGCCAGCGCGTCCGCTGCCCGCAGTTACCAGTCGTCCCACCCGTCGCTGCCTGAACCGCTGCAGGAGGAACAGGTGACCCGGCCCTCGCCGTAGCACCAGGTGCACCGTTCCGTGCCGCCGCCGCTGCAGGAGCTGCAGCGCTCGCGGCCCGAACCGAGGCAGAACACGCAGTCATCGTCGAAACCGAGGCAGTGGCACGAGTTGTATCCGCTTCCCGAGCAGGAGTAGCAGGCGCGGTTGCCGCTTCCGATGCAATCGGAGCAGTCTCGTTTGCCGGTGCCGTAGCACCAGGTGCAGGAGCCCATTCCAAACATTTTGCCCCAGAAAGAAGTGGGCGCGAATTGAAGTCAACCGGTCACTACGCGGTTATGACCTCCGCTATCGTGCGTGTGGCGTGCGGCTCGAACAGGATCGTGTAGTGGTTCACACCGGGAATAAGCCGCGGACGCAGTTGCGGTGCGCGTTGCTGCCAGGCTCGGACCAGCTCCGGAGGGTGAAGGCCGGGCGGGTGACCGAACATGCCTTTCGGCGCGGTCAGTAGCGGGACCGGCTCCTTGAGCCGTTCGAGGGCGGCGGCGAAACCCGTGCCGGACAGGATGTGGCGGCCGTCGGCGCGGACAGCGTCCTGTTCGGCGCGGGAACGCAGACCATGGCCGTCGGCCTCGCGGAGGTCGTAGGTGACGTAGTCCGTTACGTCCTGGGTCCAGCCTTTGGCGAAGGCCGGGTGCGCGTGCCAGAAGTCCAGATACGCTGCTTCGTCCGGGAAGACCTGGCCGAGGCGGGCGATCGCCGGACCAAGGGTCGCGTCCAGTGCGGCGTCCAGGTCGATGCCTTCGGGCGTGGGGAAGGGAAGCCCGCCGTCGACCAGGATCAGCTTGCGTACGAGTTCGGGATGGGCGTCACGGGTGAGCAGCGCGATATAGGCGCCCATCGAATGACCGGCCAGCACCGGTGGCTGCGCGCTGTGTTGTCCGGTCGCGAGTCCAAGCAGGGCGGCGACGTCCTTGACGTGCTGCTCCAGGCCGTACGGTCCGGGGAGGCCGGAGCTGTGACCCCGCCCGCGCAGGTCCGGTGCGGCAAGCGTCCATGTCGCTGGAAGCTGCCGGGCAACAGCTTGCCAGGCCATGGCCGAGGCCGTGATGCCGTGCACAGCGACGACGATGTTCTCGCCGGTGCCCCACAGGAGCACGCGGAGCTCGCCGCCGTCTACCGGGACCTGGATCTGGCCCTGTTCCATGTCCGGAACCATAATGGGCGCAACCGCGGTGGTGCGTCGTGCGGTCGGCGGCACAGCCCAAGCCCCGACTCCCGGCCGTCCCGGGGATATACCCCATCGGCTCGTGTCATTCGAGGCACCACCGCGGTTACGCGCTTGTGGCACGCCGCCCGCTGAGCGGTGTACTGAACCCACCGCCAGCGAGCGACATGTAGACGGTCCCCCCAGCCCCGTCCGTTCTATAAGTCAGTCGTAAGACCTACGTTCGTCACGCGACACATCCCTCTGTCGCGCTGGAAGAAGGCGCTTCAGGCCCAGGTGACGCGCATCCCTGCCCCTCCCTCCGGCAGTTACATGCAGCCACGTGGCGGGACCCCGGCGTGGCCACGCCGGGTAATCGTGGCTCGTCAAACACCATTTAGCGTCAACTTTGCGGACGATGCACGCGAATGTGAGTAGATAGTGCTCAAGATGGCTCGACATGGGTTAAGGTAGCTAATCGGAGCTAGTCATTTACGGTCAGCGTCCGACTAGACAGGAGCCCCGCAGGGTTACATCCGGAACGGTGGAACATGGGAGCATCGTCCATCACATGCGCGCTCGCGCGCGCGGATTTCCGGACTTGGGCGTGGTGGCGACTCCCGTGGCTTCTGCGGCTGTACATCGGAATTGCGTCATTTGCGGCTCTTGTGATGACAGGCTACGCAGCTTCGCAGACGACATGGCATGGCTTGGACCTAGCGAAGTACTCCCTCCTGCTAGGTTGTGGCGTCGCGTCCGTCATGGCGAAGCGGGGTGCCGCGTACCACATGGGCGGGATGACACGGGACTTCCTCAGTACGTGGGTTCTTCCTGTCGCGATCTTGCTGCCGCCGGTTTATGCCATGGTGACCCCCATTCCTCTCCAGATCATCACGGAGATGCGTGTCAACAAGGGGGTCCTCTACCGCAGAGTGTTCACCGTAGCCGTGGTCGGAATGTCTTATGGTGCTGCTTCTCTGCTCTTTCGGGCTTTCCCCGACTCCTTCGCTGGCGGCGCTATCGGTGGGGGCAAGCACGCGCTTACCTGGACCCTCGCAGTAGCAGCATGCGAGATCGTGGGGGGCAGAGGCCACAACCTCCTCATCGCTGTTGCGGTCAAAATCACAGACCCGAAGGTGAGTCTGCTTAAACTGCAACTCGACCGGGAAGCCCTGCAGGGTGACTTCGCCGAGTCAGACCTCGGGATACTGATTACGATTGTCGTTGGTGTCAATGTGGTGCTAGCGGTATTCGCGGTGCCTACGGTGCTGTTGATACGAACGTTCATGATGCATACGCAGTTGCTTGCGCAATCAAGGATCGACACGAAGACGGGCCTCCTTAATTCCTCGACCTGGGAGGCGGAGGCGACCAACGAGATCACGCGGGCCATCAGGACGCACAGCCCGCTGTCAGTGGCGTTGATCGACATTGATCATTTCAAGCGCGTCAATGACACGCACGGGCACCTGGTGGGGGACAAGGTCCTGCGCGCGGTTACCGATGCGATCCAGCAGCACCTGCGAAGTTATGACCGAGCCGGACGGTTCGGGGGAGAAGAGTTCGTCGTTCTGCTGCCGCAAGCCCGGCAGGCTGACGCCGTCAACATCGCCGAACGTCTCCGCGGCCACATCGCCGCTATGTCGATACCCGTCCGCGACGGTGGATCCGGCAGGGTGCACACACCGGATCCGTCGATGAACGGCGCGGCCAGTCACGACGAGAGCGATCCCCAGGTTCGGCTCACGATCTCGGTGGGGGTTGCCGCGCTCAACGAGTCCGTCCACGAGCTGAATGCCCTCATGGCGGCGGCCGACGCCGCGCTGTATCACGCCAAGCAAACCGGCCGCAACAGGACGTCCGTCGTCTGGGCGTCCGAGCCCGTGAGTCTCGGCTCCTCGAGCGAGCCGGACGGCCCGCACGGCGTGGAGACGCCCAGCACCTCATCCAGCGCGTCGACCGTTTAGCACCCCGGCGTTCGGTGGTGCCTGGCTCAGGTGCTCCAGAACCGGTGCCAGACTTCGCAGTTCGTTGAGATGTGCGGAGGACAGCTTGCCCAGGCAAGCCTGCCCGTCTCGGGTGAGGCGGATTCGGATGATCCGGCCGTCGCCGTCGTCTCTTGTCCGCGCCACGAGACCCGCCGCCTCTGCGCGGTCGATGAGTTCGACCGCGCTGTGATGGCGCAGCAGGAGGTGATCCGCCAGATCGCCGATGGTCGGCGGCTGATCCCCGGGATGCCCTCGGACGGCAAGCAGCAGCTGATGTTGCGCGGGAGTGAGGCCCGCTTCGCGAGCGCTTGTTTCGCTCCAGCTGAGGAATTTCCGCAAGCCCGTACGGAACGCCAGCAGGCTCTCATAGTCCGAGTCGGTTAGCGGCTGGTCGTCTTCCGTCACGCGGCAGTCCTTGTCAGAGGCGGGGCCAGGATCTGATCAGATCGTATCGTGTAGCGACATTGCCTCCTGGGCGAGCACGGTTCCCGGAGGTTGCGCCGATGTCGTTCGTGCAAAGATCTGAGAAGATTTTAGGCAGGAGGTTCGGATCATGCTGAGTTATTCATCGGGACCGTCCGCCACGCCGCTGCTCGGGGACACGATTGGCGGGAATTTCGACGCCGCCGTGCGAAAGTTCGCCGGTCGTGACGCACTGGTCGACCTGCCCGCCGGGCGGCGGTGGAGCTACGCTGAGCTGGCCGCCGATGTGGATGCCCTGGCGCTCGGGCTGCTGGGGGTGGGCATCGGTAAGGGCGATCGCGTGGGGATCTGGGCGCCGAACTGCGCCGAATGGGTGCTGGTGCAGTACGCGACCGCCAAGATCGGCGCGATCCTGGTCAATATCAACCCGGCGTACCGCGTCCGGGAGCTTGAGTTCGTGCTCAACCAGTCGGGTGCGAAGCTGCTGGTGGCCGCCCAGAAGCTGAAGACCTCCGACTACGCGGCGATGATCGACGAAGTGCGGCCGCAGTGCGCCGCGCTGTCCGACGTAGTACTGCTCGGAACCCCCGAATGGACCGCACTACAGGCGCGCGGGGCCCAAGCCGATCGCTCGTCACTTGAGCGAATACTGCTGGATCGGGATGATCCAATAAACATTCAGTACACCTCGGGGACCACCGGTTTCCCGAAGGGCGCGACGCTGTCTCACCACAACATCCTGAACAACGGGTTCTTCGTGGGCGAGCTGTGCGGATACAGCGAGGCCGACCGGATCTGCATTCCGGTGCCGTTTTATCACTGCTTCGGCATGGTCATGGGGAATCTCGCGGCCACATCGCACGGCGCCTGCATGGTGATTCCCGCCCCGTCGTTCGATCCGGCCGCGGCGTTGCAGGCCGTGGCCGCGGAGCGATGCACGTCGCTGTACGGGGTACCGACGATGTTCATCGCCGAACTGGCGGTTCCGGAGTTCGATTCGTACGATCTGTCATCCCTCCGGACCGGGATCATGGCGGGTTCGCCGTGCCCGGTCGAGGTGATGAAGCAGGTCATGACCCGGATGTCCATGCGCGAGGTGTCGATCTGTTACGGCATGACGGAGACATCGCCGGTGTCCACGCAGACCAGGGTCGACGATTCGGTCGAGCGGAGGGTGTCGACGGTGGGGCGGGTTGGCCCGCACCTTGAGGTAAAGGTTGTCGATCCAGGCTCTGGCATGACCGTTCCCAATGGTGTGCCGGGGGAGCTGTGCACCCGCGGCTACTCGGTCATGCTCGGATACTGGGGACAGCCGGATGCGACGGCCGACGCGATCGACCGCGCCGGCTGGATGCGTACCGGGGATCTCGCGGTGATGGACGCTGACGGGTATGTGTCAATCACCGGGCGGATCAAGGACATGGTCATCCGGGGCGGCGAGAACATATATCCGCGGGAGATCGAGGAATTTCTCTACACCCATCCCGACATCCTCGATGCGCAGGTCATCGGGGTGCCGGATCCGGTGTACGGGGAAGAGCTGATGGCATGGGTGCGGCTGCGGCCTGGTGCGGCTGGATTGACGGTTGAGGCATTGCGTGAGTTCTGTCAGGGCAAGCTGGCGCACTACAAGATCCCGCGATATGTCCACGTGGTGGAGGAGTTCCCGATGACGGTCACCGGGAAGATACGGAAAGTAGAGATGCGAGCGCAAGCCGTTGCTATCTTGGGGCTAGACTCCTCTGCGTAGCAAAACCGTCTCTCTCCGTTGAGGTTCGATGGGTGTCGATCGTCCAGACGATTCCGACGTGCCTTCGTTCGCCGATGGCGGTTCGGATCGATCGGGCCGGTCCCCTTCTGACGCGCCGGCCGGAGTCGATCCGCCGGACAGTCACGCTGAGGTACGCGCTCGGTGCGAGTACTACGAGTCGTTGCGCGCCGATGCCTGGGACGAGCCTGCCGACGGGCGGAAGGCGGGTCTGTGCGTTTCCGCAGCTCGCCCGGCGCGGGGGGACATCCCACCGGAACCCGCCGCTCGTTTCGGCGACTCCGCGACTCTGCCGGCCTGGGGAGACGACCCCCCGGAGGCCCCCGCGGGTTCCCGCGTCTCCGCGGAAACGTCCCACGCAATTGCGCCAGACGTTTCCGCGGAAACGTCATCGCGGGATTCGCGGGAATCGCAGGAATCGTGGGACGAAGCGGCGGAGCGGTTCCGCGCGGCCTGGGCTGAGCATCGGACGCGATGGCCCGACGGCGAAAGGCAACCGGTCGACCGCTCCGGCGATCCGCCCGGTTCCTGGCGCGGCGAGAGCGGGAGATATCTCGATAATGCCGCAAACGCTGAGGTCGAGAAGCGGTGTGATCGGATAGCGGAGGTGGAGCAGAACGTGATCTCACCCGCGATGCGAGAGATCGAGGCCTGCGATCCCTCGCGCCGCCTGGTCGGCTTCGAACACCGCCTCAAAGGCCAAGATCGCATCAAAGACAAAGTCGCCGCGGACATGGAAGAGAAAGGTCGCACTGCAACCGAAGCATTGCTTATGGTAAAAGATATCATTAGGTACACTTTCGTATATACCGACGAGTCGTATACCTCTAGCGTCAGAGCAGACCTCACGCGTATGGAAGCACGGGGATTCCAGGAAGTCGAGCGCAGGAATACCTGGTCAGAGGAGCAGTACAAGGGGATCAACAGCAGATGGCGTGACCACGATACCGGGCAGCTCTTCGAGGTTCAGTTCCATACTGATCTCAGCTTTGAGGCTAAGCAGCTTACGCACTGCGTTTATGAACGGATCCGCAGTCCAGGCACAGGTCGTGCGGAACTGCGCGAGCTTCGGCAGTTGCAGGGTAATACATGCCGACAAATACCGATTCCGCCAGATGCGTCCACTATTCAAGACTATTTATCGGAGAACGCGTGACTCGAAAAATAACTTACTACGCCATGGTGGACGACTTCAGTAGCCGTGAGGAACCCGCTGGCGTCCTTCGCCGCGTGGAAGATGCGGAGGGAGAAAGTGACGAAGTATTCACCCGCAGCCTCACCTGGAAGCGAAGCTCATCTCTTTACGCTGCCGAGCGGGGGAACATGGATAACAAGTTCTACGAGATTGGGGAGGAGGAGGCTGAGCGGATCGTGGCACGGATCCGCGCTACGGCCTCTGGGGCGGCGGACGACTAACCACCTATGTAAGTAAACCACGCCGCAGTACCCAGGGGGCGTAGCGCTTGCACGATAATTACGGTCCTGATGCGGGTCGCGGTGCCTGGGAGGGGCGGGGAAAGGGTTGACTGGCGGATGGGCCGCTTCGCCACCAGCAACGCCAGGCCGTCTTCAGCGTGTCGGCCAGATGTCGGTATTCCCGGTCAGTTTCCAGGGCATGGTGAGGGGTCGCCGGTTTGCCAGGATATGGCCGTTATGTGCATGGCGATTGCGGCAAACGACACGGAATAAAAGGGTCGCGCGGAAGAAAGGGTACCGGTTTCCGGCGCCTTTTGTTCCGGATGGCTCCTAACTTCCACAAGATGGCTGGCTCGTGTGCCCGCTATGCGGTAGTACGCGTAAATTCGCAGGCTGGCACCGCATTTGCAAAGAGGGCATGGCCGCCACGGGCCTGATAACAGCAAGAAGCGTTGTCGCGGCACAAGCGGCGCGCAGGCGCGGGCCGTACAAGCGGAGCAGGGCCGCACTAGCGGAGCAGGGCCGCACAAGCGGCGCGCGGGCGCAGGGCGGCACGGCGCCGCGCGGACACACGGCGCCGCGCGGACACACGGCGCCGCGCGGACACACGGCGCCGCGCGGACACACGGCGCCGCGCGGACACACGGCGCCGCAAGGCATGGGTACGGGTGGGCCATAGTGGACGGATGAGAGCTACACGACTTGTCGCCCCTGAGGACGCGCCGGTGATCGCGAAGCTGATCACAGAAAACCGCGGTTTCATGGCGCCTTGGGAGCCTGACAGGGGTGACGACTACTTCACCGTCGAGAGCCAGCGCAAGGTGATCCAGGCCGGACTGGAGCGCAAAGCGCAGGGAGTGTCGCTCCCGCACGTCATCCTTGACGAGAACGGCGAAGTCGTCGGCCGGATCACGCTGAACAGCATCGTCCGTGGCCCGTTCCAGTCGTGCAGCGTCGGCTACTGGCTGAGCCAGAATGCGAACGGCCGGGGCCTGGCCACCGCCGCGCTCGCCGAGATGAAGCGGATCGCGTTCGCTGAGCTAGGCCTGCACCGGGTCGAGGCAGGCACCCTCAAGCACAACATCAGGTCGCAGCGGGTCCTCGAACGCAACGGGTTCGAGCGCTTCGGCCTGGCGCCCAGGTACCTGAAGATCGCGGGGGAGTGGCAGGATCACATTCTTTACCAGGTGCTCAGTGGCGGGATCTAATTCGGACATCTGACCTGCATTGACGCCTGGATGGCCGGAAACGGTAGTAGCGGCGTGGTGTGATTGATTCGTTGCAGTTTGTTGGCATTGGTTCCGTGGATCGGCGAGGATGTCATAGTCCGCCGGATCATGCGCGTGACCAAACGCGTGAACAAACGTGTTACCGCGTGCATGACCATGTGATTGACGACCTGCCTTACCAGGGAGTTGCCGTTGACCACCGCATCTGAGCGTTCGCGGTTCGGGGACGTGTTCGCCATAGGGGAGTTCCGCGCGCTATGGCTCGCATACCTGGTATCGGTGGCCGGAGATCAGCTCGCCCTGGTCGCGGTGACGGTGCTGGTGTACAACCGGACCCATTCCCCGTTGCTGTCAGCACTGGCCTATTCCGCGGGGTTCCTGCCGTGGGTGATCGGCGGGGTGTCGCTCGCGCGCCTGGCTGACGCATACCCGAGGCGGGCGGTGATGGTGGCCTGCGACGTGATCCGCATCTTCCTGGTGGCGGCGATGGCGCTGCCGGGCGCGCCACTGTGGGCGCTGATTCTGCTGCTGGCCGTCGTCACGCTGCTGGACTCGCCGTTCCGGGCCGCGCGGTCGGCGATGCTGCCGGACATTCTGTCCGGCGATCGCTATGTAATGGGCACGGCCACGATGCAGATCACCAACAGGATCGGCCGCACCGCGGGGTTCGCCGTCGGCGGCGCTCTGGTCGCCGCGGTCGGCGCCCGGTCGGCGCTGTCCGCTGATGCGGCCACGTTCGCGGTTTCGGCCCTCCTGTTGCGCATAGGGGTACAGGGCCGCCCGGCCGCGGCGAATCCGCGGCGGCAAAGCCCGTCGGAAAAAGACCGGCCAGAGCGGTTCCTGGCCGTGCGGCGGGTGTTCGGCGACGCTCAGCTGCGAACGCTGATGCTGCTGGGCTGGCTGATACCGTTTTACGTGGTGCCCGAAGGTGTCGCCGTCCCGTACGCGCACCTGCTGCACGGCGGCTCGGGGGCGGCGGGGCTGGTGCTCGCGTCCGGTCCGGCGGGAGCCATTGTCGGTTCGGCGGCCTTCTCCCGGTTCGTCGATCCGGCGCGGCGGCTCCGGTGGATGGGGCCGATGGCGGTGTGCTCGTGCGCGGTGCTGAGCCTGTGCCTGCTGGGACCACCCCTGGCCGCGTCGCTGTTCATCTTCGCCGCGGCCGCCGCATTCTCTGCCTATCAGCTCGCGGCCAATGCCGCCTTCGTCGCCGCCGTCCCGTCAAGCTGGCGCGGCCAGGCATTCGGTCTCGCCAACGGCGGGATGAACGTCGGCCAGAGCGCGTGGTTCATCGCTGCCGGAGCGCTCGCCTCGGTCATTTCACCGGCCGTGGTCATCGCGTTGAGCGGGTTGATCGGTACCGCCGTGGCCGCGATGCTCGCAATCGCGTGGCGCGATAAAACCGCTGGCTAGTCAGCGGGGACGTCGCCGCCGGCGGGCATGACAAACAGCCCACGCCTGGTAAGCGGTGGCTAGGCGGTAACGCGGATCTTTATTCCCATCCGAAACGCAAGGCAATCCTCCCTCGACCCGCCGGGGTATGGATCAATTCCAGCTAGTTTACGATCTCCTGTCAAGGAGCCGGCGATCTGCTGGCTCATAGACTTGACCGCCGGCCGCGACTGCTGCAACAATGCGTTATCAGCCCAATTCATGTAGAGATCAACGCTTTTTGCGCTGTCGGGAATTTTACGTGATCGTTGACTCGCGTCGGGGGGCGTTGAAGTACGGACCGGCGGGGTGGGAGCTATGGCGGCTGCCCGGTCGGGTGCAAGCCTTTATCTACGGCGTGCACGTAGCGGCGCTGGCCGTGCTCGCGATAGCCGCGGTCGGCACTCGCTGGCATGCGCGCGACCTTGCTACATTCGCCGCCTTGGCGTGCTGCGCGGCCGCGACGATCGAGGCGACCAGGAAGGTCAGCGTGCCGCACGGCACTCTCTTCCGCGACATGCGGGCCGTGTGGTACATCACAGCTGCGGCACTGCTGCCGCCCGTGTACGCAGTGCTCCTCCCGCTGGTCATCGTGCCGGTGAAGGTAGCGCGCATGGCGCCCGGGGTCACGCACCGCCGGGTGTTCAGCGGATCGGCCTCCGCACTGGCCTACGGCGGTGCGGCAGCCCTATTCGATCGCTTTCCCCATTCGCTGGCAGGTCCTGCTCCTGCTTCCGGAATCCAGGTCGTCACCTGGCTTGCCACGCTGGCCTGCTGCGCTACCGCCGGGCTTGCCGTGGACGACGCCCTGGTCATCGCGGCGCTCAAGTTGTCAGACCCAGGCGTGCACGTCCGCCCGCTCGCGTTTGGCGGGGAGGCGGTGGTCTCCAACCTGTGCCAGCTGAGCCTGGCCACGCTGATCGCGTTGCCCGCCGCGTTCAGTCCTTTCCTGCTGGCCGCGGCGCTGCCCGTGGTGGTGGTGATGCGCCGCTTCATGATGCACGCGCAACTGGTCACCGCAGCGAGGATAGATGCCAAGACCGGATTGCTGAACGCGGCAGCCTGGCAGCATGAGACCGAACTCGAGGTCAGCCGCGCGTTGCGCATCGGCAGCCCGCTCGCGGTCGTGATTGCGGACATCGATCACTTCAAGGCGGTCAACGATCAGTACGGGCACCTGGCGGGTGACGCCGTCCTCTCGCTCATGGCCGCGACGATGGCCGCCTTGCTTCGTGACTACGACCTGCTGGGCCGGTTCGGGGGGGAGGAGTTCGTCATTTGCCTCCCCCACACCGAACCAGCCCAGGCTCTCCAGATCGCCGAACGGGTCCGTGAGAAGGTCTCCCAGATTGGCGCGCAAGGTCCCGGCGATGTCGAGGTTCAGGTCACGATCTCGCTCGGCGTGGCGAGCCTGGAGCGCTCGGCGCTCAGCCTCGACGAGTTGATCATCGCCGCGGACACGGCCCTCTACCGTGCCAAGAAGGCCGGTCGCAATTGTGTGCGAATCACCCGTGACCAGGGAGCGGGCCGGCAGGTCGGCTAAGCTCACCTCGCGTGAAGGTTCTCATCGCGGGTGGCGCTGGTTTCATCGGCAGTACGATCGCGCACGCGTGCCAGGACGCGGGCATCACGCCGGTGATCCTCGACAACCTCGCCACCGGCCGCGCCGAATTCGCGCAGGACTTCGACTTTTACCAGGGTGACATCGCGGACGGCGAACTCATCGACAAGGTCTTCGCCGAACATCGGGATATCGTTGCCGTTGTGCACGCCGCCGCGCTGATCGTCGTACCGGAATCCGTCGCGGATCCCATCCGGTATTACCGCGCCAATGTCACAGGCAGCCTCGAATTCGCCGCGCATCTTATCCGGAACGACTGCCATCGGATGATTTTCAGCTCGTCCGCCTCCATCTACAAGGTGAGCGACGACCTGACCGTCACCGAGGACTCGCCGCTCAACCCGCAGAGCCCGTACGCGCGGAGCAAGGCCATCGCCGAGACGATGTTCGCCGACATCGCGGCCGCGACGCCGATGCGGATCCTCTCGCTGCGCTACTTCAACCCGATCGGCGCCGACCCTAAGATGCGCACCGGCCTGCAGTCGCCGGAGCCGAGTCACGCGCTGGGTAAGATCATCAAGGCTTCACACGAACGTACGGTGTTTCACGTGACCGGAACCGGCTATCCGACACGAGATGGGTCCGGAATCCGGGATTACGTTCACGTCTGGGATCTCGCGACCGCGCACGTCGCCGCGCTGGAGAAGTTCGACGTGCTCATGACAAGCCCCGATGTCGTTATCAACCTGGGAACAGGAACCGGGACCACGGTGCGCGAGCTTGTCGCGGCATTCAGCCGGGTGACCGGCGATGAGGTGCGGACGGCGGACGCACCGCCGCGGCCGGGCGATTCCGCGGGTGCGTACACCCGGATCGACCGTGCGCGGCGGTTGCTCGGCTTCCAGCCGCGGTTCAGCCTCGAGGACGGCATCCGGCACTCGCTGGAGTGGGCCGCGATCAGGGACGATCGCCTTGGCCGTCATCCTGGGTAGATGCTGTGATGCGCGCCACTGCGTCGGCCCACAGCGGCGCGGGAGTCAGCGTGCCGGCCGGCACGGTCCAGAAGCGGAAGGTCGAGGACTTCGTCCACGGCCGCGCCCGCTTCATGATCGTCCGATGCGGGTCCGTGCGGGCGAACTCGCGCAGTGACGGTTCGTCAGCCCAGGCCGACAGCGTCCAGAAGACACCGCTGACCGGATGCGCGCGGAGCGAAACGCCGAGCAGGCCGGGGGTGCGCCGGGCCTGACGCCAGACCCGCAGCGACAGCAGGAAGAAGGTCGGCGAGCGCCAGGGTGACTCGAGCTCAAACCTCGATCCCATGACAAAGGCGACCGTCCCGGCGGCGCCCTGCCCACCCGGCTGAAGGCTCCGCTCGTCCGGCTGAAGGCTCTGCTGGTCCGGCTGAAGGCTCTGCTGGTCCGGCTGAAGGCTCTGCTGGTCCGGCTGAGAGCTCTGCTGGTCCGGGTGAGGGCTCCGCTCATCCAGCTGAGGGCTCCGCTCACCCGGCTGACGGCTCTGCCGGCCGCTCGTCCAAGGAAGTTCCATTTGTTCCCTCCGGCGAAACATTGGATAGTGACACTACCTAATATAGATAGTCATACTATCTAATGCAAGGAGTGATGCGGATGCAGATGGCCGAGTTGAGCCGGCGGAGCATGGTGCCGGTCGCGACGATCAAGTACTACCAGCGTGAAGGGCTGCTGCAGCCCGGCACGCCAACCGCGGCGACCCGCGCGGAGTACGGTGAGCAGCACCTGCGGCGACTGCGCCTGATCCGCGCGCTGGTGGAGATCGGCGAAGTTCCGGTCGCGGCCATCAGGCACGTCCTGGCCATGGTCGATGATGAGTCGGTCAGCCTGCATGACATGTTCGGTGCGGTGCAGTACTCCCTCGGGCCGCAGCCGGGGCGCCCCTCGCTCGACCCCGACGGGCAGGCGGCTCGCCGCGAGGTCGACGAACTCATCGATGAGATGGGCTGGAAGGTCAGCCCGGACGCGCCCGCACGGGAACTGCTGGCATCAGCGCTCGCCGCGCTGCATCGCGCCGACGCGGCGCGTGGGCCGAGCCTGCGCACGTACGCTTCGGCCATGGCCGCGCTGGCCGCCAGGGAAGTGCCCAGCGTGACTTCCGCGGCGGACGGGAAGTCACGTGTCGAGCTCGCGGAGTCGGCGGTGGCCGCGATGGTCCTGCACGAACGCGTGATAGTGGCGCTGCGGCGGCTGGCGCAGGAGGACGCCTCGGCGAAGTTCTTCGCGGGTCGGTCGGCCTATTGACCGGTTGAGTGTCTGGAGGTAGAACACGTTCTAAACCAGGGGGAGCCGTCCCCCCGGACCCCCGCGGCATTCCCGAGGTTGCGGGAAGGTGCCGGGCGCGTGACGAGGAGGCGCCATGCCGGTTCCGAAGCCACGAGATCCGCAGGCGACTCGCGAGGTACTGACCACCTGGCTCGGTGCGCCGGAGCGGTTGCCCGAGGCGGAGGTCATCCAGCTGGAGACGCCGGAGTTCAGCGGCTTTTCCAGCGAGACCCTGATGATCGACGTTGCCCACAAAGACGGCCTCGCCAAGCTGGCGGTCCGGGTGGCGCCGCAGCACTACCAGGTCTTCCCGGACGTGCGGTTCGCCGAGCAGTACCGGCTGATGCGGACCTTGCACGATCGCACCGACATCCCGGTCCCGCCGATCCGCTGGTACGAGGCTGATCAGGACTACCTGGGCGCGCCGTTCTTCGTGATGGACCGGATCGAGGGGCGGGTCCCGACCGACATGCCGCCGTACCATACGGACGGCTGGGTCACCGGGATCGAGCCGGCCGAGCGCGCGGCCATGTGGTGGTCGGCCCTGGAGATCCTGGCCAGACTGCATCGTCTCGATACCGCCGCGCTCGACGTCGGATTCGTCGACCAGCCGGAGTGGGGCACGCCCGGCCTGGCCCAGCGGCTCGCGTACTACGAGCACTACATGAACTGGGCCTACCGGGGTCCCCGGCCGACCGCTGAACGGGCACTGGACTTGCTCAAGCGCACCAGGCCCGCCGAGCCGTACCCGCCGGTGCTGCTGTGGGGCGACGCCCGTATCGGCAACGTGATCTACGCGGAAGGCGGTCTGCCGGTCGCGGTCCTGGACTTCGAGACCGCCGCATTGGGCCAGCCCGAGGAGGACCTGGCCTGGTTCCTGTTCCTCGACCGCCACCACTCCGAAGGCGTCTATGTTCCCCGTCTCGACGGGTTCCCGGGCCCGGCGGAGACCATCGCGCGGTACGAGGAACTGCTCGGGCGCCCGATGCGGCACATGGGCTACTACGAGATCCTGTCCGGCTTCAAGTTCACCGTGATCATGTCACGGATCGCGCAGGCGATGATCGACTGGGACTGGCTGGACGCGGACAGCGACTTCCCCTACAACAACAACTGCTCGCGCCTGCTCGACAAGATCCTGGAGGGCCAGACGTGACAGAAGATGGCCTGTCGCCGCTCGACGATTATCCCGTGCACCAGATACCGGAGGTGATGCGGCACGTCGGTACCTCGGACCGGAACTTCTACGACCGGTACTACTTCAATGCCTTCCCGCTGACCGGCGACGCGATGCTGATCGTCGGTGTCGCGCAGTACCCGAACCTGGGCGTCACCGACGCGTTCGCGCTGCTGAGGTACAAGACGCTGCACCGGGTGGTGCGGGCATCGCGTGAGCTGGGCGCCGACCGGATGAATACGCGGGTGGGCCCGTTCCGGGTGACGGTCATCGAGGGCCTGAAGAGGCTCAACGTAACGCTTGACCCGAATGAGCACGGCTTGAGCTTTGACCTCACCTGGGACGGATCGATGCCGGCGCAGGTCGAGCCGCGGCACTTCATCCGCTGGCAGGAGCGGGTGATGTTCGACTCCAGGCGGCTGGCCCAGACCGGCCGCTGGACCGGCTCCATCACCGCGGACGACGACGTGTTCAACGTTACCCCTGATCAATGGTGGGGCATACGAGACCGGTCGTGGGGCATCCGCCCGGTCGGCGAGTCCGAGCCGCCCGGCATCCAGTCGAAAAACACCGGCACGTTCTACTGGCTCTACGCCCCGGTCCAGTTCGAGGACCACTCGATCCTGTGCATCGTCCAGGAAGACCACCTGGGCCGTCGCGTCCTGGAGGAAGCGGTCCGCGTACCCGGATTCGGGTCCGGCGGCGAACCGGAGTACCTCGGCCGTCCTGAGTACCACCCCGTATATGCGGATGGCACCAGGGATGTCGTCGCGGCGACGATCAGCTTCGCGCCGCCGGGCGGCAAGCCGTTCGACCTGGGGGTCACGCCGCTGCTTCCGGTGCATCTCATGGTCGGCACCGGCTACGGCCTGGAGCCCGACTGGAAGCACGGCATGTACCAGGGGCCGGATCTGGTCGTCCAGGGCGTCAGCTACGACATCGCCAAGCCCGAGGACAACGCCCGGATGTGGGGCCTGGTCGACGCCGCCGCCCGGTTCGCCTACGACGGCCATACCGGCTACGGCCTGTTCGAGTACTTCGCGCTGGGAGACCACCCGTCGTTCCGTTAGGGTCAGGCGAATGACACCAGAAGAACGGTATGAGGACCTGGTCGACCGGTTCATGTCCGTCGACGGCGTCACGCCACCTGAGGGCGGCAGCGGCTTCGGCCGCAACGCCATGCGCTATCGGCGCAAGCTGTTCGCGATGATCGCCCGCGGCCGGCTGGTCGTCAAACTGCCGGCCAGCCGGGTCGACGAACTCGTCGCGGCGGGCCACGGCGACCGGTTCGACGCCAACAAGGGCACACCCATGAAGGAATGGTTCAGCCTCGACCGGGAATCTCAACTGGAATGGCTATCCCTGGCCCAGGAGGCTCTCGACTTCGCCCGCACAACCGTTCGCCGTGGATCAGCGTCGTAAAGGGCATGATGCGACATTCGGGTAGGCGGGCATATCTCGCGATACTGGCCGGTTCGCTGTCGATCCTCGCGGCCGCGTGCGGAAGTTCCTCCAGCTCAGGCGGCCCGTCATCGGGCTCGTCCGGAGGGCAGGCCAGCACCAGCACCAGCACCGCTCCCGGCTCCGGCTCAGCGTCCGCCGCTGGCACCACGCCAGCCGCCGGCGGCAGCCAGCCGACCTCGCCGCACGCCGCCGGCCCGGCGCCGTGCGCGACGACCGATATGCAGGTCAAGCTCGGCGCTTCGTCGGGAGCGGCGGGCAGCGTCTACCAGACGATCGACTTCTCCAACAACAGCACGACCACCTGCACGTTGTACGGCTACCCGGGTGTCTCGCTGACCGGCGGCAGTCCGCCCGGCCAGATCGGCGCGGCCGCCGTCCGGAACCCGTCACCCGGGCCGCGGCAGATCTCGCTCGCGCCCGGCGCGGTCGCCAACGCCGTGGTGCAGGTCACGTTCGCGGGCAACTATCCGGCGGCCACCTGCGGCCTCACCCCGGCCGACGCACTGCTCGTCTACCCGCCGAACCAGAAGGCCTCGGTATCCCTGCCGTACCACACGAGCGGCTGCTCCTCGACCAAGATCACGATCCTGCATGTCAGCGTGGTGCAATCCGGTGCCGGCTGACCCGTGGCTAGCCCATGGCTAGCCCGTCGTTACCTGGGCAGCCGCCACTGGCGGTGCTAGAGCTCTCGTCCGGGTTCCCGCGCTGTCCGGTGATGCCACGATTAGCGTGATGGTTTCCGCTTCATGGCGGGTTTCCGTACTATGCATACGTTCTGCGATAAGGTGCGTTTGCGCCATGCCGGGCATGTCGACTTTGTCCGAGCGGGCTGGCCAGCCCGGTGAACTACGCGTCTCAGCACATAGCGGGCACATGGGCGCTGTCTTTGTGGAAGAAAAGAGCCCTTCGGAACAAAAGGCGCCGGAAACCGGCGCCCAATCCTCCGCGAAGCTCTTTTCTTCCACCTCGTCCACCGCAGCCACCGTCACATAACGGCCATACACTGACGAATCAGTGCCAGTCCACGACACGCCCCAAACGCGATTGTTGGAAATGTTCACATAATGCGGACAATTAACCGCACGGCAGCAATCACCGCACAAACCTGCTGATCCAGTCCAGCAAATCTGGATATGGGGCGGTAGGGGGGGAGCGGTCGGCGGCCAAGCCTGCCCGGCCCGATCCGGCTTCGAGCCCGGTGCCAGCCAAGCGGGGTGCCAGCCAAGGCCGGTGCCTGCTAAGCGGGGTGCCGGCCAAGCGGGGTGCCGGCCAAGCGGGGTGCCAGCTAAGCGGGGTGCCAGCTAAGCGGGGTGCCGGCCAAGCCCC
>Ga0213881_10000086_pt1 | contig 76583 bp, 58 predicted proteins | sample BarmaccoBMER_R08_FD_160104 | JGI IMG/M metagenome (GOLD analysis project Ga0213881, IMG submission 160104) | Barbacenia macrantha exposed rock microbial communities from rupestrian grasslands, the National Park of Serra do Cipo, Brazil - ER_R08 ...
ACGCGCCAACGCCGCCGACGCCCGCGCCAACGCGGCCGACGCCACCGCCGCCAACGCCGCCGACGCCCGCGCCAACGCGGCCAACGCCACCGCCGCCACCGCCGCCACCGCCGCCACCGACGGTACCCATGACGGCGCCACGGCGGCCCGCGCCACCAGGGCACGCGCGGCCGGGGGGCGAAGTCGCGGGCAGGGAGTGACCCGGCACAACCGGGTGGGGTACGCGTTCTTCGCTCCGTTCCTGATCGTGTTCGCGATCGCGATCGTCGCGCCGCTGGCGTACGCGATCTACCTGAGCCTGTTCCAGGACAGGCTGTTCGGCGGCACCGTGTTCGCCGGTTTCGCGAACTACACCAGGGCGATCGGCGACAACCTGTTCAAAGCAGGCCTGCTGCGCGTCATGATCTTCATGCTCGTCCAGGTGCCGGTGATGCTGTTGCTCGCGCTGCTCACGGCGCTGGCCATCGACTCGGGCCGGCTCAAAGCCGCGAAGATCTTCCGTATCGGGGTCTTCATCCCTTACGCGGTACCCGCCGTGGTCGGCGCGATCATGTGGGGCTACCTGACCGGCGGGCAGTTCGGCCTGGTCGGCGCGATCGGGCACGACCTCGGCGTCCACCTGCCCAACCTTCTCGGCAAGGGCTGGATGCTGGCCACCCTCGGCAACGTGGTGACGTGGGAGTTCACCGGCTACAACATGCTGATCCTGTACGCCGCGCTGCGCGCGGTGCCGACCGAGCTGTACGAAGCCGCGGCGGTGGACGGAGCCGGGGAGTTCCGCAAGGCCTGGTCGGTCAAGCTCCCAGCGCTGCGCCGGGCGCTGCTGCTGGCCACCACGTTCAGCATCATCGGCAGCTTCCAGCTCTTCACCGAGCCAGCCATCATGTCCGCGCTGGCCCCGGCCGTGATCACCACGAACTACACGCCGAACTACTACGCCTACAACCTCGCCTTCAACGGCCAGGAGTACAACTACGCCGCCGCGATCGCGGTGGTGACCGGCCTCGTCACGGTGGTGCTCGCCTACGCCGTGCAGATCTGGACCGCGCGAAGGGAGCGGCTGCTGTGACGCGACGCGAAGCGCCCCACGTGAAGCACGGCAAAAGCCGCAAAAAAAGCTCGGCCCTCACGGCCGCGATGGCGCTGATGCTCATCTACACCCTGCTCCCGCTGGCCTGGCTGCTGATCAACAGCACCAAGGACACCCAGTCGTTGTTCAGCAGCTTCGGGCTCAGCTTCGGGCACGGCTTCCGGCTGTGGACCAACATCCACGACGTGCTCACCGTCAACGGCGGCATCTACCTGCGCTGGTTCGCGAACACCGTGCTGTACGCGGTGGTCGGGGCCGGCGGCGCGGCGGTGATCGCGACGGCGGGCGGCTACGCGCTGGCCAAGTACAGCTTCCGCGGCCGGACGGCGTTGTTCGCGATCGTGCTCGGCGCGATCAGCGTGCCCGGCACCGCGCTGGCCGTGCCGACGTACCTGCTGTTCGCCAAGCTGAACCTGATCAACACGCCGTGGGCGGTGATCATCCCCTCGCTGGCCAGCCCGTTCGGGCTGTACCTGATGCGGATCTACGCCATCGGGGCCATCCCGGACTCGCTGCTGGAAGCGGCGCGCATCGACGGCGCCGGGGAGTTCCGGGTGTTCCGCACGATCTCGCTGCGGCTGCTCGCACCCGGGTTCGTCACCGTGCTGCTGTTCGCGCTGGTCGCGACGTGGAACAACTACTTCCTGCCGCTGATCGTCCTCAGCAACCCGCGCTGGTACCCGCTCACGGTCGGGCTCGCGCAGTGGAACTCATCGGCCACCGGCGCCACCGGCGCCGGATCGACGTCGTTCTATCCGCTCATCATCACCGGAAGCATGCTGGCGATCATTCCGCTCATCGTGTGCTTCCTCTTCCTCCAGCGGTTCTGGCAATCGGGCCTCGCCGCCGGCAGCGTCAAGCAGTAATTCCCCCAGAAACCCTCGAAAGGAAACCCGGGATGCGGCGCAGATTCGGATATTTCGCCGCGGCGGCAGCCGTCCTCACTCTGGCCGCTTGCGGTTCTTCAGGTAGCACATCTAACACGAGCACCTCGTCAGGTCCGGTCACCATCACGTTCTGGACCTGGCTGGACACCTCTTCCACTCAGCAACTCGCCGCCGAGTTCACCAAGTCCCACCCCGGCATCAAGGTCAACGTGGTCAACGCCGGAACGTCCGCGAACGAGTACACCAAGCTGGAGACCGCCGACAAGGCGGGCAAGGGCGGCCCGGACGTGGCGCAGATCGAGTACTTCGCGCTGCCGCAGTTCGCGTTGTCCAGCCAGGTCGTGAACCTGAACAGCTATGGCGCTCAGTCCCTGAAGTCCCTGTATGCCCCCTCAGCCTGGGCGGGCGTGACGATCAACGGCGGCGTTTACGGGTTCCCGCAGGACACCGGCCCGATGGCGATGTTCTACCGGGCGGACCTGTTCCAGAAGGCGGGGCTACAGCCGCCGGCGACCTGGGCGCAGTTCGCGTCCGACGCGGTGATCATCCACAGCAAGCTGCCGAAGACCTACATCGCCAACATGGACCCGACCGACCCCGGCACCGCGACCAGCCTGATGTGGCAGGCCGGTGCGAAACCGTTCCAGACGGCCGGCACCTCCAACGTCACCTTGAACCTGTCCCAGTCCGGCGTCCAGCAGTGGGCCAGCCTCTGGTCGGGCTTGCTGTCCAAGAAGCTCCTCGCGACCGACGCGGGATGGACCACGGCCTGGTGGTCGGCCATGGCGGCCGGGAAGTACGCCACCTGGATCACCGGTGCCTGGGCGCCGGCGCCGATAGCGGCCAACATCCCGCAGACCGACGGTGACTGGAAGGTCGTGCCGATGCCGCAGTGGACCGCGGGCGCCAGCGTCACCGCGAACAACGGGGGCTCCTCCGACGCGGTGATGGCGACCTCGCAGCACAAGGCGCAGGCCGCCGAGTTCGCCAACTGGCTCAACTCCTCCCCGCAGGGCACGCAGGACCTGGCCAACCTGGGGTTGTTTCCGGCCACCACATCGCTGCTTTCCAACTCGGGCTTCCTGAACGCGTCGGTGAAGGTCCTCGGCGGGCAGCAGGCCAACAAGGTCCTCGCCGCGTCCGCGAGCGAGGTCCCCGCCGGCTGGCAGTACCTGCCGTTCCAGGTCTACGCGAACTCCGTGTACGTCGACACCCTCGGCCAGAACATCACCGCTGGAACGAACCTGTCCCCGGGCCTCACGGCCTGGCAGCAGCGGATCGCCAGCTACGGGCAGTCCAACGGCTTCACCGTGAAGACGGGGTCCTGACCAGATGATCGCGTTCGGCGGGGACTACAACCCCGAGCAGTGGCCGGAAGAGATCTGGGCCGAGGACATGGCGCTGATGAAGGAGGCCGGGGTCACCCTGGTCACCGTCGGCGTGTTTTCCTGGGCGCAGGTGCAGGCCGGGCCGGATGACTTCCGGTTCGGCTGGCTCGACCGGGTGATGGACCTGCTCGCGGACAGCGGCGTCGCAGCCGACCTGGCCACGATGACCGCGTCCCCGCCGCCGTGGCTGACCCGGCTGCATCCGGAGATCCTGCCGGTGCGACAGGACGGCACCGTCCTGTCGCCCGGCGGGCGGCAGCACTTCTCGCCGAGCAGCCATGTCTACCGGCGGTACGCGGCGGAACTGGTGGAGCGGCTCGCCACCCGGTACGCGGATCATCCCGCGCTGGCCATGTGGCACATCGGGAACGAGTTCGGCTGCCATGTCTCCGCTTCCTACGACGACGAATCCGCCGGGGCGTTCCGCGGCTGGCTGCGCGACCGGTATGGCGACGTCGAGGCACTGAATGACGCCTGGTCAACCGCCTTCTGGTCGCAGCGTTACACCGACTTCGAGGAGGTCCTGCCGCCCCGGGTAGCGGCCACTTACCCCAACCCGGCCCAGCAGCTTGACTTCGCCCGGTTCAGCAACGACGCGATGCTCGCCTGCTACCAGGCAGAAGCGGCGATCCTGCGACGTATCACCCCAGCCGTTCGCGTTACTACGAATTTCCTTAGCCTGCTGAAACCGGTAGATGTGCACAAATGGTCACCACACACCGACATCGCGGCGGTGGACTGTTATCCCGATCCCGCTGACCCGCGCTCGTACCTGTGGGCCGGGCTGACCTACGACATCATTCGCTCCGCGCGGGGCGGCCAGCCGTGGCTGCTGATGGAGCATCCGACGTCCGCGGTCAACTGGCGCCAGGTCAACGTGCCGCAGCGGCCCGGCCAGCTGCGTGTGACCAGCCTGCAGGCGGTCGCGCACGGCGCCGACGCGGTGCTGTACTTCCAGTGGCGGCAGTCCCGCGGCGGGGCGGAGAAGTTCCACTCCGGGATGGTTCCGCACGCCGGCCCGGACAGCCGCATCTTCACCGAGGTCAAGGCGCTCGGCGCGGAGCTGGCCGCGGTGCCGGGGCTGGCCGGGACGCGGATCTCCAACGAAGTGTCGCTGCTGCTCGACTGGGAAAGCTGGTGGGCGTCGGAACTCGACTCACGCCCGTCCGCGCTGACCAGTCAGCCGGACGCGCTGATGAGCTGCTACGCGCCGCTGTTCGAGCGCGGCATCGGCGTGGACGTGGTGCATCCCGATGCCGATCTGTCGCGATACAAGGTCGTCGTGGTCCCCAGCCTGTACCTGCTGCGGGCGGCGACCGCGTCCCGGCTGGCCGACTGGACCCGGGCGGGCGGGCAACTAGTTGTCACGTTCCTCACCGGGATCGTCGACGAATGCGACCGGATCCACCTCGGCGGCTATCTCGGCCCGCTCGCGCCGGTCCTGGGCGTCACGGTGGAGGAGCACGTTCCGCTACCGGAGGGAGCGCACGTCACGCTGGCGCCCAGCGGAACGGGAACGATGTGGTCCGAGCGGGTGATCCTGCGCGGAGCCACCGCCATCGGAACGTTTTCCGGCGGCGACCTCGCCGGTGAACCGGCCGTGACACGGCATGCCTTCGGCTCGGGAACGGCCTGGTACCTGGCGACGCGGCCGGACGCGGCAACCATGGCGGCAGTCCTCGATCCGGCGCTCGCCGCGGCGGACGTGCGGCCCGCCCTGGGCGGCCTGCCGCACGGAGTACAGGCCGCGAGGCGGGGGCCCTACCTGATCCTGCTCAACCACGCGGCGCAGGCCGCGGAGATCAGGCTGCCGTCACCGATGGTCAATGCGGCCGACGGCGCGACGGTCAGCGGCGTCGCCCTCGGGCCGTTCGGTACCGCGATCCTTCGCTGAAAGAGCCTTTTACCGCGAACGGCGGTGGTTACCCGGACCAGCCCGCCTGCTCCCGCACCGGCGTCAGCCCGTATACCAGCGCTCGCTGTTGCCGCCACTGCATGCGGAGACGATCAGCTGAGTGCCGTAGGCAACCGACGTCCTCGGGTCATTGAGGCACAGCCTGCCGCTGTGGGACTTCAGCACGAACTCGCCCTCCGGAGCGCTCGGTCCCAGTGGCCGGTACGTCCAGATCTGATCGGCCGCGTGCGTGCAGGTGTAGAGGATGATCTTGCTGCCGGCTCCTCCGTTGCCCTTGTCAGTCAGGCAGTAGCGGCCGTGGATCAGCTCGCCGTTGCTGAAGGTCCACGCCTGTGAGTAAAGGACCTCGCATCCCCGGATCACCACCGGGGCCCGGAGCGCGGGGTTGTTGCCGGGATCAGTCACGCACCTGAGCGCGTAGATGGGCTGGCCGGAATAGTTCGCTCCCTGCGGAATGGCGATCATCCACGGTCGCCCCAGCGAGTACGTGAATCCCGCTGACATACTGGCTGACCCGTTGGCGGTCACGCTGGCCGTCAGCGTGCAGTCAGCCGCGTTGCCGCGAGGGATCGACATCTTCGCCTGGAACGGGGTCATCGCGGTGGCGGTCCCGGTCGTGGACGTCGCGTTGCCATTGCGCTGGCAGCCCACGGTCCACGAAACCGTCGCGTTCTGCGCGGGCTGGGACGTTACCGAAACCGACGCGGACAGCGGCATCCGCACCGCCTCCGCCAGGTAACAGGAAGGCCTGGCGGTCGCGGCAACGTGGCAGTCAACGCCAGAGGCCGCGGGGGCGGCGCTTCCGGCGTTCGCGGCCACCGTCAGCACGCTCGCCGTGAGGGCGCCCGCCGTCAGCGTGCCCAGGACCGCGGAGGCCACAACCGTACGACGGAATCTCAGCATTATCTTCAGCCCCTGGAAAATTCGCCCGATACGTAGCGCGGTCAAACTCTATAGAAGTGACGAGGGATGCCATATGGATGTCCGCAAAGAACGGTCAAGATTTTCGTCAGGCCAGGCCGACGACCGCCGTCAGGCCAGCGCGAGGACGATGGCGTGCAGGGCCAGTCCCACGCCGGCCCCCACCACCGTGCCGTTGATCCGGATGTACTGCAGATCGTGCCCCAGCAGGAGTTCCAGCTGGCTCGACGTCTGGGCGGCATCCCACCGCTCGATTGTCCCGGTGACAAGGTCGGCCAGCTCGTCGTGAAACTGAGCGGCGAGTGCCCTGGCGCCCGACTCGATCAGGCGCTCGAGCCCGTCGGCGAGGCGCCGGTCTGACCCAAGGCGCCGGCCGGCCGCCGCCAGCGCCTCAGCCAGCCGGTGGCGTAGCTCCGAATCGGGGTCGGCCGCCTGGGTCCGCAGTGCCTCCTTGGCCTTCTGCCACAGCGACGAGGACCAGTCCCGCAACCCGGCGCTACCCAGAACGTCGCGCTTGAGGCGCTCACCTCGCTCGCGCAGCTCCGGCGACGTCTCAAGACGCTCGGGAAGACCGGCGATCCAGGCATCGAACTGATGACGGGTCTCGTCGTCGGGATCGGCGGCCATGGCTACCAGCCGCTGGCGCAGGCGCTGGTACAGACGGTCGAAGACGCGCCGGTACATCGCGTCGGGCACCCACCGGGGCGCTTCGGCCTCGAACAGCTGACGAAGCTCCGCGGAGTGATCGCCGAGATATCGGTCCGCGCTGGTCACGATGGCGTTGAACAGCTCGGCGTGGTGGCCCTCGGCGATGATTGCCCGCAAAGCCCGCCCAGCCAGCGGCGCGAGCTCCACCGCGTCCACGGCACGGGTCAGTTCGGCGGTGAGCACGCGCTGGACGTCCTCATCGCGAAGAGCCTCGGCCACCTTGACGGCCAGGTCCGCGGCGTGACCGGCGAAACGGGCGGCGTTGGCCTCGTCGGCCAGCCAGGCGGCCAGGCGTGCGGAGAGGCCAGCGGAGCCGAGTCGTTCGGCGAGGACGTCCCCGTTGAGGAAGTTCTCCTGAACGAACCGGCCCAGCGTGGCGGCGAACTGGTCCTTACGCTCGACGATCAGCGCGGTGTGCGGTATCGGCAGGCCCAGCGGACGGCGGAACAGGGCCGTCACCGCGAACCAGTCCGCGACGCCGCCCACCATGGACGCCTCGGCGCCGGCCTGCACATAACCGAGGAGGGTCCCGTGGACGCCGGCCGCGGTAACGGCCAGGAACAGGACCGTTACCGCGGCCAGGAGAGCGGTGGCCCGTCGGCGCGCGGCCGCCAGCCGGCGCGCCCGTACCGCCACCGACTCGGCCTCGAGCTTGGATACCGGCGAGCCGGACATCGTCGCAGTAGGTTCCATCCGGCCCAGTCTCCCAGGACGAGCATGGGAGCGCCGGATCTGGCACCCGTATGAGGGGCGGAGAGCGCCCCGAACATGCTGGTGCCGGCATTCCTGCCGGAAGACATCTTCGTCACCAGCTGACCGCCGCCCCCGCGGCGAGGACACCGGCCGACGGCGGCCGGAACTCCTCGCCGCCGATCATGACCCGGACCAGGCGAAGCGATCCGTGCAGCACTTCCAGTTCCACCGCGCGGGTATCCGAGGGACGCAACGACTGCCGCACCGTTCCCCACGCGGTGCCGTTGGACCAGAACCAGACCGTGGGCGCCGGTGACGCGGCGAGCGTCATCACCCCCGACCGGGCGTCGTAAGAGAAACCCGTCTGGGCAACGATCACACCCCAGCTGGCCAGCGCACGGGCGTAGTGATGCCCGCATTCGGCTTCGTCGAACGGGTTACGGCGGGCGCCGGTGAAGCGTTCCCTGATCCCCGTCACGACCTCGTCCGCGCGATCCGCCTCACCGTGCTGTGCCAGGCCCGTCGCGTAAATGTATTCGGCCCCCGTCCAGGTCTCGCACCAGTAGGGCGCCGGATGTTCCGGCAGGCCGTTGGGGTAACTGAGCACGATGTGGCCCCGCTCGCCGTGCACCGCGTAGCCGCGCACATAGTTGGCCCAGTCGCCGAAGTCCGCGACGTAATTGAGCCGGCCGATGCTCCGCAGCGCGGTCCGCGCGTGCTCGGGGTCGAAGAGCGGTTCCAGCCCCGCGACGCGAGCACAGACCTCGCCCACCAGCTGGTCGATGCCGCAGCCGTCACCGATCTGGAACTCCGGCTGATCGGCCCGCTCGGCGCCGAGGTCCGGATGCCGCAGCCGGGGCGCCACCTGCTCGAAGTCCCCGGGCGGAATCACCCGCTGCTGGTAGTAAGCGCCGTTGTACAACACCGCCTCGGTAGCGGCGGCGCCGGCCGCGAGCAGTTTCCGGCAGGTGACGGCGAACTTATCATCGCCGACCGCCGCGGCCATCCGCGCGGCGGCGGCGAGTGCGGCCAGGTACCAGCCCTGGACCACCGGATTCGGCCCGTAGTACTCGACGTCCATCGTGGTGTGCTGCCCGCCTTCGGCAAGGCCGTCGGCGTCCGCGTCCCAGCCGCCCGGTATCCAGGCGAACTCGATCGACCGCCGGCAGGCCGGCCACAGCCGGGCCAGCCACTGGTCGTCCCCGGACAGCTTCCATTCCCGGTACAGCTTGACCACGCAGCCGAACTGGCCGTCGGCGGCGGCGTCGCGGCGTTCGCGCGCCCGTTCCAGCGGCAGCATGGTACGGAAGCTCATCGCGCCGTCATCGCCGGTCGCGTGCAGGTACTCCAGCTCACGCATGCGCCGTGCCAGGCCGCCGAACAGGAAGCCGGTGGCCTGATCGTAGTTCCATACGTGCGTGCAGGAGCCGAGGCACGAGCCGGCGTCGTCCAGGCATCCCTCCCAGGCGAAGGGCCAGCCGTCGCCGGTGCGGAAGAACGTCTGGCTGCGCAGCGTGCTGAGGTTGAACAGCGCCGCCTCCTTGACGGCGGGGCTGAGATCGCTGGACCAGAACGCGGACACGAACCGTTCGGTGGTTTCCCGCAGGCCGGGCAGGCGGGGTGCCACCTGGCTGACGACGTCCCCGGCGTCTCGGTAGCCGGTGGCGTAGTGGTTGCCGACGATGTCCGGTCCCGAGCCGCACCGCGGCCCCGGTCCGGTCCACACCCAGGCCCGGCGGTTCGGGAAGTGCCAGGCGAGCACGAACGTGACCTGCGCGGTGCCACCGGGAGGCAGCACCCGGGTCGCGCCGAGCGTGCCCGCCAGCGCGGCGCCGCTGGCGAAGTCGGCGGCCGGCCGGGGGCCACCGCGGCCCCAGGTGCCCGGCCCGGGGCGGCCGGTCCCGGCGAAGCTCCGCCACATCGCGAGCAGGCCCTGGTTCCACTTGCCGTACGCCCACTCCGGGCCGGTCCAGCCGTTGTCAAGGACGGCGGCGGCCAGCGTGCCGTAGTCCTCGTGCTGCCGGTCGAGGTTCGCGTCCCATAGCTGGATGCCCGTTATGTCCCGCTGGGACAGCACCGAGACGGCGGGAGAGCTTGGTGCCCCGGCGGCGCGGGCGGCGTGGCCGGGGAAGGCTTCGGCGGACAGCAGCACGCTTATATCGAGCGGCTCGCTGGCCAGCGATGTGATCGTCACCCCGAAGACGGCGAGCGGCAGGCCGCTGACCTCCTCATCGCCCGGGACGAGCGGGTTCCAGGCCTCGACCTCGACGCGGACCGGCATCGCCGCGTCGGTGAGCAGCACCCGGCCGAACGGGTAGGCGGCCTGGAACTCGCATCCGGCGAACCGCGGCAGGCCGGCCAGCGGAGCGGTAGCCCCCTGTTCCCCGGCCACCTCCTCGTCGAACAGCGCTCCCTCGAGGATCCGCGCCGCGGCGGGCACACCCGGCCCGGAAACCCGGCAGGCCAGGAACGTGAGCGGAGCGAGCTGGCCCTTGGCCGGGCGGTTCTCTATCTCCCAGTCGCGGAGCTGACCTCGGCCGCCGAAACCGATCGTGCCAGTGCCGATGCCGCCGACCGGAAGCGAGATCCGCACCCGGTCCCCGCCTCGGTAGACCTTAACGGGAGATGCCACGGTAGCCGATGCCCTCCATGAGGCGCCGCTGCAGGAACACGAACGCGATGACACACGGGATGCACAGCAGGGACAGGCCGGCGAAAACCGCGCCGATCGGGCCGCCGCCGCTCACCGACTCCAGGTTGTACAGAGCGAGGGGTGCGGTCATCTTGTCCTGCGTGGTGATGAACAGGTTCGGCCAGAAGAAGTCGTTCCAGATGTACTGGCCGGTGATCACCATGACGGCGGAGATCGCGGGCCACGACATCGGCACGATGATGTGCCTGATGATCCGCAGGTGGCCGGCGCCGTCGATGCGGGCCGCGTCGTCGAGGTCGCGCGGGATCGTGCGGATGTGCTGGCGGAGCAGGAAGATGGCCAGCACCTGGATCAGCGCGGGAATGACCAGGCTGGCCCGGGTGTCCAGCAGCTTCAGGTACTTGACCACCACGAACTCCGGCACCGCGGCCACCTGGCTGGGCAGGGTCAGTGCGGCGAGGAACAGCGTGAACAGCAGCTCGCGGCCGCGGAACTCCAGCCTCGCGAACGCGTACGCGGCAAGCACGCTGACCACGGCGGCGCCGCCGATGACCGCGGCGGTGATCGCCACCGAGTTCAGCATGTCGACCAGGAACGGGGTAGCGAACAGCGTGCGATAGCTCCCCAGCGTGAACCGGTGCGGGAACCACACCGGCGGCACGGCGGACTGATCGGCCGGGACCTCGAATGACTGGAGCACCACCCAGATCACCGGGAGCAGCATCAGGAAGCCGGCCAGGATAAGGAACGCGCCGAGCAGATAGCGGCCCCGTGACCGGACGGCCAGGCTAGACCGGACGACCAGGTTAGACACGCTCATAGTGCACCCACCTGCGGGCCAGGACGCCGGCCACCGCCACGAAGCTGACCAGGATCGCGACGTTGACCAAGGACACCACCGCGCTGTAGCCGAACTGGTAGTTCTGGAACGCCTCCCGGTAGATGTAGAGCAGGATCGTCTGGCTCGCGATGCCCGGGCCGCCGTTGGTGTCGATCAGCGGCCATGTGAAGATCTCGAAGGCGCCGATGAACCCGGCCGCCGCGACCAGGAATGTGGCGGGCGAGAGCAGCGGAAGGGTGATCTTCCGGAACCGCTGCCAGGCGCCCGCCCCGTCGATGGCGGCGGCCTCGTGCAGGTCGGCGGGGATGGCTTGCAGGCCGACCAGGTAGACGATGAACGCGAAGCCGATCGTCGCCCACATATCGATGATCACCAGGGCGGGCAGGGACCAGGTGCTGGAGGCAAGCCAGTTCGGCGGGTGCAGGCCGGTCCTGCGCAGGTAGTAGTTGAGCGGGCCGGTGCTGTCGGCCATGAGGTACGACCACATCAGCGCCACCACCCCGGCCGACATCAGGAACGGGGTGACGATCGCGGTCCGCGCCCAGTAGCGGATCGCCCGCGATCTGATCGCCGTCACCGCCACGGCCAGGGCCAGGCCGATGACCACATGCAAAGCGGTCGTCATGATGTCGAAAAGCAGCGTGTTCCACAGCGTCTGGCCAAGCTGGGAGTCGTGCGCCAGCGTGCGGTAGTTCGCCAGGCCGACGTAATGCGGCGGGGAGATCAGGTTCCACTGCAGCAGCGAGATCACCACGATGCCGGCCAGCGGGATGCCGATGAACGCGATGTACAGCGCCAGCGCGGGACTGAGCAGCAGGTAAGCGGCCACCCGGTCGCACCTCGCGCGCGGAGCGGTCGCGCGCTTACCTGCCGTCACGAGCACCTTATTCTCCCCATAAGTCATGAATTGTCGGCGTTATACCTTCTGCGTCATGAGCTGGTTGCAGCTGTCCTGCATCGCTTTCATGCCTGCCGCCGGGCTGACCGCGCCGGTGAGGATCTGCTCCCAGACCGTGCTCATCTGGTTCTCCACCGCGCTGCCGTTCGGCACGCCGACGATCATCGTGGAATTCGGCAGCTCGCTGATGAAGTTGTCCGTGCCGGGCGGCAGCGTGGCCGCGTACGTGGTGGCCGACGACTTCCTGATCGGCATGCCGCCGGAGAAGATGCCCACGTCGGCGGCCTGGAAGTCGGGTGAAACCGAGAACTTGATGAACTCCCACAGCGCCTTCTTGTTCGCCGTGGACTTGAACATCGGGAACGCGGCCAGGCCGACCGGGGTGCCGTCGGCGCCGTGCTTGGGCCACGGCGCGATCGCGACCTGGCTGTTGATCTGGCTCTGGGTCAGCGGGATGGAGTTGTTCGGCCACACGCCGCCGCCGAACATGCCCAGGTTGCCGGCCGCCATGGCGGTGAACTGGTTGTACGTGCCGCCCGGCGGGTTCGCGGCCTGCTTGACCACCAGGTTGCGCACAAACGCGGCCGCCTCGATCGCCGCGGCGTTGTCGGACACGCACTGGGTCTGGGCGGTGTTCATGATCTGGCCGCCGTTGGTCAGCACCCACGGGTACACGTCGATGAACGGTCCGGGCACCGGCGTGCTGATCGCGTAGCCGTACCGGTTCGGCGCGCTCGCGATCGTGGTCGCGGCCCGCTCGAAATCGTCCCAGGTCCAGCCCGGCGCGGGCGCGGGCAGGTTGTGCGCCTTGAACAGCGATGGGTTGTACCACATCGACATCACGTTGTAGACGTACGGGACGAAGTACGTCTTGCCGTCGACGTTGTCGAGCTGGCGGAAGGCGGCCAGCATCTGCTGGTCGATGTCGTTGTAGAAACTGGTCATGAACGCCTGATCCTTGGCGATGTAGTCGTCAAGCGGCTCGAGCAGGCCCTGCTTGGCGAACAGCAGCATGCCCTCGGTGGCGATGTTCGCGCTGTCCATCGGCTGGCCGCCGGCCAGCCGGGTGGAAATCTCCTGGAACACCGAGACCCAGGTGTTGGATGAGGTGTTGGTGGTGAAAAAGTTGACCGTGATACCGGTCTGCTTGGTGAACTTCGACAGCAGCTTCTGGGTGGAGGTGAATGTCTTCGGCGTGCCCGGGAAACCGAGGGTGAGGACATCGTCGCCCTTGGACGTGACCGACGACGCGCCCGAGGAGGACGACGTGCTGCACCCGGCGATGACCGGGCCGGCTATCGCCGCGGCGGCGGCCGTCTTGGCGCTGGCGGACAGGAACCGTCTGCGGGAAAGTGCGTTCATCCGGGTCGTTCCTTCCTTCCACGGCTCTCCGCAAGGATCGCCGCTTGTCTATCTTCGCTGATCAGGATGTTTGATATGGGGCGGTTCAGGCACCGAGGGGCTCGAAGTCGATGCCGAGGAACGCGCATACGGCCCGCAGTTCGGCGACCACGTTTCCGGGGACCGCGTGAATGTGGTTCGCGCCGAAGCGGGACAGGAACTCACCGCTGTCGACCTCGAGGCGGGCGAACGCGTGCGGCCACTCGAAGGTGGACTGGCGCATCAGCGACTCGTTGACCTCGTCGTCATACGTCAGGAACTCGCCGCGTACCACGTGCATGCGGTACCGGTAGTCGTGCCGGGTGAGCCGCGCGAACGTCGCCTCCCCCGGCGCGGCCAGGTGATGGACCGAGGCGCCGCCGGCCGGGAAGTAGAAGACCTCGGGGTAGAAGTGGACACGCGCGAGGTTCTCGGCCGGGTCGCCGCTGCGCGCCGCGTACCAGGTGGCGTGCTGGCCGGAGTTGCACAGGTCCCAGATGTCACGGTCGGCGTGGTAATGCCGGACGTCCGCGAAAAGCACCGGCAGGCCCCCGGTCAGCAGCTTGAGCAGCTGCATGGTCAGGGCGCCGTCCATGTCCGCCTCGGTCGCGCACACATGCGTGTCCTTCGGACCGTCCCAGTCGTAGGGATCGTTCAGGAACGCCTCGGTCACGTCGGCGGTGCAGAAGTGATTGGTCAGTTCCGGCTGTCCCTTGATACCGGAGAAATCCAGGTGCCATTCGTCGATGAGCTCGCGCATCGCGTGGTAACTGCGCACCTGGCGCTCGAGCAGTTCGCGGGTGAGTGCCTTCCCGTCGTAGTGGACGCCTGCCGACATCCGCTCCAGCCAGTCGGCACCGGCGGCGGCCTGTTTGGCGCTGACCAGCTCGGACCGGCGCACGATCTCCCACTGGTCGATCTCCTCGACGTCGACGCCGAAGGTCTTCATCCACTGGTCGGCGTCGGCGACGGCGGTGTACATGCCCATCGGCCGGCCACCGATGCGGCCGAACGTGGATCCGCGGAGCCGGCTCACCGCGAGCGCGGCGGACACGTAGCTGAGCACCCGGTCCCGGACGCCGGCCTCGGCGATCGAGCCCCACGCGCGGACATGCGTCCGGCCGATCTGATCCAGCGCCCCGCCTGCCGCCAGCATGCCGACCATCCCCGGATAGGCCGGGTCGATGTTGCCCAGCAGCAGCAGCGGGCTCGTGGTTTCTTCGGCGGCGAGCATGCTGAAGTGCGGAAACGCCCAGACAGGATAGTGGAACACGGTCAGGTCCGGACGGCCAGCGGAGGCGCGACGCGACGAGCTGACGGCGAGTGAGTTGCTGCTGACCGGCTCGGCGGCACGTATCACTTCGTGCCCGGCCGCCCGCAGCGCGCCGGCCACCGCGTCCTCCGCCTCCTGGCAGAAGGCCACGAGATCACGGGCCACGAAATCCCGGCCGTCCGACATGGTGAGCAGGGCCACACGCGCCATGGGTCGCCTCCAGGGGCAATATCCGGTTATGGTGTGTGAAATCGTTTCATGAATCGATTTCCCAGACTGTAAAGGACGAAGGTCTGGGGAGTCAACAGACGCTGGGATGGAGGATGATAACAAGGTGCCGACGACCATCCGCGACGTCGCCGCGGCGGCCGGTGTTTCCGCGGGGACCGTGTCGCGAGTCCTCAACGGCAAACGAGACGTCGCCGACGAGCTGCGGCACCGCGTGCTGGCCGCCGTCTCCGAGCTCGGCTACCGGCCGAACGGCGCCGCCCGCAGCCTGCGCACCAGGGCGGCGATGGTGCTCGGCATCGTCATCTCCGACATCACGAACTCGTTCTTCACCGCGGTCGTGCGCGGCGCCGAGGACAGGGCGCAGGAGGCGGGATACTCGATCGTCCTCGCCAACGCCGACGAAGACCTCGGCAAGGAGAACCGTTACCTCGAGATAGCCGCGGCGGAGCAGATGGCGGGCGTCATCCTGTCGCCCGCTTCATCCCGGAAGACCACGATCGACGTGCTGGCCGACCGCGGCATCCCGGTGGTGACCATCGACCGGCACCTGACCAACGCACCGGTCGACTCGGTCACGGTCAACAACCACCAGGCGGCACGCGACGCCACCGCGCACCTGATCAGCCAGGGCTGCACCCGGGTCGGGATCATCGCCGGTCCCGTCGATACCACCACCGGCGCGAGCCGCCTGGCCGGCTATCGTGCCGCGCTGCGCGCCGCGGGTCACGATGACGACCCCGCGCTCACCGCCTTCGGTAACTTCCGCACCGACGGCGGCCACGCGGCGGCCGAGCAGCTGCTCAGCTCGCCCTGCCCGCCCGACGGGCTGCTCATCTCCAACGACCTCATGACCATCGGCGGGCTGCAGGCCATCGCCGAGGCGGGACTGGCGATCCCCTCCGACATCGCCGTCGTCGGATTCGACAACGCCAGCTGGTCCACCGCGCTCCGCCCACCGCTCACCGTCGTGACCCAGCCCACCTACGAGATCGGGCAGACCGCCGCGGACCTGCTGCTCCGCCGGGTCAGCGGCGAGACGTTCCCGCCACGCAGGGTCGTGCTCAGGGCACAGCTGATCGAGCGGGCAAGCTCAATGCGCATTTAAAACGAACGGGCGGTGGCTGGCGCTACCTGGACCTTGATTCCCTCACCGGCCCGGACGCTGCTCAGCGCCTCGGCGAAATCCGCGAGGGTGAACGGCGGCCCGAGCAGCGGGGCGACCTCGATGGCGCCCGCGGCCATCAGATCGGCCGCCGCGCCGAAGCTGTTCAGCACGGCCATCGAGCCGAGCACGGTGATCTCGTCGTTGTAGATGCGGAACGGCGACAGGGACACGGTCGCGTCGGCGCTGGTCACGCCGAACACCAGCAGCCGGCCGCCGCGCTCGAGCGCGTCGAACCCCGCCTCGATGGCGGCCGGTGCCCCGGTCGCGTCGACGGCCACCCCGAACCTGCGGCCGAGCGCGGCGACATCTCCGGCGACCGCGGTCGCGCCGAGCGTCTTGGCCGCCTCCAGCCGCGATGCCATCCGGTCCACCACGCTGACCGAGCGGGCACCGGCCCGGTTCAGCAACTGCAGGATCAGCAACCCCATGGTGCCCGCGCCGGTCAGCACGATGTCGGTGCCCAGCACCGGCCCGATGCGGCGCAGCCCGTGCACGGCGCAGGACAGCGGCTCGATAAGCGCGCCCTGGGCGTCGTCCACGCTGTCCGGGATCTGGTAGGCGTTGACCGCGGGCACCGCGACGTACTCCGCGAAGGCGCCATTGATCGTGTCGCCGATCGCGTTCCAGTTCGCGCAGAGGTTGCCGCGGCCGCCGCGGCAGGCCGGGCAGTGGCCGCAGTACAGCGAGGGGTCCACGGCGACCCGCTGCCCCTCCCGCCAGTCCGCCGGGACGTTTTCACCGCGCGCGACGATCCGCCCGGCGAACTCGTGGCCGGGGATGATCGGGTAGGGAGTGGGCGGAAACTCACCGTCGGCGATGTGCACGTCGGTGCCGCAGATGCCGCAGACCGCCACCTGAATCACCAGCTCACCGGGGCGCGGCACGGGATCAGGGGTCTCGGTTACCGACAGCTTGCCGGGTGCCTCCCAGATGACCGACCGCATCTTCAGTCCCCGATCCGCAGCCCGCTGGCCGCGTCGAACAGGTGCAGGTGATCGGTGTCCGCCGCGACCTTGACGACCTCGCCAGGCCGGGGGTGCTGACGGCCGGATCTGACGATGACGCTGCTCGCCGGGTCGTCGGCGAGCTGGCCGTACACGTAGGAGTCACTGCCCAGGTCCTCGACCAGCCCGACCCGGACGGTCAGCTGCCCGTCACCGATCGACAGGTGCTCGGGCCGGATCCCGGCGACCAGCTTCCCGCTCCCCTGGGCGGCGGCGAGCTGCGCGTCGGTGAGCCGGAGCAGCACGCCGGCCAGCCGGATGCCGTCGCGCTCCGCGGTGGCGTCGAACCGGTTCATCGCCGGCGATCCGATGAACCCGGCCACGAAGACGTTGGCGGGCCGGTCGTACAGCTCGGTCGGCGAGGCGAACTGCTGGAGCTGGCCGGCCCGCATGACGGCGACGCGCTCGCCCATGGTCATCGCTTCCACCTGATCGTGGGTCACGTATACGGTGGTCACCTGGAGCCGCCGCTGCAGCTCGGCGATCTGGGTGCGGGTCTGCACGCGCAGCTGCGCGTCCAGGTTGGACAGCGGCTCGTCCATGCAGAACACCTTGGGTTCGCGGACGATGGCCCGGCCCATCGCCACCCGCTGACGCTGCCCGCCGGACAGGTTCCGCGGCTTGCGGTCAAGCATCGGTTCCAGGTCGAGCAGCTTGGCGGCCTCGCGGACCCGGCGGGCCCGTTCCTCTTTGCCGACGCCCTGCATCTTGAGCGCGAAGCCCATGTTCTCGCCGACGGTCTTGCTCGGGTAGAGCGCGTAGTTCTGGAACACCATCGCGATATCGCGGTCCCTGGACGGCACGCCGGTCATGTCCTTGCCGCCGATGCGGATCGCCCCGTCGTCGATCTCCTCCAGGCCGGCCAGCATCCGCAGCGCCGTGGTCTTCCCGCACCCGGAGGGCCCGACCATGACCACGAACTCGCCGTCGTTGATGGCGAGCTGGAGAGCGTCCACCGCTGGCCGCTCCGCACCCGGGTAGATGCATGTCGCGTTGTCGTAGGTGACCTCAGCCATGATCAGACTCCCGTTTCACTTGATGGCCCCGAAGGACAGGCCACGGACCAGCTGGCGCTGGGCCACCCACCCGGCCAGGATGACGGGCAGGGTCGCCACCGTGGCCGCCGCGGCGAGCTGGGCGAAGTACAGGCCCTCGGAGGATATGAAGCCGACCAGGAACACCGGGACGGTGGCGGCCTGGGTGGCGGTCAGATTGACCGCGAAGAAGAACTCGTTCCAGGCGAAGATGCAGCAGATCAGCGCCGTGGCGGCCAGGCCGGGAGCGACCACGGGCAGGATCACCTCGACGACGGTCCGGCGCAGTGGCGCCCCGTCCATCTCGGCCGCTTCCAGCAGCTCGCCCGGGACCTCGAGGAAGAACGATCGCATCATCCACACCGCGATCGGCAGGTTCATCGCCGTGTAGAGGATGACCAGCGTGAAGATGTTGTCCAGCATGTGCAGGTCGCGTGAGGCGATATAGATCGGGATGATCGCCGCCACCACCGGGAGCATCTTGGTGCTGATGAAGAAGAACAGCACGTCACGCGTCTTGCGTACCGGCCGCAGCGACAGCGCGAAGGCGCAGGGGGTCGCCAGCGCCAGCACCAGGATCGTGGACACCAGGGTGGCGAACGCGGAGTTGGCCGCGTACGGCCACAGACCGCTGGAGAACACCGTCCGGTACTGGGACAGCGTCGGCGAGAACACGAGGTGCGGCGTGCTGGTGTAGGCGTCCGCCTCGGTCTTGAACGAGGTGAGCACCATCCATAGCACCGGGAAGAAGAACACGATGCCGACGATCCAGCCGAGGACGCCTGCCGTGAGGCTGTTGCGGTTCTTCCGCCGGCGGGGCACGACTTTCCGGGGGGGCGCGCTGGTGACGTCCGGCGCCGCGGTGGTGAGATCTGCGCTGGCCATCATGCCGCCTGCTCTGTTCCGGAGAACGTCTTGAAGATCAGCCGCAGCGCGAAGGTGGCCACGATGATCGTCGCCACGACGACCACCACGCCCATCGCGGCCGCCTGGCCGACCTGGAAGCCGAGGAAGGCTCGCTGGTAGATGTAGAAGGGAAGGTTGGCGCTGGAGATACCGGGGCCGCCCTGGGTCATCATGTAGACCGCGTCGAACTCGTTGACGACGTAGATCGCGCCGAGCACGATGCCCAGCTCGATGTAACGCCGCAGATGAGGCAGCGTCAGCTCACGGAAGATATCCAGCGGCCGTGCGCCGTCCGTGCTGGCCGCCTCGAGGATGTCCTTGGGCTGGCTCTGCAGGCCGGCCAGCACGAGCAGCATCATGAACGGCGTCCACTGCCAGATCATCTCGATCATGACCGAGCCGAGCGGCAGCTTGCTCACCCAGTCGAAGTGCCCGATACCGAACGGGCGGAGCAGGAAGTTGATGATCCCGTAGGTGGGATCGAGCATCACGGTCTTCCAGATCAGCGCGCCCGCGACGGGCATCACCAGGAACGGCGTGATCAGCAGGGTGCGCACGATGCCGCGGCCGAGGAACTTCCGGTCCAGCACCAGGGCCAGCGCCACGCCGAGCACCATGGCGATGAGCACCGTGCCGACCGTCATGAGCACCGTGTTCAGCGCGGTCGTGCGGAACTGGCTGTCGCGGAAGACGTCGGCGTAGTTGGTCAGCCCGACGAAGTGCTCGGACCCCGGCCGTACCAGGCTCCACGACTGCAGCGAGTACCACAGCGTGAGCAGGAACGGTAGCTGGGTCACGATGATCGTGAACACCAGCGCGGGCAGCAGCGGAGCGCGGCGGACCCAGCCCTGGCGACGCCGGTCAGGGCGGGCCCGAGCGTGCCGCGTGGCAGTGAAGGGGGCAGGGGCGGCGGGTGGGGGGGCGATCGCGGTCATGGTGACCTCCGTTCCTCACGCGGTCCGGTAGCTGTCACCGACGGCCTGCGCGTACAGCTGCGCCTGGGAGAGCGCGGAGGCCACCGACTGCTGGCCGGCGATGGCCGCGCTGAACTGCTCGCTGACGTTGGTGCCGAGATCCTGGAACTCCGGGATGTCCAGGAACTGGATGCCGGTGTAGGGCACCGGCTGGACGGTCGGGTGCGCGGTGTTGGTGGCGTTGATCGACTGAAGGGTCAGCGGTCCGTAGACCGCGCTCAGCTTCTTGTATTCCGGTATCTGGTAGCTGGAGAACCGGCTGCCCGGCGGGACATGGGACCAGCCCAGCTTGCTGCCCACCGTCTGGATATAGGACTTGGAGGTCATCCAGGCGATGAAATCCCAGGCCTCCTGCTTGTGCGGGCAGGTGGAGGGGATGGCCAGCGACCAGGTGTACAGCCAGCCGGAGGGGCGGCCGTCCTGGCTGGGCGCCCAGGCATAGCCGTTGCGGCCGACCACCTTGCTGTTCTGCGGGTCCTCGATGGCGCCCACGGCCGAGGTGGCGTCGTACCACATGGCCGCGTCACCCTGGCCGTACAGGGTGGCGCACTCGGAGAAGCCCGCCGACGGGGCGCCCGGCTCACCGTACTTCTGCACCATCGACACGTAGGTGCTGACCGCGTGGGTCACCTCACGGCTGGTGAGCTGGGCCTGCCATGCCGGGTTGAACCAGCGGCCGCCGAACGAGTTGATCACCGTATTGATCGGCGCCAGGTTCTCCCCCCAGCCGGGGTCGCCGCGCAAGCAGATACCGACATATCCCTTCGCGTGCATTTCCGCGGCGATCTGCTGTACCTGGTCCCAGGTGGGCCGGGCCGGCATGGTGATACCGGCCTTGTCCATCAGGTCCTTGCGGTACATGAGGAACGAGGACTCGCCGTAGAACGGGACGGAGTACAGGTTCCCGTTGTGCGACAGGGTCGCCCGGAGCTGGGGCAGGAAGTCCCCGGCGTCGTAGCCAGGTGTGGCGTCGATGTACGGCTGGAGGTTCACCAGCCAGCCGTTGGCCGACCACATCGGCGTCTCGTAGTTGCTGATCATCACCACGTCGAACTCACCGCCCTGAGTCGACACATCCGCGGTGATCTTGGCGCGCGCCTCGTTCTCCGGCAGCGACACGAAGTTGATGTTCACGCCCGGGTGCTCGCGCTCGAACAGGTACGACAGGCTGATCGCGTCCTGCATCTGCGAGTTGGAGACGATCGCGACCGTCACCGTTTTCCCTGAGCTGCCGCCGGAGAACAGCTTGTCCGCGCCGGTCGCGCAGCCGGTGAGCGCGAGCGCCGCGGTGCCCGCCGTTCCGGCGAGGAACGCCCGCCGGGATACCGTGCTGGATTGGCCTGGGCCTCCGGCCGCCGGTCCAGTGTCTCCCTGCCGAGTCATCACACCGTCCCGTCATCGCTCATTTGAGCAGGTATCGCTCAAATAACATGCGGATAATCAACACACTGAATCCGTAGCTAGGCAAAGTCAAGGAGTTAGTGCGAAAATGAGTTGAGCCCGCTCGTTTGAGCGGAATCTGGTTCTGGCGGCACTGACGACGGGGAGACATGGCCGTTCTCTCTACCAACCGGCCCGCGGAGATCGTCCTGGCCGCGCGGGTGGCGCGGGAGTTCTATCTCGAGGGCGTCTCCAAAGTCGACATCGCCGACCGCCTGGGCATCAGCCGGTTCCGGGTGGCCCGGCTCCTGGAGGCGGCACGCGCCTCCGGCATGGTCCGCATCGAGATCGCGCTACCGGGCGGATCCCTCGACGTGGGCCTGTCCGCCGAGCTGTGCGCCGCGTTCGGGTTGAAGTACGCGTTCGCCTACGACTTCCCGGATACCGACCAGGTCGCGCTTCGCCGCCGCCTGGGTGAGGCGGCGGGCCAGGCGCTGATGGACATCATCACGCCGGGCGATGTGCTGGGCTTGTCGTGGGCACGGTCGCTCAGCGCGCTGACCGCGGCGCTCACCCGTATGCCGCCGTGTCCGATCGTGCAGCTGACCGGTGCCGTGCCGCCGCCCGATGGCCGTGACCTGCTTGAGCTGGTGCGCTCGGTGGCGCGGATCGGCGGCGGTACCGCGCATGTTTTCTACGCGCCGATGATCGTGGACAGCGCGACGACGGCCGCCGCGATCCGCAGGCAGGCCGACGTGGCCGACGCGCTCGCGCTGGTCCCGTCGGTGACGATAGCGATGGTGGCGGTGGGCGCCTGGGCACCCGGCCTGTCCACCATCTACGACGCGTGCAGCCCGGCGGAGCGGGCGGACATCGCGCGACTGGGGGTATGCGCGGAAAGCGCCGGGGTCTTCCTGGGTTCGGACGGCCAGCCGGTGTCCACCGCGCTCGACAGCCGCATGATCGTAACCCCCGGCCCGGTCCTGGCTCAGATCCCGTCCGTCATCGGCGTGGCATATGGCGTGTCCAAGTCCGCCGCGGTCCGCGCGGCGATCCGGGGCGGCATGGTGAACGGCCTTGTCACCCACACCACCCTCGCCCGCGACCTCCTCAGCCTCGGGTAGCCCTGGTCAGCGGGCTTTCTGGCGGAAACCGCATGGACAGGCAGGCGGGGGGTAGCCGATATGAGTAATAGGAACCATAGTCGAGTACAAAGGAACAGAGATCATGTCCAGGCTTCAGACCGGGACACGTGCGGAACCCGCGTACACGCAATACCAGCCTAGGCGCACCAACCGGATGGCGATCTGGTCGCTGGTGCTTTCGATCATCACGCTCGGCGGCCTTGGATCGATAGCCGGAATCTGGCTCGGCGCCAGGGCCCGCAGCAGGATCAGGCAGACAGGCGAAGACGGCGACGGCCTGGCCCTCGCCGGAATCATCATCGGCGTCATCACGCTGCTGTTCGCGATCGGGTACTGGGTCTTCGTCGCCAAGTACGTCGGTGGCCACCACGGCGGGGGCGGAACGGGCGGCGGCTACTAACCACGTCAGCCCGCCGGGATGTCGATCTGAGGGACGTTCCAGCCGGACACGCTGATCACCGGGTTGGCGCCCTGCAGGTCGGCTGAGTCGTAGGTCGCGGTTATGGTCTGCGACTCGCCTGGGAACAGCGTGATGTCGTTGTCCTGCCACGTCGAGGACTGGAGTTCGTTGTCGCCGGGCAGTTCCGCGCCGCTGGCCGTGCCGCGCCGGACGTCGGCGCGGAGCAGGAACAGGACGTCCGGGGAATTGTTGGTGATCGTGACCGTGGTGGCCCGATCCGCGCCGCCCGGGCCGGCCTGCGAAACTGTGCTGGCCGTCGCCGTCACAGCCGCCTGCGGCAGCGTCCTAAGCGCCTGGAGACTAGCGTACCTGGAGATCACTCCGGCCGGGCTGCCCAGCGTCTTCTTCCAGTTCGTGGCGTCGGTCTGGGTGGACAGCCAGTAGACGTTGCGATCGACCATCGTCCCGTTCTGGCTGAGCCGCAGCTCCACGAAGTACACCTGGACCGGGCTGATTCCCGCGGTGGGCACCTTGGGTGTGAGGACCTTGTCGCGCACCTGCTGGCTGGCCAGCGTGATGTTGCTAGCCGTCTGGTCGTCGAGCAGCTTCCCGGCGAGGCTGAACACCCGGGCTTCGACCGACAGGCCGGACTGGCTGACCGAGCCGAGGTTGTCCAGCGTGACGCTGCCGTTGTCCAGCGTGTACAGCGCGTGCAGCGACCGGTTCGCCTCCTGCGCGCCGAAGTAGCTGCCGGCCTGATCGCCGTCGCTGCCGTACAGGTTCCACAGCAGGCTCGGCCAGCCCTTGTTCATCTGCCAGTAGATGGTCCCGGTGGACGGGACCGGGGTGCCGGCCGAGTGGTCGAGGAACGCCTCGAACTGGGCGCGGGTGTTCTCGTAGTCCTGGGCCTGGGCTTCCTCCACGTATGAAGCCAGGCTCGTCGGCTTGCCGTACCGGGCGTTCATCGCCGCGTCGAACTTGCAGGCCGTGCCGAACGTGTAGTTCAGGCTGCACGAGTTCTCGTAGTTGAGGTGGTACTGGTTGAAGCTGGGCTGCTGCCACAGGTTGGACAGGTCGCTCGCCGACATGAACCGGTTGAGCGAATCAAGCGTGGGGATCGTGTCTCCCGCGCTCTGCTCGCTGTCATATCCCCATGAGCCGCCGGCGTTGGTCTGCGTCGAATCGTTGCTGTCGAAGTGCGTCGTGTCGTACCAGTAGTTGGGGGGCACCCAGTCGTAGGGACCCTCCTTCTCCCCGGAGACACCGAGCTGCGGGCTGGAGTTGTACTCGGCCGAGGAGATCACCGGCACGTCGAAGTCCTGCTGGGCGAACGCGGTCAGCGTGACCGACTCCTGCTGCGCGAGCGGCGGCTGATCGCTCCACTGGAAGCTGAACACGCTCGGGTGGCTGCGCAAGGTCTGCCCGATCGCCACCGCCGAGTTCTGCATGATCGCGTAGTCGGCCGCCGTGGTCAGCCCGCTGCTTTGCAGTTCCCAGGCGTCGCAGCACTGGAACCCGGCGTTGACCAGGATCCCGGCCTGGTCCATCTGCTGGTAGAAGTCCGCGGGCATCAGGTGCCCCTCCAGCCTGATGGTGTTGAGGCCCATGTTCTTCATCAGCGCGACCTGCCGGGCGATGTCGGCCGCGGAGTAGTGCAGCAGCAGGTTCGGCGAGAAACCGCCGCCGCGGATCACGATCGGCACGCCGTTGATCTTGAACGCGCGCACGCCGTTCGGGGCGCCCGCTGAGGTTCCGCTGGTCAGGTAGGAGGTCACGGTCCTGATGCCGAACGTCCCGCTCGTGCTGTTCAGGGTCGTGCCGTTCTGCGACACCTGGGTGGTCAGCGTGTAGAGCGGCTGGCCGCCGAGCTGATAGGGCCACCAGATCTGCGGGTGACTAATGGTGAGGCTTGCGAACGAGGCGGGGGTGAAGCTCACCGTCTGGGTGCTGTCCGCCGGGACGGTCACGTCCTGGCTGACGGTGAGCGGGGTGCTTCCGCCGGGCGGGGTGATCGTGGCGGTCACCGTGCCGGACTGCGACGCGGCGGTGTTGTTGGTGATGTCGGTCTTGACGGTCAGCGCGGAACTGCTCAGGTCCGCCGCGTTGTTCTCCACTACCCTGGCGTTGGTGTCGGACAGCGATCCGTCGACCTGGAGCTGGACCGGGAACTGGATGCCGGTGTTGTTGTCCGGCGGGATCTGGTTCCAGTCCACGTCATCGAGCGTGAACATCTTGGTCGGATCGTTCGGGTTCACCTCGATGGCGAGCGAGTTGGTACCAGACGTCGTGAGCCCGGTGATGTTGAAGGTGAACCTGGTGTAGGCGCCAGTTGTGGTGGCGGACGTCGCCACCTGGTGGCCGTTGACCCAGACGTTCGCCGAGCCGATCACGCCGTTGAGGATCAGCGTGGCGGTCTGCCCGGCCGCCAGGCTGGGGGTGAAGTCGGTGCGCCACCACCACGGCACGTCGAACTCCGCCACGGTGTCCGGGCCGATCGTGGTCATGTATCCATAGCAGCTACGCAGGTTGCTGGCGAAGAAGATGCTGCCGGGGCCGTCCGCGTTCTGGTTGACCGGCTGGAGTGCGGTGTCCCCAGGACACTTGCCGTTCTGCGCCAGGGCCTCGATCTCCGTTCCCGGCGCGCCCGCGTCGTCGTTCCTGACCGGCAGCCAGGCGCTGGTGTCGAAGCCGGGGGTGGAGATCTGCGCGCCGCTCTGGGTGGCCACGGCGCTGCTCTGCACCTCCCAGCCGCCCGCGCCCAGGTCGGTCACGGCGCCCGGGGCGGCCGCGGGAGCGGCGGGGCTGGCCACGGTGGCCGTGGCCGGTACGGCCAGGAGCCCGGCCGTGAGCGAGATCAACGCGATAGCTATGGCAACCGAACGGCCCTGTCCGCTTCTCATGGTCAGCCCTTCCGTCCAACAACACCGTGCCGCTACGACAAACTGACCCCCCATTAGTTCGTATACTTTCCAAACAATTCGGTCAAGAGGCAGTTCCATAGCGCAGGCCTAGTCGCGGAGGCGGGCCAGGGCTTGATCGAGCTGTTCCGCCCAGGCGTCGAGCACCCGCGAACGCCGCATGGCATCGTCGGTGAGCACGTTGGCCAGGCCGAGGCCGCGCGCGAGATCGAGGGTTCCCGACACGATGGCCCGGACGCGCGGGTCCTCGCCGTCGACGTCGAGCAGGGCCACCGCGAGGCGGTAGGCCGCCCAGGCCAGCGTGCGTTCAAGCGGGATCACCTGGGCCCGCAGTCCGGCATCCACGGCGGCTTCGGTCCACACATGCAGCGCGGCGGTGAACAGCGTGCCGGTGTACAGGCCGACGAGCTGGTCCAGCGCCCAGCGGGTCCGGTCGGATCCCTCGGGAGGCACCGCCTGGCCGGTGCGCAGCCCGGCGAGCCGCACCTTGGTCATGTGCTTCAGCGCGGCCATGACGAGATCTCCGCGCGTGGGGAAGTGGTGCTGGGCGGCGCCCCGGGAGACTCCGGCCCGCGCGGCCACCGTCGCCACCGTCGTCCGGGTCCAGCCGGACTCGGCGAGCGACGCCACCGCCGCCTCCAGAAGGCGTTCGCGCGTGGCCCGGCTGCGATCTTGCTTCGGCTCGCGGACGGTCGGATACACCGATCCATCGTGACGCACTCATGACCACAAAAAAAGCGGCAGCGCCGCTTGTTTTTGCGACGGTGCAGGCACATACTCAGCAGGGTGATCCGCATCGGCAACGCCTCCGGGTTCTACGGCGACCGGCCGGAAGCCTTCCGCGAACTGCTCGAAACCGCGGACCTCGACGTGATCACCGGCGACTACCTGGCCGAGCTGACCATGCTCATACTCGCGCGCGACAAGGCCCGGGACCCGTCCCTGGGCTATGCCCGCACCTTCGTCGCCCAGTTCGAGGACTGCATCGGCCTCGCCACCCAGCGAAACGTGCGCCTGGTCGTCAACGCCGGCGGTCTCAACCCCGCCGGGCTCGCCGCCCGCCTCCGGGAACTGAGCCCAGCCACCAGGATCGGCTACGTGGAGGGCGACGACCTGCTTCCCCGGAGAGCGGAGCTCGGCCTGTCCGACGCCCTGGCCGTCAACGCCTATCTGGGTGCTTTCGGCATAGCCGAGTGCCTGAGACAGGGCGCGGACGTCGTCGTCACCGGCCGGGTGACCGACGCGTCCCTCACCGTCGGCCCGGCCGTGGCTCACTACGGCTGGACGCCGGCCGACCTCGATGCGATCGCCGGCGCGATGGCCGCCGGCCACGTCATCGAATGCGGCACCCAGGCGACTGGCGGCAACTACGCCTTCTTCCGCACCATCGGGAACCTCACCCACCCAGGCTTCCCGATCGCCGAGGTCGGTGAAGACGGATCCTGCGTCATCACCAAACCAGCGGGCTCCGGCGGCGCGGTGACGGTAGGCACGGTCACCGCCCAGCTTCTCTACGAGGTGGGCGGCGCCCGCTACGCCGGCCCCGACGCCGTGCTGCGGCTCGACTCCATCCAGCTCGCGCAGGACGGCAAGGACCGGGTCCGGATCACCGGCGTCCGCGGTGAGCCCCCGCCGGACACGCTGAAGGCCGGCGTCAACGCGATCGGCGGCTACCGCAACGAAGTCACGTTCGTCCTTACCGGCCTCGACATCGAGGCCAAGGCCGACCTGGTCCGGCGGCAGATGCCCGAAGACACCGAATGGACCCTCGCCCGGACCGACCACGAGGACGCCCCCACCACCGAGACCGCGAGCGCCCTGCTGCACGGCACGTTCCGCGCCAAGGACCCCGACTCGGCCGGCCGCCGCTTCTCCGACGCCGCCGTCCATCTCGCCCTCGGCAGCTACCCCGGCTTCCACCTCACCGCGCCGCCCGCGGCCGCGGCACCATACGGGGTGTTCCGCGCGATAACGGTCCCCGCCGCCGACGTCACGCACGTCGCGGTCCTTCCGGATGGCCGCCGCGTCGAGATTCCGGCGGTGCCGGTGACCACCCCACTGATTCCGGTACCGGAGCCGGTTGTCGCCGCCGACGGGCATGGTCCCGCCCGCCGGGTACCGCTGGGCCGGATCATCGGCGCACGCAGCGGGGACAAGGGTGGCGATGCCAACCTCGGGGTCTGGGTGAGGGACGACCGTGCGTGGCCGTGGCTCGCCGGATTCCTGACCCTGGACACGGTGCGCTCGCTGCTGCCCGAGACCGCCGGGCTGGAGCTGGAACGGCACGTGCTGCCCAACCTCCGCGCGGTGAACGTGATCGTGCGCGGCCTGCTCGGGGAGGGCGTCGCCTATAACGCGAGGTTCGACCCGCAGGCCAAGGCCCTCGGTGAACTGCTGCGCGCCAGGTTCGCCGAGGTCCCGGAGGAACTGCTTTGACCGTCCTGCGTTCGGCCTTCGACCCCGCCTCGGCGCAGGCACGCGCGAACCGGGATGCCATGCTGGCCAGGCTGGCCGACCTGGACGCCGAGTACGCGAGGCTTGCTGAGGTGGGCGGGGCCAAGGCCGTGGCCCGTCATCGCGCCCGTGGCAAGCTTTTGCCGCGGGAGCGGATCGAGTTGCTCCTCGACCGCGACGCGCCGTTCCTCGAACTGTCTCCGCTGGCGGCGTGGGGCACCGAGCATCCGCTGGGCGGCAGCCTGGTCACCGGGATCGGTGTCGTCGAGGGCGTCGAGTGCGTGATCACGGCCAATGACCCGACGGTACGCGGCGGGGCCAGCAATCCGTGGACCGTGCGGAAGAGCTTCCGCGCTCACGACATCGCGCGGGAGAACCGGCTGCCGCTGATCTCCCTGGTCGAATCGGGCGGTGCCGATCTGCCCACCCAGAAAGACATTTTCATCCCGGGCGGGCGGACCTTCCGCGACCTGACCCGGCTGTCGGCCGCGGGCATCCCGACCATCGCCCTCGTGTTCGGCAACTCCACCGCCGGCGGCGCATACGTTCCCGGGATGAGCGACCACGTCGTCATGATCAAGGAGCGATCCAAGGTGTTTCTCGCGGGCCCGCCGCTGGTCAGGATGGCGACCGGGGAGATAGCCGACGACGAATCGCTGGGCGGCGCGGACATGCACGCCCGCACTTCTGGGCTGGCCGATTACTACGCGACCGACGAGCTTGACGCCATCCGCCTCGGCCGCCGGATCGTGGCCCGCCTCAACCACCGCAAGCCCGGGCATGCTGTCACCATGGCCCCCCGGCCACCGCGGTTCGACGCCGGCGAACTGCTCGCGATCGTGCCGGCCGACCTGAGGCAGCCGTTCGACCCGCGCGAGGTGCTGGCCCGCGTCGTCGACGACAGCGACTTCGACGAGTTCAAGCCGCTGTACGGCACGAGCCTGGTCACCGGGTGGGCTCAGCTGCACGGCTATCCGATCGGCGTGCTGGCCAACTCGCGGGGCGTGCTGTTCTCCGCCGAGGCGCAGAAGGCGGCGCAGTTCATCCAGCTCGCGAACTCTTCCCGCACGCCGCTGCTGTTCCTGCACAACACGACCGGTTACATGGTCGGGGCCGAATACGAGCAGGGTGGCATCATCAAGCACGGCGCGCTGATGATCAACGCGGTGGCCAACTCCTCGGTCCCGCACCTGACGGTGCTCATGGGCGCCTCCTACGGCGCCGGGAACTACGGCATGTGCGGGCGCGCCTTCGACCCGAGGTTCCTGTTCGCGTGGCCGTCGGCGCGCTCGGCGGTGATGGGATCTCGTCAGCTCGCGGGCGTGCTCTCGATCGTGTCACGCGCCGCCGCGGAGGCCGCGGGACGGCCATTCGACGAGGACGCGGACGCCGCGATGCGCGCGGCGGTCGAGCAGCAGATCGACACCGAGTCGCTGCCCATGTTCCTGTCCGGCCGGGTCTACGACGACGGCATCATCGACCCGCGCGACACCCGCACCGTGCTGGGCCTGGCCCTGTCCGTCATCGCCAACGCCCCCGAGCCCGCCCCGGCGGGTTTCGGGGTCTTCCGGATGTGAACATGACTCGGGTGCTTGTCGCCAACCGGGGCGAGATCGCGCGGCGGGTCATCGCGACCTGCCACCGGCTGGGGCTGGAGGCCGTGGCGGTCTGCTCCGACCCCGACCTCGGCGCCCCGCACGTCCGCGAGGCCGATGTCGCGGTCCGGCTGCCGGGAGCGAGCGCCGCGGACACCTATCTGCGGGCGGATCTCCTCGTGGCGGCCGCCGTGTCGGCCCGCGCCGGCGCCGTGCATCCCGGCTACGGTTTCTTGTCGGAGAACGCCGGCTTCGCCCGCGACGTCATCGACGCCGGCCTGGTCTGGATCGGTCCGTCACCTGACGCGATCACGGTGATGGGCGACAAGGTCGAGTCCAAGCACCTGGCCGCGACGGCAGGTGTCCCCGTCCTGGCCGAGCTTCATCCAGACGCCGTGACCGAAGACGACCTTCCGGTCCTGATCAAGGCGTCCGCGGGCGGTGGCGGGCGCGGCATGCGCATCGTCCGGCATCTCGCCGGCCTCCCGGCCGGGATAAAGGTTGCCCAGTCCGAAGCAGGGAAGTCGTTCAGTGATTCCAGGGTTTTCCTAGAGCCCTTCATCGAGCGCGGTCACCATGTCGAAGTGCAGGTCATGGCGGACCGGCACGGGAACGTGCTGGTGCTCGGCGAGCGGGAATGCTCGATCCAGCGGCGGCATCAGAAGGTGATCGAGGAGTCGCCCTCGCCGCTCGTCGAGCGGACGCCGGGCCTGCGTGACCGGCTGTATGAGGCGGCGACCGCGGTGGCCCGCGCTGTCGGATACACCGGCGCCGGAACGGCCGAGTTCCTGGCCACCTCCGACGGGCGGTTCTGGTTCCTGGAGATGAACACCCGCATCCAGGTCGAGCACCCGGTGACCGAGTGCGTGACCGGGCTGGACGTCGTCGAACTGCAGCTTCTCGTAGCGGCGGCCGGCCGGCTGCCCGGTCAGGTCCCGCTCCCTCGCGGCGCCTCGGTCGAGGTCCGGCTGTACGCCGAGGACCCGGCGGCGAACTGGCAGCCCGCCACCGGCGTGCTGCACCGCCTGGATATCGGGGCCAGCCAGCCGGCGTTCACCGCACCGGTGCTCGACGCGGCGCCGCGTGGGGTGCGGCTGGATTCCGGCGTCGAGGACGGTTGCGTGGTCGGCGTGCACTACGACCCCATGCTGGCCAAGGTGATCGCCTGGGCGCCGACCCGGGCCGAGGCGGTCAGCGTCCTGGCCCGCACCCTCACCCGCGCCCGGATCCACGGTCCGCGCACCAACCGCGACCTGCTCGTGCGCGTGCTGCGCCACCCCGCCTTCGTTGCCGGCGACACCGACACAGCCTTTCTTGACCGGGGGGGACTGACGGCTCCGCTCGTCGATCCGGCCGGCGAGGGGCTCGCGGCGGTCGCCGCCGCACTCGCGGAAGCCGCCCGCCGACGGGAGGCCGCCACCGTGCTGGGCGGCCTGCCGAGCGGCTGGCGCAACGTGCCGACCGCCCCGCAGCGGACCGTCCTGGCCGGTCCGGCCGGTGAGCATGAGATCGCGTACCGCGGAACGACAACCGAGGGCGTGCGTGTGGTGTCGGTGACCCCGGACACGGTGGTGCTGGAGGCCGGCGGCCTGATGCGGCGCTGGCAGGTGGCACGCTACGACGGCGACGACCGGCTGTTCATGGACGGCGACACCGGGGCGGTGACGTTCACCGAGGTGCCGCCCTTCTCGGGGGGATCCCGGGGGGTCGTCCCCCCGGGGCAACAGAGCGCTGAGCCCGACGTCGGTTCGCAGGAAGGGTCGCTGCGGGCGCCGATGCCCGGCACGGTCGTCACCGTGGCCGTCGCGGCCGGCGACGAGGTCGAAGCCGGGCAGGAACTGCTGGTCATCGAGGCCATGAAGATGCAGCACATCGTGTACGCCGACCGGGCCGGCCGGGTCGCGTCGCTTCCCGTATCGGCCGGCCAGACGGTAGACGTTGGTGCGACACTGGCGGTGATCACATGACCTTTACCGAATCCGCGGAGCGACAGGCGCTGCGTGAGTCCGTCCGGCAGGTGGTACGGAAGTTCGGGAGCGGCTACGCCACTGAGCACGCTCGCCGCGGCGTGCCGATGACCGAACTGTGGCAGGCCCTGGGCGCGGCCGGGTTCCTCGGCGTCAACCTGCCCGAGGAGTACGGTGGTGGCGGCGCGGGCATCTACGAGCTAGCGCTCGTGGGGGAAGAGGTCAGCGCCGAGGGCGCGTCGCTCATCATGATGGTCGTTTCCCCGGCCATCGTCGGCACGGTGCTCGCCAGGTACGGGACGGCAGAGCAGCGACGGGACTGGCTGCCGGGGATCGCGGATGGCAGCACGATCGTTGCCTTCGGCATCACCGAGCCGGATGCGGGGAGCAACTCGCACCGGTTGTCCACCGTGGCCCGGCGGGACGGCTCGGACTGGATCCTCAATGGCCGCAAGACGTTCGTGACCGGAGTGCGCAACGCGGACGCGGTACTGGTCGTCGGCCGCATCCAGGACGCCGCGGCCGGAGGCCCAGGCCAATCCGACACGGCGCGGCTGCGCCCGGCCATGTTCCTGCTGCCGCGGGAGACCCCTGGGTTCACCTACCAGCCGATCGAGATGGACATCACCGAGAGCGAGCGGCAATGCCAGCTGTTCTTCGACGACGTGCGGCTGCCCGCGCAGGCGCTGGTGGGCGGGGACGACGCCCCGCTGGAGGCGCTGTTCGCCGGCCTCAACCCCGAACGGATCATGGGGGCCGCGCTCGCCGCCGGCACCGGCCGGTTCGCGATCGGCAAGGCCCGGCGCTACCTGCTGGAACGAGACGTGTGGGGAGTTCCCATCGGCGCCCACCAGGGCCTGGCCCATCCGCTGGCCCAGTGCCACATCGAGGTGGAGCTGAGCCGTCTCATGCTGGCCAAGGCCGCCACCCTCTACGATGAGGGCGACGACAAGCCCGCCGGGGAGGCGGCCAACATGGCCAAGTACGCCGCGGCCGAAGCCAGCATCCGCGCCCTGGACCAGGCCATCCAGTGCCACGGCGGCAACGGGCTCGCCGCCGATTATGGCCTGGCCATGCTGCTCGGCGCGGCCCGCGTCGCTCGCGTCGCGCCGGTCAGCCGGGAGATGGTCCTCAACTTCGTCGCCCAGCACTCGCTCGGCCTGCCCAAGTCCTACTAGGGGGAAGTTATGCCGGAGTTCGTGCGCAGCGAGAACGACGACCGCGTGGTCACGATCACGCTCGACTCACCCGCCAACCGGAACGCGTTGTCGAGCCGGCTCATCACGGAGTTCAGCGACGCGCTCAGCGTGGCCGCGGCCGACCAGACAGCGCACGCCGTCCGGCTCACGCACACCGGTCCCGCCTTCTCCAGCGGCGCCGCCCTGGACGAGATGCGCGGCGGTTCGTCGCCGGCCGCGGAGGGGACGCGGAACCTGCTAGCCGTCATCCGGCAACTGCTCACACTGCCGATCCCGGTGGTCGCCCAGGTGAACGGCGCTACCCGGGCTGGCGGCCTGGGCCTGCTCGGCGCGTGCGACGTCGTGCTGGCCTCCACCCGCTCGACGTTCGCCTTCTCCGAGGTGCGGCTCGGCCTGGCCCCGGCCGTGATCTCGCTGCCGCTGCGCCCGCTGCTCACCGCGCGGGCCGCTTCGCTGTACTTCCTCACCGGCGAGACCTTCGATGCCGTCACAGCCGCACAGATCGGTCTGGTCACCGCGGCCGGCGACGACGTCGGCGCCCTGGTCCAGCCCGTGCTGGACTCCCTCCGCCGGGCCGACCGCCAGGGGCTGCGCGAGACACGGCCGCTCACCACCCGCGACCGGCTGCGCGCGCTTGACGAAGAGGGGGCGGCCATGACGGAATTGTCAGGGCGGCTGTTCGCCTCCCCGGTGGCACAAGAGCACTTCGCCGAGTTCTTTGGCCGGAAGGGTCAATGATGAGTAATCCCCTGCTCAGGGACCCGCTTGATCACTGGGCGAAGGTGAGACCGGACGCCGTCGCGATGACCTTCGGCGAGCAGGCATATACCTGGGAGCAGTGGCGGCAGCGGATCCTGCGGCTGACCGGCGCGCTGCGGGAGGCCGGGATGCGGGCCGGTGACCGTCTCGCCGTCCTCGATCTCAACCACCTCGCCACGGTGGAACTGACGCTGGCCGCGTCCGCCCTGGGCGCCGCCACCGTGGTGGTGAACTTCCGGCTGAGCCCCGAGCAGATCGGCTACATCCTCGAAGAGTCGCGGCCCGTGATCCTCTTTCACGGTGCGCAGTTCGCGGGCGTCGCGGACGCCCCTCGATGCCTTGTCATCGAGGATGCCTACGAGGCGTTCCTCGCCGCCGGGCAGCCCGACGAAGGCGGGGACGCCCAGCCGGATGACGCCTGCCTGGTGATGTACACCTCCGGCACCACCGGCCGGCCCAAGGGCGCCCAGCTCACCCACCGCAACGTCATCGCACACAGCGGGGCCTGCAACGCCGTGACCGGGATGGGTCTCGATGACGTCCACCTCGTGGCCATGCCACTGTTCCACGCGGGCGGCACGTGCTCCGTCCAGGTCGGCATCCATGCCGGGGCCGGCACGATCCTGCTCCGCGAGCCCACCCCCGCCGCCATCTTCGGCGCGATCGCCGCCGGCGCCACCCGTGCGTTCTTCGTCCCGGCCGTCATCGGCGGAGTCCTCGCCGCCGGGCCACAGGCGATCGCTGCCTTCGGCGGCCTCAAGGTGCTCTCGTACGGTGCCTCACCCATGCCGCTGCCGATGCTGCGCCAAGCCCTCGACAGCTGGCCGGACATGGACTTCACCCAGGTCTATGGAATGACCGAACTGTCCGGCGTGGTCACCATTCTGGGCCCCGAGGCCCATCGCGACACGGACCACCCGGAGCGGCTCGCGTCGGCCGGGCTGCCCCTGCCGGGCGTCGAGCTCCGAGTGGTCGATCCCCTGACGCTCGAGGACGTCAAACCGGGCACGATGGGGGAGATCTGGGTCCGTACCATCCAGGCCATGCGTGGCTACCTCAGCCAGTCCAAGGCCACCGCGGATACGATCACCGCCGACGGATGGCTTCGCACCGGTGACATGGGCCGCACCGACGCCGCCGGCTTCGTGTACGTCCTGGACCGGCTCAAGGACATGATCATCACCGGCGGCGAGAACGTCTACGGCCCCGAGGTCGAAAGCGTGCTGTGCGCCTGCCCCGGCGTGGCCGACGGCGTGATCATCGGCGTGCCCGACGAGCGCTGGGGCGAGACGGTCAAGGCCGTCGTCGTCGCCGCGCCCGGTGCGCGATTGACCGCCACCGACGTCATCGAGTTCTGCCGGGACCGCCTGGCCCACTATCAGTGCCCGACCTCGGTGGACATCGTCGGCGAACTGCCGCGCAGCGGAACCGGCAAGGTGCTCAAACGCGCCCTGCGCGAGCCCTACTGGGCCGACCGGGAACGCGCCATCTGAATCTCTACCAAGAAGCGCTGCGTCTCGGTGTCCGTCGAATAGAGGACGGTTCCCATCATCCCGCGGGTGAGGAGCACCTTATAAGTGTTGCGGATCAGTTGGTCTGCCTGGGCATCGCTCACGCCTGCCCGGGTAAGCGCCGGGTCCTTGCTGGCACTCCTGACGGTCACCAGCCGCCCATGCCGGTACAGCAGATCAGGGCCGACAATCACGCCGTTCCAGTCATACTCGAAGCCCTGCGCTGTATAGACGCAGCCGACCTGACCGAAGCCGCCGTCAAGTGTCGCCCACAGTGCGCTGGGCGGTGCGCCGCCGACCGACCGATCGCCCTTGGCATTCCACGGCCTAGCCCAGTCGCCGATGACAACGTCCGGGATGAGCCGGTCACCGTCTGGTTCACTCCATCTCCAGCAAAAGCCGGCCGTCATGCGAGCGGAGTATCCCGCATCCAGCCGGTCACGTAGCACTGATTCCAGCTCATAGGGCGACTCGGCGACCGACACCTCAAATTGATCATCTCCGGCCCAGATGGCCGGCTGCTTCCCGTTCAGGCTGAGCAAGCTGAGCACCCAGTCCTCGTACAAGCGGCTGCCGCCGCAGCGGAACTGTGCGTCGAGCCCGACATGCTGTACTTTCAGTCCCTTGGCGACTGCATGACCGCTGATCTCCTCTACCGTGCCTATCTCACCGGGTCGCACCACCTGGTGCTCGTCGAGGAGGAACACTGGCACTCGCGCCGCATCGAGCAGTTCTTCGATCTGGGGACGCCCTGTCCGGTGCCGGGCGGGCGTGTACCGGTTGGCAGAGACCTCCCGGATCCGGTGTGCTTCGTCGCAGATCAGGACGTCCAGCCCGTTTGGTCGTGCGTCGACGAAGTTGTTGAAGTACTTGAACATGCTCTTTACGGCGGTCGATCCTTTGCCGACGTAGCGACGCATTGTCTGGGTGAAGGACTGCGAGCCGGTCGCATGTAGTACCGCCCGACCCTGCCGGGACAATTCGCCGAGAAGGGCCAGAGCGATTACGCTCTTGCCGCTGCCCGGCCCGCCCGTCACGATGACGACAGTCTTGGCGTCTCGCTTGTGGGCGCGGTCAACAGCGTGCAGGACCAGTTCATAGGCGAGTTGCTGTTCCGCGAGGAGCACGAACTGGTTCTGGTTCTTGATCTCAGCGGCGGCAACCTTCAGCAGCTGAGTTGACGGTCTTATATCGCTGGCGAGAAGCCGGTCGGCCGAATCCGCGCCTGGCGCGGGCGCGAAGCGGTCCTGCAGGTACTGGATGAACGCACCCCTGGTCGTTTGCGTAAAAAGCCGTGTCTGGTCGTCCCGAACCACGTCGTAGAGATCAGCCACGTCCGATTGCGCGGCGTTGTGCAGATAAGCGACGCCGTGCAGAGCGTGAGGATTGTCCCGCAGGGCGCTCACGTAATTCGACAGGTATTCGCAGTACCCCTTGGCCTGGAGAACCGGGTGGAGCTTTGGACCGCCCCCCAGATGCTCGATAAGCACCAGTTCCGGATCTTCTTCGAAAAGCTCGGCGTGGCTCCACTGTTTCAGTTCGACGACTGCGTACGCGTCACCACCGGTGCGCCGGTCCTGCCCGGCCAGCAGCACATCCACGCGCTGACTAGTAAGGGGAAGCTGGTATTCGATGAGCATCTCTACCTGGCTCAACCCCGCTTGCGCGAGATCATGGGCAAGTACGGGCAGACTGCGATCCCATGACCTGCGTTCCGCGGGTGATACCACAATGCCGGCGGCCATACGCAAATGCTCTGCCAGCACTTCGCTAAATCGCCGTTCCATTGGCGAGGCAAGCGACCCGGCAGTCCGGCGAAAGACCGTCACCGACCGACCCCCAACGCAGCACGAGTTCTCGTGCGGATGGGGGCATGTCCTCGATCGGCAGATCAGCTAATCGGCGGAAGCCCGTCGGACCGCAATAACGTAACGAGCCGAATACTATCGCTCAAGGTACGGTTGTGCCTCAAGCCGGGCGAGGTGCCTTGCGTCGGCTGCCTCGGTACGTCGCGGCGTCGTACCGGAGCTCATTTTCCCTTAGCTTGTCTGCGGCCGAGGCGAGCAGGTCCAAGCCGAGAACGTCAGCGAGCCTGATGAGGTAGAGGAACACGTCGGCGATCTCTGACTGGACTTGGCGGGCAGCTTGCGGGTTAGCCATGATGCCCGCCGCCTCCTCAGGAGTCAGCCACTGAAACTCGGCGAGGAGCTCGCCGGCCTCGCCGGCCAGCGCCATTGCCAGGTTCTTGGGCGTGTGAAACTGCTCCCAGTCCCTGGCGACGGCGAATTCACGAAGTCGCTCGACCAGTTCGCCGATATCGCGCATGCTGCTTACCTTAGGGGACGCCGGGACAGCAGGGCTGTGGCGGTGGCTTGCCTACGCGGCGCGGTAGTTGGTGGGCTGGGTGGTGTATTCCAGTCCGGCCGGTGTCCGCCACGTCAGGATGCCCGGCACTGGCTGTTCAAGCCGCCATTCGCTACTTTGTTTGACCCGATGGTGATGTCTGCATAGAGGCGCGAGATCACATTCGCAGGTGATACCGCCCTTGTCCCACGCGAGCGTATGGTCCAGGTCGCATCCGGCCGCGGCCGCGCCGCATCCCGGCGCGGTACACGTAGCGTTCCGCGCCCTGACCAGGTGGGCCAGCCGCCGGCTGGGCGTGTAGCCTGCCTCGGCGCTGGCGTGATCGCAGCCGCCCCGGGTGATCGGGGCAAGCCGGACTTTCAGCCGGCCGATCAGCTCCGCAGCCGTGGCAGAGCCCGGCGGTCCCGCGCCCGGCGGTCCCGCGCCCGGCGGTCCCGCGCCTGGCGGTGCCGGCTGGCCGCCGCCTGGTGGCCCGTTCGCCTGTTTCGCGGTGAATGCGCCCGGGTTGGGGCGGCCGGGGGCGCAGCCGTGCAGACGGGCGGTGCCGTCCGGTCCCAGGACCGTGACACAGATCCGGGTCTGCGGGTCCCGGCACGCCGCCCCGAGCAGGTCCCGCGCCGAATCCGGGTCCAGCATCCCGAATCCGGGGATATCAGCCGGTCCGGACGGGCCGCCGGTCAGGGCTTCCCACGGGATCACGATGACCGGCTGCGCGGCCAGGCTCGTCCCGCCGCCGCGGTCACCGCGGCCGCCGTTGCCGTCCCGGCCATCCCCGGTTCCCGGCCGCGCCGTGTCCGATGGCGGAGTTCCCGGCCCATTCTGCCCCGGGCCGCCCGGCCCCCCGCCGCCGTTTCCCGGCCATCCGTCCTCCGGCCCCTCTTCCCCGGGCCAGTCGTCGTGCGGTTCCTCTTCCGCCTCGGGCCAGCCATCCTCCGGCCAGCCGTCCTCGGGGCCGCTGCCACCGGCGCTGCCGCCACCGGGACAGCTGTCACTGGGACTGCTGTCACTGGGGCTGCTGCCGGCGTCCTGCCCGCTGTCGCCGTGCGGTTCGGCGCCGGGCGGTCCGCCGTCACCGGTCCCGGGATCGGCGCCCAGGGTGTCGCGGGTGTCGCGTTCCTGAAGCAGGTCCATCATGGCGAGCACGCGCAGCTCCCGCAGGCTGCCCTCGACCCCGGCGGCGCGCAGGTCCAGCGCCCGCTGCTGCACATGCTGCCATGAGGCGAGCGCGTCCACGGCTGGCAGTTCCCGCGCCGACAAGCCCGCGTTGCCCGAATCCTCGCGGAACACCCGCACATGCGCGTCGCGTTTCGCGGCTTCTTCCTTGCGGCGCCGGACCGCGTCGGGGTCCAGGCGCATGACCAGCCGGGCAGCGGCGGCCCGCAGCTCCCCGTACGTCTTGTGCACGGCTGCCTGGGCGAGCAGCCGGTCGGCCTCGGCCACATCCTCGGGACCCAGGACGCTGGTGTGGTCCGCGATGACCATCACGTACCCGGGGTCGATCAGCCCGTCCCGCAGCGCGGCCAGGGTGCACGGCAGCCGGCGGGCGGCGGAGCAGGCGCGGGCCATCCGGTTCGCCGCGGCCAGCCAGGTCATCCGGGTTTTCCAGCCGACCTCGTCGGCGGCGCCGCGGTCGGTGCCGGGCGGCTCGCCGGGCGCGGCGCGGCGCTGCCCGAATTCGGTCAGGGCCATTGTTTCCGCCCACGCGGCCCAGGCGGCCAGCCGCCGGCTGGCGGCGATCACGCCGAGCACCTCAGCATCAGCCAGCGTGCCCAGCGCCGCGCCGTCGGTGCCGGTGACCGCGTGCACCTGCCCGGCCAGGTCCGGGCCCGGCGCCAGCACATCCGCGAAGGCGCCGTCAGCGAACCCCGCCGCCTGCGGCGGGCGCCGCGGCATCCGGCCCGGCGGCACCCGCCGTGTCCGGCCACCGTCTGCCGCAGGCCGCGAACGATCACGGCCCGGCATGCCCGGCACGCCCGGCACCTCTGGTGCGCCATCGCCGGACGGCTGTCCTGGCTCGGGCTGACCGCGCCCTCCTGCACCCGGGGGCGACGACGGCGAGGAACCATGCGGCTCCTCGCCGTCGTCTTGTCCGTGCTCGGGGCAAGGGTCGTGGGCCATGCACCACCGTCCGTTCGATTAAGCTCCTTCGATAAAACTTACGACTATAAAAAGAGTACCAGAACTATAACTCGAATACCATCCGGATCGCATACATTTTTTAAAAATTATTTTCACGTGCTTATATAAGGAAATACATCGATTGTACCGATACGGGGCAAGTGCGCGAGCTGGTCGCGGCCTCTGTATATGGCGACTCGTGCGCCACGAACCCCTCACAGCCTTATTGGGAACCCAACGTCTGGGCATCTGAGGTTCCGGTCCCGAGAGAATTTGCGGATTTGCGGGAGAAGTCGTCGGTTTGACGGGTCTCGCGCAGGGCAGTGGGCAGGCTGGTGGAGGCCGAGCGCAAGCAGGCACGAGTGCGGGCATGGGTGTCTCCAGTTACACAGCGGACCAGATACAAAGTGGTAGGTGGCGCGCCATGCGACGGTTCCTGTTCGGTGTAACAATTGTCACCGCTGGATGCACGGTGGCGGCGCTGACCGCCGCGGGGTCCGCGGCTCGCGCGGCTTCCCCCGCATCCGGCAAAACGCCCATGGCGCCGGGCGGCGCCACGCTGTCGGTCAGCTCGCAGCTCGACCTGCGGCGGTACGCGGCGGCCGGCGATCGCGCGTACGAACTCGGCACCGAAGATGGCCGGTATCCGGCGATGGGCTTCCACACGCGCGGCGAGATGGGCGGCATCTGGACGCCGCCCATCAAGCTCCTCGACGGTATCTGGTTCGGCATCAACGGCCAGTGGATCGGCCCCGCGACCACGTTCACCTCCGGGTTCGGCTATGTGCGGATGGCGCTGCCCGCCATCGGCGGGGTCCAGCTCAGCCGGACGGACTTCGCGCCCGACGGGCGCCGCGCGGTGGAGATCGGGCTGACTCTCACCGCGTCATCACGGGCCGCGGACGTGCAGCTGAACGTGGACGCGCACTCCGAGCTGATGAGCGCCTACCCGTGGGGTTTCACCACACCGGATCAGACCACTTTCAACCTGCCCGACCAGGCGGCGTTCAATGGAAGCCAGCTTGTCTTCACCGAGAACGGGAAGCCGCCAGTCGCCAACGCCGCACCGCACTCCTGGGCCGCGATGGTCGGCGCGACCGGCCTTACCCCGGACGCGCACGCCACCGGCACGGCGTTCCGCGGTCCGCAGGATCCGCCGGTCATCTGCCCGGTCAGCTCCCAGCCCGACAAGTTCCGGTGCGACGACACCGCCTACGGCAAGGGCGCCGGCGGTGAGCTCACCTACGCGATCAGGGTGCCCGCGGGTGGCAGCCGGACCATCTGGTTCACGGTGGCCGGGTCCGATCAGGGACTACCGGATGCCCGGGCCCAGTTCCGGGCGGCCAGCGCGGACCCGGCGGCCGAGCTTGCCGCGAAGATCGCGACGCGCCAGCAGGTGAACGGGCGGACGCAGGTGTCGCTGCCCGGCGACCCCGCGCTGGCCCAGTCCGTCACCTGGAGCAAGCAGGATCTCGCCGACCTCACTCAGCAGGCGGACAACCTGCACATCCGCGACACCGAGGAAGGCACCGTCTACCCGGCGCCGCTGGCGACCGTGCCCAGCATCCGGTTCGAGGGCGCCGGCTTCCCCGATTACCCGTGGATGTTCGCGACCGACCAGGAATACACGGTCTTCGCCCTGCTCGCCGCCGGGCAGTTCGCCACCGCCGAGGACGGCCTGCGTTCGCTGGCCGAGGTGAGCATGATCGCCAACCATGACTCGGGCAAGGTGGTCCACGAGACCGTCACCGACGGCTCGGTCTACTTCGGCCTGAACGACGAACCGGGCGACATCGATGAGACCGCCAAGTTCCCCGACGCTGTGGCCATGGTGTGGCGCTGGACCGGCGACAACGCCTTCCGCGATCAGATGTACGCGTTCACCAAGAAGAACATGCAGTACATGGCCGGCCTGGCCGCCGGCGACGACGACCTGTGGCCGGACGGCTCAGGCAACGTCGAGTCGAGCGTGCTCGGCGCCGACGCGGTCGACGTCGCGGTGTACACGATCCGCGGCCTGTACGACCTGGCCGATATGGCGGCGAGCAAGGGCGACACCGCCACGCGGCAGTGGGCCGACAGCCGTGCCGCCGCGATGGTTAAGCAGTTCTCCGGCGCGTGGTGGATGCCGGGCATCCCGCAGTTCGCCGACTCGCTGGCCGACCCGGCCAACACGCAGCTGATGCAGCGCTGGTGGACCGGCGTCACCCCGATGGAGGCCCAGCTGTACCCGGACGGGGTTCCTCAGCCTGGCCTGGTGCCGCCGTCCGAGGCGCTGCCTGCCCTGGCGCTACGCGAGACATCCTGTTACTCGGGCCAGTACGGCATGTACGTCGAGGGGGCTCCGGGTTGCGACCCGGGCACCTACCAGGGCCACACCCAGCAGGCCTATACCCTCAACACCGGTGTCATGGCGGTAGGCCTGGGCAACTACGGCCTACTCGGCCCCGGCCAGCAGCAGCGCTACACCGGTGACCTGGCCGAGCTGCAGACCGGGAGTGTCGCCGAGCAGCCCGGCGCGATGCCCGAGATCGGCCCCTCGCCCGACTTCACCGCCAACATCGACCAGCCCTTCAACGAGCGGTCCTCGCTGAACCAGGCCTGGGGAACCTACGGCGTCCTGTGGCCGGTGGTGAACCAGCAACTGGGAATTGATCCGCAGCTCGGCACCGGCCTGCTCGAGGTGCTGCCGGATGTGCCATCCGGGCAGTCGTCGGTGGGCGGGACCGACATCAGGGCCGGCACGGGATCCATCGACGTCACCGCCACGCACAATGGGAACTCGTACACCACGACCGTCACCGCCGGCCTGGCCTGTACCCTGCACGCCGGCGCCACCCTGCCCGCGGGCGCGCGGATCCGGTCGGTCATGCTGAACGGATCCCCGGTCCGCTACACCGTCCGCGACACCAACGCGGGCCGTCAGGTGCTGGTGTCCACTTCGTGCGGCGGCCGCACCTGGCGCGTGCAAATTGTCGCCGGGTGATCAGACCGCGCCTGCCACCGGGGCCTTCCAGCCGGTCTCCGCAGCGGCGTAGCGTCTGCCGTATGCCTGCCTCGGGCCAGCATCGGGTGGAGATCGCCGAGCTTCGCCGGCGCGCCGCCGATGAGCGACGGCGGGCCGATCGAGCCGCCGCGCTCGCGGAGGCCTACGCGGCGCGATCGGCGGAGGTACCGGAACGGTTGCGGCTGGTGTTCGCCCGGGCCGCGGAGCTGCACTACCGGATGCAGGCACGGCAGCTCGCGGCCGCGCGGTTGCACGAGACGTACGCCGCGCGGATCGAGCAGCAGCAGGCGGTGCAGCCATGGCCCGCACCGCCGAGGTTCATGGCGGTGGTGGCCGAGACGCTCGGCGTCCCCGGCGCGGCTGCCGCGCTGTACGATCAGCGCAGTCACACTCCGGTCCTGGTGTCCACCTCTGACGCCACCGCACAGGCGGCCTACGATCTGGAGTCGATGGCCGGCGAGGGACCAGCCACCCACCTGATGGCCGAAGGCAGGCCGCTACGCGCGGCGGGCGCTGAACTGGCGGCACGGTGGCCCCGGTACGGTCCGGCCGCCGTCAAGCTGGGAATCCGTGCGGTCACCGCGGTGCCGCTCCAGGTTCCAGCGGCCCGGCTTGGCGTGCTGTGCTGCTACGACGCGAGACCGACCGCCAAGGACGACATAATGGCCGCGGCGGTAACCCTCGCCGGCGCACTGACGCCCATGCTGCTCCGCGCCGCCCCCGCGGCGAGCCTGGACGCGCTGATCGCTCAGCCAGCGATGGTGCCGTAGCCGTCGTCGGCCAAGCCGGTCCGGACCTGTGAAAGTTACTGAGCTGAGCAACCCCAGCCGTTCGTGCTAAAGAGCCTTTTCCCGAACGGCGGTGGTTACTCCACCCAGTTATCGTCCTTCCCGGCGCCGGCCGAGCGGCAGCGCGAACCACAGGCCGACCAGCACGCATGCCATGAGCGCGGTGATCAGGCCCGCGGCCACCGCCCCCGCGACATAGCCGATCACGAGCAGCAGGGCAACCAGCACGGCCGCGCCGACAGCGGAGAGACCGAGGATCGCCATCAGGTTGGCGAAGCGCACCAGGTGCTCCTTCATGCCCTGGCGGAAAACCATCCGGTGGTAGGCGACCGGTCCGAGGAGCAGCACGGTCGCGATGGCCGACAGCACCAGGCTGGTCAGGTAGAGGCCGCGCTGACCGCTGTTGAGGCGTTCGAACCTGACCGTGAACGGCAGCGAGAGGAGGAAGCCGAACAGCACCTGAACGCCGAGGCTGACCACCCGGAGTTCCTGGATCAGCTCGCCGAGGTTGCGGTCGTCGCGCTGCGCCCCTGACTCCTGCCGCGCATCGGACGGCGCGGCCTTGGACTCGTCCTGCTGCTCGGGGAATCCCGCGGACCTCATCAGCGACACCTCCCTCTTCGATCAACTTCGCTACCCGGAGGTGAGATTTCGAAAACAACGGGTATGCGGACTATATGACTGTCGAGACAAAAGAAGTGGAGCAGAAGTACGAGGCGCAACCAGGCACGAGGCTGCCAGCGCTGGACGACTTGCCCCACGTCGCCACGGTATCCGGACCCGAAGTCGAGACGCTCGTCGCGGAGTACTACGACACCGACGATCTGCGCCTGCTCAGGGCAGGGATAACGCTGCGGCGGCGGGAAGGCGGCGGTGACGAGGGCTGGCATCTGAAACTCCCCGACGAACAGGACAGGACGGGGACATCACGCCGCGAAATCCGGGTTCCGCTGAACCGGCCCGGTGACCCCGCACCGGAGGAACTGGCGCGTCTGATTCAGGTGTACAGCCGAGGCGTGCCGCTGCGTCCGGTCGCGCGCATCGAGACGCGGCGTCACCGGACGACACTGCGCGACGCGGCCGGAACGTCGCTGGCCGACGTTCTGGCCGACGAAGTCGCGGCGCAGACCCTGGGCAGGTCCACCACCGTGTCCCGCTGGAACGAGATCGAGGTGGAACTGACCGGCGGCAGTCCGCGGCTGCTCAAGGCGGCCGGCAAGCGGCTGCGGAACGGCGGGCTGCGGCCCGCGGCCCGGTCGGCCAAGCTGGAGCGCGCGCTGTCGGCCGAGATGCCTCCCGCCCGGGCCACAGAGCCGATCACCCGCCACTCGCCGTCAGGCCAGGTCGTGCTGGCCTACCTGAACCAGCAGACCAGCAGGCTCAAGTCCCTCGATCCGGCGGTCCGCCGCAACGAACCGGACTCCGTCCATCAGATGCGCGTGACCAGCCGGCGGCTGCGCAGCACCTTCCAGTCGTTTCCGATGATCTGGCCTGCCTCCGGCACGCGGCACCTACGCGACGAGCTCAAGTGGTTCGGCGGGGTGCTCGGTGAGGCCCGCGACGACGAGGTGCTCAGCGAGCACCTGCGATCGGAGCTGGCCACCACGCCGGCCGAACTGGTGATGGGTCCCGCCCAGGCCAGGATCAGGGCTCACTACGCCCCCCGGGAGGCGCAGGCACGCGGCCGGGTGCTCGAGGCCCTCGACTCGCCGCGGTACTTCGCGATGCTGGACGAGCTGGACCGGCTGCTCGATGACCCGCCGTCGACCGAGGCGGCCGCGGCGCCGGCCGATCAGGTTCTGCCGGCCGCGGTGAAGCGTGCCTACCGGCGGACCCGGCGCCGGATACGCCGCGCCCGGAGCGCGCCGGCCGGGCCGGCGCGTGAGGTCGCGCTGCACGAGGCGAGGAAGGCGGCCAAGCGCGCCCGGTACGCCGCCGAGGCCGCCCAGCCGGTGGCCGGCAAGAAGGCACGGCGTTTCGTCAAGCGCATGAAGCAAGTCCAGTCCGTGCTCGGCGACCACCAGGACGCCGTGAACGCCCGGGCGGTGGCCCGCGAGATCGGCGTGCAGGCCCACCTGGCCGGAGAGAACGCCTTCAGCTACGGCTTGCTGTATGAGCGGGCGAACCGCGCCACGCTGGATCATCAGGCGCAGGCCAGGCAGGCGTGGAAACGCGCCGCCCGCGCCAAGTCACGCAAGTGGCTGCGGTAGCCGGGTAATCTGGGTGCTGGCAGGAGCGCCTGCCACAGAAGTCCCCGGTAACGAACCAGACACCGAGCGGTAGCAAGATCAATAACGTGGTCCCGGGGCCGGCCGGTTATGTGCTATATCGTCGCCATGCGCAAACTGCTGTTCGTTGTGACGATGGCCAGTGCACTGATCGCCGTGGCACTGGCCGGGCCGGCTTCGGCGACCCCGCGGGCGGCTTCGAGCTGGGAGCTGGCCGATGGTAGCGGGACGCTCGGGCAGTTCGGGAACCCGACCGTTGTGATACACGCGCTCGGCACGACGTCAGGTACGCAGGGCGGCTTTGTGATCACCTACCCGGACGGCACGTATGTCGCGGGTTCGCCCACCTGCCTGATGGTGATCGGGAAAGCGGCCTACCTGACGGGCCGGATCATCCTGTCGCACGGAGCGCGGCAGCAGGCCGGCAACTGGCTGTCCGGCAACTACGTCGTGATCGGCGTCCAGGACAACAGCAAGCCGAGCCCCGCACAGCCCGACATGCTGAACTTCTCCCCCGGCTACGCCACCAACCCCGGATGCGGTCCGAGCACCGGCACCATTCCGGTGTTCCCCATCACGAGGGGCCACTTCCGGGTCGCCACTGGCTCGTCGCGTCCGTAGCGTCGAGGAGTCCCGCGCACGGGAGCCGCATAGGAAGGGGCCATAGCCTTCGGTGTGTGTGGATGCATGGTCATGATCTGGCGGCGGGCGTCGCGGAGAACTACCTGGCGTTCGCCGAAGAGGCCCGTGATCGGTCCCCCGGCTATGAAGCGCTGGCCACCTCGGTGGCCGAGGACACCGGCATGCTGCGATTCGTAGAATCGCTTCCGCCGCAGAAGCGACAGCCCAATCTGCTGTTCGCGGCGGCTCGCTACCTGCTCGGCGACCCGGTGGATATCGGTCGGCTGCGCGATCTGGTCGCCCAGGATGGAACAGAGCTTTCCGCGGTGATGCTGGCCAGGCGCACACAGACCAACGAGCCAGCGAGGTGTGCCACGCTGCTGCCGGTGCTGGCGGAACTGCCGCCCCCGCTGGCGCTGATCGAGGTGGGGGCCAGCGCCGGCCTGACGCTGCTGGTCGATAAATACTCCTACGACTACGCCGGGCACAGCGTCACCGGCCGGGACCCGCTGGCGCCCACCCTGCGCTGCGAGCCGCGCGGACCCGTGCCGCTCCCGGCCCGGCTTCCGGAGATCGCCTGGCGAGCCGGGCTGGACCTCAACCCGCTCGACGTCACCGACGACGATGACGTCCGCTGGCTGTCCTGCATGGTGTGGCCCGGCGAAGGCGATCGCGAGCAGCGACTGGCCGCCGCGGTCGCCGCGGCCCGCCGCGACCCTCCGGTGGTGCGTCGCGGCGACCTGATCACCGACCTGCCGGGTCTGGCCGCGGAGGCGCCAGCCGGCGCGACGCTGGTGGTCTACCACTCCGCGGTGCTCGCGTACGTCCAGCCGCCGGACCGGCAGAAGTTCGCCGCCGCCGTCCGCGGCCTCGGTGCCGTCTGGCTGTCCAACGAGGCCCCTGGCGTGGTGCCGGATCTTCCGGTGCCGCCGCGGCCGGAGGCCCAGGCCAATCAGGCCCAGCATGGGGGCGCCGACGAGGACTGGCCGTTCGTGCTGGGCCGCGACGGCACGCCGCTGGCCCTCGCCGACGGGCACGGCACCTGGCTGCGATGGCTTCCCGGCATTCAGGGATAGCCATCCTCCGCCCCTTCTCGCAGAATGAGAGGATGCTGGACTCCCAGATCGTGGGCCACTGGTCGGACGAGGAGTTGTATTTCGACTCCATGGAAGTTGCCGAGATCGTGTTCCGGCCGGAGGGCTCGGGGTGGACGTACCGGGCGCATTTCCGGACGTTCGCCCTGCACAGGTTCGACTGGCACACGACCGCGGACCACTCCCTGGTGCTGTGCTGTCGGGAACGTCTGTCCGGGACCTGGATCCGGCGGGAGACGGAGTTCGAGCATCAGGTGGCGGAACAACGCCTCGATGACGAAGAGCGCGTCCTGCACTACGAGGTCAGCGAAGGGCACAACGTCTTCGGCAAGCCCGCTACGCTGCTCCAGTTCAGCAAGCCCGTCATCACCGGCGCGATCGGCGACCGCTTCGCCTACAAGCGCGAGGTGGCCGAAGGCGAAGCCGATCCCGTTGAGGCCGGGGCCACGGGCAAGCCGTAACCCCGTGGATGTCACACCCATGGTGTTGGGAGCCCATGGGTGTGACATCCACCGGGTTCTGGATCGGTGCTTACGAAAAAGCAGCTACGCCTGCTCGATGACGGCCTCGACGTGGACGGTGGCGCCGGAGGCCGCCATGGGCACCAGGGTTCCGTCGATCCGCTGGCCGTCGACCTCCAGGTACGACACCCGGCCGCGGGCATGGCCGGGGTTGCGCACCGTGATCTCGTACGCGGCGCCGCGGAATCGCCGGGTGGCGGTGTAGCCGGGCCAGTCCACGGGCAGCACCGGGTCGACTCGCAAACCGTCCAGCTCCGGGCGGATGCCGAGGATCCACTGGGTGATCGCGACGAAGTTCCAGGCCGCCGTCCCGGTCAGCCAGGAGTTCTTGGCCTCGCCGTGCGTGGGGGCGTCCCGGCCCGCGATCATCTGGGCGTAGACGTACGGCTCGCACCTGTGGACGTCGCTGATCTGCTCGCGGGCCGAAGGGTTGATGTCCTTGTAGTACCCGAACGCGGCATCCCCGTCGCCGGTCATCGCCTCACCGATCATGACCCAGGGGTTGACGTGGCAGAAGATGCTTCCGTTCTCCTTGTAGCCAGGCGGGTAGGACGAGATCTCGCCCAGTTCGAGGTGGTAGCGGGTGAAGGCGGGCTGCACGAGCATGATGCCGTGCCGGGTGGCCAGCCGCTCACGCACGCTGGACAGGGCCTTGGTGGCCATGCCGTTGCCGACCCCGATGCCGCTCAGCACGCACATGCCCTGCGGTTCGATGAAGATCTGGCCTTCGGCGTTCGCGCGGGAGCCTATGGCGGTACCGAAATGGTCGTAGGCACGCAGGAACCAGTTACCGTCCCAGCCGTGCTCGGCCACCGTGAGGGCCATCTTCTCCCCTTCGGCCCGGTAGCGGTCGGCGTCACCGATCCGACCGCAATGGAATGCGATGTCGGCCAGTTCCCTGGCGGCCAGCACGAACAGGCCCGCGATGAACACCGACTCGGCGGTGCCGTCGGTGATGTTGGCCGTGGTCTGGAACGACTCTCCCGGTGTGTCGGAGAAGCAGTTGAGGTTCATGCAGTCGTTCCAGTCCGCTTTCCCGATGAGCGGCAGCGCATGCGGGCCGCGCCGGGCCAGCGTGTACTCCGCCGACCGGATCAGGTGCTCATACAGCGACGAAGCTTCCTCGTCGTCGCCCCAGGGCACCATCTCGTTCAGGATCGACGCGTCGCCGGTCTCTTTCAGGTAGGCGGCGACGCCGACGATGAGCCACAGCGGGTCGTCGTTGAATCCAGACCCGATAGCGTCGTTGCCGCGCTTGGTGAGCGGTTGATACTGGTGATACGCCCCGCCGGAGGCCAGCTGGGTGGCGGCGAGATCCAGGATGCGGTCCCGGGCCCGCTCGGGGACCAGCTGCACGAAGCCGAGCAGGTCCTGGCAGGAATCACGGAATCCCACGCCGCGGGAGATGCCCGATTCGAACTGCGATACCGACCGGCTCACGTTGAACGTGACCATGCACTGGTACTGGTTCCAGGTGTTGACCATGCGGTTGGTGTCCTCGTCGGGCGAGTCGACCCGCAGAACCGACAGCAGCGACTCCCACGACTCGCGCAACCGGGCGAACCCCGCATCGACCGTGGCGGGCTGCAGCCAGTGGTCGATGACCGGCCGGACCAGACTCTTGTTCAGGGTCTGCGAATCCGGCGGGTCAAACTTCTTTTCGCTCGGGTTCTCCGCGTAGCCGAGCAGGAAGATCACCTCGCGGACCTCGCCGGGAGCCAGCGAGAGCCGGACGTGATGGCTGCCGTGCGGCGCCCAGCCGTGCGCGATCGAATCGGACGACTCGCCGCGCTCCACGGCCAGCGGCCGGTCCCAGCCGCGGTAGGAACCGAGGAACGCCTCGCGCTGGGTGTCGAAACCGGCCAGCGGCTCCGAGCACGCGAAGAAGGCGAAGTGATTACGCCTTTCCCGGTACTCGGTCTTGTGATAAATAACCCCCTCGACGACTTCAACCTCACCGGTTGAATAGTTGCGCTGGAAGTTCGTCTGGTCGTCCTGTGCATCCCACAGGCAGAATTCGACCGATGAGAACACCGACACGTCGGCTGGCGTGTCACGTTCGTTCTGAACGCGCAGCCGCCAGACCTCGAGCGTCTCGCCCGGCGGCACGAAATACAGAGTGTCGGCCCGGATTCCGAGGCGAGAGGAGGTGATCCGCGTGTAGGAAAGCCCATGGCGGCATTCGTAGCTGTCCAGCGCGCTCTGGGTGGGCTGCCAGGAGGGTGACCAGTACTCGCCCTCGGCATTGTCACGCAGGTAGAGGTAACGTCCGCCGGTATCGCTGGGGACGTTGTTATAGCGATACCGGTTGATCCGGCGCAATCTGGCGTCGCGATAAGCCGAGTATCCGCCCGCCGTATTCGAGATGATGCCGAAGTACGCGTCAGTCCCCAGATAATTGATCCACGGCACCGGCGTGTCGGGGCGTGTGATCACATATTCGAGCTGACCGTCATCAAAATATCCGTATCGCACGCGGTCAGGCTCGCACGCGTTTCGGCCATCCCGCTAGGGCTGTAGATCACTCGCCGTGCTGAGCACGGTTATCGGCGTGATAGAACGTGTTCTGTTCTGAAAATTACAAAAGTATTTCTTATCACGAACGGACAGTGGTTAAACGAATCCGTAACGTGACTAGATAGTGCCGTCACCCCTGCCGAGCAGCCGCGATGTTGGTTTGGCATGCTATTGACACAGCTCACGGGGAAGGCCACGCTTCGGCTTGGTACAGACGAGATCAATGTGGAGGTAGCCATGACGTCGGCAGCAGACCTGGTCCCGGGACGACCGGTCGTCTTCCGCAACGCGACCGTGCTGACGATGGACGATGCGCACCAGGTGCTGACCGGCACGGACGTGCTGATCACCGATGAGCGGATCGCGGCGGTCGGCCCCGGCCTTCAGGTTCCGGACGGCACCGCCGAGATCGACGCCACCGGCGGAATCGTCATGCCCGGCATGATCGACACGCACCGGCACATGTGGCAGACCGCCATGCGCGCCTACGGTGCCGACTGGACCCTCACTCAGTATTTCGTCTGGTACTACCTGAACTGGGGCAAGAAGTTCCGTCCGCAAGATGTGTACGCGGGCAACCTCCTGTCGGCGATCGAGTCGGTGGACGCCGGAGTGACCACCACGGTGGACTGGTCGCATGGCCTGCAGACCACCGATCACGCGGAGGCCGCCACCGACGCGCTGGAGGAGGTCCCCGGCCGTTTCGTCCTCGCCTACGGAAACATCCAGCAGGGCTCGTGGGAGTGGAGCACCACGCCGGAGTTCCGCGACTTCTATGTGCGCAGGTTCGACGGCAAGGGCGACATGCTGGGGTTCCAGATCGCCTTCGACATTCCCGGTGAAGACCCGGCTTTCCCGGAGAAGGCGACGTTCGAGGTGGCCAGGGAACTCGGCGTGCCGGTGACCACCCACGCGGGCGTGTGGTCCATCACCACCGATGCCGGCCTCAACCGGATGTACGACAACGGATGCTGCACACCGGGCACGATGTACGTGCATGCCTCGTCGCTGTCCCCCGACTCCTACCACAAGATCGCGGCCACCGGCGGGTTCGTATCGGTCTCGACGGAAAGTGAGTGCAACGCCGGCCAGGGCTACCCGCCCACCTGGAAGCTCCGCAAATATGACATCCCGATCTCGCTGTCCCAGGACACCAGCGTCTGGTGGAGCGGCGACATGTTCGCCGCGATGCGGGCCACGCTGAACGCGGACCGCGTCATGGAACACTTCGAGGCCCACGCCGAGGGGAAGACCGTGACGAACCACTACCTGCGGGCCGAACAGGTCGTCGAGTACGCCACCCGCGGCGGCGCGAAGGCGCTGGGCCTCGACTCGGTGATCGGCAGCGTCGAGCCCGGTAAGAAGGCCGACCTGGTGCTGATCAAGAACGACAACTCGCCGGTCAGCTTCCCGGTGGTACACCCCTACGGTCACGTGGTGTTCCAGGCCCAGCGCGGGGACGTTCACACGGTGCTGGTCAACGGCAAGGTCGTGAAGTATGACCACAGGCTCGTCGGCGTGGACCTGGGCAATGCCCGGCGCGCGATCGACGAGACCATCACCTACCTCAAGGGCGAGCTCGGTCCGCAGGAGTGGGAGAGCGGCATGAATCCGGAGATACCCGAACACGAGGTGCTGAACAACCCGTACACCTACACCGGCGCCGAGGCGTGGAAGGAGTCCGAGCAGTCCTAGCTATACGCTTTGGCAAATGGCGGTAAATCAGCAGGTACCAGGAGCCAGCCCTGGCACAGGGCCGCTCGCCGGGCTGCTCGTGGCGGACTTCTCCCGCATCCTGGCCGGACCCTACGCGACGATGCTGCTCGGCGACCTCGGCGCCGAGGTCGTGAAGGTGGAGAGCCCGGGCGGTGACGATACCCGCACCTGGCAGCCACCGGTGCGAGATGGCGTCTCCACCTACTACCTTGGCGTCAACCGCAACAAACGGTCGGTGGCGCTGGACCTGCGCGACCCCGGCGACCTGGCTCTGGCGCGTGAGCTTGCCCGGCGCGCCGACGTTTTCATCGAGAACTTCCGGCCCGGTGGCCTGGCCCGCTTCGGCCTGGACTATGAAACCGTGTCGCCCGCCAACCCGGGCCTCGTATACGCGTCGATAAGCGGCTTCGGCAGCGGCCCCAAAGGTGCGGCGCTGCCCGGATACGACCTCATCGTCCAGGCCATGTCGGGCCTGATGAGCCTGACCGGAGACCCGGCGGGCGAGCCGTTCCGCGCCGGGATCTCGGTGTTTGACGTGATAGCCGGGCTGCACGCCACAATCGGGATCCTCTCCGCGCTGAACGTCCGGCACCAGACCGGTCGCGGGCAGCACGTCGAGATCAGCCTGATGGCCTCGGCGCTCTCGGGCCTGGTGAACCAGTCGTCCGCATACGTCGCCGGCGGAGTCGTCCCATTCCGGATGGGTAACAGCCATCCCAGCCTGTTCCCCTACGAACCGCTGCCCTGCGCTGACGGCGAGATGATCATCGTGGCCGGCAACAACGGCCAGTTCCGCAAGCTCACCGAGGTGCTCGGCGTCCCGGAACTGGCCGACGATCCGCGGTTCAGCCGTAACGAGGACCGGACCGCCAACCGGGAGCAGCTCCGGCCGCTGCTGGCGGAGCGGCTACGCACCCGGACGAGGACCGCGTGGTTCGATGAGCTCATGGCCGTCGGCGTGCCGTGCGGGCCGATCAACACCGTGGACCAGGGTGTGGCGTTCGCCACCGAGGTGGGGCTCGATCCGGTGGTGGTCGCCGGCGAGGGCGCCGCGGCGGTTCCTTCGGTGCGCAACCCGATCAGGTTTTCCGAGACCCCGCCCTCCTACCGGCTGCCGCCGCCGAGCCTGGATGAGCACGGCGAGGAGATCCGCCGCTGGCTTTCGAAGGAGTCCGAGTGAGCGAAGGGCTCTCCTTCCCGACGTCTCTGGGCACCTCGACGCCCGACCAGATCCGGCTGCTCGGGCAGGACCTCACCGCGGATCTGATGGGCAAGGTCAGCTTCGGCGAACTCGCGTTCTGGCTGGTCGCGCTGCGCAGGCCTACCCCGCCGGAGACGAGGGTGTTCGAGGCCGTGCTGGTGGCACTGGCCGACCACGGGTTCACCCCGACCGCTATCGCCGCCCGCCTGACCTACCTGTCCGCGCCGGATTCGCTCCAGGGAGCGCTGGCCGCCGGCCTGCTCGGCGGGGGGTCCCGTTTCCTCGGTGTCACCGAGGACTGCGGGCGCTACCTGCACGACGTGCTGGAACGCGACGGGCCCGACCTGCCGTCCGATGACGCGGGCTGGAACGCGCTCGCCCTGGCGGCGGTCACGCGGACGCGGGAGCGCAGGGAGTTCGTGCCGGGCCTCGGGCACCCGGTGCACAAAGTCCGCGATCCGCGGACCGCGGTGCTGATCGACATCGCGGAAGCCGAAGGGCTACGTGGACCGCATCTGCGGCTGTTCGAGGCGATCGGCCGGGTCCACGAACAGGTGCTGGGCCGCCGCCTCCCGCTCAACGGCGCCGGAGTATGTGGTGCGGCGCTGGCCGACCTGGGGCTTCCGGTCGAGATGCTGCGCGGATTCGCCCTGCTGGCCAGGGCGGCCGGACTGCTCGGGCAGATCGCTGAAGAGCGCCGTCGCCCCATCGGGATGGACGCCTACCTGACCGTCGACCGCAATGCGGTTTATATCGAACCCGAGGAGGCTTGATGGCGACTGTCGCCGCGGTGATCGCCTCGACGCATCACCCGTTCTACTACCGCGCCAGCACGTCGTCCGGCGCGGACCGGCCGCCGTTCGCCGACGAGTGGGTGGCCAAGATCGAGGCGTTCCGGCAGACCCTCACCCGGGCCGAACCCGACGTCCTGCTGATGGTGGGTAGCGACCACTTCCACCAGTTCTGGCTGGACAACATGCCGCAGTTCCTGGTCGGCAAGGCGCCGTTCTTCGACGGCAACTTCTACAACGAGGAGCGGGAGTTCGGCCTGCCGCGGATGTTCTTCTCCGGTGATGAGGAACTGGCCGGACACATCCTGCGCCAGGGCCTGGACGCGGGCTTCGACCTGGCGTTCAGCAACGAACTGCGGATCGACCACAGCGTGACGTGCCCGATCATCACCCTGCGGCCGCAGGCGGACCTGCCCATCGTCCCGGTGTACACCAATATCTTCGCGCCGCCGATGCCGCGGCCCGAACGGTTCGTGCAGCTCGGCCGGGCGCTGCGGCAGATGGTGGAATCCTGGCCCTCAGACAAGCGGGTAGCGATCATCGGCACCGGTCACCTGTCCCTGGAACTGGGCGGCCCCCGTCAGTTCGGCCCGCACGGCCCGGATCCCGAGTTCGACCGCAAGGCGGTGGAATGGATCGCCAACGGCGACATCGACGGTTGCCTGGCCGAGGTGACCCTGGACAGCCTGCACGCCCCGGGCAACGCGACCCACGGGTTCATGGATTTCATGCTGATGATGGGGGCGGCCGGCGACGGCGTCAAGGCCGACTACGCCGACAGCCTGGATCTGTTCCACACCATGGAGGCGTACTTCACCTGGTACCCCGAGGGAGCCCTGTCGTGAGCGAGCAAAGCGAGCGCCGCGGCGGTTGCCGTCCCAACGGGGCGGCAATTCCCGCCGTGGCCCCAAGCCGGCCGCGCGCCAGCGTGGCCTTGGCGCGGAGGAAAACACAGCGCGGAGGGATAAATGACCAGATATCTACTGAACAAGTTCCTGTACACGGTGGACCGCGATCCCGATCTGGTCGAGCGGTACCGCGAGGATCCGGTCGGCACGGTGAGCTGGTGGGAGCGGGAAAGGGCGAACGCCCTGCTCAACTGTCACGCGGGCGAAAACTCGACCTGGCTAAAGTTCACCGACCAGGAGCGGCGTGCGCTGCGCGAGCACGATCACGTGGCGCTGTTCGAGATGGGCGCGCATCCCTTCCTGACCCTCACGCTCTTCATTGCCATGTTCGAGCGCGACCACGGCCCGCTTGAGTACCAGAAGGCGTACGCCCGCGCCATGGACCACATCAGCCTGCCCTACCCCGACATCGCCACATGAACGCCCCGCGGTCAAGGTGCTGCTTCCTGGCCAGCGGCACCGATGGCACCATCGGGCACGCTCTAATAGCGATGCTGATCGGTTTGAGCAACACCGATGGCACCATCGGCATGCTGCTCACTCTGGAGGAGCCGCACCCATGTCACATTCAAGGTGCTGCTGGAGCCGGCCAGGGCCCACTGAGTACCAGTCGCAACGCTGGGTGGCGGGCCCCCAGGACCGTCACCGCCGCGGCGAAGTGGGGGACATGGGCCTCGTCCAGCAGGTACGCCGCGGCGAAGACCATCACCGCGTCGTCGTCGCGGAATCGCGGGCACTGCTCCCGGTGAAGCCGGCTGGACACCGCGTACGTGGACAGTTCCGCATGAACGGACTGAGCGCTGGCCGTGGCATCCGCCGCACCAGAACTCTCGGCCGCATACGCCGTTACCTCCCACTCCTGGCGCTCGCGGCCCTCATTCCAGAGCCGGTCCATCGGCCGCTGGCTACCCACGGCGTCCGCGGTGAAACGACCGGAATCCTCAATCCTGCCGGTATGGCCGGCTCATCTGGCGGTCAGCCGCGTCTCCGGTCGCGCCAGCCACGGTAACAGTGATCGCAAAGCTTGGTGAGTTCGTCAAGCCTGGCGAACGCACCGCATCTGAAACAGTAACCCTCTCGCATTTCCAATTCTCCTTAGAGCAATGCAAGCTGTCCCCGCGCCCCCCGCGACAATCAGCAACTCACTCTTCAGCGCTGGGACGCGCCAGATATTCCCGAGGTGTAGCAGCCTCGTGAGCTGGGTATTCACCCGTGCGATGAGTCCGACGGCCGCCTCAGCCGTCGCTGGGCACGGGGGACCTGGTATGACAGCAATGATGGAACGATCAACGCCGCGCGCTCTGCCGGGAAGCCCGTTCCCGCTCGGCGCAACACCACGCGACGGGGGTACGAACTTCGCGGTGGTGTCCGGAATCGCGGACCGGGTGATCCTTTGCCTGTTCGACGAGGCGGGCCATGAGACCCAGCTCGAACTGCCGGATTACGACGCCGAGGTGTGGCACGGCTTCGTCCCGGGAATAGGGCCTGGCCAGGCCTATGGATACCGGGTCCAGGGTCCCTACGATCGCGCCGGAGGGTTGCGCTGCAACCCGGCCAAGCTGCTGCTGGACCCGTACGCCCGGGCGATCAAGGGCTGGACCTGCTACGGGCCCGAGGTGTACGACTACGACTTCGACCAGCCAGACGCGCCGAGCGAGCTCGACTCAGCCCGGTACGTCCCGCTCAGCCTGGTAACCGGCGGCATGTTCAAGTGGGGCAATGACACGCCGCCGCGGCGGAGCTATGCGGAAACCGTCATTTACGAGGCACACGTCAAGGGCCTGACCATGCTGCATCCGGATCTGCCGGAACGGCTGCGAGGCACCTACGCGGGCCTGGCGCACGAAGCCGTCATCGACCACCTGACCAAGCTGGGCGTGACAGCCGTCGAACTCCTCCCGGTGCACCAGCACGCCACCGAGGAATTCCTGGTCCAGCGAGGCCTGTCCAACTACTGGGGCTACAACACGATCGGATACTTCGCCCCGCATCATGGCTATTCGGCCGCCGTGCGCGCGGGGCGGCCCGGTGAGCAGGTCGCCGAGTTCAAGACCATGGTCAAGACTCTGCACCAGGCCGGCCTCGAGGTGATACTCGACGTGGTGTTCAACCACACCGCCGAGGGCGGCGAAGGCGGTCCGACGCTGTGCTTCCGCGGGCTGGACAACCCGGCGTACTACCGGCTGAACCCCGCCGACCCGGGCAGCTACTACGACTCGACGGGCACCGGCAACTCGGTGAACGCGGGCAACCCGGTCATGCTTCAGCTGATCATGGATTCGCTGCGGTACTGGCTGGCCGAGATGCATGTCGACGGCTTCCGGTTCGACCTGGCCGCCACCCTGGCCCGTCAGGAGGGCGGGTTCAGCCAGTTGTCCGCGTTCTTCGACCTGGTGATGCAGGACCCTGTGGTCTCTCAGGCGAAGCTCATCGCCGAGCCTTGGGACGTCGGCCAGTTCGACAGTTACGACCTCGGCCGATTCCCGGCACTGTGGCGGGAGTGGAACGGCCGGTACCGCGACAGCATGCGGGATTTCTGGCGCAGTCATCCGATCGGCATCGGGGAGTTCGCCACCCGGTTCTGTGGTTCGGCCGATCTCTACGGCGGAAGCGGAGCCGATCGGCGGCGGCCGACCGCGTCGGTGAACCTCATCACCGTCCACGACGGCTTCACGCTGCGCGACCTGGTCTCCTACAACGACAAGCACAATGACGTCAACGGCGAGGCCAACCGGGACGGCACCAGCGACAACCGGTCCTGGAACTGCGGCGCCGAGGGTGAGACCACCGACCCGGAGGTGCTGGAGCTGCGCGCCCGGCAGTCCCGCGCGATGCTGACCACCCTGCTGCTGTCGTTCGGCGTGCCCATGCTGCTCAGCGGCGACGAGCTTGGAAACAGTCAGCAGGGCAACAACAACGCGTATTGCCAGGACAACGTGATCTCGTGGCTGGACTGGTCGAACGTGGACACCAACCTGCTCGAGTTCACCAGGAGCCTGGTGCACTTCAGGCGATCGCACCCGGTCTTCCGCCGCCGCCGTTTCCTCACCGGTGCCGAGGCAGCGGAGCTCGGCTGGTTCACGCCGGACGGCAAGCCGATGACCGAGGTCAACTGGGCCGACAGCACGGCGCTCGCGCTGACTATCTACCTCGACGGAGCGGACGACCCCGATCCCGGCCCGGATGGCACCCCACTGGTCGACGATGATTTCCTGGTCTGTGTCAACGCGTGGTGGGAGCCGCTGGAGTTCTCCATCCCCGGCACCCTGCCCGGGCAGGCATGGCTGACGGAGATCGACAGCCACGATCCCGCCGCGCCGGCGACCGAGCCGCAGCGCCAGGCCGGCGACGCGATCACCGTGGGGCCACGGTCGATCGTGGTGCTACGCGGCAGTCGGTTGATAATCCCGGGCCAGAGCCGTCCAGCGAAATGATCGTCTCGGTGTCCAGCTCGGTCAGGCTGGTGAGGACCACCGAGGCTGCTTCCAGGGCCGCTGGGGCAGGCGGGTATTCCGGTCGCGGGATGGCGATCACCCGCAGGCCGGCGGCCGCGGCCGAGCGGAGCCCGTTGGAAGAGTCCTCTACAGCCGCGCAACGGTCCGAGGGGTGGCCAAGCCTGCCGGTCACCGCGAGGTAGATGTCCGGGGCCGGCTTGCCGTGCGGCACCTGCTCGGTCGACATCGCGACGGCGAAGTACTCCCGTAGCCCGGCCCGGTCCAGCACGACGTCGATCAGCGCCGGCGGCGACGAGCTGGCCAGGCCCAGTGGCCACCGGGCGGCCAGCCGCCGGACGGCGTCCACCGCCCCGGGCAGGAGCGGCACGTGCTCGGCGTAACGGTCTCGCATGCGCGCGACGACGGTCTCGGCCACCTGCTCCGGCGGCAGGCCGACCCCCAGTTCAGCACTGAGGTACCTGGCCCATTCACCGGTACTCATCCCCATCAGCCGCTTCTGGGTGTCCGGCGCCCACGTGCCGCCGTACTTCGCGACGACCTGCCGCCGTATGACCTCCCACTCCGGTTCGGAGTCGACGATCACGCCATCGAGATCGAACACCACGCCCTCGATCATCACGCGATCTTCCTGGCCAGGGCGCACCCGGCGGTGCGGCCGGAGAAGATGCACCCGCCGAGGAACGTCCCCTCCAGCGCGTTGTACCCGTGTACGCCGCCGCCGCCGAACCCCGCTACCTCTCCCGCCGCGTACAGGCCGTCGAACACCGAGCCATCCGGCCGCATCACCTGGGAATCGAGGTCGGTCTCCAGTCCGCCGAGCGTCTTGCGGCTGAGCAGGTGCAGCCGGACCGCGATCAGCGGCGCGGCGGCCGGATCGAGGAACCGGTGCGGGCGGGCCACGCGGGTGAACCGGTCCGGCCAGTAGGCCCGCGCGTTCTTCACCGACATCAGCTGGAGGTCCTTGGAGTAGCCGTTGCCGACCTCCCGGTCGTGGGCAGCCACCTCCCGCTCCACGTCCGGATAGGAGAGCGGCACGTCGGGCGCGAGCGCGTTCATGCCGTCCACCAGTTCGCGCAGCGAATGCCGCACCACGAAGTCCGAGCCGTGGTCCAGAAACGCCTGCACCGGGCCGGGTGCGCCCTTACCCGCCCGCGACCTGAGCGCGAGCTTGAGATCCTTTCCGGTGATATCCGGATTCTGCTCCGACCCGGAAAGCGCGAACTCCTTCTCGGCGATCGCCTGGGTGAGGATGAACCAGGTGTGGTCGTAGCCGGTGCTGACGATGTGGCGCAGCGTGCCCAGAGTGTCATGGCCGGGGAAGAACGGTGCGGGCAGCCGACGTCCGCGCGCGTCCAGCCACAGCGACGACGGGCCGGGCAGAATCCGGATCCCATGACCCGGCCAGATCGGATCCCAGTTGATAATGCCCTCGGTGTAGTGCCACATGCGGTCCCGGTTCACGACCGAGCCGCCAGCCCGCTCGGTGATCTCCAGCATCCGGCCGTCGACGTGAGCGGGCACGCCGACCACCATCGACGCCGGGGCCGGCCCGAGCCGATCGGACGGCCAGTTCTTGCGAACCAGGTCGAGGTTGCCGCCGATACCGCCGGACGTCACGATGACCGCCTGGGCCCGCAGCTCGAACTCCCCGGCCGCCACGCGGGACGAGGCCACTCCGCGCGGCTCGGTCGAAGGCTCGAGCACCGTGCCGCGAACGCCCACCGCCGCGCCGTTCTCCACGATCAGTTCGTCGGCCTGGTGCCGGTGGCGGAACGAAACCAGTCCGCGTTCGGCGGCGGCCAGCACCGGTTCACGGAACACCCGCACCACTTCCGGGCCGGTCCCCCAGGTCAGGTGAAAGCGCGGAACCGAGTTGCCGTGCCCGCCAGCGGTTCCCGCGCCGCGCTCCGCCCAGCCCACCATCGGCATCACGCGCAGGCCCAGGTCTTGCAGGTAGCGCCGCTTCTCGCCCGCGGCGAAGTCCACATAGGCCCCGGCCCACTGCCGCGGCCAGTGATCCGCACGGTCCCGGTCGAATCCCGCCGAGCCGAGCCAGTCGGCCAGCGCGAGATCATAGGAGTCCTTGATGCCAAGACGCCGCTGCTCGGGCGTGCCGACCAGGAACAGGCCGCCGAGCGACCAGAACGCCTGACCGCCCATATTGGCCGCATTCTCCTGGTCGATGACCAGGACGCGCCGCCCGGCCCGGCTCAGCTCATAGGTCGCGACCAGGCCCGCCAGGCCCGCCCCCACCACGATGACGTCCGCACTATCGGTCACTGTTCCCCTTCCTGTCCAGTGTTCTCCGGCATAGTACGACCATGAGCCGGATTCCCTATGTGCGGCGTGCGGATCTGCAGCCCGACGGCCAGCAGTTGTGGGACAGCATCGTGAGCGGGCGCGGAGGCCAGGTGGTGAACCCGGACGGCAGTCTGGCCGGGCCGTTCAACGCGTTCGTCACCGCGCCGGCGGCCGGACGGCGGCTGTCCTCGCTCGGCGCGGTGCTGAGGTTCGGCACATCGATCGAGCGGCGGCTGTCGGAGATCGCCATCATCACCATCGGTGCGCGCTGGCAGGCCGAGTTCGAGTGGTGGGCGCACGCGCGGATGGCGCGGGAAAACGGCGTGGCGGACGCGGTGGTCGATGCCATCGGTCGTGCCGAGGATCCGCCGTTCGCCGCCTACGACGAACGGGCCGTGTACGAAGTGGCCTATCAGCTCAGCCGGACGGGGCGCCTCGACCGCGATACGTACGACGCCGCGCACGACGTTCTGGGGGACGCCGGCATGGTGGAACTGGTGGCGCTGTGCGGGTACTACACCACGATTTCGTTCCTGCTGAACGCGTTCGCGGTGCCGCTGCCGCCGGATGCGGCCCCGATGTGGGACAACTCAATCTGGGATGGCTGACGATCGCAGGGCGGGATGGCTGGTGAACGCGCGCATCGCCCGGCCACCCGCCATCGTGAGCAACGGGCTCGCCAGCCTCGCGCCCGGCAGCCGGAAGCCGCCCAGGGCCGCGAACCGGGTGCCCTCCGCTTCCGGTACGGCGGCCATCGCGCCGAGCACGAACCTGCTTCGCATCAAGCACCAGCCCGGGCGCAGTACCACATCGAACCGGGCCCGCTGGCCAAGTGTGCCGACCGCGGACAGCTCGAGCCGTTCGCCCTCGGCCTGGGTGATACGAGCGGATCGCACCGTGGCGAGGCACCGCGGCAATTCTCGCTCCAGATCAGACACCACCTCCCACACCTGCTCCACCGGCGCCGGCAGCACGACCTCACCGAAATAGACGGGGAAGCGCACCGAAGCGGCGAGCACGCGCAGTCGGCGCACCGGGTCGAGGTCGGCAACCGGCCAGTCTTCAGTCATGGCTCCACGCCTTCCGAAAGCTGCTCCTGACAGCGGGCCAGGTTGTCGATGTCATGGTGGGCTCCTGGATCGATCGGTTCTCGTATGCAAAGAGCGGGCCCAGCCGGCGTTCACTCCTGTGAGGTGCGTCACATTCCCGAGAGGGCTAGAACGGATTGGCTCGACGACGATGAACGGATCACGAAACCGCCTACCGGACATTCCTCGCGAATCGGACACCGGTCCCGGTCCCTCAGCGACATGAATGGCGCCATCCATGTTGGTGACGCCCGTAATGTCCGGATGCAGCGAAATCAATGGCGCCATCGATGCTGACGAGGCCCCTTCAACCCGCCGGTCGCGCTGGATAATGTGGAGAGGAAGGGCCCTGCGGAAGAAAGGGCGCCGGTTTGCGGCACCTTTTCTTCCAGAAGGCTCCAAACTTCCGCAATGTCGTTGGCCCACTGCCCGATATGCGCCGATACGCGCCGATTCTTCAGGCTGGCGCGGACGTTTCAGGCTGGCGCGGACGTTTCAGGCTCGCGCCAATTCCCCAGGCTGGCGCGGACGTTTCAGGCTGGCGCGGGCGTTTCAGCGAACGCGGCATGGCCGAGTTGCCGCAATCGTGCGTTATTCAGCAATGCTCCCGATTCGGGGGATAACCGTCCGCGGGACTTTCAATCGGGCCGCTGCGCTCTTGCTGCCGACGGATAAATGCGGATTTATCCGACTTGTTCGGCGGGGTTAGCGACTTGGCGGGGGCGCGAGGCAGGTCTGGCGGTTATCTGGTTACCACCTGGAAGGTGGCCAGGGTGGGGTCGGCGGCGTAGGCGATGCGGCCGCCGTCGGCGGCGGCTTCGCGGAGCGCGGCGATGGCCTGGGCGGTGATGAGCTCGCCCGGTGCGAGCACCGGGATGCCGGGCGGATACGGCGCGACCAGCTCCGCGCTGATCCGCCCGGCCGCAGCCGAAGCCGGCAGCGTCTCGTGCGGCGCGAAGAACGCCTCCCGCGGCGCCAGCACCGTCTCGGGCTCGACCGTCCACGAGGCCGACGCCAAGGGCCGCCGCGGCGCGCCGCGATGCCGTTCCACCGACTCGATCAGCGCCTCGGTGAACGCGGCCACCTGCTCTTCGGCATCGGCGATGGTGACGATGGGCACCACCGTGTCACGGTCGGCCAGCTCGGGCGCCATGCCCGCCGCGATCAGGTCGGCTTCCACGGAGGCGCCGTGCGCGCCGGTCCCGGCCAGCAGGACGACCAGCTTGCTGGGCTCCACGCCCGGCCCGTCCAGCACGTCGAGACCCGGCACCTCACGCAGCCGCTTGCGTGCGGCGGCGACACCGCGCAGCAGCCGGCCGCACAGCCGCTCGCCGTCCCGGGCCAGCAGCGCCCGTGCCGCGTCGATGCTGGCTAGGATGGCCCCGGCCGGGCTCGTGGTATGCGTGGCGTCGAACGCCCGCTCCAGTCGGTCCCGGTCCAGGCGGTCCCGGTCCAGGCGATTCCCGTCCGGCAGCGAAGTCCTGGCCAGCACGAGAGCACCCTGCGTGCAGGCCGGCAGCGTCTTGTGCGCGCTGGTCACCATCGCGTCGGCTCCCGCGGCGAGCGCGTGCGGCGGCAGGTCCGGGTGGAAGCCGAAGTGCGCCGCCCAGGCCGCGTCCACCAGCAGCGGCACCCCGGCGTCATGCGCCGCGGCCGCGTATCCAGGAACATCGCCGACCGTGCCCACATAGGACGGGTCGCCCAGGAAGACGCCGCAGGCGTCCGGATGCGCGGCCAGCGCGTCCCGCACCGCCCGCACCGGAACCGTGGCCGGCAGGCCGGTGTCCCGGTCGATGTCCGGCCGCACCCACACCGGGCGCAGCCCGGCCAGCACCAGGCCCAGCAACAACGAGCGGTGCAGCGTCCGCGTGACCACAACTTCCTGTCCCGGCCGCCCGATGGCCAGACACAAGGCCTGGTTCCCGTGGGTCGAGCCGGCCACGGAGAACCGGCACCAGCCGGCGCCCCACAGCGCGGCGGCGCGGGCTTCGGCGTCGGCGCGCAGCAGGTCGGCGTGCTTGATCGAATCCAGCGCGCCGTACAACGGGGCGTCGCCCGCCACGACCGCGCCGACCAGGTCCTGCCGCTGCTTGTGGCCCGGCGTGGTCATCGGCGCTACCCGGCCCTCGTCGACGCGCCGCGTCCAGTCCAGCCACCCGGCCAGCAACGGCGCGTCACCGGCCAGGCCGAGCGGGTCCGCCGTCAAAGGCCCCTCGCTCAAAGGCCCAGTCTCCTGGACAGGTCGGAGGCGAGGGTCCCCCGCGGGTCCAGTTCCGCCCGCAGCTTGCGGAACTCTTCCAGCCGCGGGTACATGCTGGCCAGCATTCCGGGCGCGACCCGGGAGTCCTTGGCCAGATACACCCGGCCGCCCACGCCGGCCACCAGCTCATCGAGCCGGTTCAGCAGGTCATCGAGCCCGGGCGTGCGCGCCGGGAAGTCCAGCGCGAGCGTCCACCCCGGCATCGGGAACGAAAGGAGCCCGGGATCGCCCTCGCCGAACCGCTTGAGCACGGTTATGAATGACGGCGCTCGCGCGGCGCTGATCATCTCGTACGACCGCCGCACCGCGGCCTCGGCGCCGAACGGCACCACGTACTGGTACTGCCGGAAACCGCCCGGTCCGTAGACCCGGTTCCAGTTACGTATGCCGTCCAGCGGGTGGAAGAACTTTCCGATCGTCTGCACTTCCCCGGTACGCGACGCCGGCGCCTTCCGGTAGATCGCCTCGTTGGCCAGCGCGATGCTGTACTTGTTCATCAGCCCGGGCGGGAACCACGGCGGCGCCCCCAGCCGCGCCCTGGGGTTGAAGGCAAAGGGATCGGTCCGCGCTGGCTCGGGTAGGTGATCAAGCGCCGCGAAATCACCGCTGGTAACGACCGAACGGCCTAGACTGCTTCCCCTGGCCAGGCTGTCTGACCACGCGACGGTGTACCCGAACCGGTGATCGTGTTCCGACAGCACCGCCATCGTCTCGTCGATGTCGGCGGTCCGCACGGTGTCCACCAGCACCCGCGACGTTTCCACCCGCTTGAGCTGCACGGTGGCCCGGACGATGAAGCCGGTCAGGCCCATGCCGCCCGCCGTGGCCCAGAACAGTTCCGGATCGGATTCCGGCGTGACCCGGTGGCCGGAGCCGTCCGGGAGCAGCATGTCCACCGATCGTACGTGCCGGGCGAAGCTGCCCGCCGCATGGTGGTTCTTGCCGTGCACGTCGGCGGCTATGGCGCCGCCGATGGTGACCTGGCGGGTTCCCGGTGACACCGGCACGAACCAGCCCGATGGCAGCCCGGCCACCATGAGCTGCTCGAGGCTCACCCCGGCCTCGCAGGTCACCAGCCCGGTTGCGGCGTCCAGCTCGATGATCCGGTTGAGGCGGTCGGTGCGGAGCACCAGGCCGTCCGCGCACTGCGCGGCGTTGTTGTAGCTGCGCCCGAGTCCGCGCGCGATCTTCGCCCCGGGCGCGCGCAGATCCGACGCCACGGCGGCCGCGTCGGACGGCGAACCAACCTCGGCCACGGACGGCGCGATCCGCCCCCATCCGGTCAGGACAGTGCTAGCCATGAGGACTGGATACTATCGCCTCCTGCTCGGTCGTGGCTGAGCTTCCTACCCAGCCGTTTCAGCGTTTCGAGTCCCCCTCTCGGGGTGCCCGAAACCAGCTTCGTCCAGCTCATATCGGTCTCAGATCTGTACCAATTGCGGCAGAACATGCATACTCGAAGCAAGGGAGCGGTAGGGGAGGTCCGAGCTTGGCGTTCAAGGCCCATCGTGTCAGGACGGGCCTCGCCTTGGGGGGCGTTCTCCTGGCCGCGTTCACAGTCACATCGTGTGTGTCCCCCAGCTTCACTTATGTCGCCGATTCCGGCAACAACACATACTTCAAGGTGCCCTACGGCTGGCAGCAGGTCGCTCCGTCGGATCTGTGCACGGAGCTGAAGCTGATCAGCGGAGCCACCAGCTGCCCCACGACCTGGACGATCGCCTACGAGGGAGGGCAGACCAAACCCATCGCGCGCGACTTCCTGTCCGCGGTCGTGACCCGGCCATTCGTCTTTGCCGAGGTCACACCATACTCCTCGCAGACGGGAACACCGCTGACCGACGAGACGCTGCGGGACTTCTTCCTGCCGGTAACCGCGGCGGCCCGGGCGCAGTACGCGGCCTCGGGAACCCAGCTCACTGGTTTCAAGCAGATCCGCGACGCCACTCTCAAGCCCGGCGGCGGCGTCCATGGCGTTCGCGAGACCTTCGACTACAGCTTCCCCGGCCAGGGCAATGACACCTTCGATGAGGTGGCCATGGCCAACTCCGCCGGAACGCTCGTCTACTTCATGGTCCTGCACTGCACAGAACGCTGTTACAGCCAGGACAAGCTCGCCATCGACGCCGTGATGTCGTCGTTCATCGTCAGGAGCCCATGATGCGCAAGGCGAAAGCCCCCGCCGCCGAAGACCCCGATGGGCTGTCGCCGACCGCGGCCGGACCCATGGACCTGCTGAAGAAGACCCGCAAGCCGCTGGAGCTGTGGGACCGGCTGAAGTTCACCATCCTCCTGGCGCTGCTGTGGCTGATCCTGGTCTGGTCGATGATGGCGAACAACCCGCTGGTCGGGTTCATCGACGCGGCCAAGACCCAGGTCCGCGCCGCGTGGTGGGTGTTCGCCCTGCTGGGCATCGAGGTCCTCCGCCAGGCGCATTACCTGATAAGCGAGCACTCGCCCAGCTACCACCAGTTCTGGACGGCGCGGGTTTTCGGCCGCTTCGAGCACGTCACCCATCGCAAGATGTCCGCGTGGACCAGGTTCCGGCTCACCCGGCTGATCTACATCGTGTTCTGGCTCGCGGTGATCGCCATCGTCACCGGTAAGATCATCCACACCTCACCGATCGAAGCGCTGGCGCGCGGACCCGAGCTGATCTGGCACAACCTCCCGTTCGTGCTTCAGATCGTCGTCTACTTCTTCATCATCATCCTCCAGTTCGTCGGGTTGTTCTGGTTCATGTCCCGCGGTGGCGTCGACGTGTACTACCCGGCCGACATCCAGACCAGGTTCGCTGACGTCTGGGGCCAGGACCACGTCGTGGAGCGGGTGAAGGAGAACATCATCTTCCTGGAGAACCCCGAGCTCGTGGAGGAGCGCGGCGGTTACGTACCGGGCGGCGTGCTGCTGTGGGGTCCCCCCGGGACCGGCAAGACGCTGATGGCCGAGGCGGTGGCCGGCGAGACCGGCAAGCCGTATGTGTTCGTCGATCCGGGCGCCTTCATCAACATGTTCATGGGCGTCGGTATCCTCAAGGTCAAGGGCCTGTTCCGTAAGCTGCGGCGGCTCGCCCTGCGCTACGGCGGCGTGATCGTGTTCTTCGACGAGGCAGACTCACTGGGCAACCGCGGGATGATCACCCAGGGCGGACCCGGCGGTCAGCGGTCGACGGCTCCGTTCGCCGCCTCCGGCTGCCACGGGTTCTCCTACCTGTCCGCGGCGACGCAGTGGCAGCTGGCCAAGGACCGCGCCGCCGCGTCCCCGGACGAGGAGCCGGTCGTGCGGCGCAGCAAGCAGGTCCTCGGCGGCATGATGAACGGCGGCAACGGCGGCGGCATGGGCACGCTGCAGGCGCTGCTCACCGAGCTGTCCGGGCTGAAGAAGCCGCGCGGTTTCGTGAACCGGTACCTGCGGCGGGTCTTCGGCATGCGGCCCAAGCCCCCGCCCAAATACCGGATCCTGGTCATGATGGCCACCAACATGCCCGAGGCGCTGGACGAGGCGCTGCTGCGGCCTGGCCGCATCGACCGGATCTACAAGGTCGGCTACCCGTCCAAGGCCGGGCGGATCCGCACCTACGAAGGGTACTTCGCCAAGGTGCGGCACGAGCTGACCGCCGAACACCTCGACAAGCTCGCCACGATCACGCCCTACGCCACCGGCGCCACGATCAAGGACCTGGTCAACGAGTCCCTGATCAACGCGATCAGGAACGGACGCGACGTCATCACCTGGCCGGACGTGATCAAGGCCAAGCAGCTCAAAGAGCTCGGGCCGCCCGAGGACGTGGAGTACATCGAGCGGGAACGGCACGCCGTCGCGGTGCACGAGGCCTGCCACGCCGTGGTCGCGTACCGGACCCGCCAGCACATGGAGATCGACCTGGCCACCATCGAGAAGGGCGGGAACTACCTCGGCATGGTGGCCAGCATCCCGCCGGAGGACCAGTTCACCCGGTGGCGCAGCGAGTACGAGACGGACATCCTGGTGTCGCTCGCGTCGCTGGCCGGAGAGCGGATGTTCTTCCAGAGCGACAGCTCCTCGGGAGTGTCGGGCGACCTCGAGCAGGCGACGGCGGTGGCGTCGTACATGGAGGGCTACTGGGGTATGGGCACCACCGTGTCGTCCTACTCCACCGCCAAGCGCCTGGAGGTCGGCTCGCCCGGCGGCAAGCGGCTGAAGGGCAAGGACGTGGAGGCGGAACTGCGGCACGCGCTGGCGGACCGGATCGAGGACAACCTGAGCGTGCTGCTGAGCCGCACCGAGGAGATCCTGCGCGAGAACCGGCAGCATGTGCTGGCCCTGGCGCACGCGCTCGAGTCGCACAAGACGCTGAGCGGCGAGGATGTGGCCGCGGTGTTCCTGCACACCCGCGGACCGCTGGTCGACGGCACGCCGTACGCCAGCCAGGAGTTCCTGGCGGAACTGGACGCTTACCACACCGCGGCGGCCAGGGCGCACCGGGAGCACAGCATGGAGGGCCTGAGCCTGCCGGAGCCGGAGGAAGTGGAGGCTTTGCCGCAGGGCGCGGCCTGATCCGGGATGCGGACGCGGTACCGGCTTCGTCTCGCGGTCAACGCGGTCAACGGGTCGACGCTGACCGGGGCCGGGGTGGCGCTGCTGGGACGGGCGCGGCTGGCACGCGCGCCCGATGGCCTGTGGCTGGCCACCGGCTACCGGCTGCCGGTGCCGCCCGCGCCAGCGTTCTGCGTAGGCAACGTGATCGTGACCCGGCTGGCGGACATCCCGGCCGGCTCGGCGCTGCTACGGCACGAGGCCCGGCACGCCACCCAGTTCGCGTGGTGCGGCGGGGTCGTGATGATCCCGCTGTACCTGGCGGCGGCCGGCTGGTCGTGGGCGGTCACGGGGGACTTCGGCTCACGGAACGTGTTCGAGCGACGGGCCGGGCTGGCGGACGGCGGCTACACGGACAAACCACCCCGCCCGGCGATCAGGCGCCTGATCGTCCGGACACCGGAGCGCGCCGATACCGGTACCAGCCGGACGTGACGTAGGTAGCGGTAGGTCTTCCCGGTCAGCAGGAACTGGCCGTTCGCCGGGATCGCGGCGAGGCCGTTCATGATCGCCTGCGGGTCGCGCAGGTGCCGCTCCCAGGCCGCACGGGCGTCCACCACGTCGGTGACCTCTCCGCTGTCCGGATCGATACCGGCCAGCAGGTGCGTGCCGGCCAGATTGGCCCAGATCGTGCGCGCGGACCAGGCGAGATCGTTCAAACCCAGTATCCGGATGCCCTCGCAGCGGACGTGGATGACCTCCCGGGGGCCGAGCGTGTCAGGATCCCGGACCACAAGCTCGCCGCTGCCGTCGCTGGTGACCACCACACCGCCGGCGGCGCAGATGCCCCATCCCTCCCGGTTGAACGGCACCTGCTCGAGCGGTTCCAGGGTCCGTGCGTCCCAGCGCAGAGCCACCCGCTCCCGCCAGGTCAGCTGCCAGATGTGCGCGCCGACGCGGCAGATACCTTCGCCGAACAGGCCGGGCGGCAGCGCCGCCCGGCGCTGCGGCGTGAGGTCCCCCAGCCGGTACCGGCACAGCGCCGACTGCCCATAGCCCCCGATGGATTCCCACACCGCCATCTCCGGCGCCGATCCGGTGCCCACGATCAGCCCCTGGGCGAATCCGCGACCGGGATGCGGATAACGCGCGACAACCTCGGCCCGCCAGGCCCTCAGCCGGTCACCTCCCTGGTCGCGGAGACTTTATCAGAGCAGCTACCACAGCCGTTCTGAGAAATTGCGATTATGGGTCCTGAAGAGTTACCGTCGAGTAACCATCGGCCCACGGGCAAAGGGAGGTGCCCTGGTGACCCCGCCACATGACCGGGTCGACCCCGGCCAGCTCGTGCTGCAACCGCGCGACGTGCACTTCGACTGGACCGGGTTGCCGCTGGCCTGGATTCCGGGCGACCCGGTGACCAGCCATGTGATAAACGTCCTGCACCTGCTCCTGCCCGAAGGCGAACGGTGGTTCGTGACCGTCTTCAAGCGCGCGCTGCCCCTGATCAGTGATGAGGCGTTGCGCGAGGACGTGCTCGGGTTCATCGGGCAGGAGACCATCCACGCGCAGGCGCACCAGGGTGTGCTGGACTACTTCGCGTCCCGCGGCCTCGATCCGGGACGGTACGTGCGGCAGATGGAGTGGCTGTTCCGCCGCGTTCTGGGAGAGCGGGAGGGCCTGCCGGCGGCGCAGCGGCGCGAGCAGATCGCCGAGCACGTCGCCCAGGTCGCCGCGATCGAGCACTTCACCGCGTTCCTCGGCGACTGGGTGCTGCACGCCCCCGCACTCGACCGGGCTGGCGCCCATCCGGTGATGCTCGATCTCCTGAGGTGGCATGGCGCGGAGGAAGTCGAGCACCGAAACGTCGCGTTCGACCTGCTGGTGCACCTTGATCCGGGCTACGCGCGGCGGATCCGGGCCATGATCATGGCCGGGCCCATCCTGTTCTACCTGTGGGCACGCGGCGCCCGGTTCCTGGTGGCGGCCGATCCGGGGCTGGACTCCGCCGTGAAGGCGACCTGGCGCGGATGCGCGGCCGCCGCGCGGCGCGGCCTGCTGCCCTCCGTCCCGGCCACGCTCCGGTCCGCGGCACTCTACCTACGCCGGGGCTATCATCCCTCGCAACAGTTCTCCACTACCGATGCCGTCGCGTACCTGGGTACGTCGCCCGCGGCGCGTGCGGCGGCGCGGTGATGTCGCCGCGGGCCGCCGGACTGCCGGCCGACCTGTATGGCAGGCCGCGTCCGGACCGGTTCATCCGGGGCCTGACCGCTTTCATCGACACCAGCCAGCGGGCGAGGCTTCGTGCGGCCGGGCGGCGTCGGATTGGCCTGGGCCTCCGGCCGCGGCGTCCGGCCTCGCGCGTGCCGGTGCCGCCAGCCGTGCCCGCGTCGCGGGAGCTCGTCGTGGCGTCGCGGACCGCGCTGTGCGACGAGGTGGTCTCGCTGCGGCTCGCCACGCCCGATGGCAGCCGGCTGCCGCGGTGGCTGCCCGGCGCGCACCTGCGCATTGAGTTGCCGTCCGGCCGGGCCCGGCACTACTCGCTGTGCGGCGATCCGCGCGATACGACGAGTTACACGGTCGCCGTGCGGCGGATCGACGGCGGCGGGGGCGGCTCCGCGGAGATCCATGATTCGGTTATGCCGGGGACGGCGGTGCGGGCCGTCGGGCCGCGCAACGGGTTCCCGTTCGCCGCGGACCCGGTCGTGCTGTTCATCGCGGGCGGTATCGGGATCACGCCGCTGCTGCCGATGGCGCGCGAAGCTGCCGCGCTCGGCCTGACCTGGCGGCTGGTGTACGCCGGCCGCAGCCGCTCCTGCATGCCGATGCTCGAGGAGGTCAGCGCGCTCGGCGGAGAGATCCTCGCCGACGACGAGACCGGCGTGCCTTCGGGTGCGGACCTGGTCGGGCGTGCGCCGGATGGCGCGGCGATCTACTGCTGCGGGCCACCCGCGATGCTGGACGGGGTCAGGAAGGCGGCGGCGGCGGCCGGGACGGTGCGGGCGTTCCACTTCGAGCGGTTCACCGCACCGCCGATCGTCGATGGCCGCGCTTTCGAGGTGGAGCTTGGCCGGTCCGGCACGGTGCTCGCCGTCCCGCCGGACCGGTCGGCGCTGGATGTGCTGCGCGAGCACGACCCCCTCGTGCCTTACTCCTGCCGCCAGGGCTTCTGCGGTCTGTGCCTGCAGCGTGTGCTGCGCGGCGAGGTGGATCACCGCGACCTCCGCCTCACCGACACCGAACGGGCGGACGGCGCCATGCTGGTCTGCGTCTCCCGCGGCGCCGAAGGATCCAGGGTGGTCCTCGACCTATGAGGGCTTTGAGTGGCGACGTTCCGCTCGCGATCTTCTCCAGTGGCGATCCGGCCGCGCCGGTCGTGCTGCTCGTGCATGGATACCCCGACACCCACACGGTGTGGGACGCGGTCGCCGCCGACCTCGACGCCGACCACCACGTTGTGCGCTACGACGTACGCGGCGCCGGGCGGTCCGGATGTCCTTCGAAGCTGCGCGAGTACCGGCTGGACCGGCTGGCCGACGACTTGTTCGCCGTGGCCGAGTCGGTGAGCCCGGATCGGCCGGTACACGTGGTCGGCCATGACTGGGGCTCGATCCAGGCCTGGCACGCGGTCACCGACCCGCGTGCGGAAGGCAGGATCGCGTCGTTCACCACCATCTCCGGGCCGTGCCTGGATCATGTCGGCCACTGGTACCGCCGACGGCTGGCCCGCCCGACTTTCCGTCATCTGGCGGAGGCCCTCGGCCAGTCGCTGCGCTCGTGGTACATCGCCATGTTCCACGTGCCGGTGATCGCGCCGCTACTGATGCGCCTGCTCTCCGTGGACGCGGTCCGCGGCATCGGCCTGTACCGGGCCAACATGCTGCCTCGCCTGCTGCGTCCGCGGCACCGGGTGGCTCACATACCGGTGCAGCTCGTGGTCCTGACCCGCGATCGCTATCTGAGCCAGGCGCTGGTGTCAGCCGACCTCGACCAGTGGGCGCCAGACCTGCGGCGCTTCGTGCTGGCGGCAACCCACTGGTCCGCGCTGGCCAAGCAGCCTCACGTCCTGGCCGCCATAATCCGCGAGGCAACCCTCTCCCCATGATCATGGGTCATTAGCGGTAACTATTCCCGCCTTTGACCCATGATCATGGCGTGGTCGGCCCTGGAACGTGATCAGCTCGGCGCGTGGGCCACGACGAGCTCGTCGAAGTCGGGGGCGAACGCGGACGGGTTGGCGAACTCGACCGTGTTGGCGCCGGCGGACAACGCGACGGTGACGGTCATCGCGCCGACCGTGCTGAAGCTGCCCGTGGGCGTGAAGGAAAGCGTCTGCGGTGCGCCGCCGTTGACGCTGACCGTGGCCTGCCGGCCGGTCGCCGAACCGTCGCAGTAGACGATGGTGACCCGGTAGCTGCCCGCCGCCGGGGCGGTGACGTTGTTGAAGGTCAGCGTGCCGCCCTCGCCGACGAAGCCGACCTTGGCACCGCCGTAGCAGGTAATGCAGGTCTGCACGACCGCGCCGCCGGCCAGCGTGCTGGCCGAGGACGCGGCCAGGTAGGCGGCGCCGGGCGGGGGCGCCGCCGCGGCGGCCGTGACGCTGAACCCGTTGAACACCGCCTGTCCGGGCGAGCCCGCGGCGTGCGAGGTGAGGAACATGCCAGCATCCTGGGTGGCGGCCTGTCCCGGCACGGTCGCGGTGCCCACGGTAAGCCAGTCGGTGCCGTCGAACGAGTAGTAACCGGTGTAGCTGGCACCGTTGCGCACCAGTTCCAGCCAGACCGGCAGCAGTTCGGGATTGGTCCCGTTGGCTGGGGTGACGGAGTCTACGAACGGCCCGCCGTTGCTGTCCCACTCCAGCTGGATGCCGCCGGAGGGCGACTCGAACAGGATCACCCCTTCCGGGCTCTTGCCGGATCCGGTCATGTCGTTGCGCACCATGATCCCGGCCTTCGCGAAACCGGCCATGGCCTGCTGCGAGGTCACCTCGGTCTGGATGGTGGCCGTGGCGCCGATGGCACCCTTCAGGTAGATCGCGCTGTAGGCGTCGGTGCCGGAGTACAGGTCCGCGCCGGCCCCGGAAATGCCGAGTTCCTGGCCCGACTGGCCGAACACGGCTGGCGCGTCGGTCGCGGAGGAGAACGTCAGGTAGGGCGCCCTGACCGGCGGGCTCGTTATCACCTGTTGCTGCTCCGAGGCGGTCTGGAGTACGGGAAGCGGGCCGCGGTATGCCGCCGACGCGGTGACCGTGCTGGTCGTGAACAGGGCTGATGGCGTGGGCGCGGTGACGTTGAAGGTGGCCTGGACCGTTTGCCCGCTGCCCACCGACGCGAACTGTGCAGGCGAGGTCGCGGCCACGGTCCATCCAGGCGGCGCGGTGAGGCCCAGCCGGACGGCAAGGGCAGGCAGCGCGCCGTCATTGGTGAACGATTCGGTGGCCGTGCCGGGCTGGCCGCCGGACAGAGCGGACAGGCCAGTCAGATCCACAGTGGCGGCCGGCGGAGCGGCCGCCGGGTTGCGCAGCGGGCTGACCCGCAGCAGCGCGACGCCGTGTGACGGGACGTCGGCGCTGATCGTGCCCGCGGTCTCAGTCGAATGGTGTGTCCACAGGTTGTCCAGCAGATAGCTGGTGCTCGGCTGGAGCCCGAGCGCGGCGGCCGATGTCGAGACCACCTCCGACGCGCCGCTCACGTTGAACAGCCCGACCACGACGTCGCCGTTCTTCTCGGTCTTGGCGAACACCTGCGTGGTAGCGGTGTTGACCACGCGCGAGGCATCGATGCTGTCCTGGTCCACCGCGATGACGTCGGAGTTGAGCAGCAATCCCAGGTCGGCCTGGTCAAGATGGGTCAGGTCGGTACCGAGGATGAGCGGAGAAGCCGCCAGTGCCCACAGGCTCAACTGGGTCTGGCGCTCGTCATAGGTCAGGCCGTCGTTGGCGCCGTTGCCCACCTCGGTCGAGTCGTAGTCGTTGAACGCCCCCGGTCCGCCGTATGGCTGCCACTGCGCGACCTGGTTGAACCGGGATTTCACGCTCGTCCAGTCGGTGAGCGGATAACTGCTGCCGCCGGTCTCACAGCCGTAACACTCGATGTCACCGCCGGTCCGCCAGCCGTTTGAGTACTGTTGCCAGGTGGCCGCGTCGGCGATGTTCAGGCTGTTGGACAACTCCAGGTGAATGGGGCGGCCGGTCTGCCGCAGGGCATTGGACCAGGCCTGGACGTCGGGGATGTCGAAGGAGCCCACGCCGTCGAGCTTGAGATAGTCCACTCCCCACGAGGCGAATTCGTCGGCCCACGAGTTGATGAAGGCCTGGGCACCCGGCTTGCTGTAGTCGATGCCGACCATGCCGCCGCAGTTGTAGTTGTTCTCGGACACCGACGGCTCGGCGATCTGATCGGCGGTGGCGGAAGTGCCCTGGATGGCGGTGTTCTGCGCGACCGCCTGCTTGGAGATACCCGGCGTCACGTACAGCCCGAACTTGAGGCCGAGGCTGTGCACGTAGTTGGCGACCACCTGGATGCCGTTGAGGGATCCGCTGGATGGGAACTTCGCCGGGTCGATCACCCAGCGGCCGTACTGGTCGACGGCGGGCCCCTGGCTGCCCGGGCACTGGTACCAGAAGTCGTCGACGTTGACGTACTGATAGCCCACGCGGGCAAGGCCGCTGTCCTTCATCGCCTTGGCCTGAGCCTCGATGATCGCGGCGGTGGGATTGTGCCGGATGAAGCTCCAGCTGCTCCAGCCCATCGCGGGAGTGGCTCCCACCCCGTTGTTCTCGGCCTCGGCGGCCGGCGCGGTACGCGCCACGGCTACCAAGGACAGCGCGGTCAGCCCGACCAGCCCGGCCGCCAAACCTCGGATCAATCTTCTCATTTATCGCCCTCCGCATTCGCAGCGGTGTTTCCTCCGCGCCAAGGCCTCCGGGGACTCCCCGCTCTCTCCTTTTCCTACGCCTCACCCCAAATATGGTCAAGTACCGCCATAAATCACCAGCGCGGGGAGAACGCTGGATTTGCTGGAGGAACTCGACATTGGATGTGGCCTGGCCGGTCTTGTCGATCAGTAGTTCCGCTGCTTGTTGCGGGTCCAGGGCACCCAGCGCCCGACGGAGCCTGGCGACCGCCTGGTATTCATCAGGAGCCATCAGCAGCTCGTCGTGACGAGTACCTGAAGACATCGGGTCAATCGCCGGGAACAGGCGCTTGTCGGCCAGCTCGCGGCGCAGCCGTAGCTCCATGTTCCCCGTGCCCTTGAACTCTTCGAACAGCACGTCGTCCATACGGGAGCCGGTATCGACCAGCGTTGTGGAAAGTATGGTGAGCGACCCGCCGTTCTCGGTGTTCCGGGCCGCGCCGAGGAACTGCCGCGGTGGCTGCAACGCCGAGACGGCGACGCCGCCGGCCAGCGTCCTGCTACTGGACGGAGCCGCCAGGTTGTAGGCACGGCCGAGGCGCGTGAGCGAATCCAGGAGGACCACGACGTCTCCGCCCAGTTCCACCAGGCGCTTGGCCCGCTCGATGGCCAGCTCGGCGACCTTGACGTGATCCTCCGGCGACTGGTCGAAGGTGGAGGAGATGACTTCGCCCCGCACCGACCGGCGCATGTGGGTGACCTCTTCCGGTCGCTCGCCGACCAGGATCACCATGAGGTGAACTTCGGGGTGGCTGGCGGCGATCGCCGCCGCGATGGTTTGCAGCACCATAGTCTTGCCGGCCTTGGGCGCGGCCACGATGAGCCCGCGCTGGCCCTTGCCGATCGGGGCCATCAGGTCGATGATCCGAGCCGTCGCCGAGGA